>Ga0209093_1000734_pt1 | contig 18168 bp, 24 predicted proteins | sample SidtaG_4_FD_187450 | JGI IMG/M metagenome (GOLD analysis project Ga0209093, IMG submission 187450) | Marine algal microbial communities from Sidmouth, United Kingdom - Sidmouth_Male1 metaG (SPAdes) (version 2) | ecosystem: Host-associated > Algae > Red algae > Unclassified | place: Sidmouth... | reverse complement strand
GTACGGCATGGTCGGGTCGGACGACTGGTGGCGGGGGCACGCCCGCGGGCGGCCGTCCCTCTATTGTTGCCACGTGTGCCTCGTCTGTACCGGTACCCAACGCCATGTGGTGGCGCGCCCTGTGGTGAGGCGCCGGTCTTGGCCAGAGGCGTCCATGGTGGACGCCAGCTGCCCGTCGCCGCCGTGGTCGGGGTGAGCCCCAGGGGCGCCCGTCGGACCGACCTCGCTGCTTGAGAGCCAGAGACCGGCACATCCCTGCGTGCACCGTGGCGGCAACGGTACAGGCCGAGACTGTGAGAATGTAAAATGCGTGCCCAACCGTGCGATTCCAGCTTGTGAGGACACATTCTGTACAGATCTGATCCGACTTGCACTTTTATTGTGCCTTTTGACCAATCAGAGGCCTCTCAGCAACACTCTTGCACAGTCAGTCTTGGTCGATGAGGACAGAATTCGGGGACCAGCAAATATGGATGGAAGAACGGGTCTCTTTTACCTCTTTGTGTGAAAACATGAATTTATTTGAAGAGTCTACACTTTTCAAATTAATCGCATCAGCACTCATTTTTTTTATGTGCGGATGTGGTGGCAGCCCTACATCGTCACCGCTACCCCAATCCCCATCCAACAGAGTTTTGGATGGGCTGTGGATGAGCCCTCGTCACTCTTCCGATGTCTTCCGATGGGCTTTTCCCGCTCATCCAAGCCCATCCAACAGAGTTTTGGATGGGATACCGCGAGCTTTGGATGGGCTTTTGGATGGCTTTGGATGGGCGTTCTGAGACGATGGTGCAGTCCCGAGTTCTGCCCTCGAGTTGGTCCATGTCGGCGGCCCGCCCGAGGGACGGCGTGATGCACGGCAGGCGCGGCCGTTTCAGATACGGAACGGCTCGTTTTGTGAAGAAACTCGTTTCCCATTGGACACATCGGTGCAGCGATTCGGCCAATGCCGTGCGTGCAGTAGAGACACGAGCGGACGGGCAGCTGGAAAAGAAGCACGAGACGAAGAACAGCTACATTTTGTGCGTGGTAGTACACGGCCGCAGCCGGTGCATTGGCACCACACGACATGCACTGTGATGCTGCTTTTTTCCTCTATCAAGTGCATCTAAGCAGCATCATCAAGATCACACGAGAGCGGCGTCAGCCGCCGCCAAACACGAAGCAAACCAAAGAAAGAAACACGGCAAAACAGCAGCACCAGTGGCGGTCGTCACGACAAGCGTGCACTGCACAGCAACATCAGTAGGGCCCCTCCCCTTCTTCATCTTCCATAGAGCCATCCGCGCTGGAATCCGAGTCATCGGAGTCACTGGACGACGTGCGCGCGCCGACATCGTCGCTCTTCTCTTCGACGTCCTGGCCCCCGACACCCCCCCCCTCAATGCTCCCCCCCCCGACGCTCCCCTCTCCGTCGTCGGCCGCCCCCTCCTCGACGATGCCGATCAATGCCGCTCCGGTACGGTAGTCTGAGTCGTCGTCGCCCACGATGGCGCAAGTGGCACGCGGCGCCACGATGCTGCCCGCATTGTCCATGTCCCTGCCAGCGGCATTCGAGCGCACGCCCGCCTCGACGCGGCCCGGTTCCGGGCAGCCGGTGACGCCGGCGGTCTTGGTAGAGTGGGGGGGCCGGGCAGCCGACTTAAGCGTTGCGTCCGGCGTGTCGCCATCCGCCGACAACGACAACGGCGCCGGCTCCTTTCCAGCGGCGGCAAAGACCCAGCGACCGCCGCCCGTTGGCACGACCATGTTGGGGTCGATGGCATCGGTAATCCGGTAACCAGCGTGCACCTTCTTGTCCGCATGGTTCTTGCGCAAGTGCTTGATGGACGGGGCGAACACGTCCACCCAGTGGAGGTACACGCCGTTGCCGCTCCCGCCGCGGCGGCGCGTGCGGCGGCCAAGAGCGATCTCGAACGCGTTGCGCACAAAGGAAGCAAAGAGCACGTGATGACCGACCAGCATGTCCACATGAAAGCGGTGGCTCCCGCGGCCGTCCTTGACAATACGGCTGCCTCCGCCAATCTTGCTGAAGACGTCCTTGGCAGCCGCCACGAGGGCTCTTTCGCCCTTGTAGGACGTCAGGAATACGTCCTTCTTCTCCCATTTCTCCGCCTTGGCCAAGGGCATTGGGTTGTATTGGAAGCCGAGCGCATTAAAGAACGGCTTGAGCAAGAACTCTCGGGTCTGCGCGACGGTGTGCGGTATGGTCGAAGTGATCTTGGAGATCGGCCGCTTCTTCTTCGGCTTTCCGTCATCGGAGAGGAACCAGACGGGGCTCATCAAGTAGCTGTGGGCCGCGTCGGTCGGAATCGCGAACGCCTTGACGACCTCATCGTTAATGACCGCCGTCTGGGTGTCTGCGTCCATCAGAACGCAGCAGGACAGTGTGGTCTGCGCAATGATCTTCTTCACCAAAGCGCGGATGGGGCGCCGCAGCACGGCGGCCTTCTCCTCGTTGACGGGGGCGAGCGCCATGGCCGCGGCTGGAGCGTCCTCCAGCTTGACGGCCGGCTTGACGTGCTTGGCGCTGCCGCTGCCACCTCTGCCGCTGTCACGGTTTCTGCGGCCACAGCCGCCGTTGCCACATCCGCCGCTGCAAGCGCCGCCGCTGCCACCTCCGCTGCAGCCGCGGCCTCCGACGTCGCCACGCGCCTTGACGGAGCTGCCAGCGTTGACGCCGTGCTCGGAGGCCACCCGTATGCAGGCGACGGCCATCTCCGTGCGCTCATGGCCTTGACCCTGCGCGTCGACCCGCGCTTCTACGCGGACGGCGTCGGCACGCAGGCGCTTAATCTCTGCGGCCGAATCCTTGAGCGCGGCCCACAACGCCTTGTTCCGGTCGTGCACGACATTTTACACCGTGCCGCGCACCAAGTCCCACGCTGCCACCGCCTCGGGAGCGAGCTCAGGCAACGTCGCGGCTTGAGCCGAGCGCACGCGTTCGCAGCTGGAGTCAGCGGCGGCGGCGACGTCCGGGGCAGCGGTCACCGTCATTTTCTTCTTTCTGAGTGGCGCCGCGGACTTTGCGGCTGGCGACTTGGCCGGAGGCCGCTTGGTGCGACCGCCACCTTGGCCGCTCCGGCCTCGGAGGCGGGAAGCGGGGGGGCAGAAAAACGGGGCAGCGAGAGACGATTGCGGCGGTGAAGACGGCCCCGAAACGTCCGCCGTCGTCGCCTCCGCCGCCATCTTGTCCTCTGCCAGCTCTGAAGGCTTCGGCGGCGGAGGCGACCACGGCTAGTACGCCCGACCCGCCGATGGTGCCTGACACGCGGTCCACGGCAGCCCTGCTGCTGACGGCACGTCTGGAAGTAAGCCCTGCGCCAAATCCTGCGTCGAAGGCATTGCTGTGGGGCGCTCGGTCGAGGATAACGGAGCCGGCGTGATGTCGGCCGGGGTGTCGTCAAACGTGACGAGCCCGTCAACCCCGAGCGGAGCGCGCTGCTGCTGCGTCATTAGCCCGGAATCCCCAGCCGGGCGGAGGCCACTTTCCAGGTTCCAGACGGTCTGCGATCCGTGCTGGACCGCTCCCGCGGGCGGCGGAGCGGGAGGACCGCGGAATGCCCCACGCCCACGGTTGTCGACACAGTCGCGGGCAGGCACACCCTCGGCTGCGTCCCCAGCCCCGAGCACGTTGACCGGCTCGAAGTAAGGCGTGAAGATGGCCGTATGGGTGGAGGACAACGTCGTTCCCAGATGGTCGACCGCTTGCGACCCCGGCAGGTAGTTGTTCAGCTGCGGCGGCTCCTCTCCACTGTCGTGGGGCGCACGGTGCGCGGCGGCAGGTCGATCACTTGCGGGGATGGCGGCAGCAATGGTGACGCCGCGGACCTGCTGCTGGCGACGCAGCTCGGCTTCCCACGCCGCAACCGTCTCATTTTTTGATGCTGATGCGGACATCCGGGCAGCAAAGCCGCTGGGGCGGACGCCGACCATAGCGGGGGGCACGAGACGGGGGCAAGCCCAGGGGGGGGGGGTCGGCAGGGGACAGTAGACAGGGGTGAGAGGGTGGGGACAGCAAAGAGGCAGAGCGCAGTGCGGTGTGCCGAAGTCAGCGGCAGCTCTGTCGTGTACTCGGCTACCGGAAACTCCCTTCTCACCCCCGCAGACCCACCGTTATGTACCATTTCGGGAGGAACCGGGGGCGAGCCAGAGCGGGAGGGGCCGGCCCAGTTTCGCTCTACCCGCACGCGCGGTCGGTGGCGACTCGCGTGTGCCGTCCGCGGCGGGGTGCCAGAGGACGCCTCGGAGGCGGTGAAAAAGCGCGCGCAGCCGCAAAGGGCGATAGAAGGCTCCAGAGGGATAAAGTGAGACAAAACGTGTGGAGGCCCGGGAGACGAGGGAAATTGGCTGCCACAGGGGCCGCTGGGTGAGGCAAGAGAGCGCGCCGAGGCACAGTTGGCGCGAAAAAAGGAATGCAAAGGCCGCCGCTATGGTGTCAGATAGGGGGTGCCCTACCGATGCCGCGGGCCAAGAGGGGGGGGGGAAGAGCGCCCAGAGACACCTGGCGGGAAGCCAGGGAATGCAAACGGGGGTGCCGGTCGGTGGTGTGGCATGCACCGTGCAGAGACGGCCGGAAAGCGCGAACGAAAATGAACTCGGCAACGGGGCGGGGGGGAGCGGGCTGGCCGGCTCGGTCTTAGCAAGTAAGGCGGGCAGCCCGAACAGCGCAACCGGAAAACAGGTCCAGCGAAGCGACAGTACGCGAGGACTCCAGGCACTCTGGCGCACACAAAGACGAGACGCAAGAGTGTGCGGCTTGACATTCAGCCCGATAGACGAGTGGGGCGGAGACAACGTTCCAAACTCCGCATCCGGCGAGGGGTGGAGCGGTCCAATGGGCGATCGCATGTGAGGGGGGAAGTTGAACCAGCCACTTGCACGCGGGTCCGGCTGCGGTGTACGAGGGGCCGTGTGCTGGTGCGATACCGTCCCGCGCAGCGCCGTCGTTGCAACGTCTCAACAGACGGCGCAGCAATGCTGGTTACAGTTGGATCGATCGAAGGGCGGGCAGTGTCCAACTTCTCTGAAGTACACGCGAAATTCGACAGCGATGCAAAAGAGCCACGCTTCGCTGCGTTGCAGGGGCATGAGCGCTCGCTTGATCTCAGTATCAATACTCTGAACTCACCATACAATTACATAATTCTTTTTTTTATTGCCAAACTACAAAAGGACGTCGAACGATCGCTGCAAGGTGGTGCTTTCTTGGATTCGTGCGGCGTTCCGGATCCGGATCGCTCTCGACACTGCCCGTTCCCATCCGAGTTGTTTTGGATGGTATCTGCCGTCCTCACCGGCCGAGGGAGAGCACGCCGTATCGTTGAGAGACACGGTGGGTCCGTGCCGCGTGGCCACCACTGGGCGCTCTCCGATCAACGAGGGCCCCACCACCCGCCCCCCCCTCGTCCCGCACGACGCCCCCCCCCCTCGTGGCCGAACGAGTAGGGGTCCGCCTGACGGATTTGCTGCCACTTCTCTTCGCCACTCCCCGCCGAACGAGTGCCCCTGTGCGGCCACGGCGTCCGACACCCCTTGCCTGCCCACACCCACCTTCGCCCATGTCGGCTTTGCCCGCATGAACGCGCATGCTCATTGGGCCCTCGGTTGGGCATCCACCCATGGTACGCTGGAGATGTCCTCTGAGTCTGTGTCCTGCTTGCTTCCCTTGTTCGACTGAGGTACGTTCCTGTTGTTGACAGAGAGTACCTCCCGTGGGTGCAGGGTTGGCCAGGGGTGAGGAGGGCACGAGGAGTCTATCCGGCTCCTGCTCGCGGCCCCGGTACTGGACAGCAGATTTTGTGTGGGGGCGTGTTATGGGGCTCTACGGTTTGTGCCGAGCTGTGGCGCAGTGTCTGGCCGCGTTTTGTCTCCCTCCCCTGGACTGTACCGGATAGACTTTTGCTGGCGGCCGAGCGCTCTTTGCTCTACAACTGTCGCTGCATCCGGGCCCGGCGCTCAGCGTCTCACGGCTAATGCTCCCTATGAATGACATGGGAAGGCGGAGCACGCTGGCGCACCGAAGGTCATGCCCAGGTCAGCACCCCGACCGCATCCTGCTCTACTGTGCGTGCCTGTACGTGTCCGTGGGTGTCGTCTCTCTGGCGCATTGTAGGCGTGTTGGGGGGTGTACATCTTTTAATCCTCCCCGCGCGACCCCCAGGTGGGAGGTCATGTCTGATGTGCCCCCGACCCGTCCGCTTCTCGTGTGCGACTGCGGCTTTGAGGCCTAGTTCCTGGCGGCGCTCCGTCGACACCAGTATGAAATACACGACGGCGTCGTCGGCCACCACACGCAACTCCCTCGGCGTCTTTCCCGCGAGGCGGCGTCGGACGACCGGGCCTCCGACGGCAGTGATGGGTCAGACGCCAGCAGCCGTTCTGGTGCGGGCCGTCGGGCTCGCGCTGGTGGTCAGGCTCACGGTGGCCGGGCACGTCGCGGACGTGCTGGGGTTTCTGCAGGTGCAGGCCGTCGCAGTACCGGGTTTCCGGACGGACATGAGGCGGAAGACGAGTCGGACGCGCCGCCGTCTCCGCTGCCCTCGCCGTTGCCGTCCTCGCAAGCGTCATCCGAGTCGGCGTCGACCGCCCGCAGCGCCGTGGAATCCCAGCTGCGGACGCTGCTGGAGCTGACGCGCATTCTGGCCCCCCCCACAGAAGGGGGCGCCGCCGCTGCGGAGGCAGTCCCCGAGTACATCTACTCTTCCGTGGGCCTGCACGTAAGGGCTCTGTACGAGGCTCTCGGAGACGCGCGACGCGCGCAGCCGCTCGTGGACAGGCGCAAGCGCGCCAAGCTGGGCTGCTTCAACACCGTACGGCTGCGAACGCTGCAGCGGTTTGTTTTGCAAGTGGGCGGGGCGGGCCTCTATAGGAAAGACCAGCAGTTCCTGTACGAGTTCCTTGTCGTCTGGGACTGCACCAAGGCGGGCATGATGGAGGAGGCGGGCCACCACAAGACTCTGCGATATCACTTCCCGTCTGTGGCTGGTTTTCAGAAGGCGCTGCGCGACGACCTGGACGAAGCCGCGTTAAACGCGGGGTGGAAGAAGGTGTGGCTAGTGGAGGGTGGAATCTCCTACGAGGCGTACTTCCGCGACGTGCTCCAGGTGATCAGGGCTCTGATCAAGCGGAAGGGCGGCGGCATCCAGCTGTTGAGTGGTGTCGCGGGGCCGGCGCCGCCCAGTGACCGGCGGGAGACCCCAATGGACGGGGATGCCTTCAAATTGTGTGAGGACCTGGTCATGAAGAACAGGGAGGACCTGGCCTGCGTGCTCGGGCTGCACGTGTTCTCGGACAGCAGCCAGCTATCTTGGTCAGGTGGTACGTTGTGTTTTTTCTGTTCGTCTGAGCCACGACGCACAGTCACTGCTCGGTGGGCTCGGGTGCCGCCGTCGGGGTCCAGTGTCTGACTCAGCTCTTGCTCTTTGAATTCATGTCTTGCTTGCTTGCATTGCGCTGATTGGCCGTCTTTGCGAAGCACACAAACTTTACCCTGTACGAGTGCGACTCGTCAATGATGTGTCGGGCACCGTGGAATGGGTGACTGTTGCTTATGTCCCCATTGCGCGCAAGCTGCAAGAGCCCGGGGCCGACGAGCGGGCCAGGATTCGACGGTGCGGGATCCTGCAGCGCGTGATCTACACGGCCTTCACGCACGTGATTGGCCGCAGCCACATTGGCTTCCGAGTCAGGGTGGGTCATCAAAAGGCACTGGCTTTCCCCCGAGTCCTTCTTTATATCTGCGACCAGCCTGAGGAGCGCGCGGTGCTGGGCTTGAAGGGCGGGAAGTGCGCGCATCCCTGCACTTCCTGCATGGCTAAGATAGATATCGTCGGGGCGCCCCAGGCGCTCAACGCGGACGGGCGTAATGTCATCAACACCCTCACAAACCAGGTTGAGGCGTACGAACACTCGAGGCGGCAACGGGAGCGCCACCGGCGGGTGTCGCTCGGCGCTCTGGACTCGACGTCCGGCGGCGTGCCGGGGCTTGCCGGAATGCCCGGCCTTGGCTCGGCACCGTTGCTGTTATACAACATGATCGGGTTTGATGTGCTACATGTAAGTCTGCCATTTTCCTGCATGCTTCATATCTATTGAGCGGTGCAGCCGACCACGTGTCTCCCATTTGCATTTGTATGTGGATTCTAACTGTGCGCACCGCCCTCGCGCCCCTCCTCATCATTTTATTTCCTGCTGTGCCTCTATCATAGGTTTTGGATCTGGGAGTCACCAGAATGGTGGTGCACCGGCTTGTCTGCGTCTTCCCGTACATGCGCCGAGGTAAAAAGCCTCCAGCTGGGTCGAGTACCGCCACCCGCCGCATCGCCTTTAAGCGCCTCCTCCGCATAAACAGAAGAAGCAAGGCATGTAGAACACCTCTTGGGTACGTTTCGCCGGCGACTCATCGTTTGCATCCTTTCTGCGTGGCTTCCTTTTTATATGTCCTGTGCATGAGCTCCCCCGCTGCCATCGCCGCTTTCGTCTAGTGATATTTGTGTCTGACCTGTCTGTTCAGGCGCTCCCACTCTCGTTCCCCTCTCCTCTTGTATGATTCTGCAGCTACATCGTGCGTGCCAATGAGAAACAGGCTGTCTTCACGGGAAAGCAGCAGAGAGACGGCGTCGCCATCTTGCCCTTTATTGTCGCGGGCCTATTTGGTCCGCTGGGCGATGAGGACGCTGACGGCGTGTTTGCAGCCGATCAAGAGGCAGAGCGCGCCACGGCGGCGGCGGCAACAGACGCGGCCGGCTATGATGCGGACGCCGACGACATGGCAGCGGCGAAGGATGGATAGAACTTTGTGTTCGACTGGGCGGCGTATCACGACGTGTGGGGCGACACGCCCGTGCACAGTGCCGTCACGTCTATGTTTGCAGAGTACGCCGTGCTGTTCTCCCGCATCGCCGGGCGCACGACCTCCGCCGTGCCGCCGCCGATGACAATGACGGAGGGACGCAAGATTGCCGAGCAGGCCCAGGACTTTGTGAACAATTTTGTGACACCCATTCTCGGACACATCGCCTCCGTGAAGGTACACAAACTGCTGTGCCATGTAGCCGATGCGATCAAGTGGCACGGCAACCTGCGCAATGGAAACACGGCCAATAACGAGAGCGAGCACAAGATTGACAAGCCATTTTATGCCCGCGCGAACAACGACGTGCGCACGTTTACTCGACAGCTGTTTTGCCACTTGCACGGGGCGCGGACCATACTCGCCCGGCACGCGGACGCGGACAAAGCCGCTGTCACGCCTTGGCAGGTAGAGCTGGCTGAGCGGGCATCTACAGCAGCTGCAGCAGCCGCGACGCAGGGGACGGCCGGCGGCGCGCCCACAGCCGGCGGTCATAGGACGGCGGCGGCCGGGGCGGCTGCTGGTGCCGCTCCGGCACGCGAGGGCGGCGCGGAAGTGTCAGCTGCAGCGGCCGCGCCAGTGACGACGGCAGGAGATGGCGAGGCGGCGACGGTGGCGGCGGCAGACGGTGGGGTGGCGGTGGAGGCGGCGGCGGCGGCGGAGGCGGCGGCGGCGGCGGCAGCTTCAGCGGCTGCTGCGGCCGCCGCGACCGCTGCCGCAGAGCGGGCGCTTAAGCAGAAACTGCGGGTGTAGAACGTCGCTCGGGCTTCTGTCGGAGACTTGGCACGCCGCCCAGACTTAGCAAATGTCGGGGAGCTGTTTAACATGGACGCCAACCGCAATGTGCGTGTAGCTACTCGCACGCCCATACAGGCGCGCTTCGAGTGCGGCATGCGCGTGCAGCAGCAGCTGCGCGCGGCTGAGGACTACCTCGGCGCACCGTGGCACGACGCCGTGTTGTACCACCCCGGCGCCGATGAGGCAAGGCTGTGCGTTGGTGAGCTGCGAGCCATTGTCAGGGGACCGAAGGGGGATGCTGTAGTCTTGGTGCCGATGGAGGCCGTGGCAGCCGAGGAGCTCTGCCCTTTCGATGCGCGGGGCTGTGTGCGACTTAAATGGCGCACCGTTAACAACGCGACGGACCTGACGCTGCGGTTTGTGCCCGTAGAGCACGTGCGTCGGCTCGCCTCTGTCGTCCCTGATTTTGCTGACCTGGCTGCCCGCCGAGGGGTCGACGCGGACCTGCCCGCAATGGATAGCCCGCTCACGGAGCGCCTGGACATGCGCTTCTTTCTCAATGTATTTTTTCCTTGGGATGTAAAGTGAAAGATGGTGCCGCTTGCCAGTGCCACCCTCACAACCACGCCGATCCCGGCCTCCCTATTCTGCTACCCTGTTTAACATGATATGCAGTGATTGCAGAGGAAGCGCAGCCAAAGAATAAACGCATTAGACGAGACGTAAACGCCCCCCCTGCAGAGCAACAAGCAGCCTCACGACAGCCCGCAAGGGAAGCGTGATAGATCACCGTTTGTAGGTGCCGCGTTACGCTTCTTGATCGTCGAATGTCCTGCGAGCTCTACGTGTCCCCACCCAGCGCCGGAAAGACCCCCGCATACGCGACGTCTGAGCAGTGTCGGTGCCGTGCAGTGGCAGCCAGGCGCGTTGTGGGCTCAGTGTATTCCTATGCTGGGCGCATGCAGAGGAGCACCGCGGTCTAAAATGCGAATATCGTTTCTATACTGCATTGGAAATTTTGCAGTGTGAAGGGGGGTCGAATATGGTCTAGTACACGCCTTTTTACCCTGTACTGGAGGCCTTTGGAGGCAATTTGAAAATTGTGGGTCCCGGCGCCAGTACAGAAAAATAGCATGTGCCCCACTTTCGCGACGATCGACGACCTGCGATGCTCACACCACCTTGGCGACGCCGAGCGTCTGACGGAGCGACCCCCCCCCTTCCGCCCCCCGCCCCAACGCACCAACACCCCCTCCGCTACGACCTCTTACGAGCTGGTGACCAAGGCCCGCGTCGCTGCCGAGCGACATGGAGATGCCACCCACGGGCAGCTCCACGGTCTATCCTGGCGTGTTGACGAGTGCTGGCGGGTTGTCCGGCGCAAGCGTCAGGACCGTGATCGACGCGGACGCGAGCGCCTCGAAGAGTGTGGGCGCTCGCATCTCGACGGACGCGGGCGCGGGGGCTTGGATGGATGCGGGCGGTGACCCCTCGGCGGGTCTGGGTGGGGGCGCCTCCATAGTCCCGCGATCCGTGCCATCCATCGCTTTTTCCGTCGACCCTGCCGCGCGCCGTCGTTCCCCGCTGACCACCCCCAGTTCAGGGTGGTATTCTTGTCTCTTTTGCCGTACTGAAAGACACAGCTGGAGACCTTCCAGGTTGAAGAAAAGAGGGACCCCCAAGCTCAAAAGTTGCGCTTTTTCTTCGTCTCCATTGTCACCTTTTTTCTCTCCCAAAAAGCCCACCGTCTCCCTCTATCCCTCCGCCTCGTCGACACAAGTGCCAAGAACAGGGTCTTCGCGCCGCGTGCGGCGGGCCGACAGCCGCGCGCCTCATTCCGGTCCCGCTGTTCCGGTTGTGTGTGAGCACCTGTCCCGAGCCATTGCTGACCGTACAATCTTATCAATGCGGCGTCTCCGTCTCTGCTTCCTACCTGCACCTTTCTAGGCGACTTCTCCATATTGCACTTCGTGTCTAGTTTGACCGGGGCCGTCTACGCGGGCCGGTGCCCCTTCCGAGTGCACTGTAACGTGCGCTCTTTTCTCCGCCCGAGCGGGTGCGCTTCCGGTGGCGTCGAGCGGACAATAGAGGTGATCAGCAGGGAGTGGGAGCTTTCTGTTTGGACGCTAGCGGGGTGTTCTGCACGGTACGGGGACAAGGTCATCTGCCGCGGGGGTGAAGCTTACGTCTCTTGCCCTGCATGTCGCCGCTCTATCCCGTTCAGCGCCGAGCTGACGGAGGACACCGGTGTTGTCTACTGTCGAGACGCAAGCTGTGTGGGCGCCGACAAACCGGTGTACTTCATTACCGACATTGCCGCCACCAACTTCACGGAGGGTGTAAGCGCTGCTCGTCGCGAGGCCGGTGGTGTACACGGCCACCCCATGCTACGCGGCATCGAGACGCGCATGCAGTCCTCCGTGCTGCACTGCACCGGAACAAACGCTGAGCGGCTCATCCTGCTCATCCTGTCCTCGCTCTCGGAAGAGCAAGAGGCAAAGGCCAAGATCATCGTGCTGGCGCTTACGGAAAAGGGGCACATGGACAATCTCTACTTGCGTGAGTTCCGTGAGCTGGTCCCGGCGGCCATCGCCTGCCCCGAGGTCTTCTCCGACGACTTGGACGTGGTGTTTTTTATCTTGTTGCAGCTCACGCAGCTGATGAATGCGTCCTGGCGGTCGTCCTTGACCGGCAACGCAGCGCGCGCGCGGAGGGGCGCAGCATCCAATACGCGCCTGGCCGTCTGCATCATGGGCCCACTTTACGAGGTGGTCAAGCCGCTGGAACCTGTTACCAAGGATACCAACGTCCGTAGCCTTTACTTGCACACCCCAATTTCTCACCTCCATGACCAGGTGGGCGACAACTGGGCGGATGTGGCATTTGTCGCCGACGACAACATTGAGGGGCACCTCCGATGCATTGGTCGCTTCTTCCAGAACCACGGCAACAACACCCCGCACGCTGCTATTTTGGCGGACTTCACAGGATTGCAGCAGGCCATCCTTAACTTCAGCACCCCGCGCTCTCATCTTTCCTCCCTCATCTTCACGAACACGATCAACTTGTGTGAGTGTTGGCGGCGCCTGCGTGACACGGGCCGCGCCGACCTCGACGCTATTTCTGCAATCGGCCGCGACGACCCAGAGCTGGAGCTCCAAGAGAGATATGACGGCAAGGACCTGGTGTTTAACCTTCCTCTGCGCGACCAGATGGAGGACAATGGGGCCCGCCGCCGACAGGCGGATGGCAGTCCCGTTACCGGAAAGAAGGAGGCACTCCGCCGGTCATTGCGCATAAAGCAAGCCACAGTAGTTGCCTGCTTCTGTGGTTCGTTGACAGGTGGCAAGCCTAGCGCCGTGATGCAGCTGGTGGCGGACAACCGCATTGCCATCTCTCGCAAGGCCGCGATGGAATAGGACCGTAGCGAGCAGGGGGGCATGGCGACCCCATCGAAATCGACGGGAGCCGCCTCGACCTCCTCGGCCGCCACGACATCCATCGGGCAGTTGGCAAATGTGCGGACCACGGGGACCAGCGGCGTGGCTCCCATGTCGGTGTCGACCCCAGGTGACGCGCTAGGAGGGCGGGGTGCGCTCTCCACCAGCGGAACAAGGAGCGATGGGTCTGATGATGGTGCGTCGACGACGAACGGGCGGTCGGCTGTGCCTCGTGTCTCCTCCTCGAAAGCGAGAAGGGACGCCATCGTTGCGGGCGTTCCCGGCCACATGCTGCCGGTGTGGCTACTTGCAGAGCTGTTTACTGGCGCAGACTTCTTCTCGACGCTGGTGCCGTCCGGCCGGGAGGTGAATGCGGTGACACTGACCGACGCTGCCCGGTTTTGCATTATCAGCGAGCACATCATTGTTTTGCGGCTTGTCCTCATGCGCTCCAAGACGTATGCTTTTTCTTCGCGGGCAGCCAAGTCTGCCGTGGACTGGAATGACGTGGTAGAAGCTGCTAAGGTGATATTACGTCGCCTCATGGCCTTGTGGGGGCGAGCACAGACAGTGGTGGACGCCAGTACGGCTCCTTTATCATGGTAACGATGTGTTTGGTGGTTGTTCGTAGCGTGGTCGGATGCGTCAACGGCTGTGTGTTTTTTCCTGCCAGACGAACCGCAGTACTACCGTCCGCGCGTGTATACATAATTATGGTTGAATGCACTTTCGTACATGTCACCACCACGAGCCGCGCCAGCAGCTCTATACGAGCCATCACTCCATGCGCCGTGACAGCAGCCGCGGGTGCCGGGTCCTCCCCTCCCCTCCCAGCTAAGGTGCTCGTCCTGGACCCCTCCCTCAAAGCATTCCCGCCGGAGGCGCGCCACGGTCTGGCGCCTCCACCCCAGCCCTTCTCGCGGCACCTGTAGCTGCCGCTGGTGCGGCGGGCGGGGGTATGACGGCCACCACGTGGGCGGCCCTGTGGCGCGAGTCTTGGGGCCTCTAAGACCCCGACGGGCCGCCGTCGCAGTCGGAGAAAGCCGCCCCAGCCGCCGCGGCGGTCGGAGTGGGGCACCACCTGACGCCCTCCCAAGCGTCCGGCCGGCGCGGCGTGCCGGCGGCGCCGCCCGTCGGCGCCCTCGCTGCCGCGCGGGCGCAGCGGCGGCGGCGGACGGAGGAGGGCGTCGGCCCGCCGCGGCGGGTGAGGGGGGGGGGCGGGGGGGTTGGGGCGGAGGGGGCGGGGGTGGGAGCGCCGGCTGCTCCCTCCGGTGTGCGCTTCGGTTGCGACGCGTTGTGTGCGTCGGATGCGTGCTCGTCGACGAGCGGCAGCGCTTTGCGCCTTCTTTGATGAACAACCCACAAAAGGATAAGTATCCTGTGTGTTCGTCGTCGAGTCACACAAAAGGGCCAGCGATGATGACGCATCAAGACCAACCATCTCACCGACGAACAAAAAAAGCGTTCCCATCTCCTCCTCCCGTCGGTGGTCCGACAGGATGCGAGAGGTGGATCGCTATTGCAGCGCTACGCTGGTCGCAGCCCAAGTGGCGCTGACTCGTCTCTGATGCAAGACACGGTTCGCTGTTTCAGCGCCGCACTAGCTGCCCAAGTGGCACTGGCCCGTTTCACGCAAGGGGGGGCTGATTTTTGTTGTTCGTATAGTGGAGCGGCAGCGCACTTGTCGCGCTCCCAGGCTGCAATATATTCACGTGTTTTTGTTCCAAGCAAAGTCTTGGCAGATCCGCTGCTCCAATACCGAGGCGCCTGCAGGAGCTCTGGTGCCCCGAAGAACTACAAGGCTTCTTCTGGCGCTGCTCTGCGTTCAGCTGCTGCCAGTCGCTGCCGCAACCTCTGTGACAATCTGCGGTGCCACTCTCCCCCTCACCCACCGCTCCTCCCGTACATGCCTCTCTCTTCTTTGTACGGTGTGACCTCCCACCAGGCGGCCTGAAGGGGTTTGGGAGTGAGTTGTTTGATGTACCTCTCATGTGACGCCTACCCCATTGACAGACGCCAGGACGCCGTTTCTGACGCTTCCCGTCTTCGCAAGAAGCAGAGAAGCGGCGGCGGCAACCTGGAAGCTTCTGCCTCATCAACGACGCACTCAACCCCCTCCTTGCAATCTCGGGGGCGTCAAGGGGGAGCAGGAGGTATGGTGCGTCGGCCTGGAAAGAACCGTCGTGGTTAGCGCGGTGGGAGAGCCGCAGTGCCCTCGGCGGCTGCCCACCGACCGCTACCCTCCCACTCCACTTCGCCGCCGCTGCAGGCTCTTGCTTTTACCACGCCCCCCCCTCCGCCAGCCTCGGCTGGTGTTGGCGGCGGCGACGGCGACGGCGAGCGCAGCCGCAACGGCAGCGCGAAGCTGCCGCCGGGCGTCCCCTCTTCACCTCTGCCGCCCCTTGTGGGCGCCCTATCGGGCGACGGCGGCGGGGATGGTGGCGGCGGGAGCACCTGCCATGGGGACGTGCTCCTGTCAATGCAGGCTGCTACTTGCACCGCGACCCCCCCCCCGCCAGCCCTGGCTGGTGCTGGCGGCGACGACGGTGGCGGCGAGCGCAGCCTCAACGGCAGCGCACAGCTGCCGCTGGGCGCCCCCTCTTCTCCTCTTTCGCCTCTCGTGGGCGCCGCATCGGGCCACTGCGGCGGGGATGGTGGCGGTGGGAGCCTTCGCCAATGCGGCCTGCCCGGGTTTCCGCTCAATCCTCGTAAAGAGCTTGAAGGGATCCCTCAATCGACGCCCATCCTCGGCTCGGACACGGAGATACGGCTGGCCCTGACCTCTGGCAAGGGGCACTTCCTGATCGAGGATCTCGTACCTGAGGCGCACCTGATGCCGGCGAAGACAGGCTTGGAAAGACTGTGTCGCGGCAGGGCAGACACCATTGTCAACACTCAGACAGTGTCGGAGATGGGGCGGAAAGGGTCGGACGCCCACGACAAGCGGCGAAAAATCGTCGTTGGTGGTCGGGGCGCGCTGGGCCACGCTGTGGCCGCTGAAATGGCCACAGTCGTTAAGCTACTCTACAATGCTTTCGGCGCAGTAAGACGTTCTAGGCAAGCACGTTATCATAGCTAAACCTGGTGCCGCGCGGCAGATGCCACAGGCGGCGATGGGCCACCTGCCGGCAGTTGGCGAGATGCCGGAGCTGGTGGTGTCCTACTTAAGCTTTGAAATTTACACCATCGTTCATGTCTTGCCTGACCACTTTGGCAGCGCCGCTGCCCCTGTGACTTTGAGCCTGCCATTCTTCAAGGCAACGGCGGTACCGCCACGTGGCTTTTGGCTAGTCCGGGGCGACCTTCTGCACGCAGGGGACGGAAACGAGCAAAAGCGCCGGCTGCGCAGATGCATCCACGTCATTCTTGCGCTGTGTAAGAGCCGTCCGCACCGCGACTACGCCAGCCACATCGCCTTGCCGCGGTGTGAATAGTGTGGCGCACGCGCTGTGGGCGCTCGGCCCCCTGACGGGCCTCCTCGTGCTGCTCATCGGCACGCTGTGGGACGGGAACGCCAGCCACTACGAGCGGCGGCGCCTGTTTTTCGCTGCCGGCGCCGCCGTGTCGGTCGTTGGCGTGACGGTGTTTGAAAAAGGCAAAGTCGTCGCCGCCGCCGCCGCCGCCGCCGACTCGGCCGCCACCGCGCCTGCCGCCGTCCCTGCAGCCGCACCCGCCGCCGCCGCAGCCATCGCCGCCGCCGCCGCCGCCTCTGCGGCCGCTTCCACGCGCGGTGAGCGGCGCGCCGGAGGTGGCCGCGCGGTGCCCAAGAATGGGGGGGGGAGGGTGGGGGGGGGAGGAACACTTCCCTGGCGGCGGCACTGCGAGCCGCCGCTTCCACAGCAAGGGGGGCCGCCGCCGTGGGCGGGCTCGACCCGTCAGCTGGCGGCGGGCGCCGCGCCGTGAATGCTGCCACCGCCGCCAAAGTGGCCGCCACCATCGCCGCCGCCGCCGCTGCCGACTCGTCTGCGTCTTCCGCCGCCCGCCCACCGCCCGGGCGCTGGCCGCCGGAAAGCGCTGAGGTGGGGGGGGGGGGGGGGGGGGGGGGGCGGGGGGAGGGGAGATGCGCAGCGCTGGCGGCCAGCGCCGCCACAGCCGCGTCCGGCGCAGCGGCTGCCGACACCGCCGAGAGCGGCGCCGCCGCCACGCCGGCGCAAGCGGTCGTGCATGCCGGCGGCGGCACCGCTGGCGCCCCTGCAGGAAGCTGCGCCGGCGCCTTGTCGACCAGCACCTACCCTCGGCTGAGCCCACAACCCAGCCGAGACACCAGTCTGGGCCCGGACAGTGGGGCGGGGGGCGGTGGGGGGGATGGGCGCTGGCCAGGGGCGCCACCGCGCCCACATGGCGAGCTCGCAATCACGGCGGCTGCCGGCACCGACAACCCCCGCAGCGCGCCCCCGACAACGACCGCCTCCAGCGCGCCTGCCGCGTGCCGGGGGGGCTCCACCCCGCGTCACACACTATCCGCCAGGGGGGGGGGGGGGGGGGGGAGTTGCGCGGCGCCGGCGGCGCCAAGCGCCGCGCCGCGACAGTGCACGGCGGCGGCCGCCATCGTCGCTGCCGCCGTGTCCGCCGCCACGGCGTCCGACGACGCGGAGTGCGCTGCCGCCACGGACGTGCGCGTCTCCGAACGCACCGCTAGCCCCCGCCTGCCCGGAACCTCGGGCCCAGCGACGGCGGGCACCGCGTCGGTGGCAAAGCCATCGGCGGCACAGAGCGCTATCGCCGCTGCTGCGGACGCCGCCGGTACGAGAGCGCAGTCGACGCCGCCGTCGACGCCGCCGGGCGCGCCGGGAACGGCGGCGGCGGCCACGACAGCAGCGCTGGCGGCTGGCGCAACAGCGGTGGCGGGGCCGGCACGTGCCGCAACGGGCGGCGTCGCCGCTGGCGTAACCGCCGCGGGGGGCTCGGAAGCCGCTGATTGGGCGGGCGCGGCCGAGACGCCGGACGGCGCTGAGGACGTCGCTGCCATCACCGGTGGCGCGGCGGCGCCGCGGCTAGACAGCTGACCAGCGCCGTCGCGGCTGCTGGTGAGATGCGCCGCCCGGGCGCTGGCCGCCGCCGCCGTCCCTGCCAACCCGTGGGCGCCTGCCACCGGCCGCCCGTCGCCGTGGCGTCGGCCGTCACAGAGCGCTGCAT
>Ga0209093_1000732_pt1 | contig 18174 bp, 8 predicted proteins | sample SidtaG_4_FD_187450 | JGI IMG/M metagenome (GOLD analysis project Ga0209093, IMG submission 187450) | Marine algal microbial communities from Sidmouth, United Kingdom - Sidmouth_Male1 metaG (SPAdes) (version 2) | ecosystem: Host-associated > Algae > Red algae > Unclassified | place: Sidmouth... | reverse complement strand
TTCTTTTTCCGCTATTTTTCCCTACAAAAATCCTTACGTAGCGTAGGCTATGTGCGGTTTTTGTAAGAAAAAATATCGAAAAAATAACCACGTCAAAATTGTAAGCCTATTTTTGTCCCACTACTTACCTAGTACATTAGACTTTGTTTAGAAATATTTTGTATGCAGCTAACATTGTCTTTTTCCGATACTCTTCTCCTATTTTTTGCTCCGTACCGTAGGGTATGCAGCTCAAAATGAGGCTCGATTATCGAAAAGATACAAAATTCCATGCATACAAAATATTCCTAAATAAAGTCTATTGTTTAATAAATTTGGTTCTTTGACAAATCCCGTGATTGTTCGTTTTTCTGCCTCGCGATTGTTCGTCCCTTGCGTAAGGGATAGTAGGTGTTGTTTGAACGTAAGGGAAGACGAAAAAAATAATCTACCCGTCTGAATTGTTCTTTTTCTTATATGTTTCACTAAATCTTCCTTACGTAGCTCGGCTATGTGCGTCAAATTTAGCCAAACATATAAAAAAAATAACTTCTTCATTTGGGGTAGATTATTTTCTTCCTCTTCCCTAACGTAGCGATAGCGGAGTGGAGAGAGTGCCGGATAGCCCGACCCCCCTCAATAGACTTTATTTAGAAAAATTTTGTATGCAGCTAACTTTGTCTTTTTCCGATACTCTTCCCCTATTTTTCGCCCCGTACCGTAGGGTATGCAGCTCAAAATGAGGCTCGATTATCGAAAAAATACAAAAGTTCCATGCATACAAAATATTCCTAAATAAAGTCTAATGTAATCAAGGTTTGGCGATGGTTATTCTCTTAGAGAAGTCACCTATTTCGGTATGAAGCGTAATGAAGTAAATACCGCTTGGCAGTTCGCGAGTATGGACTTGGATGTTGTTTTGACCTGCTGAATATTTCGTGTTTTGTATGGATTGTACTCGTTGACCGAGTGCATTATACATGCTCACGCTCACCTCGCTTGTTTCGTTTAAGTCAAAAGAAATATTGAAATTATCGTGTGCCGGATTGGGAAATGCTTTGAAGGTTGTTTTATCAATGGGCTGTTGGATATCGGTGATGATTTCGTTGGTGATATTGAGAACGATGCGATCTTGTGCGCCAAAATCGTCGCCTGTTGCAAGCACCGTACCGTCTTGATTGGTGATGGTGTATGAGCCTTCACCATGGTCGCAGCATATGCCATCGCCCCAATCGTCAATGATATTGAAGACGTAACAACCGGAGGGGATTATAACGGTATCATTGGAGGGATAGGAAACGATGTAGTTCGTATTATTGGCATATCCTGCTTCGCTGCACGTGCCTGTCGTGGGGTCGTATTCTATGGTGCGGTTTCCTGCGGTAGCGTCTACGTTTCCGCCTGTGTTGATGATTGCACCTGTTTGATTGGTAAAGTCCCATTGTGTCTCACAACCAAAGCCATCGGTTCGTATAGAAATGGTGATACGCTCGGCAAATTGTAGGGGTGCAGCTTCTACGGTTTTCGTAAAAGTGTTACCATCTGCCATGCCATTGGTTGTGAGTATGGTCGCTGTGATAGTCGTTGCTTCGGTAATGGTTGTATTAAATGTTAGTTTAATGTATTGGTTGGGAGCTAATGTACTCACCCAATTTATGGTGTCGGCTTGAATATCTGACGCGAACTCAATTTCAGCAGTATTAATCGTATCCGTACCTGTATTCATCAAAATCAGTTGGGGTTTGAGTGCGCCGCAAAACACTTCGTTGGACATATCAATGATGGTGAGTTCGTTTGCTGTGCTTGTCGGTACACATTTATTATGCGTGATGTACATGCTTGATGCCGTAGGATAACCTGCTGTGTATAAGTCTGTTGTAGTGGTGTCGGCACATACGGCAATGACGGTCGGTGTATCAGTGATGCCGTATTGGGCAGCTATATCTTGTGCATTGTCGATGATGGGAAAGTCCGTGCCTGTGAGCCAATTTCCGGCAGTGTAGAGTCCTTCGCCTTGTAATGCGTTCATTCCTGAAAGGCTGTCTATTTCCAACAATAGAAAGACCATTTCATCGGTACCGCTTGGACCGTAGAGGGCGTTGGCGGTGTTCATGTTTCCTGTTTCGTGGAAATTCCAACATTCGCCACAATCGGTGGTGGAGAAATTGAGGACAACCGTTTTCCCTTCATTTATGTAGGAATAGAGGTTGTGCGTAGTCCCGTCGGTATCGGTCAGTATAAAATCCGGCGCTTGTGCATTCAGATTTGTGAGTGCGCTAATTAGTAAAATCGTCAGTATATATCTCATGGATTCGTTTGTTCGTTATTCGTTATTCGTGGATTCGTTATTCGTCAGCGATTGACGAGTCAACGGATAACGAAAAAGAGTGCAAAGCAACAAAAATTATTCCGTTTGAACAACCTTATTTTTCACTTCAATCTCAAAATCAACTGCAAGCTCAATAAGAAATTGTTTCAATTTCGTTGAAACAGTTATTTGAAGTTGGGATTGAGGTTGAGGTTGAATTTGTTAAGGTTGATATAACGCTTATTTGGCGGTATTTGCTGCTTGTGTATGGATATAAAAAAACTCGCTTCCGAAAGGAAGCGAGTTTTTTTATTATATATTAGACTTTATTTAAGAGTAAGAAAATTACTTATTTGAATTATATTATATTTTTTATATTATATTTTTTTTATAAAATAAAAATATGATAACAATTTGACAATCAAGCAATTTAGTATCATTTATTTAATTCCTGACACTTAATAGACTTTATTTAGAAATATTTTGTATGCAGCTAACTTTGTCTTTTTCCAATACTTTTCCCCTATTTTTCGCCCCGTACCGTAGGGTATGCAGCTCAAAATGAGGCTCGATTATCGAAAAAATACAAAAGTTCCATGCATACAAAATATTCCTAAATAAAGTCTAATTTACTGCTTATTTTGTAAGTACAACTTTCTTTGCGATAGAACTGCCTGCTGCGTTGAGGCGTATTATGTATGCGCCGCTTGCGAGGTCGTTCATTTCGATGTTCTGTATGTGTGAACCGCTTGTAAGTGTACCCAAGTTGAGTGTCATAACTTGTGCGCCGAGCATATTGTGAACAGAAATTGTGGCGTCTGCCCCTGTTTCTAAAGCGAAATCAAGTGTAAGATTGCCTGAAGTCGGGTTAGGGTTTACTGTGAAGCCTTCCTCAAATATCGTTTCTTCTACACCAACCTCAAAGCTGTAATCAAATAAATCACTTTCTACGAATGTACCTTGCATGCCATCATATTCGAATAAGACAGTTCCAGCTGCATCAAATAAAGTGATGTCGCCATCTGTATCACAAGTGTCCCACTGTGACCCCTGAAGACCATCGCCATAAGTATCGAAATATGTAAATTCGTAGCAACCGCTAATTAGTGAGAATGTTTCAATAATAGCTGTTTCCGTTTGTCCGTCATAAGGACCGCCTGATACGACTACATCACCAGCTTCGTCTGTTACTGCCCAAGTGGTTTCTTGTGGCCAACAGTCTGTATTGAGTGCCATAGTGAGTTCGCCATATCCAGAAGTAGCTATGGGAAATACTACGCCTTCATATGTATTACCTTCAATGTAAATATCTTCTCCGCCATTGACTGAGATGATATGGAAACTCAAATCAGCACTGTTTGTGAGCGTGACGTCAGCGAGTTGTATTGTTTTTTCTACGCCAGCTGCTATGCTACCTGTCCAGCTTTCAGTAGCAATAACGCTACCTAAATTTCTGGTTTCTATATCAATTAAAGTAATTTCGTTGACACCTAAATTTTGAATAGTTAAGGCAGGTGCGACGGTGGTTTCGTCACAGAAAGCATCAGTTGACCCTGCATAGGTTGTAATCACCGCATTGTTAGTAACAGTCGTACCGCCTGAAACTATCATTGGCTTAGTTTCGCTTGAGCCAAATTCTCCTCCTTGTAAGAGTGTATTACCATTTCCATCAGATAAAGTGTATGAGCCTTCGCCATAAATGCAGCAAATACCATCACCTTCAGCGTCAAAGATTTCGAAGTCATAACAATCATCTTGTGGCATTAACATATGAATTACGATAGGGTCGGTATTTCCGGTGGTGTATGGACCGCCAGAGCGGATTACATTACCTGTCGAAGTACTTAATTCCCATGTAGTTTCTGCACCGTAGCTGTCTGGTACTATTTCGAGAATAATGATACTTTGATCTGTTATAGGAGCCAAAGGGACAATAGCTACATAGTCATTATCATTAGCATCTTCGTCTGCAACACCGTTTGGATTTTCGATAGAAATATTGAGTGTATTCTCTGTTCCTGCTGTAAATACATAAGTAGGTAAAGTAATATCTTCTCTTTCAAGTGTACCCAAAGCACCTGTCCATGCGTAAGTTTCAGAAGAACCGCCATTGACACTATAAATGATGTCTACTGTAGTCAACATTGAATTGCCGCCATTTTGCAAGGTAAATACAGGCGAAATCATCTGCTCACCAGCACAAACTCCCTCCGGTAATCCACCTACATTGAATGCCGTAGCATTAGTAGAGAATTCAACGGTAATTTCTACATCAGCGTCTTTTGCTGCTTGATAAACGACTTTATCGTTATCGTCTTGTACAAAAGCAACAATTTGCAATTCAGAGTAATTATAAATCGGAATATCTGCCAAGTCAAGCGTTTCGTTGATAGTATAGCTATCTCCTGCTTCCCAAACGTCACTCAAGTCTGTACCGGCAGAACCTGTAACGAATTTTTTTAAGATGTGATGAAATTCAGTTTCCCCATTTGTGCCACCCGGTACATCTGCATATTGGATAGTTCTCTCAACGAGCGCTATTCTAAGTTTGACGTCGCCGTTTGGTATGTCCACAGCATCTGTTGCAGTCAAATCACCTGTGATAGTGACGACTCCTGCCTCATAAGCACCGCTTATGTTTAGGTCAAAAGCAGCAGTTTCGCTATAAGCTGCATCAATATCCGCTTGTGATAAACAAGCAGGTGCACCTTCGTAAGTTGAACAGTCATCTACGATATATGCGCCATTGGTAAAGGCAGTAGGTACGCCCTCAAAGCCATAGTAATCTACACGGTCTTGTACTTCATCAGGATTGTCCATATTCATCTGGTCAAAACCGGGCCAAGAGGTTTGGTATTTCAATACGACTACTTTATCTTCATTGGCATCCAATAAAGCATCAAAATCAGGGTTCTGCACGGCACAAGGACCACACGAAGCTTGTGTTCCTTCTTCTACAAACACCATTTTGGGTGATTGCGCAAAACCTTGAAAAGCAAATAGGGTACATAATAGAGTGAGAAGTATAAATTTCGTCTTCATAGATAATTATATTTTTAATGTATGTAAAATAATTTAAATAAATAGACTTTATTTAGGAATATTTTGTATGCATGGAATTTTGTATTTTTTCGATAATCGAGCCTCATTTTGAGCTGCATACCCTACGGTACGGAGCGAAAAATAGGTGAAGAGTATCGGAAAAAGACAAGGTTAGCTGCATACAAAATATTTCTAAATAAAGTCTAATGCGAATGGTAGGTTTTTTAATGTAAAATAAGCATCTAAGTGAAAGAAATTAAATAACATGCGCCATTATACTCGTCTTTTTTCCGTCTAAGAATCCTTTGAAATCCTTACGTAGCTAAGGCTATGTGCGGTTTTTGTAAGAAAAAAATATCGAAAAAATAACCACGTCAAAATTGTAAGCCTATTTTTGTCCCACTACTTAATTCCTGCCCTTCCATTTAACTTAAAATTAATATAAGAATAATATACCAAGTGATATATTAGACTTTATTTCGTATCAACTGTAAAAATAACAAAAAAAATTTGTAAAATTATCTTTTTTATACAAAAAAAGTGATTATACATTTCATTTTTCTCTTTACTATACTTTATTCCAAAATAATTTGTAAGCAGCTAAATTGTCTTTTTCCGCTACTCTTCATCTATTTCTCGTCCCGTACCGCAGGGTATGCGACTCGAAATGAGCTTCGATTAGCGAAAAAATCCTAATTTCCATGTAGTACAAATTATTTTGGAATAAAGTCTATTGTTCTACTCACATTTTACATTATTTCAATTTGAACCCAAATCATATTATCGCTGTTACTTGTATGCCTCAATAATAAATCTAATAATAAAATGAAATCTATTTCCGTTTTTTGGTTCAGGAGAGACCTTCGTCTACATGATAATGCTGGACTTTATCATGCCTTAAAAAACACGTCCGATGTACTTCCGCTTTTTATTTTTGATACCGAAATACTGGACGATATTGAAGATAAAACGGATGCCCGTGTTACTTTTATCCATCAAGTTATCAGCAACTTGAAAAGTGACTTGGAAAAGAAAGGTAGTTCCTTGCTCGTCAGGTATGGAGAACCTCTTGATATTTGGCAACAACTCACCAAAGCCTACGACATTCAATCCGTTTACACCAACCACGATTACGAACCTTATGCGATAAAACGCGATACTACTATACATGATTTTTTAGCAGAAAAAAACATCGAACTACACACCTATAAAGACCATATTATTTTTGAAAAAAGTGAGGTCACAAAAGATGATGGTTTACCCTATACCGTTTTTACACCTTACAGCAAAAAATGGCACAAAAAGATGGATTCTCGCATGTCTACCTTCGTTAATGAGCAAGGTAAAGAGGAAGCGGTTTCTTATTATTTCAAACCATATCCTAACGAAAAATATTTTAATAATTTTCACCAAAGCTCTCCCCTGCCCCACCTCGAATTAGAGGATATGGGTTTTAAGAAAAGCGACATCGCGTTTCCTTCAGAAAAGGTCGCACAGGGAACAATAAAAAAGTATGACGAGACACGGGATTTTCCTGCATTAGATGGTACTTCTCGATTGGGTGTTCACTTTAGATTTGGTACAATTTCTATTCGAGAAAAAGCACGCAAGGCACTCACACTCAATGCCACTTATCTCACCGAATTGATATGGAGAGATTTTTATGCACAGATTTTATCGCACTTTCCGCATGTTGTTACCAATGCTTTTCGGGCGAAATATGAAGCGATACCGTGGCGTAATAATGAGGAAGAATTTGAAAAATGGTGTGCCGGAAAAACGGGTTATCCTATCGTAGATGCAGGCATGCGTGAGCTCAACACAACGGGCTATATGCACAATCGTGTACGCATGGTTGTGGCGAGTTTTTTGACCAAACACCTTTTAATAGATTGGCGATGGGGCGAGGCGTATTTTGCTAAAAAACTATTGGATTTTGATCTCGCAAGCAATAATGGCGGCTGGCAATGGGCAGCAGGATGCGGTACGGATGCCGCACCGTATTTTCGTATTTTTAACCCAACGAGTCAACAACAGAAATTCGATAAAGAATTTATTTATATAAAAAAATGGGTCAAGGAATTTGGTACGTCCAGTTATCCTGTTCCGATGGTAGACCACAAACTTGCACGCCAAAGATGCTTAAAAACCTACAAAGAAGCACTTGCTAAAACAACGTAAATGTTAAAATGTGACATTTTTCACTTAGTATTATTATTATTGACTTAATATTTATTACATTTGAGGTGTGATATGCCCTATGTGAAAGAAATTAAATAAATTGTTCCATAATGCGCCGTAATTTTTTCTTCTAAAGAATTCAAAAAATCGTTGCATAGCCATAGCTACGGAACTATTTTTTGTGTTTTTTAGAAGGAAAAAGAACAAGCATAATGGGGCAAGTTATTTAATTTCTTTCACTAAGCCTATTTTTGTCCCACTACTTACAGTAGAATTTTCAATTGCAAACCAGCTAATATTTTTTATTTTTTCACAATTTGTTGTGTAAAATGTTCATGCCCTATCATTCAATTTAAAAACCATAAACTCATAACATGAAAAAAGTTATTTACTTATTATTACTTACATTTTATTGTAGTAATTTCATTATTGCTCAATCAAACTCTATTGTGGATAAAATCGCAGCAAATAGTGCGGTTCGTCCTTACGAGACTACCGATTCTAAATGTGCTACGATGGACGGATTAAACTATCGTATCGCCAACGACGCGGATTATGCGGAATTTCACAACAACGCGATTTCTATGGCAAAATCACCCAGTCCGGCTATTCCTTGTGATGGCACAAATTCGATTATAGTTCCTGTTGCTTTTCACTTTGCGCCAGGTATCGTCACTTGTGGTGATTCAGATTGCTTGCTGGCAGAAGTACAAGATCAGTTGGATGCTATGAATTTGGCTTTTGGTAGTAATACAGGTACAGCTGCAGAAGGGGTTTGTCCTGCTGCCTATCAAGATGCTAATGGAAATAGTGTAGCCTCTACGGGAACTTGTATTTCCTTCTGTTTGGCTATTCCTCCTACGGGAAATGCCGAAGGACTTGACCCTGCTTGCGACCCTCCAATTACTATTGGTGCATTTACCGGTGGTATTAATGCTGGTGGTAACGGTGCACCCGGCTGGGGCGGTATTATGAATCTTTTTATTGTCAATAATAACAGCTGTTTAGGAGTTGCTGATGGTATTCCCGGAGCCGGAAACGGTGATGGAGTTTCTACCTGTGCCACCGCTTTTGGTGGTTTTGGGGATTCTGCTGGCTGTGGGCTTGACGATGAAGCTACTTATAATCTCGGTGCTACCATGGTACACGAAATTGGTCACTACCTTGGTCTGTTTCACACGCACGTAGATGGTCCGGCTAGTTGTACAGATAATGATGTAGCTGCTCCCGGTCCATTTAACGTTAATGATACACCTATCATGGCAGGTCAATTTTATGGCTGCCCTACGGGTTGTGTGACAAACGGTAATAATAGCCCTGCAGTTAATGGTGCTATTGTGCCAACTGCAAGCTGTTTTAATTCTCCCATACCAACGGCTAATTTCATGGCTTATACCGACGATGCTTGTATGAGCATGTTTACGGAAGACCAAGCAGCGGTCATGAACTATTGGGCAAATCAATTATTTGGAGAAAGTGATAATGTATGTTCTGCTGCATCTCCTACCGAATTGCCCAATGCTTGTTTAGACCAACCTTGTGTGTTAGTTTGTCCTACTATGGTGATGACACCTTACGCAGATGCAGAAGAGATTTGTACTATCGCGGGTGATTATGCTTTACCGACTGACTTCAGTTCAGTTGTATTGGATGATGATTCTGATGCTGTTTATATCTGGAGTACTGGAAACTATTTGAGTATGGGCGGTGTCACTGCGGGTGCTACTTACACACCTGCACCACCTACTTGTGCGCCAGAAGAAGTTACTTTCTACCTGAATGTAGATTGTGGTACTACGCCACTCATGCCAACGTTGGATGCAGGTACATTGGTACTGACTGTTTATCCTGACCCATCAACTTTTGCTCCGGCTGATTTAGTTACTTTCACTGATGGTACTTGTGCTGCACCTACATGGGTAATCACTGCCGGATGCGAAGCCTTTGTAACTGTCACTGCTACTGATGCTCCCGCAACTATCAACCCCGGTGATGCCGGAACAGTCAATCATGATATTGTTTTAGGCTATCCGGTAGCTTGCTGCTGTGCTGCCGAAGTTGTTGTCCAAGCAGAAGTAAGTGCCGATACTCCCGTTACGATACCAGATGGCGCAGGTTCTGCGGATCCGGGATGCTCAACATTAACTATACCTGACGGTGGCTCAATTACCGATGTCGTTATAGATTTAGGAATTACACATACTTGGATAGGTGATTTGGTGATTACGCTGACCAGCCCAGCAGGAACGACAATCACTTTAGGAGACCAACCAGGAGTACCCGCTTCCAACTTCGGCTGTAACGGAGACGATATAGCCGTTGCTTTTGATGATGCAGCTGCTAACACAGCAACTGATTTTGAAAATGCTTGTGCCAATGCACCTGCTATTTCAGGTGCTTATCAGCCCGTTGATATGTTATCCACATTTGATGGTGAAGACGCTGCGGGTGACTGGACAATCTGTGTATCTGACGCTGTAAATGAAGACTCCGGTACAATTACCAGCTTTGGTGTGACCGTAGTAGCACTTGCGCCTTGTACAGACCCTGCAGGGTGTACGCTTATGGATACAGCCGCCTACAACTGCGCCGCTTCCGGCGTAGGTTACTGTGATAATATTTGTTTTGCAGAATATGTGGCTATGCCCGGACCAGATGATTTCATTGATGCTACGCTTTGTGTGACTGCACTTGGTTGTGCAGATAGTCCCGATGCCAGTTGCCTTCAAACACTAGCTTGCGACGACGCTGATCCATGTACAGAAAATGAAATGGAAACGACTGTAATAGAAACAGGCGAAGTATGTACAGCATGTGGTGGCGGAACAGCCATTGCGGCATGTTCAATACCTGCAACACCCACAGCTTGTGATGATGGCGACCCATGTACAGAAAACGACATGGAAACTTTGGATTCATGTGATGCAACTGTAGTTTGTACGCCTTGTGCCGGAACACCCGTTGCGGCATGTTCAGTACCCGCAGCGCCTACAGCTTGTGATGATGGCGACCCGTGTACAGAAAATGATATGGAAACTTTAGATTCATGTGATGGTGTAAGCGTTTGTGTACCATGTGCAGGTCAAGTTATCATGCCATCTTGTGGCGACCCTACAGCGACTAACTATGACATGGATGCCACTTGTATTGATAATACAATTTGTACCTATGGCGAATATTGTGATAATATCTGCTTCGCAGAATTCGCGCCTAATCCAGGTACCAATGATACACCTAATGCGACACTTTGTGTAACACCACTTGGTTGTGCTGACAATCCTGACGCAAGCTGTATCGGTACACAAGCCTGCGATGATAGTGACCCATGTACTGCTGGTGAAATGGAAACTTTCATTCTTGCAAGTGGAGTCTCTTGTGGCGATTGCGGTTTAAGCGCAACTCCCGTAACTCCAGCTTGTGGCGACCCAGCAGCAGAAAACTATGATGCAGCAGCTGCATGTATTGACAATACGCTCTGTACTTATCAAGTTATGCCTGATTTGGATATATCAGACCCTTGTGCTTGTGGCAACCCGTTGAATATCATGATAGACCCTGCCGATGACCCAGCGGATGCTACACTTATGGTAGCTTTCTTTGCTGATGAAGTCACTATCGAAGCTCCCGCAGGTGCTACCATCACAATTGATAATACTCCACCTGCTAGTAGCAATATTTTTGATGCCAATGGTACGGATATTACCAGTAGTATCTCAATAGCTGATTTTACAAATACAGGCGATTCAGATAATGACGGATTAGATGAATGGGTAGCTATTATATGGCATCCCGTAGATGTGGGCTATACTTTAAGTGTAAATGTTGACGGCACACCACTCAGCATAGGAAATAGCTGCACACAATGTTTACAATCTATCCCAACCGTAGGACAATGGGGACTCATCATTCTCGGATTGATGATGTCTATTATTGCTATCGTTGGAATTAGAGAAAGAAAATTAAATGGAATTTATAGCTAAGTGAAAGAAAATAAATAACTTGCCCCATTATGCTTGTTCTTTTCCCTTCTAAAAAACACAAAAAATAGTTCCGTAGCTATGGCTATGCAACGATTTTTTGAATTCTTTAGAAGAAAAAATTACGGCGCATTTTGGAACAATTTATTTAATTTCTTTCACTTAGTGAAAGAAAAGAAAAGGCTACACAAAATGTGTAGCCTTTTCTAAAATTGTGGGCGATGAGAGATTCGAACTCCCAACCCTTCCGAAGCAAATTCGGGATGCTCTTAACCAACTGAGCTAATCAACCAATCAATATATTTTTGGCTTTTTTTCTTTTTAATCGCCAACTCTCGTCTAAGTGAAAGAAATTAAATAACTCGTTATTCGCGTCAAATTTGGCTCGTGTAAAGAAAAAATAACGGCGTGAAGATGTAACGTTTATTATCTTTTCATCCCTAAGGAATGAAAAAACAATAAACATTACATTTTGACTTGTCCTTTTTCCTTTATACTTCGCCAAATTCTCCTTAAATAACCCGTTATTCGCGTCAAATTTGGCTCGTGTAAAGAAAAAATAACGGCGTGAAGATGTAACGTTTATTATCTTTTCATCCCTAACAGAAAAGGCTACACAAAATGTGTAGCCTTTTCTAAAATTGTGGGCGATGAGAGATTCGAACTCCCGACCCCCTCGGTGTAAACGAGGTGCTCTGAACCAACTGAGCTAATCGCCCTTTCTTATGTTTTTTTGTTTTTCAATCGTCAATATTGCGTCAACGGAGTGCAAAGATAGAAGGTCTTTTTAAAACTCCCAACTTTTTTGAAGAAAAAAAATATTTTTTTTCAAAAAGATAGTTAGTAACGAGTAAATAATAACTTCACGATTTGGACGGCTTCTTTTACCCTTATTTGAAACGCAAAAAATCAAGAAATTAGTTAATAACTATTCGCAGAATTAGCGAACTTTGGGCGGTAAATAAAATAATAGCTATTCTTATGATTAAAGAATGGGATAGTCGGCAGACGAAGGATTTTATAAAATCTATGGTTTGATTACCCAAATACGCTTTATTTAGAACAAAATTCGTCTGGCGACAATGGTATTATTTCAGTGTTTGCTTATTTGCTGACTTTACATACTCCACATAATTAAAACAATAAATATATTTGAATTTGACACTTAAACTTGCCCTTGACTACCTTTATAACCAATTGCCGATGTATCAGCGCATAGGTGCTGCTGCTATGAAAAAAGACCTCGGCAATATCCACCTCTTATGCGAAGCACTCGACAATCCGCACCAAAAATTTAAATCCATACATATCGCAGGCACCAATGGAAAAGGCTCTACGGCGCATATCCTTTCCGCGATTTTGCAGACAGCAGGGCTGAAAACTGGCTTATATACTTCACCGCATTATCGCGATTTTAGGGAACGTATCAAAATAGACGGGCAGTACGTCACCGAGCAGTTTGTGGTGGATTTTGTGGCGAAAAATAAGCCGCTTTTTGAGCAAATTAAACCTTCTTTTTTCGAAATTACGGTAGTGATGGCGTTTCAGTATTTCGCTGATAGTGAGGTAGATATAGCTATAGTCGAAACGGGTTTGGGTGGGCGGCTTGATTCGACCAACATTCTCTCCCCTATCTTATCCATTATCACGAATATTAGTTATGACCATCAGCAATTTTTGGGCGATACTTTGCCGGAAATAGCCACCGAAAAGGCAGGTATTATCAAGCCAAGTACACCTGTCGTGATTAGCGAACGGCAGGATGAAGTCGCACATATATTTGAACGCATAGCAGCCGAACGAAACGCACCACTCTATTTCGCATCCGATTTTTTTACCGTAAAAGAAAAAGAAATTTCATTGATGGGGAATGTGTATGAAGTCTGTCCGCTCACGCCCCCAGCTCCTAAAGGGGATTCCGGGCACGTTTTCATGTCGGAGTGGGCAGACTCTCCTTTAGAGGCTGGGGGTGCGCAAAATTATTTCCTTCAAACCGATCTCTATGGTAATTATCAGTCAAAGAATTTATGTGGGGTTTTATTTGTTGAGAAAATTCTGACGGAGGAAAAGATAATTTCAAATGATCAGGTGAAATTTACCGCATTAAAGCGGGTGAAATCGCTTGCTAATTTTGTGGGCAGGTGGCAGGTTATTTCCGAAAAGCCCTTGACAGTCTGTGATAGTGGACACAATACGGCAGGTATCGAGCAGCTCGTGAAACAACTCGCTGCTCTACCCTATCGGTATTTGCATATCGTCATCGGTATGGTGAGCGATAAAGACCATGAAAAGGTGATAAAATTATTGCCGAAGGATGCGACCTATTACATCGCCAAACCGGATATTCCGCGTGGTATGGATGCCGAAAAATTGAAAGAGAAATTTGTGCGCGAAGGCTTATCTGCACGTGCTTATGCGAATGTACCTGACGCACTACATATGGCGCAGACACAGGCACAGGAGGAAGATTTGGTTTTTGTGGGTGGAAGTATTTTTGTGGTGGGAGAAGTTTTATAAACGTAGCACGATGCTTCTATCCCGTGTTTTCACGTAATTCGTATTTCCTAATGCGGACACGGGCTGGAAGCACCGTACTACGTAAAGATACGTTTGATACATTTACGAATGTACTTTTCTACAATATTTTAAATTCAATAAATGAGAGATAGCTATAGCCATACCACCTGCCACCATAAGTACGCTGTGCAGCCAAGCCATACCAAATAAATGTCCGATAAATATCAGCGCAAAACCCGTCGTAGCGACGATGAGTACTTCCTTGCGTTTGTGGTGAAAATAATGTGGAATGAGCGAACCCGCAGCGATGAACATACTGCCGAAGATGACGGTGTGTTCTATCATTGGATCCGCAAGAAAATGCAGCCCTGTAAATGCTCCGAACATCAACATCAAAGGCAAGAGGGCGCAATGCACCGCACAAGCAAGTGAGAGAATCATTCCGAGTATGTCTAAATTGAAGCGTGGACGCTGCATAAGTTTTAAATTTTGCTGTTTTTTGCAATGATATTGCAAATATACAGTGAAATTTGTTTAAATGCAATGATGTTGCATTGTTTTACTGTTTTATTGCTGTACTGTTTTACTGCTGTATTGTTGTGTTGTTGTATTGCTGTATTGTTGTATTGTTGTGTTGTTGTATTGTTTTATTGCTGTATTGCTGTATTGTTTTTTCGCGTAGCGAAAAAGTAAAAGCAATAAAGCAATAAAACAATACAGCAATAAAACAATAAAACAATAAAACAATAAAATTAAACTCAAGCCTGACCCCCACGTCTACGCTCAAAACCAATGGTTTTCTTATTGTAAATTACATCCTTCTCCTTGTCAAATGAAAGGTTGTTGACATCTTCGAAAGTGATGGTTCGGATGGCTTTTTGGGTGCGTTGACGTTTGGTGAGTTTGGAGAGGCGTAGGTTTTGATTTTTGATGATATTGGACACTGTACTGCGCACAGTACGTGCATTGCCGAAGTACTTGTCGCGTAATTCAAATTGCAAATTTAGATATTCTACCAAGTGTGCGAGTGCTTTTGCGTCCGCTTCTACTTCTTCTTCTTTGAACATCATAAGGGCGATTTCGAGGAGTTCTTGCGGCGAATAATCTTCAAATTTGAGTACCTTATCGAAGCGCGAACGCAAGCCGGGATTGACCTTCAAAAAGGCATCCATATTTTCGGGATAGCCGGCAGCAAAGACGAAAAATTCGCCGCGATTGTCTTCCATTCTTTTGAGTAGGGTTTGTATGGCTTCGTTGCCAAAATCGTTGCTATGCCCTTGATTGAGTGCGTAGGCTTCATCAATAAATAGGACGCCGCCCATCGCTTCGTCAATTTTTTCGGCGGTTTTTGTGGCGGTTTGCCCTACGAATCCTGCTACAAGTCCTTGACGGTCAGTTTCTACAATATGTCCGCGCTCCAATACGCCGAGTGCTTTGTATATCTTGGTGAGTATACGCGCAACCGTGGTTTTGCCAGTGCCGGGATTGCCGACCAAGACAGTATGTAGGTGAAATTTGTTTAATGCTTTTCGGCTCGTTTCACGATAATAGCGCACGAGGTTGACGAGTTCATCAATTTGTTGTTTGACGCTATCCATTCCGATAAGTTCATGGAGTTCCTTCATGGATTCTTTGAGGAAGGCTTCATCTACGGGAATATTAGGTAGTTGGCGCGTCGTTTTGACTTGTATTTGCTCGACATCCTTGAATTGAACGACCGAAAGTTCGTCTTGATTGAGTGCCTGTGGGTCGTCAAGTGCCATAACGCGCAAGCCGAGGTTGACCTTTGCTTTTTCTACGGTATCGTAAACGAACCTTGCATTTCCAAAAGACCTATCACGACCACGGAACGCCTTGACTATCAAACCTTTAATATGTTTGTCAGCCGCAGGTGAAAGCGTGATTCTTTTTCTTTCGCAAGCGTAATCCGCAATTTTGGAAAGCTCTTGCGGTAAGTAATCATTAAAGGTGAAATAGATTTTGAAGCGAGATTTTAAGCCTGGGTTGGAATCGAGAAAGCCCTTCATTTCCTTTGGGTAGCCAGCTACGATGACTGCCATATCTCCCTCGCCGTCAGACATTTCTTTGATCAAAATCTCAATCACTTCGCGCCCAAAATCTTTGCTGTCGTCGTTGCTGCGAGCGAGCGAGTAGGCTTCGTCGATAAACAAAACGCCGCCCCGTGCTTTTTCGATGGCTTCTTTGACTTTCGGTGCGGTCTGCCCGATATATTCGCCGACGAGGTCTACCCTATCGACTTCGTGTACGTGACCCCTCGAAAGCAAACCCATTTTTTTGTAGAGTTTGCCCATCATTTTTGCGACGGTTGTTTTGCCCGTTCCGGGATTTCCTATGAATACTGAATGTATATTAATTTCTTCGTTTTCTTCAAAGCCTTTATCTTTTCGGAGTTGCAAAAACTGGATATATTGAGCATGTTCGCGCACCTGTCGCTTGACATCTTCCAAGCCAATCAAAGCATCGAGATACACCATTACGTCTTCAAAAGATTCTGGCTCTTCTTCTTTTAAAACTGGTTCAAAGATTTGGTTTTCAGGCAATAACACTTCTACAACTCCTTTTTCATGTTCTTCGCCTATATGAAAAGGGATACTCACCAACACGCGCTCCATAAACACAATATCGACCCAATGTTGTCCTTTTCGCCATTGACCTTTTATATTAGACCCCCACTTGGCAGTGACGGCAATAATATCATTTTTTTTCTCTACTTTTTGCAGCGAAATATATTCTCCTTTGAGTTCGCGAACTTCGTTGAAGTGTTTGAAAAACAATTCGCAATACCACGCCTTTCCGTATAATTTATTATCTAATTTTAATTCGAGATAAATAAAGCGTGTCAGTTCTTGGCTAAATTTTTTGTAATATATCTGTTTTTTGCCTGCCGGCTCTTGCCCTGTTCCTTCAAACAAGCGGATGGATTTTAAATCCAAATAAGGATTCGCTTCGTCCGAATTTTTCTCGGCATCTTCTATATAAAAATCCTTGCGGCGAATCGCAACTTCATCAACGTAGACCTCCCAATAATAGAGTCCTTTACGCCAAAAAGTCCCTATTTTCTTATTGCCCCAACCTTCACGGATATACACAATGTGGTCAGTCTTACTGACTTTTCGTGTGATATTCAGCGAACATATTTCCTTAACACCTGTGCGTTTGCTGGAAAAACATTTCAAATTGATAGACATATCCCAGTCCTCTACGTCGTAATTTTTATTATAAAAAGAAAATTCAGCATAGATATAGCTGCACAGCGAACGCTCGAAAACCTGGCGGTAGCGTTTTTTATTTTTATACAACCATTCTGTTGAAGAATAGATTTTTAAATCTCTGAATTTATAGTTATTCGTTGTCGTGCCTTCCAAAGTATATAGATTTTAGGAGATATGATAATTTTATTAAATGTCTAAATATAGACGGTCTTTATGGGGCAAAAGATACTTATTTTGACGAGTTTATCTGACTGGTTGACACTTTTATATTTGGAGTAATATCAGGAACAAAATAAATGTATATTCTCGACTTGTTCTTTTTCCTTTATATTAGACTTTATTCCAAAATATTTTGCATAGAGCAAATAATCTTTTTCCACTACTCTGCGTTGCCTGAAAATTCACTATGCTAAGGCATAGCTCAATTTCAGCCGCCTTGATTAGTGAAAAAATCTTTATTTCCTCTTTCATCCAAACTATTTTAGAATAAAGTCTATTTCACCAAATTCTCCTTAAATACAGTGAGTATTCGCGTCAAATTTGGTTCGTCTAAAGAAAAAATAACGACGCGAAGAATGTACATTTATTTAATTAACGTTCCTATGTGAAAGAAATTAAATAACATGTGCCATTATACTCGTCTTTTTTCCGTCTAAAAATCCTTTGAAATCCTTATCCCGAATCGGGGTTCGGGATAGGCTGTAGCTAAGGCTATGTGCGGCTTTCAAAAAATCCTTAGACAAAAAAAATACTTCGCATTATGGGACATCTTATTTAATTTCTTTCACTATGTTAATTTTCAACTTATTAAAAATAATAAAAGTTTAGATATTTTTTGCACATTATCGACACTTTTACATTTACTATTTTACATTTCAAAAAGTGGTGACTACTTTTATTCCTTTTAAAATCGGGTTATGCCTGTCACAATGCAACT
>Ga0209093_1000730_pt1 | contig 18179 bp, 21 predicted proteins | sample SidtaG_4_FD_187450 | JGI IMG/M metagenome (GOLD analysis project Ga0209093, IMG submission 187450) | Marine algal microbial communities from Sidmouth, United Kingdom - Sidmouth_Male1 metaG (SPAdes) (version 2) | ecosystem: Host-associated > Algae > Red algae > Unclassified | place: Sidmouth... | reverse complement strand
TCTGTGAGGCCCCATGCCGGGCATGTGATTGGCCGTCACATTGGCACGTTCGATTGGCACGATGGGCAGGCGTGCCAACAGGCCCGTAGGGCCTGGAATGGCGTCCAATGCAGCCCGTGGAGGCCGATGACCCCAACGTGCCAAGAGATTGCGGCTTTTCCTATGCCTTCAGACCGCGTCCTCGGCAAGTCCATGGTGCCTGACCCCAAAGCTTTGGGGCCCATTCTCGTCGCCCTCTTTAAAGAGGGCGACGAGAATGGGCTTACCACTCAGGGGGCCACACGTTGCGCTCCTAGAATGCCCAATTGGAAGATGGGGCCGACGTTGCACGGTTTGCCCTGATAGAATGGGATAGACGTCAGCGCTGTGGGGACTGAGAGCAACTCCTCGTAGCGCGTCGGATTGTGTGCCTTCTGTTTTCGGGTGTGGGTCCCGCCGCTGTCGGCGGTGGGACAACGACTGGCGCGGTTGGCCGTGGGGCTGGCGCCCGCGCGCCCACCTGGCAGGCAGCCGCCACACGGCTGTCTTTGGCGTCCGGCGCGGTCAGTGCTTACCCCTCAGGTTAGTTGACGGTCGGCAGCGTCGCGGCTAGTAGCGGGCAGTGTCAACACCGGGGGCGCAACGGCTGGGAGCGGCTGCGGGTGCTATTTACATGTGGATGCAAGGAGGTCGGGGCGGCGCCAGGGACGCGATGAGAGAAGACGCAGCCTCCACGTGAACTGCTGCTGCGCTGCCGAAGCCGTCGGCCGGTACGGGCCGCGCCGCCTGCACGGACGCGGCCGCCGCGTGTCCGTCGGTGACGGTGCCGCCCCCCCCCCCCGTGCGGCAGCCGTCCACGGCAGTTCCGTATTGTGGCAGCTGGCGTCATCTCTGCGGACGCCGCCAAAACGGTTGACCACGCGCGCGCCGAGGGGAGTGGGGGATGCGGCGCCCTTCGTGAGTCTTTGCCTCGCGCATAGTGGCAGGCGCCCCCCGTGGCGGCCGCAACAGCTGTGGCCGCCGCCTGGACCGGCAGCGAGCGGTTGCCCGTGCGGTCATCGTCGGCGACGGCGGCGGCCGCCCGTCAGTCGGCGACTGGTGGCCGCCGCCGGCGCGTACGCTGGCGTGGGGCGACGCCGACGCCGCGGCTGGCGCTGCTATAGCGGCGGCGGCATCCCGAGTATCGGCAATACGCGGCGGCTGAGATACAAGATGCGGCGTCGGCGCTGGCGACACCCGGCGGCGACCGGCGCTGGTGGCTGCGGCGGCGGTTGGGCGACGCCAATCGCGGCGACGCGGCGCCCAGCCGGCCGGCTGAAGCGCCGCGACCACAGCGACGGCGTGCATCCAAGCTGGGATGCAAGCCGGGCCCATGGGAGGCGGGAGGGCGAGAGAACGCGCGGGCAGCCGCCGGACAGCACTTCCCTCGCCTGCCTCAGGGAGGTTTGCCCGCCGGCAGCCAGAAATGCTCGGGCCCGCGGGGACTTTCGGTGAGGCCGCACCACCCTTCACTCAATCCTGCAGTGTCGTACACCAGCCGTAGCCCAGACGTCCAGATACACTTCTTATTGCAGAACCAAGGGTCGGTCATGTGGTCGCAGGCAACACACGACAGGTATTTTACAACACGTGGTGCAGGATTTCCACTCATTACCCACAGCCCTCACCACCCAGCTGCGCAAGAGCGCGACTTGCGCTTGCCAATACACGCGCCACCGCCTCCTGGTGCGCGGGCCACGCCGCCCAGCGCGACCCAAAGCGCTCGAGCGCCACTCCACACTCCACCACCTTCGACCAGCGCACCCCGTCGACCAGCGCCATGAGCAGGGAAAAAGTGGTCAGCGCCCACTCTTGCGGCGTCGCCTCTGGCGAGCGCACCTCAAGAGCCTGGTGGTAGCAGGTGATCGCCGCGTCCAGGTCGACGACCCCGGTGGCGCAACCCGCGTGGCGGCCGTGGTGCGTGATCCCCATGTTGTGCTGCGTCGCCGCCCAGTTGAGCGGCACCGCCGTCCGCGTGCGCAACGTCAGGGCCCGGTCAAAGCAAGCAAACGCCTCCGCAACGTTGGCCGCAGGATCTCCAAACGCGCGGTCGCGCAGAGCCTTGCCCAGGTGGTTTTGGGTAGCTGCCCACAATAGCGGTGCCGCCTCTCGCGTGTACACCGTCAGTGTATCCTCGAAGCAGGCGATGGCCGCCTCGATGGAGGCAGCTCTGTCACCGATAAGCCTGCTGTAGTAGGCTATGCCCAGGTTGTAGCGCGTCTTGGCCCAGTGCACCGGCGCCGTTGCCCGAGTGCGCACTTCCAGCAACTGGGAATAGCAAGTGATTGCCTCCTCCACGTTGGCCGACTCGTCCCCGCCGATGCGGTAGAGATAGGCCACCGCGAGGCTATTCAGCGTCTCCGCCCACTCTAGCGGCGCCTCCGCCCGCGTCCGCACTTCCAGTGAAAGTCTGTAGCAGGCAATGGCGGTCTCCATGTTAGCCGCCTTGTCCCCATTCACCCGGTTGCGATAGGCCACCCCGAGCAATCTCTGCGTCTCCGCCCACTGCAGCGGTTGCGCTGCCCGCGTCCGAACTTCCAAAGACCGGTTGTAGTAGGCGATAGCGGCCTCAATGTTGGCCGCCTTGTCCCCAGCCACCCGGTCAACCAACACGCGGCCAAGGCCGGCCTGCCACTCTGCCCACAGCCCCGGCATCTCCGACCGCATCACCAGTGCCAGGGCTCCTTCCCAGTGCGCCATGGATGCCTCCAAGTTGTCCCGTCGGCATCCGACAATCCGTGTGCCGTACGCCGACGCCAGCGCCGCGTGTACGCGACCGACCAACACTGGCGACGAGGCAGCCGTGAAGGCGGCGTCGTCCACCATCGCCATCAGCGCAGCGACAACAACCTCAACGTCCGCTTGGAAGGCCAGCGGAGAACTCACCCGCTCGCGCACCGCTTGCCAGGAGGGGTCCATGACCGAAACCAGCCCGCACACATTCCGCGCCGCGGCAGCGTGACGTACCACATTGTCGTACCAGTAGCCGTCGTCGGGTAATTCCCAGAAAGGGAGCCGCCGCCAACCGTGCGCGTCCAGACTGTCAGCGGCCACCCCGTCCATGTAGTCATCCACCATCCGCTGGTGCGTGGCGCTGGCAGCGTCGCCAAGCAAGCTAAGCGCGTACTGACTAATGACGGGGTGCACAATGACACCAACGAGCTCTCCGCTGGTCTTGTCCACATCCCGACGCAGGAGCCCCGCCCGTACAAGTGTGTCAACCAGCTCCTCCATGCCGGCGCCCCGCGTTGCGCCACTGGATGACGAAACCAGCCGCCCGTCCACTGCGGCCGCGCTGGGGATCGGGACCCGCCACAGCCGCGCCAGAGCGCGCAGGTGAACGTGAGCGGGGAGAACGCCCACTGCCGCGAACGCGTAGCGGCACGGCCCATCTGGGATTAGCCCCAAGCTCACGTCTAAAGCCGCACGGACCGACGGACCCGCAGAACTACTAACCCCACACCCGAAGTCTGGATCCATCCAGCGCTGCTCCAGCGCCTCTAGTTCAGGGCGCCACGCGCCACCGCGGTCACCAATCTTCGATCCGACAATGGCCAGCGACAACGCGTGGCACTCCGTCTTGGCCAGGACGCGCCGTATCCAGCCCGGCTCTGCATCCGCCGAAAACGACGACACCCCCGTTGCCGCTGTCTTGCCCGCCGCCGCGGTCAACACCAGCCGCGCGTCGTCAGCAGGCAGAGCATGAATTGACACGAGCGTCGCGCCTGGCACACTCGCGACGACCGCCTCGGACCGGGTGGAGAACAGCACGGGCGTGGCCGGGGGGATCAGCAATAGAAGCTGCCGCAGCAGCTCGCGCTTCTCGTGCAGCACGTCATCAACAACGACTAGCCAATCGGCCGCGTCTGCCACAGAGATAGAGCGCACATAGCTCGCCGCCACCGCCACAAAGTCCTTGTCCGCGGTCAAAGCCGCCAGCTGCTTGACAGCCTCGCCGCCACAAAAGCGGTAAACAAGGGCCATAACCGCTTCTGCGACGGACTGCAGCGTCGAGGATGCGTCTAGCTGCACCCACGCGGTGCCCTTGATGACGCGCGTGCGCACCCATTCACAGGCCGCCACGCCCGCGCATGCGGTCGTCTTACCGCTACCGCCGAGTGCGCAGACGCCGATCCGCGCTGCCGTGCTCGCGCCATCGCGAGCTGCTTGGAGCGCAACGAGGATGGCATGCTCCGCGCGCTCCGGGTTGTCCACCCCGGGCACGTAGGCCTCGTTCAGCGGGGGGGAGCGCCACCGAACCTCATAGCGAGTGTTGTATGGCCCGTCATCCCCAGCCGTCGGGCTCGACAGTCCCATCGTGGTGATCCCAGCGACCGCACCGCTGACCCCGTCGACCGACCTGAGGTCAGCTGCCATGTGGCTGCCGCCACCTGTACGGGAGTTGAAGCGAACGACGAGAAGGTGGTCTCGATGAAAAGGAAGTGTCATCTGCACGACGGCCACCCATCCCCAACCCGCTTGCGCGATCGTGTGGGGGAGCGCCGGAGAGGCGGTGCGCCGGATTTGCCGAAAGGCCATCCGGATACAGTGGATGAGTGACGGTCCTGCCAGTACAGTCAATATCCGGATATATGCGTCCCAGTTAAATGGCACCCTGCCATATAACTACAGGTTATTGTGGCTCGGGAAACATTGGGCCCGAAGGATTAGGCGAATTTAGTCAAGAGGTGCCCCAGGAACCTTACCCGCGTGGGTCTCAGATTTCGGGCCCGACCGCGACCTTTCCCAGGCCCGAACTGCGGATCAATTTACGCAAGCCTGGTTGACCAATCACATGCCCGTGTCCATCATTAGCTAGCGATCGAGCGCAAGCGCGCTCTAAGTGCGCCGAGCGCCACTTCGCGCACCGTGATGGCCTGTCGCCGATGTCGGGATGGCAGGAGGGCGCCGGGAGGTCCATTTTTGGCGCGCCAGCGCCAAAAATGGACCTCCCGGCGCCCTCCCCCCACCCGATATCGGCGACAGGCCATCAGGGTGCGCGAAGTGGCGCTCGGCGCACTTAGAGCGCGCTTGCGCTCGATCGCGCACGAGTATCCAGACAGCCGTTGTCTCAGGCTGCCATCAAATATGATATTGTCGGCGATTCCAATTTGAATCTACCGGGGAGCGCAACATGTGGGCTCCCGCATCGCTAGATAGCCCATCTGCTGCAGGCACCTATTGGTTGAGAAGCATCAGGTATGTTGTGCGTAAAGGACCTTTCCCGGGGGGGTTGGCAGAATGTTTCCCGACGTGGTTCCTGAGAGGTTCCTGTGCTGCGGGAAACATTTCCCGGGGGGACTGCGAGAGAGCACTAACGGCGCACGTGTCGGTGAGAATCCCCCCTTAGAGGCGCTTGGATGGGGGGCTCAGAGAGTTAGGACTAACCAGCAGGCCTAATAGGCCCTAGAGGGGATGTTTCCCGAGAAGAAGAACTGGGAGGATCGCGATCGCTGAGGACACACCAGAGAGCAGCAGCGGACGATCGTGCAGAAAGAACGCATCTCATTGGCCCGATCCAGCAAACGACAGGAAGTAGCCGTCGTCAAAGAATATATTTCTTGAAACACAAGGTGGGCTACAAAATGCACAAGGGTGCCATATAAGCGGATATCGGCTGTAATGCACCAACATGGACCACGTGACTGGCTGTGTCTGGTCCACGTGGCAATGGTGGAGCAGTCTACCAATGAGATGGTGTGTTCAGTCCATGACCCATGTCAAGCAGAGAAACTCGCCTGGACTGACACTACGGTTGCACACAACGCCCCTATTTGGGGGTTGGGATGGGCAACCGGTTCATTGAAAACCGGTGAAACCGGCTGATTGGCGCGAAAACCCCAACCGGCTCGAAGACCGGTTTTCATCAGCGAAATTCGACAGAACCAGTTGGATATAAATACAGGGAATAAGCCGCTATATCCAGGTCGTTGGCTTGACTTGGATCGACAAGTGCATGATACCAACAGACCAAAACACTGCTGGACAGCAGGCATCCGCAGCCAGCGTCGTCGCGGCTCGACCCAGTCTCCTCGTCGACGCTTGTCACCGCGGACGGAGCACGATGGCGCTCCCTGCGCGTCCTCCGACCACAGCACCGGCTGCGGCCGGTTCAGTTGCGATACCCACTCCGCCCACTGCCTCCGGTACGTCCACCACTCCCACCGTACCCGCTATCCCCAAACCGGCTACGACGACGATAACGAGTGCAGGTGCCGGGCCAGGCAATGGAAAACCTTTGGCCCCTCGCCATACCGTGCGGCCTGTGGCCGGGTGCAAATGGGGGCCGGTGCCGCAGGGAAAGAAGAAGAGCGACGTGTATGAGTACTTTGTCGCGGATTACCAAGAATCTGGCCAGGGTCTCGTCAAGCCCTGTGAGTTTATCTGCGTGCACAAGGACCACAAGGGCCTTCCATGACGTGTGGTTCACGCTCACGGGACCACAAATTTACGTCGTCATCTCGCTGATCACCACGGTATGGCAGCAGCAGCGCGTCGCTCTACCCCCAATCCAGTCGCTTCTGCGGTTGTAGCGTTCAGCTCGGGAGCAAGCAGCGCTCTGGCCCCAACTACAAGTGCGCATTTTCCGCTGGAACAAGGGCGCCAGCCAATGTACTTCCAGTCGCAATTGTCACCCTTTTCGTCGGCACATCCCCAGCAGCAGGCGTTTAATGAGCGGCAGATCGACATGATCATGTCGACCCTGAGCCCAGCCTCAATCGTCGACGACGAGGCGTACGTGTCGATGATTACCGCTGCCAACCCCTGGCTGTCTTTCGTCTCTCGCACCACCCTGTGCCGAGCCATCACAATGCGCTTCAGGGACCGCCAAGTGCGCGTGCGGGCTGCGCTGACCGACGTAGACGTCTGCCATGTGAACTCCGATATGTGGACGTCAACTGCCAACGAGGCTTTAGGTTCCTTCGTCGCTTCATGGTTGGACAAGAACTGGGTGCTGCAGACCCGTGTGCTGCGCTGCTGTGCCTTGAAAGAAAGGCACAAAGCCTTTGCCCTCGCCGCCTTCATACATCAAGTTGCCAGCGATTTTGGAATGTCCCAGAAAGTCGGGGTTGTGCGGACCGATGGGGCCAGCAACTGTGTGGTGGCTGGTGGTGTGCTCTGAGACGTTGCCAGACAGCGGGTGGACGTCGACCGAATCTGTGATTTTCCGGCCGTGGGCGGCAGCATTGTTGCAGCCGCCGGAGTTTCTGTAGATTTTGGTAATGCGGCGGGCAAGGAGGGTACGCTTGAATCTGACGGTGTGGGGCGGGGATTGTTGTGTCACGAGAGCGACTTGCTTGCGGCGATTGGAGGGGGGGGGCATCGCTATTGCAATCGGCTCACAATTAGGGACTGGTGAGGACGGCAGCAAGCGTGGCAGCGCTGCTCTCTCTACTGGAAGCCAGAGCCAGGGCGCAGTGGGGTCCCAGGCTGGCCCGTCTGGCGCCGACGGTGCTGGGGTCGCGCTGGTCGATGCAGCTGGACGATACTGCGCCGAATCGGACGACCAAGGCGGCGATGGAGATGACCTACCCGACGTGGGGTCAGACTGTGGCGACGGTGCCGACGCGAGCGGTGGCGTACCTGCAGGTGCCAGTGTCACTGGGGAAGAGACAGCTGCCGCACAATCCCGCGCAGGTGCATTTTGCATTGAGTTTCCGACTGCCACTCACGACGGGGCGATACAATCAAGTAATAATGCAATGGTCTGTTCTTTTTCTTGGCAGCACGCTCGGTGTGACACACACACGCTGCAGCTGTCTGTACGCGCGGTCTTGGCGGTGCCTGCCGTCCGGTCTGTGTTGAAGAAAGTGCGACTGGTTGCGAAGCTGTCCCGCACGAGCACAAAATTCCTGCGGAATCTGGGCGTGGCTGTGGACAAGGAGGAGGCTGCGGCGGCAGAGCTCGGAGGCCGTGAGCGCGTGCATGCCGATGCCCTCGAGTCGTGTTTGATTATCGACTGCCCCACCCGATGGGGCTCCACAGTAGCCATGCTGTGTCGCTTCGTGCGCGTGGGGCCGGCGGTGCCGTTGGCGCTGTCGACGTTCTACCACTACACCCAGCTATCGGGTGGCACGATACGTGTCGAGGGCCCCAATAAACCCGAGCTGGACGTGCTGTCCGAGATGACAACCTTCTTGCGGGTCATTGAGATCGCGTCGTCGAGCCTCGGATCCGAGGTGGTCGATACTGGGTCGATGGAGGAGGCGGTGTATTGGTGCTTGCTGAGGGTGGTCGAGCCCAACCGCGCGGACTTCGCAGCGCTGTCAGCGCTGAAGCGCGCCGTGTTAAGCAACATGTGTGAGCGTCGCGAGGTCGAGCACCTCCGAGAGCCAAACCCTGAATGGTTCGGTATTCGTGTGGCTGCTGTCCTACTAAACCCGTTGTACAAATATGAGACCTTCGGTGCTGAGCTCTCAACCGCAACAACAGCGCGGACAACCGCGCTGGCTATCATCCGGTGGATGGTCGCACGTGGCGCACCAGCGCTAGTGGAGGCGCCCTCTAGATCGGTCGATGGCGCCAGCGCTCCCCTCACCAAGCGCCGAAAGACGTTAGAGTCGTACCTGCGCGACTCCACTGCACCTTCCGGGAGAATTGCAGTGAGCCCGGTCGTGCAGCCAACGTCTTCCCTCTACGCGGAGTGGAACGCTTACCTCGGCCGGGCGGTGGACCCAGAGTCGCCGGACACCGCACTTGACTGGTGGCGCGCAAATGAGCAGCACTTTCCTCGCGCTGCTCTGGGAGCGAGTTACCTGCTTGCAATACCTGCTACCATCGTGACATCCGAGCGCATCTTTTCGACGGCTGGGCGGAAAATTTCCAAGCTGCGAGCACGGATGATAGGCGTCAACGCTGAGCAGTTTATTGTGCTTCACGACAATATCACGCGGCGCCGTCGCATGGAGCGTGCGCCGGGTGGCATTACGTGATGGGAGGACTCGTATCAATGGGCGCATGAGCGTGGGCAGTTTGCTTCTTTTCTTTCACGAAGAGAGTGGTATGACTGTCGGATTTCAGACGTGGGAAGTGGCGGAAGTAAATGCACAAGGAGCCATTGGAAAATCGTGTTCGCGCCCAGCTGAAACAGAAAGCAAGAGATAAGCACCATGGACCTCTGAAAGAGGACAGCCGAGCCGCCCCGCCACCGGGCTGGCAGCACCCGATTAACCTGTTTAAAACAGATAATCGGCAGTAACTGAAATCGGTTGAACCGGTTCGGAGAGTCCATCCGGTTGCCCACCCCGAATTGGGGGGCGCCCGGGGCGTGCGACGGATATAACGCCTTACTGACGCCCCATTAGGGCGTGTCAAGCAATGGAGCCAACTGCCCAAAACTCCAAACGTGGCTAAATGTGGCACCGTTTGGCCAACCGGGCATTGGTGGATAGGTAGAGCCCCAACACTAGGGTGTGACGGTCCAGAAACAGGCCTTCCTCACATATTGTAGTCTTCTGATCGGTCTCGTGTGGGGCCCGCGCGATCGCTTAGTTTTGGAGCTTCAACGGCAGCGAAACGGCAAGGAGGTCCAAACAGGCCCGTTTGGCCGCGTTCCAAAGCGCTCCGCCAAAACAGGGTTCCGATCGTGGTGATCTAACGCCAATAGGATGCGTGACCCGTGGCATGCAGACACCATGGAGTGAGACACCTTCAACAGATTCTTCGGCGCGGACGACCGGCCGGCCACAACACTGACGCCGATGTCTGGTATCCCGGGGATAGTCTTTCCCGAGCCCAAACTTGAGATATGACGCGCCTAGGTCTGTCTTGACGGTCGGAGAGCCAGTAGAAGGGCCACACGTTCCCCACACGTGGCTGTTGAGCTGGGCGGTCGGCTGCATTCCTGGATACACTTTGAGGCAGCCAAAAAGCCTTTACAACGCCCCAGGTAGCACCCTCAGATTTCCCAATAGATATGAAGTGGCACCCATGTTGGCCACTCATATGTACAATTCTGTGTCAAGACTGGGTGCCTGTCCCCAATAAAGGTGCGCAGTAGAGATGGAAGATTTCCTGACTGGTATGGAATTTTCAAGTAAATTTCCGTGACCTCCCGCAGGGGGCGTTCTCTCCTCGTTTCGGTAATTTCCGTTTCGTCACCGTTTTCGCTCGAGACATTGAAACGTGTGTCACTGACAAGCGTCCCTCTGTCTGCGGCGCTGCTTTGTGGCTGTGTATGGCGCATCCTAGCCACACAGACGCCAAAGGCTTACCGCAGCCAGGGGACCGGTTTTCGGTGCTTACAGTCCCCTGGGTCCCCTCACGGAAGATAAGGGATAAAGTCGCCCTTACCTCCAGGGAGGGGACTGTCAAGCGCACTGCGCACGCCAGGCGCGCACAGCTCCTGGATAGGGGCATGCACCGAATGGTACTTGTAGCGCAGCCGGGGCCCACGCCTTGCGCTCCCATGTGAATATAATTTATTGAGCCTCACTGCCACTGACGCATCGCCAGGGGGGGGTCGAATCTAAAACTGATCTCTCAGCCTTGATCTGTTCTTCTTCTACAGGCAAGGAGGTGGTACGGTCTTCTGTCGTTGTGCAGCATGGGCAAAGAAATACTGGCGACGCCTGCGGCATGTCCTCGACGACGACCCCCTCCCCACGCGGGTCCGGCGCTTCGCGCCGGGCCGGGTTTTGGCGGTCGCCGCAGGGGGAGCGGAGCGGGGGGCGCCGCGTCCCCGCGGCGGGGACTGTGTACCCCCCACTTGGCCCCCATGCCGCCTTCACCGCTGCCTGCACCCCTCGCTCTTCTCCCCGCTCCCCCTCCCGATGGCCCACCTCCCCCCCCCCATCCCATGGCATCACTCGTGTGGCGCTTCATCACCTTGAATCCCTGTGGCCAGCGCATGTCCTGCCAGGCCCACCATTGCACCTACAAGAACGTGCTGCGCAATGAACCGCGGGACCGCCGACACCGCCGCACATGCACAGGGGCGTTGGCGCTCTACCCTAACCTCGCCCAGCGCCTGGCGGATGCCGACCGGCCGCATGCGGCGGGGCCGGTTGCCGAAGCGCTGGGTGGGGTGCTCCTCCCCATTCCTGCCAGTGTGTTGGCCATGTGGAGGACCAATTTGGCTACAGTCTACCTTCAAGCGGGGCTGCCTTTTGGCCTCTTTGACACCGCGGCGTGGCGGTCGATTTTTTTTGCTGATTTTGGGCGGCCGGTTTGATGGACCGGGGGGTCACCGCGCCGTTATTGGGGCGCTGTTAACGTCCGTGGTTGCGGCCGTGGACAGCAGCCTGGCGCACTTCCTGGAGGGGTGCCACTCTGTGTCCCTCTCCATTGACGGGATGACTGACTCGAGCGGGGGTGGGGTCTGCAACGTCGTCATCTACGCCCCGCGCCCGTTTTCGGTGTCTACGTTTCGCATGGGATCGGACCCCAGAACGGCGGCCAATCTCTTGACCCGCCTGAAAGAAGCCCTGAAAGCCCCCCTATTGTCTAGCTTCGCCACGTCGGCCACCACTGAGTTGGCGGCCGAGGCGTCGGTTCTCGCCTTGTTCGGTCACCGTCGGGTCCTGGCACTCGTAACGGACTCGCCAACGACGATGGTGGCCTTTCGGGGTATGGCCGTCGCCATCAGCTCATTCCTGTTTGCTTCTGAGTGTGGGGCTCACGCCGGCAACCTCGTGGCGCAAGAAGCGGCACGGGTGACCAGATGCGCCCAGGCGTTACGTGCAGCGCTGTTGACCACTGTGTGTTTTACGCAATCGACGCGCGCACACGCGCTCCTGCGGGCCGTCCGGGAGCGCCTTCCGGCCGCGGGTCGACGGGGTCCCTTAGACCTACTTCCGCACACGATGGACAGGGGAAGGGGCCAACACTGCAGCCATTGGGTCATATTTTCCGGCATTGGACCATACTCTGCTCGAGAACACCCATTCCTTTTCGCTGTTTGACGTGCCGACGCCCGTGACCGACGCCATGCGGTCCCCCGGGGTCCAGTCGGCGATTGATGGATGCGTGCCGTTCCTTCTATTTTTTGCTCGTCTTGTGGCCCAAATGGAAGGTGACGCCACACCCCTGTCGTCCTATGTTGCTATTTTTGCGTGCCTTCGTGCATCGCTGGCCAATAATTTCACGGGCCTATCTGTGGCAGCGCGGCAGGCGATGCAGTATTCACTCGAGAGTCGCTACACATCGTTTTCAGACCCATTGGTAGCCCTCGCGTTTTGGGTAGACCCTTTTTGGGCCCCGGTGCGGGCGCGGCTGTCGTGCCTCCTTTGGGGTGCCAAGTCGCTCGCAACCATACGCGATTCGGCCGTGGTGTTCCTATGACGACAAGACACTGCTGCAAGGGCTTTGGTCCTCGCCGAGTTGGAAAGAGTGCCAGAAACGGAGCAAGGCCCTGCTGATTTGGAGCAATCACGTGAATTACATCCTGTGATGTGGTGGCACCTTTGGGGATTGCGCTTCCCCACTTTGCAGCCGCTGGCTGTGCGCCTACTTTCCATCCCCCCTTCTCCGGCGGGGGGCGAGCGCATCTTCAAGGTGTTACAGACTGTGCTCTTCACGCGCCCTCGCCGCCTCGCCCCGAAGCGCGTCGAAATCAAAACGCGATTACGGTTCAACACGCGGCAGCTGGAACGCGCAGACGTGCTGGCGGCGTTTCGCCGCCCCACGGTTGAGCTTGAGCTGCGGGAGCTGCTCGCCGGGGAGAGGGGGCGAGCGCGCCGGCGGCCGCTCCCCCCGCCGCGGCGGAGCCGGATTCGGACGGCGATGAGGGAGGGTCGTCTGGCGACGACGGGTCAGATGACGAGGGCGGTGACACTTGTGGCGGTCATCCGTCAGATGACGCCTCTGTTGACCATCTGGTGGAAACATCGGGCGTAGACGCTGCGGTAGACTTTTTGTTGAGCTAGACGAGTAAAGTAGAAATGGCTTGGTCGTATCACAACGCAGTGGAATGAGTAAGATAACTGATGCTACTGGGTTCTGACCAGCACGCGGATGGAGACCGCCTTTGTCGCCGCCACTACCACTGCCGCACGGATTGACCATCGTCCCGCGCAAACAGTGGACATAACCACGCACACCACCACCGCCACACGCCGTGACCATTGCCCCGCGCAGACATTGGACATGAACACGCCCACCACCACCGCTGCACGCCGTGACAATCGTCCCGCGCAGACAGTGGGCATAACGGCGCCTCGCCCTCCCTATCTTTAGCGTTGTGCGAGGCGCCGCATGTTTGCGATGTCGTTGCCGTCAGCCCAACGTGGTCCGCACAACCGCAGCCGCTCAGCCGCCTCCGCAACTTCCCGCCCCCCCCCCTCCCCCCCCCCGCCACGCTATCCCCGCGAACCAGGCCCCCGCCAATGCGATTGTCTGCGTTGCTCCGCGTCTCCTCTTGTGGTTGCCCGTTGCAGCTCGGCAGGGTAAAAAAAAAGGCCTCTAATCCACGCAAGTCCTACTCGTCCCACCACTCACCCCCCTCAATCTCCCGCTCCCCTCAAACATGCGGCAGTGAAGAAAGGCGTCCCGTGGAGGTGGTTGATGTGCTGATGCGGTTGTCTTGACCTGTACAAGAAACGGATGAAAGGGGGACAAACAGGGTGCGCAGCACCACACAGCAACGTCAACAAACGAAGCACAAACAGCAGTGCGGGTGGCATGCGGTAGCCCAAGAATACGCCAAAAGACTTTCATTGATGCGGACACAATGATGCTGCAGAGAGGTGGACAAGTGGGGTCGGGGGAGCCGTACCACTGTACGACAGCCGTGCCAATGCAGTCGAAAGAAACCCCGACCAAGGTCCAAATCGCGCGAGAAAATGGTCGCGGGTGGGGGGGGGGACGGGGGGGGGAGGTAAAGCACGGCATCACAGGGGGATGCGGACGAAAGCAGCCATCCTCATGGGGGTGGTCGGCGGTGGGCGCAATGAATTGCCCGAAAGCACCTCCTCGGTGCGCGGGTGACTGGTGTCGTGAGTCTTGGCGTGTGCCTCATTCTCGACTGGCCGAGGGGCCGACGAAGCGCCGAAACGCAGTTGCGGGAACGCAACAGGAATTGAAATTTCTGCAATCTTTCCTCGGAAACGACGCCAACTTCAGTGCGCAGCCGCCACCGGCTGATTCGTGTAGACCTTCCTGCTATCTCTCTCTTCGGGAAGCCTTGCAGACGCCCTTTTTTGTGGGGGCGTTAGGGGCGCACGACGCCCAAACAACGCCCTGGTGACGCCCTTATCGACGCCTTCAGAAACGACCTGGGCGTTCTGACGAACCGTAACTGACACACGCGGCAAAGGTTGCAGTCTGCCCATTTATGGACCAATTCGACAAGAACAAGTGTGCAGAGGCTTTTCCTGTCCCTCAATACGAGAGTTTTGGCATGTAGGGCAGTAACAGCAGTACCGGTACGAGCCGATATTTGTGCCACGCCGCATAAACGTGTCTCATATGGCCGCACGTGTCCGGAAATAACGTTCCATCTGCAGTTCATTAATCTATTCAGTAACGCAGGTAAAATGTAATCATTGCTTTAACCATCGTTATTAATCATTTTGTTGACGGCCGCGAGTACAAACACTGGCGCCGATGTCGCGACCGCGGTCGTCCCGCACCAGCCCGCCACTTGCACCGCCACGGCACTCAAGCAATCTGCTCCACTCCCGATCGCGTGACCGTGCCGCGTACTTCCCCCGACTTTCCCCGCGGAGCCGCGTCGTGTTTGGACCCTCTTCCTCGCATCCCGCTGCTTGGGCCCGTCCGCCTTACACGGAACTGTCATCTGTGCGAGACGCCACTGTAGCAGCAGCGGTTGTTTAGGCGGCCGGTGGGGGCGCGGGGGCGGCTCCACCCTCGAGTTGTCGAGGTGCTCGGAAGGCCAGCGACTCTATAATGGAGTCTGAGATGCTGCCTGGTGTCGGTGGAAGGTGCTCTCACTGCCGCACGGTTATCAAGACCAAGCAACAGAACGGCACGCTATTCTCAAAGCGCATCTACGCCTGCCACCTAGCGCCGCTTTCAGTTAGAAACAAGATTTGGTCGGAATGCGCTGCGCTTCACCAGTCGGTGCCCCGCCCGTATGATCCGTCCGCCGCACTAGAGACCGCATCCTTCTCTACCGCAACACGCGCAGTTGATGCTTCGACATTTGTCGGAAGCACTGTTGCGGTCTCCGCCGCTGCTCCAGTAATTCGGTCGTCTGGGCTGAAACCGTCGACCGGCCCTATGCACCACTTCCTGACGGCAGAACAGGTGAGCGCGATTCAGTCGGCCAATCTGCAATTTTTCGTTTACAACCGCGTTCCGTTCCTCGTTGTGAAAATTCCGGCATTTCTCTCCGTGGTGAAGGCGCTGCGCCCCGCCTACGTCGAGCGAAAGCTCTTCTCCAAAGATAAGAAAATGGCCGGGCCTACCCGCAGTGCCCTGTACGTACAACTCCGGGAGCTCGTGATCCGCTTGTTGGCCTCAAGGTGCGTTCGGTGAAAGGAAGACCTCATCCTTGACGCATGGGAGGAGGTCAAGCACCACCACATGGTGAGCCTGTTGGCGGAGGTGGCTGACAATATGGTTTTTCTTGGGCTCTCTGTAGTCCGAGGACAAGGACAAAGATGCGGTCGGGCAGGCGCCCGTCGTACAGGAGAATATGGATTAGTACGGCTTCACGGGCTCATTTTCCGCTCTGTCGACCGACAACGCGTTGGCTTGCGTGGAGATGCGGCGGCTTGTGTGAGCCGCCAACCTCGGCCTCTTATTCCTCAGATACCAGGCCCATGGGGCCAACCGAATCATTAGAGACCTTTGCAAGGTGCCGAGGCTGCAGAAAAGGCTTTCGATGGCGTCTGCGGTGTCGTCTCTAGTACGCCGGCACTACAGCCTTCTGGCTCCGTAAGAGGCGGCTAGAGACTCCTACAACAAGTAGCTGCCCGTGGACGCGGCGCAGAAGAAGAAGACGGCGCTGGCGTACATTAGGCATTGTGCGACACGTTTTCTATACAGTCGCGACATGTTGCTGACGTGCGCGCGAAACCGCCCCGCTGTGAGAATTCCTCTCAGGCGCGACAATGGATCCGGAACTTTTAGCCTCGTTAAGCCGATGACTGCTAATGCACGGGTGGCGCTTTCCAACTTTATTTCCGCGGCGGAGTCGACTGCTGAGGCTCGGCACTGGGCGGCCACCAGTAGAACTCTGGACCCCGTGTGTGCCTAACTTCGACTATTCGACCGCGATTCCAGCCGCTTGTATCTCGTGCTTCCGGCCACGAGACGCCTTGAGCAGGACGTTGCGGCCATGGAGTTGCAGACGCGCTCCGAGGAGGTTTCCCGCACAGCGTCAGTTGCGGAATTCTTGTTTCTGGTGGGTGCTGTTCAGAAGCTCATCTACGGACGTACCGAAGACAACGTGCGTGTGCTGTTGCTGGAAGAGATACACTATTCGGCGACGGCGCCGGACCCGCGAGTTTTGACTCCCAGGCCATTGGCGTGGCCGATGACTGGGAACGCGCGCTGCGCTCCATCCACCTGTGCTTCATCCACTCGCCGACAGTCTTCACCGGTGCCGAGCTGCATATGATGGACGACGAAGTCCGCATGCGGCAGATCCGCGCTCAGTTTACGACGTACGCGGCTTTATCCGGGTCCTTTGCATACGTCTAGGCCGTGGCCGCTATCCGGGCGCGTCGCCGGACCTGGTAGGTGCGAATACCTCCAACTGGGACTTTTGGGGCTGGAGGCTCATGTACGGTGAGAGCGCGCCGCAGCTGAAGGCGATTGGTCACCACCTGGAAGGTATGGCACCTTCCTCCTGCCCCGTAGAGCGCTCGTTCTCGTTGCCGGAGTCTATCCACTCCCTCGCGCGCACCAGACTCACGCACGACAAGGTCTCCAACCTCTTGTTTATCCACACCAATGTCAAATTTCTGGTGGCCACGACCCCGACGACGAGCATCTCGAGTTTTTTCAAGTCGATTGTGACAGACTCGGACCATGATGATGACGTCAGTAGCGGAGATGAAGGGAGCGAAGCGGACAAGCAAACGGGGTGAGGAGTAAATAAGTGTCATGAGCGCTCGGGTCGAAAATTGTCTGCATGGGAAAGAGGCTGGGATGGGCATCGCGCTGTCCTTGTCGTTGGCATCAGTGGGGACCGCGTGCCACGACCGTCCCAGGCCCCAGATGTCCGTCGAGGTCACGGGACTGGCGGCAGTCGCTGGCCGAGGCGGCCGTGCAGTCCATGACTGCTCTCCACATGATCGCGGTTTGGCACCCAATCAACTCGATGTAACTCATGTCGATCGATAATTGAGAAAGTGCAATGGTCCATGCATTAATCATTATAAACCCTCTATTAACCTAACTTAACACACAGGATCCAATATTGTGTTGCCGACCATGGTTCCACCAACAGTATGAGGCCGTCCGGTACGGAAACGCCCCCCCAGCCACCTAAATTACCATGGTAAGCACATCTTACATGAAGCGAGAAAGATTCCCTATACGAATTGTGCGTCCGAAGAAACGGCCCCATTCTCGGACATCTGGCGCCGCTTCGGATTGAGATTAGCCCATTTGGGCCGTTTCGGCGTCGAATATGGGCGTCTGGCAGCGGTTCTTGACTCCGCCACGTTGGTCCTTCGAGTGGCCCGACGATGATCCTTGCGTTGTGCGGATCTTCGAAGGAACTGAAAAGAAACGCAACGCACAGCGCAGCCTTCCCCAACGGCGGAGAGGATCACGGAAAAGCCCAGGGAGGAATCGTCGTCCAAAGCACGGTTGATGTTTTCACACGGAGACGAAAAGGGCCGCCTTCCAGCCCAATAAACCCTCTCCGAAACCCAACCAGCGACGGCCAAAGTAGCCTCCCCAAATGCACCCAAAACAAGCGAGTGGCACTAATCCACAAGAAATACAGGCCATGTAAGGGGGCTAAGAAAACCACTTGGGAGAAGCCCAGCCCCATCTCGAATCCGATCTCTCGGGGCCGTAACGGGTCGGCCATGCGCCCGCCCGGGGGCCCGACGGGAGCCTTTTTGGGGGTGCCTGCCTGGGTGGGCCACCCACAACTGAGGGGTGGCCCCGCTTAGCTGCCGAAGATCCACTAACTCCACACAGCCCCCTCGGCGTGTGACGTGGCGTCCCCGCCCGTCACACAGAGACCTCTCTGGAAAGGTGGTTCTGAGCCGCCCCCCCCGCGTGGGTGCCGACCCCAC
>Ga0209093_1000723_pt1 | contig 18301 bp, 30 predicted proteins | sample SidtaG_4_FD_187450 | JGI IMG/M metagenome (GOLD analysis project Ga0209093, IMG submission 187450) | Marine algal microbial communities from Sidmouth, United Kingdom - Sidmouth_Male1 metaG (SPAdes) (version 2) | ecosystem: Host-associated > Algae > Red algae > Unclassified | place: Sidmouth... | reverse complement strand
GCCCCCCCCCCCCCCCCTCCTTCCGACGCCCTGGGTCTGCTTCAGTGGGACTGTTGGTGTGCGGCGGGGGGGTGCCGGGCTGGACCTCCTAAGTTCCGCGTCGTACGTGGCTCGACCACCGGCGGATACGATGCGGACGCCCCCCGCTTCTTATGCGGTCGGACGCTGCAGCTAGACCAGGAGCTTCGGCTGTTGGACGAGGTGGGGGGGGGGAGGGGGGTGGGGGGGTGTTGCATGGAGTGGATGGGAAGGGGAAAGAAGCACCTACGACGTCCCTTAGACCCAGTGCACAACTGCCAAACGTCGTCTCTGTTTCCCCTGAGGTTGTGCAAGACAATAGAGACGACTCAGTCGTTTACAACTTCGTTATACAGCACTGTCTGTTCCGGGAAGAAACAGACTACTACCTCCGACAGCCGAACGCCTCGGGTACCTTCCGAACGCTCCACTCGCTACAATCCATGGTGGAGTCAAGTATCAACCTGGAGACAAAGATAGTCCATTGATGCAGGGCTGGTTGTGTGGCTTGTACGGCCCTCGGCGAACATCCTCACCGCCTGAGAAGATTGCAAGGCTCCTCGGTACCGCGTGGACGGAAAGCTACATACACAGACGACCTATTGGGCACTCGTACCATGGCTCAAGATGATGCTCGCCGACCCCGATATGTGGGCGGGTATGGTACATGCGGTGAAGGACGCACGCGAAGCTGCTAAGAACAGCCCAACAGAAGATCTTCGAGTTGATTCGACGGCTCCATGTTCCCGAAGCTGGTGGAACCGGGCTACTTTTCATCGAACACCTGCTTTGCGCTCAGCATTTCAACCGACGTTTTTTAAGCCTGGGGGCAGCGAGGTTTCGAGGGTTGGCCGACTATTGCGACGATACTTAACGTCGATCCCTAGGTCAAGAGTACAAGTTGTGTCGAGTTGATCCTTGGAATCACCCCCGGACCAGGTCAACCGTATTATAGTCGTGCGTCTCTGAACCGATCGTCGGATGGGCATCGGACCTCCTAGAATCAGATCAATCGGCGATAGATCCTGCAGTAACCTGCTACCTTCCGATGACCGACGTATTTCTTTCCAGCCACGCATAGAGCACTGCAGATGGGAGCGGCCATTGAATCGCTCCCTCCTTGGTAGATTTCCAAGGAAGTCCAGAGTACAGCCGTCACCGTTTGATCAGTACACTTTACTTGAAAACTGACTGGACAAATGACAATAGTCCGCTCCGCGGCTAGGACGGTGGGGACCATACATGGCATGTCTCACTACATGCGCTACACGATTCCGGGCCCAACTAGTCCGTTTTCAATAGTCGCGAGACGCTCCGTGTGACGGCGGATATTGCAAAGGCCTCTCCTTTGCATCCAACGCCGTGCTCTGCGCTCTTTAGCGACCCCAGACAGTCCCCTGCACACCAAATCTCTCAACCCTCGACAATGGCTGCGTCTTCCTCGATGCTGCAGCGTTTTCCACCGCTCCATATCACCACGGAAATTATACATCTCGTACACGTACGTGCCGACGACCTGCCCCACCGTTGCAGGTCACTCTCACCTGCCTTCATCCACCATCAATCTCCACCAGAGGCCCCTTACTGCCACGTGTCGCGCTCCTCCCGATGGGACGTACGATAGCGAGAGCTCACAGCTTGAAGGGCCGGAGGCCCCACAAATGGAAACCGTTGCGGCTTCCTTAGAAGCCGGCCGCAATGGGGGTGCCCACGAGCCCGCTGAGGACTGAGACCGCGGAGGTGGTGCGGCTGGCTGCCCGCCGTCATGGCTGCTTTTTTGTCTTAGCTATTCATGGAGACTGGTGCGCGGTGGGTCCGGACACGCGGAGCTTGGCGTGAGAAACAGAGGCCACGGTCTATTGCGGTTATCGCGGCGATGAGGGCGGGTCGCACATGCATGAGAGTAGTATGAGGACGCGCGGGGAGTCGGGGGTGGCGGAAATGCGTAGGGCGCGTGAGGATAAGGGGGTGCTGCTTCGTCCTCGTGCCTGTCAGGGAATGCAGTGCCAGTACGTTCCTCACAGACAGTCCCTGCAGTGTGGCTTCGTGTATGAAAGCGTGTGGTTCACCAGTGGAGGAGCAAAGGCAAAAGAATCATGTCCGCTATGAAAATTGAAAGAGCACTCTTTCAAAGGTACACAACAAAGATGATCACGCACATTCACTTCCTGGGAGCCGGATAGTCCAGATTAGACAGCTGGTACATAGCGATCTTCCCGTCCTTTCCTTCCTTTGTACGTTTTCTTGAGAATCAATAGGACCTGGTCGACCACCAGCTCCGCGCCTCTTTTGGCTGACTCACGATGGAATTCCCGGTGTATGAGAGACCGCGCCGGGTAGAGCTTTTAAAGGCGGCGTCGATACGCTGTGTCCGGGATGCACGATCGCCACCGCCCACCGAACATGGACTCGACCTTCCTGATGGACGCCCTCCGGTTGGCCACGCCTCTCCCCATGAAGCCCTCGGCGTACTCAGTCAAGGCCGCCCTCCACCCCAGATTCACCACCATTGGCAGCAGCGGTACGTACTGACCGTCTCCTGTGAAGATAGCGACCCCGTCCAGGTTGGGGTTCATTTCTAGCTGCCGCACGTAATCGCGATCCTGCGCCATCCTCTTGGAAATGGAACGCAGGGGCGGTGCTAAAGCACGGGTAGGAACCAAATGTGGCCGCTGCACAACCGCAGCGGTGGGGCACAGACACGAATGTCTAGCAGCAGCGACCACAGCCTACCCATTCGCCCGACACAAAGTTTCAGGATGGAGGTGCGCCACGGAGTTCGAAGCCAGCACGGAGGCGCGATCCCGCTCCCCGCAACCCACGCAACAGCCATGCATCTACCTTCCCCCCTCCCGATCACCTCGTCGTCGGCTTTCCCCCCCTGCCTCCAACGGCCCGACGCTCCCCTCTCTGCGGCTGCCACCGTTTGCCAAATCGCTGACCGCCCCACTTAAAGACACCCCATTCTACCCACGCAGATGGGCTACTTCCGCACGCAATCTCCGTACCTTCGCGGCGGTAGAGCCTAGCAGATTCTTCATGGCCGAATAGCCTCCGTCTCTTTGGGCCTTCTGCTCCGCCACAGTGTCGTCCATCTGGATTCTGAGGCGCCTCTCCACGTCGAAGACGCATGAAGAGCTGGCCTATGCCACAGCCTCCACCGCCACCCTGACGGCGTGTGGTAGCTGTGGCAGTACCTGCGAGACAGCCGCCTCCACGGCGCGGCCGCCATCGCCCAAGAACTATTCCATGGTATCGCTAAAGCTGCGGAAATGGTCGTTGAGAAGGGGGTGGCGGAGTATATCGACGTTGGGGGGCAGGCTGGTTGTGACGAAGTGCGCCACCGAGGTCTAGAAAACAATCGCGCGCGCCATGTGGATGAGAGAGAACAAATAGAGCAGGGCCTGGTCTTTGCACCGGTCGTCCCGTGCCACGAGCTCGGTGTACTTGGCCTCCTCGTCGGCGAGAAACGGGCAGATGGGGCGCTGTAGCGCATCTGGCACCACGACAGACAGGCTCGACGGCACGGGGTTGAGCAGTCGGCAGACCTGCCGGGCAGCGCTGTCATCATCGGGGCAATCGGTATCAGCCCGTCGTTCGTACCGTTGGCGGCCTGAAGGTTCCACATCGCGTGACAGAGGTTGTCCGCCAGGCGCCCACCCGACTTCTTACACTTATGCGGGGCAGCCGTTCGGAACGCATGTGCGCTAACCGCACGCAGATTAATGTCCGCCCTACCCGCCATCTTTCTCAGGTTCGCCCGGTGGAAGTCATAGGACATGGTCTTCTATGGCCCGCCGCGCACCGCCTGGAACTGGCGCCATTGGTAGCACGAGCGCCAGCCCATCTCGGAAGCCGACGCCCAATAGTGCTTCGGCTCGCTTCCTGTTGCTCGCGTCGCTGTTTCGGCTAGCTGAAGGTCGGGGGAAAACAAGGCGGGCGGCTTCAGCTGGTCCTGTCCCTCGCGGAGCCAGTCCGCTACGAGGGCGTCGGTGACTGCCCCGAGAGGACAGAGCTACGGGTCGAAGTCTGCGATGGAGACCAAGCAGTATGCTCCCCCCTCTCTTGTCTGGGTCGCCGAGACGTACGTGCACAGCACGTCGACGGAGTCAGCACCCGTTCCAGATATCGTCGAAAACCTCCGTATCGCGTTGTCGCTCCGCTCAAGGCAATTTCATGGCACCGCGTGCCTCGAGCGAGAAAGATAGAAAAGAAAGTCCGTCCATTTGAACGGCCTTTTGTATCTTCGTTGTCGTGGATGGTTGCAAAAAAGTTGTCTCACTGAGCGCGCGACGATCCTTGTCGGGAAGCGTTGGGTGCCGCAAGTCCGGCACCTTTTCCAAGCCCGATTCCGTGTTCTCCGACGTTCTATTCCGCTCCATCTTACTGACCAGCAGGTTGGCCGCGCTGTAGGTGCGAGCCGACACGTACGCCTGGACGTCGTAGCGCACGCAGGCTTCGCACCCGCACGGCGTCCACAGCTGGTTAAAGATCAGTCCAACATTTGACAAAGCTCTCTGCTCCATCTTAACCACTGCATGTCCGACGGTCGTCATGCGCGGCGCCGACGCCGCTTGCGATGGCGCTGCTTGCGCCAACGTCGACAGCACTCTGGCGGCGCTGCCGTCGGCCGCAGGCGCGGTGGGTGTCTTCGTGGCGCCCATGTGTGTGCGAGAGTGGGCAGGGGTGTGATAAACCGGCTGTATGCCCCTGCTGACGCCCCGCGCCCGTCCGCTCCCCCCCGCGCTAACCATTCCGCGGCCGGGCCGCCCACCTTTCATCCGTTCCTCTTCATCCGTTCGTCTTCATCGTCACCCTCGCCGTCTTCATCCCCACAGACGCGCTCGCCGTCCGAATCGGTGCTCTAATGGTCGGCATCGACGGCCCCTGGCCGGACGACGGGGCGCTTCGAGCGCGCCTGCTAGGACGGTGAGAAGAGGACAAAGACATGTCGGTTGCCTGGCACCACCGTTCCCCCGGGATACTGGCGGTGTAGCTTGGCTCCAAAGTGGCATAATAGCTCTACGGACTTTGTGTAGGCCTCAATGGACTTCTTCATCACGCTGTTCATATCGCTGGAAGTGTGCAAGGTCCACGCTCTCGCCGCAGCGATTGAGACGCTGGGGACCGTGGCGTACTGCTTGGTCTCCGCCAGGTTCAGGGCCTGCGTCTCGATTGTGCACTGGTTGTCCTTTGTGAACCCCCAGAGCTCGGCGTGTCTGTCGATCTCGGAAAGGTGGTTGTATTCTTACATGTCCGCAGCACGCTGCGCGGGTGTGCGCGCGTTGAGACCGCCTGGTGCGGCCTCAGCGGTCGCTTCTGGGCAGCCGGGCAGAACGCTGAGCCGCATCAAACACATCGCGACGTCAGTAACACCGAAGAAAACCTGCATATCAACGTTCTGCGCCGTGACGCAGTCCGCACCGTCTACAAGAGAGAGGTACCCTGTAGATAGCTCCGCCTCAACCCCGCTCCCCATGGGGCTGCTGAAGAGGTGCACAGTCGACGCAATGACGAGATCCGTCTCCATCGCAGGCGGCCACCACACAGCGCTCGACACAGCCAACGTCGGTGGGGCCCCGGCACCACTACCGAACACAGCCGCAGTCGGCGGCACCGTCGACCCGCGAGGCTGCCGTGCCGCCTCAGCCGACGGGAGAGTGGCTCCACCGGCTGCATCGTACCCTGTAGGGAGTAGGACCGTACGGGGTGGCAGGGCGGATGAGCCCACCGCTCAGTTCCGTCTGCGGCCTAGCTCCGCCGCCGCACCCGAGCGAATCGGGTTTCCGTGTGCAGTGCCACTAGACTCTCCGCCGCCGTCTAGCGTTGCGTTTGCGTTACTTCCGTCGTCCTGGTGCGCTTCGCGCCGTGTTATCGAGGAGTTTGTGTTGTTTCTCCCGTCCTGTGTTTCGCTCCGCATCCTGTGCTGGGCTTTCCGACGGGGCTATACCACTTCGGCTTTGACGGCAGGATCTACTACAACCCTGTCGACTTGCAGTCGTTTGTTCACCCCATTTCCAAGGAGCTCAACGCCCGGGAAGTGGGGGTGGCCGGAGTGGCTGTGGCGAAATACAGGGAGCCCCAGGTCGTACGCGCCAGATTCAAATCACCGCGAACATGCCGGCCGGCAATGATCTGCTCAAAGCCATCCGAGAACCTGGAACAGGCCCGGGCAGACGCCGTATTTTCACGGCGATGCCGCATAAGCGCCGATACCAGTATCCCCCCTACGCCCCGGACGACCCCCGCTCCTCCAAACGAAGGCGTTTTGACGCTATGGGCAACTTGAAGACGCGGAGGACCTCCGATAACATCAGGGAGGGTGGGAACAAAGTAAAAGACGCGTACAAGGCCGTTAAAAGCAAGGCGGCTGGGAGCATCCTTGCTCAAAAGGAAGGCTTCAAGAGTTTTTCTCTGTTTTGTTTTCCCAGGCTCGAAAACAAGGTGCGCTATCCAGCCACCGAGTATCTATGGGGAATCGGTCCAGAAATGGTACTGTCAGAAAAAATGCACTTGCTTTGGTGCATCGTCGTTTCTCGTCTGTGTGAGCTGCTTGCAGGCGAAAACGACAAGCAAGGAGGCGAAAAACTGTGGGTTATTCCAGAGGATTTCTGGGCGGCCGTTGGCCGCTATATCAAGGCCCGTCGCAGGTCGGTGCCCCGCAGTCAAGAGCGCTCCCTCAGAAACATCACCAAGCATGCAGGATCCTACAAAGCGGTCGATTGGCTGTATTTATTATTAAATGTCCGTGAATTCGTCTTGGAGGACCGAATTCCAGAGCACTTTTTCAAGTTGTTCATGCAGCGTTGTCACGCAGGACGCCTGATTTTCAAGTCAGGTTCCAGTACGGAAGTCTAGCTACGCCAAGCGGACGAGCATATCAAACAGTTTTGTCGGGATTTATGTAAGCACGTGTACTCTGGGAAGGAGGAACGGCTTCCGGATTTTCGACTGACCATCGTTGCGCGACTTGACATGACCGCCAACATTCGCTCCTGTGGCACTGCCTGGTCGTTCTGGAAGTTTGCGCCGGAGCGTCTTCTTGGCGCGCTGTCTCGCCTGATTCGGTCGCGGCGTTTTCCATAAGCTGTTCTCATGACGACCGCCTCCTCCAAGTAATCTGCCGATGAAGTGACAAGTTTTTTTGAGGCGCGTGTGCCGGAGGCTTGGGCGGCGGCGACAGGAAAACCGACACGACGCGAAAATCAAGATCTCGTCGGCACATATTCGCTTTCGAAGGAGCCGAAGGTGTACTGCATCCGTCCACTGAAGGATGTGCGTCGTCTGATTGGAGAAGTTCTCTCAAGAATGCAGGCAGTTCTGGCTGTGGAAGGCGCGTCCGAAGTACCTGAAACTATGGTCTCTAAGAAGAACTTCCATCTGAGCTTGCCAGATGGCCAAATTGAGGGCACTGTCGTCTTCGGAGGAGGTGCCTGACCGCTGGCGAGACTACTTCGTCCGCGTGCGCTTACACGTGCGACAAGTAGGGAGGAGGGTCCTGGGCGAGGTCCTCGCCCCGACCAACGTCTCCAGAGTCGTGCACAACTTTTTAGTCGCCCAGATCGACGACGCGCCTATGTTGTTTGCGTATGTTGAGTTCGTGAAGTCCTCAGCGGACCGCGATGGAGTCTACGGGCTTCCCGAGAAGCGGCGCGAGACAGAGTGCTTTTGATTTTGGGAGGCGGGATGCGCGATGTGAACGCGATGGCCATTGACATTGTCGTTTGCACTCTGTTTGTGAGAGGGATGCACGTTGTCTTTCACAGCAGGGGACTTTTCAACAATTGGTAAACGTCCTGTGTGTGTCTCTCGGTCGAGCAGCTCCCATTTCCCCCCCGTGTAGCTGCAGCTTCTTCCTACATCGAGAAAGCTGCATCCATTCGAACGGGGGGCGATACAGTGCAAGAGCGGGAACCGTGGGGCTGGGGAGGTGCAGCACTGGTGCCAGAGCGTGGTGCAGAGCCAGCCTTGACAGGATGAAAGTTCGACTCGCTCAATTGATATACGAAAGACATGGGCTTTATGTTCCAATATTTGTAGTATTCACATTTTTATACCACTTTCCTTTCTCGCCGACGAGACACTGGCCGTCGTCGCGGTCGCAACATCTTTCAAGCATGATACCTTTGGTTTTCACGCTGTTGTGCGGCGAGCACTTGTTGCGGTGCGTACGGCACACCCATCGCCCCTCCACCGCCCACCATGCCTCCACGCCGACGGCCTTGCACAGGCGATTCCACGGGTACGAGGATTCACTCGGGTATACTTGGACTGCGTCTTGATGTGTTTTGGTGTGCACGTGCGCACAGTAGCGTCACTCTTGTCGTCCTTATTGGTCATGTGCTGCGTGTTTCTGTAAAATGCCTCAACTGTGACCGGATCTCTTTCGTGCCTCTGTTTTTCTTGGTCGGCGTGTCAGATTCTCTTGGTTTGGCTGCGGCCGCACAGGCGGCTGCCGTCATCGGGGGGGGCTCATCCAATATTCCTCCCCGGCCTGTTGGCGGACTTGCCGACGCGGCATCCCCGCCCCCAGTTGCCGTCAACGACCGGTCTCGCTGCGGCCGCCTTACATCCCCCGCCTGCACACTTTGGGGCTTCTGCCTCTCCGCCCCCCCCTCAGCCCCCCCCAGCTCTTCGACGCCATGCAGATGGACGTGAGAGTGACCCCAGTTCCCGTAGTCGTACGAACGGGCGGGGCGGCCTCTTTTTCATTGGTAATACGCCGGTGCAGCCCCCAAAGTATATAGTAGTAAAGATTAGCATCTTCTCTAAGGACGAAGACGACGGGGGCGGGCTGGGCATCGCACATGGCGACCAGAGGCGTCTCCAGAAGGCCGTAACGTTTGCAATGACGCATATCTTCGGCCGGCAGGCGCTGTTTTGCGAGCACGAAAAGGCCAAACTGCGTCGAGCAGTGAGTTTATGGAGGAGCGCGAGCCACGCCTGGCGATGTGTGAGTCGGATTAGGGGGCGCGCTCCGTCCTGCCGCGCGTGCTGGGAAGTCGTCTCCCACGTGGGCCGCGGAGGGGCTTGCCGGCGCCGGGTGTTGGGGAAGCCGGCTCGGCGGCGGGCGACGGCGAACACGATGGCGACGACGCCGAGCCGAGAGACGCAGACATGCCCCCCACACAGGTGATGGTGGGGGAGCAGCCGGTGCAGCGGCAGCTAGCGTTTTTGAGCCAGATCTAGTGCTGGTTAAGTCGGGAGAAGAAGCGAACTCTTGCCGTATGAAGTGGCAACGACGAGACACTACAGCAGTGCATACTATGGTGCGCTAGATGGCAAGAGGCTGTCGGAACGGAACACCTCAAATGACCCGGATAGCAGCAAGGCTGTCAGCTGGCCTCAGCGCGATTGTGATCCAAACAAAGTGCAATCGATCCCGGCTATATACCTGTTCCGTTCGTGGCCCAACTGGCCTGCGTCCGTGCCGAAGATCCCTGTTTTATCCTGCATCTGTTCCCGTGGGGCCGTGGCAGGAGCACCCCGTGCCAGCGCTGTAGCGCCAGCTGGCTACCCTGGCCATCGCGCCGGCGGACCGCGACTCCGTCGGAACCGCGGACGGCGGCGGGCACCACAAACAGCGGCCTATGACGGCGGGTGCCGGGTCCGCTGCCCAGCCGATATTGGCGAAAACAGCCATAGTGGAAAAATTGTATGAACATTTGTGACAAAGTGTAAAAATAACCCCGAACATTAGAACAACGGGCCATTCCAGGCAGCATGAGGGAGGTAGCCCGGATGTGAATTTCGAAGAACACGAACATATGTGTACCACAAGAGTGGCGGATGAATGTACGGCTCACGAGACTGACGCGTGGCGAGCGAACAACGAATGGTTAGACGGGTGGCTGACACGCAATCCGAGGAGCTATGATTTGTTTCTGCGAGGTCTAGTATCCGTAGGCTGAAGATCGGCGACTTATCCGGAAATCATATGTGTCCATGGTACGGGGGCCGACAAGGCCCCCGTATTGCTTATCCCTTAAGTCTGTGTTGATCGCCATGGACAGGGACAGACTTGTAGAACAGGCCGTCCATTGGTCAATAACGAAGTCCGCAAGCGGATCAGCACGTTTCTGGGACGTTACATGGGCCAAGGAGATTCAGGCCCTTGCAGCTTCGAGATACTGATTTTTATTGCGATTTTCTTCCCGCTTCTTGGCTTGGACAGACCAAGACTGCAGCCGATCCGTTGATATCGAGATTTTTTGGGAGATTCTGGGTTTTCCTCAGAAACTTTGCTGTGGCTAACGTGCAATTCCAGCTTGAAAGGACACATTCTGTACAGATCTGATCCGACTTGCCCTTCTTTTGTGCCTTTTGACCGATCAGAGGCTTCTCAGCCACAATCTTGCACAGTCAGTCTTGGTCGATGGGGACAGAATTCGGGGATCATCAATACAGTAACATCGAGGGATGAAAGACGGTGCTGTTGCTGTCAGCAAGCCCTCTGTACTCAAGGGCCAGCGGAGCGGTACGAAGGCTCAGACTTGACGACGGGCTCTCAGCGGGCACGCACGCGTGTCAACCAATGAGTGCGCTGCGTTCCAATCACGGCTGAATCATACCTACAAGTCTTCCTCCAATGGCAGTTCCGCACACGAAGGACTTACTGTTCGAAATAGGCCCCATTGGGACGATTAGGATCGGAACATGAGCGTGTGTGAGATTTTCTGGTATATCTCGCGCACGAACACGCGCGTCGTGGCCACCAGGCGCACCCAGCAAAGGGGTGTCTTTTGGGTCTGAAATATATGAAAAAGTCATCAACTCCTCTTTGAAATTACCAGATCTTCCACCTCCCTGGTGTGACCCAGACCGGCCTCCACCGTCGAAACCCGAGCGCCAACTACGCTTCTCGTCGAGACGCCACATCTGCGGCTTGGTGTACCGCCATACCCGTATCTTTCTTTTCGGTTATCCTACCGCGCTCGCAGCACCTCTCTACACCTCCCACCCTGCCCCCCTATTGATCATACCTGTCCTGCTTCTTCACCAATGTTCGTGCGCATAGGCGGGACACTCCTCTCACGTGCCACTTGGGGAGATGAGGTATGCTTTCGTTGACCGTCGTGAGGCGGTGTGAGGCGCAGCGAGTTTTCTTGCGCCGCCTACACAAGAATGTCTGGTCTGAGACGGAGGTCCTGTCGGGACTAGGACTTCAATTTTCGTCGCTTGCTCTGGCGCCCCTACGGATTCGTCTGACACGGCCATGGACTAACACGGAATGCGTAGCTTTCACTGTCTTCTTTTTCCTTCTTGGATCGCAGTGCTTTGGACAGAGTGACCAGTCAAGTAAGAGACATTGTAAAGCCTTCTACATGGAAGCCTTTGACTTTTCTCCGTGTTGTGCGCCGCTGTGCATTCTTAAGACCAAAACGGGAAACAGAAGAATTCCTGGCGTGTATATCCTAAAATCCCGAAGGTCTGGACGCCCATGCAGCGCGGCTGCTGCCCTCCTTAAGAGTGAGTGCAAGCGGAGGCACGGAGAGCACCGCGGCATCCCTTCTGGAGAGTGCTCCTTCTGCTATTCTTTTGTCCGCACCCCCCAGCCGCCCTTTTAAGATGGTTTCTCATGCGCCTTGCCAGTCTCTGCTGCACAAGGAGGATGGGACGGCTCGAACGACTTACACCCCATCCCCTCCTGCACGTCCGTGGCTGTGGCCACCACAAATTTCCACCACCCAAGCTGCACTGCCAGCCTGCGAACGGCTCAAGGTGTGCGCTGCATGCCGTTCAGCGCCGGATAGGCGCCGTCGGGCGGCGCCGGCGCCGGCCGCGCCACCTCAGCTCCCCTGCATTACGAGTTCTTCAGGCCTGGATTTTCCTTGCCACGCGGAAGCGGGGTAGTCCGTGTCTGCGGCGGTCGCGAACGGAGCGGCAGGAGATGGTTCACCAGACACACTGCACGCTGTCACGCCACCAGGAACCGTGGCTGGTGGTTACCAAACTTCGTTGCCGTCCGTGTCGCGCGGCGACAATTCGTTCGGGCCGGATCCACCATGCCAGGGCCCAATGCAGCAGATGGAGGCGCTTAGCGCGCGCTACGACACTCTGAACACTCTCGAGTTGGCGAGGTTTTCGAAGGTCTTGGCCACACATCTTCGAGCTATACGGCCAGAGTTCATCTCCTTCTCATTCCGTAGTGGTGTCAAGCGACAGCACAAGTTGGCCCTGGGACGCATCCGCCAGCCAGTTGTGGCTGAACGGCAGCTCCAGTGACGGGTGCGCGCTGTCGCGCGTGTGGCAGGGAGCGCCACTCTGGTGAGCGCCCGAACACAATACCAGTCGGTTGTCACTATCCTATTCGCCGCCCAGGCCAAGGTTGGGGTTTCAATCGTCCTCACAAGCGGCCTGCTGCAGCTGTCGCCACGCTCACAAGCGTTCTTCATGACAAAGCACTGCCTGAGCTTCGCCACGTGGAGCGCGCTCCGCAAATCTTACGGTGGCAATACGAGCGGCTTCTCGTCGCGGAAGGTCGTGCAGTCGGCGGCACGCACCATTGCAGAGGAGCCTGGGCGGCAGACATGGACGGACGACCGCGGAGCACACCTTGTCAGCCTACGTGACGCACTCGAGTGCCTCCTGGCGGAGCTGACGTCGTCTGGGCAATTCCGGGAGCGCCTCGTGCGAGGCCAAGACGGTCAGTCTACGTGCCCCGTACGTCTCCACATCGGCCAACACCAGAGCTCCCGTAGGCGCCCCACGCCGACAAAGTGGCAGAATTTCATTTGTGCGTGGGACGGGACAAGGGGGGCAGAGGGGGCTCAAAAGTCACGTTGGTGGCAACCACACCGAACCAGGAGCGGCCGATGTCGCGCACCAACTCTATCCTACTTTCAAAAATGCCCTGCAACTCAGACGAGAACGCTGAACTATACTAGATGCTGGGACCATAGATTGGTGACCTGCACGCGTTTCTGGACAGCGGTGTCACTGACAAAGGGTCCCTCCGGGCGATCCATCTCTTCCTGACAGTTGACCTGTCGTTTTTGAGCAGCGTTCTAGGCCACAAGGGTGAAACGTGCCGACACCCATGCGTTTTATGCCACGTACCTGCGTGGCTCTCCGTGGCAAGCCCTGAGCAACTGGCTGTGCGCGGCAACACGCAAGCGGTGGCGGAGTGTGAAGCGGGAGGTAAGTGGGTGGATGCGTTGCTTTACTCGATACCGGTCTGAGGCGCGAGGCCAGCACCCTCTTACCCCCCCCGTGTTCCCCTCTCTCTACGTCCTGGAGGCACACCCCCGCCAACGCAGTGACAGGGCCCACGACACACCTCCCGAGGCAGAGCTCACTCCCTTGGAGGGTACATGCTCTCACCACCCCACATATCGGGACGCCCCTCAAGGAGCCCACGAGAATCTCCTCGAGCTCAGCTCCAAAATGAGCTCCCCTCGAGATAGAAGGACACGTAATTACATCACCCTCATACAGCAATGCATGTCAAAGGCACAGACAAACAAGCTGATCACCGCATAAGTACTCCTGGAATTGTCCGGGCAGTCAGCGGTAACTCCGATTTACCAGTGCGGGCTTGGGGGGCTGCCTCAACACGGAGCCCCCGAGAGCTCTACGTACACTAGGGGAGCTGCAGGCAGCGGCTGCGTCCTTTGCTGGCGGGCCGAACGACACGCTGCTCGTTCCCTTGTCACCTGCCGAGCATCGCTCCATTGAGCGGTGCCCCTTCTTTGACGTGGAACCTGGACAAATTTCCCCTGCCTCGCTCTATTTGACGCTGGGCGGCACTGGGCACATCTGCGGCTGGGGATTGAGGGGGTCGTGTCTGAAAGAGGCGCGGCAGCTGATGCGGCGGCTAGCGCAGCTTTTGGCTCTGCGGCGGCTAAGGCGGTCGGCGCCACATTGCTGGACAGCTACAGGTGCGCCCTGTCCCGTACCACGGCGGCGGTTCTGAAGGCCGCGATAGCCATCTTATTGAGAAATGTAGTGCTGCAGTGTGCCACTCGCTGGTCCGGCACCTATCGGCTTCTCGGGTCGAGGCGTTGCGGCCAGCCTGGGACGAGTGGGCGAAAACTTTCTGCTTCCTGAACCGGGCCGACGATGTTCCTGTCGAGGTCGCGCGGGACTTTCAGTCAAGGGTGCAACGTTTTGCGTCGGGCCTCCTTGATCCTTTCCCGTGGATGAGGGTCACACCCAAAATTCATATGCTTGTCAACCACACCTCCATCATTTTTGCACGTGTCGGTTCCCTCGGGTCGTACGCGGAACAAGCCCTGGAAGAATGGCATGGAATTTTAAATCACGCGCAAGCCCATTGCGCCGTCGACTCCTTCCTGGGCTAGTGCTTGCGACTGGTGCAGCACGCAGCGCTTGCGCGGCAGCCATCCGCAGAGAAGATGATCAAAAATTGGCAAACAATAAAGGCCGCCACGCCAGAGGTGCGGACAGCGAGGAAGCCTGGGGACGGTCGTTTGCGAAAAAACAAGCAGGGCGCACGGCGCACCACCGTCGGGGATGAGAAGGAGCTCTCTTAGATGGAGGCCTGGGCAATGGGCGTCGCGCGGAAGGCCGTCTCAACCATCCGTGCATATAACAACCGTCTCACCAAAGCGGCTGCTGCCGAGTCGGCGGCGGCCGCTATGGTGGCGGCGGTGGCGCCGGCGGACGCGGAGGCAGCTGGCGCAGCCGCAGTGGGCGCTGCAAACACTGCCGCAGTTGTCGAGAGTGCCGGTGGCGCCGCGGCAGGAGGAGAGGACTCCGCCGCAGAAAAAGAGGGAGAACATTTGGAGGAGGAGCTAGATGCAGCAGTAGTACTAATGCTCGGTTGAAAAATACACAGGAAAAATACACTGTTTACGCAAAGATGGAAAGGCGACCAAAAAGGCGTCTAAAAAGCCAGCCTGAGCAGGTACAGAAAATCCAAGAGGGAGTTCGCATCAAAACGCCCATCTTTGATTGAAGGTCTTGTTCAAAAGGGTGGTGGCCCAATGAGATGCCCTAGATGGCTCGAACGTCCGCAAGACGCCTCTCAGGCGATCGTAACTGGGTGTGCAGGGGATCCTAGGTCGGTTTTCGGCGCTGGGTCGACTGTAAAAAATCAATGCCCACCTGCGACTGACCACGATACGTGGCACCACAAAACCGGGGCAGAGATGGACGATCGTCGCTGATTGGCAGCTTTCGGCCACGTCTCTAGCCTGTTGCACTGCAATCGAGATCGCGTGGCTGGCGTCCATCGGTCTCTTTCGCACCCGATTTGCGAACATTTCTCGTGCGCCGTCCACGCCTAGTCAAGGCTGCTCTTCTGGGTCTGGGCATTACAATCAATCGGTGAAAGCTACTCTGCAACGTACTGAACTTCCAGTGATCGACAGAAAATTGGGTCGCGGCCCCATTAAGGACCCCTGCTGATGGCCGCTCTGCGCGGGGTCGCCGGCGTCACCAGATCAGCATCCGTCAGCCCTGATCCGGGGCAGATCATGTCTTTTTCCCGTGCCTTGTCTTGCAGGAGAATTTTGAACTGCTTTCCCCTGTCAACACTGCTGGTCGCCATTCTTTTTGGGGTGGGGCGCACTGTGGCGGATAGCGACGAAGAGCGGAAGTAAGCTCATTCGTTGCTTGGAGAGGGCCGCAAGCTCCGGTTGAAGGTGGGGGGGGCGGACGTACATTGAGTTTGGCGCGCATAGTGAGGAAGAGCGAGAGACTCACCCAGCCCCCGTCGCCACGTTATGTTTACCGGCCATTCTCGCCACTCACCACGGTCGCTCGTGTGTCCATTTTGTTTGTTTTCGTTCAGAGCATTTGGGACCCTCTGACAACCCCGTGTACACTGACATGTATATCTGCCAGCTACCCTTCTGGTGCGAAGTGCGCGTGCTCTGGCCGTGCCTGCTTATGCAGCACACCGCACAGCGGAGCAGAAAGAGCCAAATATTGCTGCCAAAGCGTGAACAGTGCCGGAGTTGTTGCCGCTTCTGTCGTTCTGCCGTGATGTACGTCGCTTCCGATGTAGGAAGGTGGCCGTTCAAGCACCGCGTCTCTGCGACCAGATTTTCACGAAAGCCTCTCGAATCGATCATGCTGTCCTGCCCGTCAGGGTTGGTGAGAGGGGGTGATGTTGTCCACGTTGTATTACGTTTGAACCTACACATGCTCGATCTGACACTCTCACTTGTGACCAATGAGCTCTCGCATTTGACGGAGCAGCCAACCAAGGCCCGCAATTGGCTTTAAAACCCAGAAGAGCAGGAACACTGCCTGTTGACCAGGTGTGCGTCAAGACCACCCCCATCCAAGCACGACATAAAACAGGACTCAGACGTCATATTCGGGTCGATCACGTTCACATCAGGGGTTTTTTAGCGTACTTTTCCTCAAGCGTATTCGCGCGTACTTTTTTCGGGTGTATACTCGAGCGCTTGACTTTCGCAGCACACAAGGATGTATGGCACTTCTCCCAAAAATGGACACATCGTTCATCGGGCGGCATCATTCCCACAACGTGCTGTAAGGGGACGCCCTGCCTGTGGAGCCAATGATTATGCCGCATTTGTGCCCCGGTAGGACTTCTCGCAGTTGTAGGATGATACGAACGCGAGAGGCAGAAAGCCGAGAAACATCGCCACAGGCCACGAGGCCACGCAAGGAAGTAGCCTCCTGTCTGGGGAGATGTTTTGCTGCATCCGCACGATTCGCCGTCGTGCTTCATTTGAGTATTTGCCTTGCGTGCGCCTCTGGCTGAAGCGATCGTTCATCTGGAATTCCTATGGCCTGTTCAGGAGACAGATTTATAGTTTTTCTGTGTACCGCCGCCATTTTTGTCCTGTTTAACTGCACGGACCGCTCCTGGCCACAGAATACGTGATCCGCCACTGCAGATCAATGATGGGTTTTTATGGCATCTGAAGGGGGTGCATGGTCGGGACCCACCCTGACAGCCGCCGTCGCCGCACCCACCGACGTCACGCGCATCATCCCCAACATCGCCGCCGCCAACCCCGAACCTGCGGTCGCCGCCCCCGCCCTCGACGTCGCCACACCGGCCCGTTCCCTCGCTGCCCCCGCCCTGGATCTCGCCGTTGCCGTCCCCGCCCTCGCCGCCCCAACAGCCGCCCTCACCGACGGCGTCCCCGCCCATGCCGTTGCCACCTCCGCCACCGGCGCCGCCGCCGCTGCCCCTACCATCGCCGCCCTCGCGGACGCTACCCTCGCTTTCGCGGCCACCGTCGGCGTCGCTACATTCGCCGCCCCAGCCCCCGCCCTCGCCTCCGCCGCCCGCGTCTCCGCCGCCCCCGCCCTCGCGGACGCCGCCCCCGCTCGCCGCCGACCATTTTCGGTGACGCCCTGGGCCATTCCCCCGCCCTCGCCGCCGCCGTCGCCGATGTCACCGCCGCCGCCCCCGCCCCCACCGTCGCCGTCGCCATCGTCGCCGCCCCCATCAGCGCAGACTCAGATGGTGGGAGAGCGCAGAAGGGGGTGGTCACATGATAAAAAGAGACCTTTGCTCTTAGTCGTTTTATGTATGCGCATGTTATCTGGCGGATGTGCCTCCTGTGGCCGCCCCATCTCCCGCCCTCGACGACGCGGCTCCCGCCCCCGCCGTCTCCGCCCCCGCCGCCGCCGCCGCCGCCCCCGATTCTGCCGCGGCCGCCCAAGCCGCCGCCCTGGCCGCCCCCGCCAATCAAGGTGTTTACTTTTGACGCACCCACCCCCTTCCGCGCTCTTCTACACTCCGAGACTTTTCTCTATCTGGAAAGGTGCTCACCAACGTGGAAGCCGCCGCAACGATGATGGAAAACCTCCGGAAAGAGAAGTGGGCATTTCATCTCTATCAGCCCACGGCGTCTCGGAAAGAACGCATGAAGCAAACTGGAAACATTTATGTCGCACATAAAACAGCAACACAGAGAAGGGGTGGAAAGACAGCAGTTCGTGTGAGGTTCAGACAAAAATAGCGAGGACGGCGGCGGTGGGAGGGAAAACAGCAGAGATGGCGACGACAGCAGCGATGCCTGGGGAGGGGACGAAGACGCCTGAAGCATGGGCACCGACCACGGGAGGGAGTCGGCGACGGCGAGGGCGGGCGAAGGCGCGGCGTTGGCGCGGGCGGCGGCAGCAACAGTCGGGCCGGCGGTGGCGATCGCGGGGGCGGGGAGAGCGATGGAGGAGGCGGCGACGATGGGGATGGTGACGGTGGGCGCGGCGACGGTGGAGGTGGCGACGGTGGTGGGGGCGAGGGCGTCGGCGGGGGTGGCGGTGGCGATATCGGGCCAGCAAAGCGTGGGCGGTGGACGGGGATGAATGGGCGGGGGCAGCGAGGCGG
>Ga0209093_1000722_pt1 | contig 18311 bp, 8 predicted proteins | sample SidtaG_4_FD_187450 | JGI IMG/M metagenome (GOLD analysis project Ga0209093, IMG submission 187450) | Marine algal microbial communities from Sidmouth, United Kingdom - Sidmouth_Male1 metaG (SPAdes) (version 2) | ecosystem: Host-associated > Algae > Red algae > Unclassified | place: Sidmouth... | reverse complement strand
AGCCCCCCCCCAAAAAGAAGCGCCGCAGCGCACCGTCGACGGCCGCCGGCGGCGGGGCCACGTCCGCCCCCCCCCCCTCGGCGGTGGCCGACGCGCCGCGCCGCCGCATCGCCGACTATGCGGTGGAGGTGGCGGCGCTGCTGTCGCGCAGCGACGCGCTCCTCGCCGCGGTGCGGGCGGCGACGGCGGAGCAGGCGTCGCTGGTGGCCACCAACGGGGCGCTGCGCAAGGAAAATGACGCGCTGCACCGCACGCTCCTGACCGCCACCGCGGCGGTGCAGGTGCGGTCCTCCTTGCGCGCGGGCGCCGCGGGCGCGCCCGCCGAGTTGGACTTGACGCCCGTCTATGACACGGCGGCGCTTGAGTGGGCGGCGCAGCCGACCGGCGGGCTGCCCCGCACCCCATCGTTTTTGCGCCCATTGTGAGCGGGGCGGCGGCGGCGGCGGCGGCGGCGGGCGGCGGCAGCGGGCGGCGGCAGCGGGCGGCGGCAGCGGCGACGCGCGCCCTGCCCAGCGTCTTTTTTTTTTTTTTTGCGGCGCTGCCGGTACGGGCGGACACGAGACCAGTTTTTTCTTCCTTTCCATGCCGTCGTCGCCGCCACGCGGCGGGCGACGAGCGCATCCTTTGGGCCTTTCTTTCTTCACGTCTCGCGCTCCGCACGAGTCCGAGCCAGTGGCGGCCAGGCAGGCCGCGCGACTTTTTTTCCCTACCTTATTCTTCCTGCCGGTCGCCCACCCTCCTTCTGCCGCCACGTTGGCTGCGGCCTTATGTCTTCCTTCCTACCTCTTTTTCGGCCTGCTGCCAGCACGGCCAGGTGCGGCGCTGTGCGTCGCCCTGCCGCCAAACCGCCCCGCCGTCGACGCCTGTTCTGCCTCTGTGGGCGGGGGCGCGCCACCCCCGACTGGGCGTGGCTGTCGGCGCTGTGTACATACCGTTGTTGGGCCCCCCCCTGCCTTGCCCCGCCTGCCGCGCCACGGTTTGGCTCGGGCGCACGGTCGGCGGCCCCGGCGCGGGTGCGCCGCCCACCGTGTGGAGCTGCTGTCTTCTTCCCCTGCATAAGACGGCGGCCACTGCGCGTCGTGCATCTCCTTTGGCGTTGCCGTGCGTGTGTAGTGTACTTCTGATGTGTGTTGTTGCTGTTGGTTGGTTTTGAAGGTGCTTGTGGTTTTTTGCCCCCTCCATCCTTTCATTTATTTTTTTTTTGGGCGGGTGCCCCCATGCCACCAAGCGCGCGCGGGCGTATGTATAGTTGGTGGCGAGGGGTGCCGATCATGGAGGTGTACCGTGGGTCGTGCCGTGACTGCTGGGGTTGCTCTGTTGCTTTTTTTTTCCCTTTCTTTCGCTTAGCTGCTCCCCACCGCCGACCGTTGCTCAGACTCCTGCCCGGGCAGAGGTCCGCGCCACGAATGGGAGAGCGCTGCAGGCCTGCCACCCCCCCACCCCCACGCCGGACCGCCCCCCGCTAGCACACCAAGTGCATCTGAATCGTTGACCGCACCCGCTTCACCGTCGATGCTGCGGCCACCGTCGACATCCCACACGGTGCCTTGGTCCACGGGATGACCTTCTTGCCGTGGTAGTCGCCCGCAATCATCAACGGCTCGACGGCTTCCGTGCGGACGGCCGTGCCGTTGACGAAAAAGGTCACCCTGCCCGTCATGGGCGCGCCGGCACGCCGGTCGGCGCGCAGCGACCAGCGGCAGGGGAGGTCCCGCACCCGGAGTGTGGCGCAGGGGGGTAGCGGCTCGCCCACATCTTTGCCCGTCGACGCGTCGACAATGTAAAATGCATAGGCGCCAGTGTCGCCTTGCACGGTCGACGGCTGAGCGCCGGGCGACGGCGGCACCGACGCCGCGGATGGCTCGGGCGTCTCCGTGGTCAGCGCGGCTGGCTCGGGCGACTCTGTGGGCGCCGCGGCGAGCTCGGGCGTCTCCGTGGTCACCGCGGTCGGCTCGGGCGTCTCTGTGGTCGCTGCTGCCGGCTCGGGCGTCTCCGTGGTGACCGCGACCGGCTCGGGCGTCTCCGTGGGCGCCGCGACGAGCTCGGGCGTCTCCGTCGTCACCGCGGTCGGCTCAGGCGTCTCTGTGGTCGCTGCTGCCGGTTCGGGCGTCTCTGTGGTCGCTGCTGCCGGCTCGGGCGTCTCGGTGGTCGCCGAGGCCGGTTCGGGCGTGTCGGTCTCCTGTTCCGTCGGCCCAACCAGGATGTCCTCTGTGGCAGTCACCTCGGGCTCCGGCGTCCCCTTCTTGGTCGTCAACCGGGTCGGTGGGACCGTTCCCAAAGGCGACGGTGTCTGGGTCGGTGCCACCTCTGTAGCCCCCGCCCCCGTCGCCACCTCGGCATCGTCGTCTTTCTCGGCCTTCTCGGTCTCTTCCGTCTCCTCGGCCGGCGGCGCGGCAGCCTCGGCCGCGGCCCCGGTGCCCGCCGCAGCCCGCCGCAGCAGCAGCGCCCAGTCCTTGTTCGCATCCCGGGGCGGGACGCCGAGTGTAACTGTCCTCCCCCCCCCCGGCGCGGTGACGGACCGCACGCTCGTTAGCACCGCCTCGCTGCCCAGCCGCGGGTTGAACCAACCGGCCGTCCACGCGCCGGCAGCGGGCAGGCGCACCCGTGCCGCGCCGCCACGCGGGAGGTAGACCAGCACCGCGTCGTCGCCGGCGAGTGCCCAATTGCCCTTGCCTTGCACCCGGTCATCGGCAGGGTCCATGGCCCAAAACGGCACCCGAGATGACCGCAGGAGGGTCATGGCGCGGTCGCCGGTCGCCCACAGGCGCGCGTGCCCCCGGTACGACTCGAGGCGCTGGTCCCCTTTTTGGTAGTACCACTCGACACCGGCAGCACCGGCGGTGAGCGCCCCCCACAGGACGTCCCTCCGCTCCCCATCGTGGTCGGGCGTCTCCGCGTCGGGCAGCGCGCCGGCGCCGCCAATTTCATCGACGGAGACGACCCACGGCTTGCCGGCCTCCGCCGACGCGCGGACCCACTCGGCGGTCTCCCGGTGGGTGACCGCCCAGTTCCTGCCAATCTGCAACGAAGTCCCCGTCAGGGCCGTGGCTCTACCGAGTAGCGGGGTGTATACACGCTTCTTGTCACCCGGGAAGGTATGGAGGGAGAGCAGCGCGCCGTAGGGCTCCAGCTTGGCAAAGTGGTCGAGGAATGCCGCGCGCTGCGAGTCAGTGTTGACCTGCCCAGAGCCGTCCGCCCACCCGTTTTCCTCACCAAGATTCCACACGAGCCCGTTCTTGGCCCCAAAGCGGGCGACCAGCTCCCGGTAGTAGAGCTGCCGCGCGTCGGAGAAGCCGCGGCCGCCCGACGTCTTGTCGGCGCGCTCAAACAGCTCCTCGTTCTCTGTCTCAGAAAGGACCACGTGCAGCACCACCCCGACCGCGTCCATGTGGTCAAAGAGCATGCCCCACTGGGCGAGCTTGGACACGTCGTACCGCCACACGTCCCGCGCCGACGTCCACGGCCAGGTGTCCTTGGCATCCCCGTCTACGGTCATGGGCATGGCGTAGATGGCGTTGACGCCGACCGAGGCCAGGTAGTTGACGGCACCGACAATGCCCTTGCTGCTGTCCGCGCTCTTGCCCCACGTCGGGTCCCCGCGGCGCCAGTCGCGCACGTGCGGCGCGTACGCGTGCTTGCCGGCGGCGCTGCCGTCAAAGCCGCGGTAGCCGAGGAAGTTCTCGGGCGAGTCTGCCCCGTGCTTCAGGAAGAACTCGCCACTGTCGAACCGCAGGTATCGCTTGCCGGGGACGACGCGGAGCTTGCCCTTGGCCCGCAAGTCGCCGCCGGTCTTGTCGCTCTTTTGGACCACAAAGGAGCCAGTCACGCCGTCGTAGGGCTCCACGGGCGTGCCGGTGCCAGAGGCCTTGAGCGCCGCCCCGACGCCTGTCTTAAACTCGATGGCGTAGCGCCACGTGCCCGCCCGGTCAGGCGCGAAGAGGCACCGCCACACCGACCCGGATGTGGCGCCGGTGCTCGCCGCCTTGCCGTCGGCCGCCCAAAAGCAGGGGATGGTGTACGGTCGGGGCGCGTCGGCAGACGTGAAGGTGGCGGTGAGGCGATAGTTGAGGAAGGGGTTGTTGGACGCGCCCTCAGACGTGGCCGGACCAGCCGGTAGGTCGAGCGTCACCGGATGCCACGCCCGCAGCTCGCCGATCACTTCCACGTCGACCGCCGCCGCGGTGACAGCGGTGGCGGCAGAGGCAGCGAGCACGGCGGCGGCGGAGGCCGTCACCCAAGACGGTCGCCCGAGGGCCATGCCGCCCGTGGATAGGGCGACGGCAGGAGGGGCTATCGCGGAGCGTGACGGGCCCTATCCGTTGGTGTACAGCCGTCGGTGGGAGCCCGTTCTTCTCCGGGGCGTGTCGCGAGACGACGAGTGGGGGGACAACGGTGACCCCACCCCATCTCTTTGACGTCTTGATAAACACCTGCCTCGGTCACGGGTGGCCGCCGCAGCAACAACTGCACCAGCCCAGCCATCTCGGGGGCGGGCCGCCGACAGCGGCCACCCCACGCGCCAGCCACCGGCGCCGAGCCGCGGACGACACAGCACCGCCCGCGACGCGACGGCGGCTGCAGCGCAGCTGGCCCGTCCGCGACGGGCCGTGAGCAGCATGCCCTGCACCGGCCGACCGCCGCCAAAGGAGCATCCAGACGGTGGGGTGCGCGCGGTGGACACCCGACGCGGCACCCCGCCTGCACAAGGTGCCTACGCGTTGGCGCCGAGGGACGGGAGGGCGCCTACGCACACACGCCCGCGTAGTTCCTCCCTTGGTGGAGCCGCTCCCGCGCCGTGCGGACCGCAGCCAGGGGTCGGGAAGAGGATGCCGGCCGGCAGGGTGGGTGGGGGCGACCCCACCCCCGCCCTGGGAGTGTCAGCACGATGGCGGGTGCGGGGGGCGGGGGTCGGGGCGTAGAGATCCTCCTTTGCACCATCCTCGTCAGACAGTGTGTGGCTCCAGGCAGAGCGGCGGCCGCCATCCGCCCGGTGCGGCACGCAGGCGCGCCCGCTGAGCTCAGAGGCACCAGCGCTGGCGCCTGGTGGGCCGCAGCGGGAAATACGAGGGTCACCGGCAGGTGAACGGGCAAGGACGCCACGACGGTGGCTCGATGGCGAGCCGATCCCAGCCTTCAGGCACTTCACTTGCGAGTTGATCTCGAATCAAGTATATGTAGTCTTGAAGAATTTACCGCAGCGATGTATTTATAAGTCGTCCTGACACAATTTTTCTGCTTTCTGAATTTTGGCCCACTCGAACAGATACAGTATGTCCGAGTTGCCACGGTCATGCACGGCGCATGCCGTCGTGGCGGACTATGAAAGCAGCGCACTACACGTCTTCCATGCTCTCAGACACAGGCAGGAAAGGTTCTTCCTATAAACCACAAGCAAAAAAAACGGGGTACCAGTTCAAGTCCAAGCATGGTGGCAGGGCCCAACCCGAAACGTCACGCGCATAGCGCGTCGCCCACCGCTCACGCTCTTGGCGACGGCTGCGACAACGCCTCATCTGCCTGCGTCTCCTTTCTGGCATAGCGGTCTGGAGCGCCAGCGGGTCCCCACTGCCGGCGCCGCCACCACCGCCACCGTCGCAAGACAGCCGGACGAGGGGCGTGCCGCGGACGCAACGGTGACCGGGCGCTTGTGAATCCTGTGGCGGCGACACGCCACGGGCAGAAGCGGCGGCAGTGATGGCGGCATGGTGACGGTGACAACCGGCGGGCCGGCCGAGACGACGGCTGCTGGGACGACGGCCGGACGGCGCGCCGCCACCAATTCCCCTCGGTGGTGCAGGAAGGGGTGGCCTAGAGGACTGTGAATGGCTGCGCCAGTGCCACCAGCGTGGGTGCACCGCATGAAAAAGGTGGGGATGAGGTAGAGTGGTCGTTGCTCAATCGCCCTCGGGTGGGCCCGCCCGGCCGGCTGCAACCGATGGATTCGCGGAGGAGGCTGGTTAGCTGTGTCGCGGCCCCCGCCATGGCGGCCGACGAACAAACAAAATGTACAATAGCCGGCAACCTTTACACGGTCGGAGCACACTACACGAAACAAACACTATCAGCTCAACAGCGCCACACAGACGGGCCAGCTCACCGACAGGAGCGACCAACACACTCGTCTTCATGCAGTCCACACCACGCACGCCTCCAGGTCACAATCACTCGGTCTCCTTGGCGGCCGGGGTCTTGTCCTCAATCGCAATCGTGCGCTTCTGCGGCAGCGCGTCGGCGCCCTTGGTCGGCACGGTCACACACAGGACGCCGTGCTCATACTCCGCCTTGATGTGCTCCACGTCCGCGTCGCGGGGCAGGTGGTAGCTCTGGGAGAACTGGCGCTCTTCAATGCTGGTGAAGGCGGCGGGTGACGCCGCATCGCCATCATCGCCGGCGCCATCGGCGCCCGCCTCGATGCCCGTCTCCTTGCGCATGGAGCCCGACACGGTGAGGAGGCTGCGGTCGTCGCTCAACTCAATGGTGAGGTGGTCGCGCGGGAAGCCGGGCGTCTCGACGCGAACGTTGATCTCCTTGCCATCGTCGGAGCGGCTCACCGCCGAGTGCGGCTGCCACGCGGACAGGGCGTTCACAAAGGATGGGTCCATCATGGGGCGCCACAGACCCAACGGGTTGGCCGTGCGGTGTCGGCGCCGCTGCGTGGGGGCGGGGGGGTGGAAGAGGTCCAGCGAAAGAACATCCATGACGGGGGCGCGGGGTGGGTGGGTGGGGAGCGCGAAGCGTGGAAGGCGGTGGGAGGTGGGGAAGGGTGAGTTCAATGGGGGGGCGAGACGTCGGTGGCGTGTGTATGTTGGGGGATGGTACGAGTTCAGCCGGTTGATAGACGTGTGCGGCTGCTGCTCCTTTATAGAGCGGTCGAGGTGGTGATGGCCGCGCACCGCGCCAGCAACTGCAGGCGCGGCGCCACGAGGCCTGTCACTGGCATCACGAGGTGGATGCAGCTCGGAACAAACGCCGCGTGGCTACCGATCGCGCTGTGTGGTACCTCGGGGCTTCCGGGGTCTTCCACCGTAAACAAGACGAAATCGGCGCACACGTCAGATGACGTGTGTGCCCCCTGCCGCTGCAGCTGGCCTGCAGCTGGAGAGGAAGCGCCTCGAAAGACCGAGAAGAGTGCACGCGCGGATCTGCAGATCTGCAGGAACCAGCACTTGCATCGATGGAGGTCTCTAGAACACGTGGTAATTCAGTCGAGGATTCACAGCAAGATTCTTCGCTGAAGTATTTTACGCAGCTCAGCCTTCTTTTCATCAAGAATATTAGACTGTCAGGTGTATTTTTTTATAATTGTCACTGGGGCTACTGTCTATCGACTCGTTGATGCATCCTGCTTCGGTCGTGGTGGTTGACACCGTCACGGCCCCGCCGCCACCGTCCGTCCTGCAGGTTGCGCGGGTGAGCATGGGATCGTTGGTCTCCTTGTCAGTCACCCTGGTCATAGAAGGGATCTCGTCCTGCTCGCTCGATCATGTTCCATGACCTAAACGTCCCGGCTTCCCTGCACGAGCGCCATGGTGACGGCGCTCTCTGGGAGGTCGCCCGCCTCGGCTATGACGTCGTCGCCTTTGAGACGACCGTGACGGGCAAGTTGGGGCCAGAGCACCTTCCCCCACCACATCTACGCCGCTCAACAGACGGTTCACCAGACGGAGACGCTGCGCCGGTGCATACACGGGGCGGCTCTGTTGGGCACTACGTGCAACTGCCCGATGCTGGCGGCGGCCACGATACTGCTGTATGTATTAGCGAGCCCTGCTTTTGTGCGCCATGACTGCTATTCGTTGACCGCGTAGCGTGTACCTCTGGGTGCCCTTTCTGGCCATGTGCTGCAACATGGAATGGGTTTGGTGTACTGATGCCGGTGACGTGATGATGACTGACTGGCGCTGTGGTTCACCTGCCCAACTGCTCTGCCTCGGTTGCACCAACCTGGTCTCGTTGCGGCGTGCCAGATACTACGGCTGGAGCGGCGGCAACCCACAGGTGGCAAGCTCTTGCAGCTGACAAGAGTGACCGTTGAAGTCAGAGAGACAGCTGATGTACGTTGTCTCCTTTTGCTTTGTCCACGGCCTGCAACCCGCACTCCCTGATGCATTCCAATACGTTTGTTTATGGCCATGTTCCATTTCTCACCATCCTATGTGTAGCCCTCTCTCGTGCCACCGACGCCTCTGTTGCCGTGTCTCTTGTGGTTGCCTGATGTCCACCACGACCCGTAGTTGACCAACCTTGCGTCCCCCATCTTGGCCCAGTACGACATTGTTGCAGTCCGGCCGGCGACGGAGAAGCTGATGCAGCAGTGCATGCAATTTGACATTGACATCCTCTCGCTGGACCTCTCTGCGCGGCTGCCCTTCTTTCTCAAGCGGCCCCAGTCGCACGTGGCCGCGGAAAAGGGGGTGGCGTTTGAGATTGCCTACTATGGTGCCCTGTGCGACGGGGCCCCGCGGCGCTTTCTCATCTCCAACGCCGTGGCCCTTGTGCGTGCGCTGCGGGGCCGCAACATCGTGCTGACATCCGCGGCCGCGTCGCTCCTCCACCTGCGGGGGCCGTACGACGTTATTAACTTGGCCCTGTTGTTCAACTTGGACCTGCAGCAAGCGCGGGACGCGGTGGTGGACACTCCTGCGGCGGTCGTCCAACACGCGTGCGCCCGCCGTTCGCACAAGGGCTTTGCGTACATTGCGCAGTGAGCACGGGGGACGGAGAGTGGGGGGGGCGTCGCTGGGCCCGGCGGCAATGTGAGGGGCGCCGTGACGCGAGAGATGGAGCGAAAATAAATAGTGACTTCCCCCTCGCGGAGAGACACCTGAACGAGTTAGAACAAACAGGCGTGGCGAGCGAGTTAAGAGTGCAGCTCACGAGGCCGTCCCTAGCACACAAAGCGGACACGGACGGTCGACCGGTCGCCACTTGCCGTGGACACCGCCTCAAGCGTTGTCGGCCCGCACGGTGACTTGGTCCACGGGAACACCTTGCCCTGGAAGTCGCCCGCGATGAAGAACGGCTCGATCATCTCGACGCGCTCGGCGGCGCCATTGACAAGGAACCGCACCCCACCGGTGGTCGAGCTGCCCGGCCGACGGTCCGCCCGGATAGAAAACCAGGCCGGCAGGTCGGCGCGGCGAAGCGTCACGCTGGCCATCAGCGGGCCCTTGACATCCTTGCCCGTCACCGTGTCGAAGACGTACAGCGCAAACGGCCCGCCGACCATCGACGGAGCCGATGGCGGCAGCGGCCGCGGCGACGGCGGCGGCGGCGGCGGCGGCGCCGTCGACGCGCCGTTGCGTCGGAGGAGTACCACCCAGTCCTTGTTCCCATCCCGGGGTGGCGCACCGAGCACCACCGCCCTCCCCCCCGCCGTCGGTGCGGTGACGGTGCGCACGCCCTGCAGGGCGGCCGTCCCCCCAAGCCGCGGGTTAAACCACCCGACCGTCCACGCTCCCGGTGACGTCAGCCACAACCGTGCGCGGCCGCCCCGCGGCAGGTACGCCAGGATTGCCTCTTTGCCGGCGAGCGCCCAGTTCGCCTTGCCGTCAATCCGCCAGTCGGCGGGGCCCATTTCCCAATACGGCACCCGCGCGTCGGTCAGTAGCCGCATCGCGCGGTCCGTCGTTGCCCACAGGCGCTCAAAGTCGCGATACGACTCGAGGGTTTGGTCGTACCGCTGACTGTACCACTCAACGCCAGCGGCGCCGGCGGTGAGCGCACCCCACAGGACGTCCCGCCGCTCCTGGTTGTGGTCGGGCGTCTCCGCGTCGGTCAGCACGCCGGCGCCGCCAATTTCGTCCACGGAGACGACCCACGGCTTGCCGGCCGCCGCCGACGCGCGGACCCACTGGATGGTCTCCTTGTGCACGTTGGGCCACGCGGCCACCTGCAGGGACGCGCCCGATAGGGGTGACGACCAGCCTAGCAGAGGGGTGTACACGCGCTTCTTGTCGGCGGGGAAGGTGTGAAGCGCCAGCAGCGCCCCGTACGGCTCCAGGCCCGCAAAATGGCGGAGGAACGCCTCGCGCTGCGAGTCGGTGTTGACCTGCCCAGAGCCGTCCGCCCACCCGTTTTCCTCACCAATATTCCACACGAGCCCGTTCTTGGCTCCAAAGCGGGCGACCAGCTCCCGGTAGTAGAGCCGCCGCGCATTGGAAAAGCCGTGCCTGTCCGCCTGCACGTCGGCGCGCTCAAACAGCTCCTCGTTCTCCGTCTCAGAGAGGACCATGTGCAGCACCACCCCGACCGCGTCCATGTGGTCAAAGAGCATGCCCCACTGGGCGAGCTTGGACACGTCGTACCGCCACACGTCCCGCGCCGACGTCCACGGCCAGGTGTCCTTGGCATCCCCGTCTACGGTCATGGGCATGGCGTAGATGGCGTTGACGCCGACCGAGGCCAGGTAGTTGACGGCACCGACAATGCCCTTGCTGCTGTCCGCGCTCTTGCCCCATGTCGGGTCCCCGCGGCGCCAGTCGCGCACGTGCGGCGCGTACGCGTGCTTGCCGGCGGCGCTGCCGTCAAAGCCGCGATAGCCGAGGAAGTTCTCGGGCGAGTCTGCCCCGTGCTTCATGAAGAACTCGCCGTTATCGAAACGTAGGTGGCGCTTGGGGGGGACGACGCGGAGTTTTCCCTTACCCCGAAAGTCGCGGCCGGTCTTGTTTGTCGGACTCACGCGGAAGGAGCCAGTCTGGCCGTCAAAGGGCGCCACGGGCGTGCCCGTACCAGAGGACTTCAGCGCCACCCCGAAGCCGGACTTGAATTCGATGGCGTAGCGCCACGTGCCCGTCTGGTCGGGAGTGAAGAGGCACCGCCACACAGACCCGGCCGTCGCGCCGGTGTGCGCCGCTTTGCCGTCGGCGGCCCAAAAGCAGGGAATGACATACTTGCGGCTCGAGGCGGTGGGGCTTGTGAAGGTGGCCGTCAGGCGGAAGTTCAAAAACGGGTTGTTTGCGTCCGACTCGGACACCCACGGGCCATCGACCAAGTTGACCTCTACCGGGTGCCACAACCGCATCTCCCCAGAGGTCTTGATGACGCTGGCCGCAGCCACACCGGTGGGACTCACCCCCGTGACGACGGCCAAGTAGGCGGCGAGTATGGCGACGACCGAGGCCGCCGCCATTGGCGGCGCCCGGCGGACCATGGCGTCGGTGGTGGCTTGACAGGCGGCTCGAACACCAGCAGACGGGCAGTGACGACTACGAGCTCGGCCGCCGCTGCCGGTGGGAGTCGGTCAAACTCGGGACTGCGCTGTGGGTGTGCTCACCAACCGACCGGGGACCGCCGACCGACGGCAAGATATACACTGCCTCGGCGGGACGAGCGCCGCCGCCGTCGTGGCGGCGGGCCGCTACAACACCGAGACAGCCCATTCGCAACAGGCAACAGCGGAGAGGCTGCAGTGGCCGCACCGACCGCCACCTCCAGGGCGAACAGCGCACGCGTGGCAAGTCACAGGGGCAAAAACGACCCGTCCGCTACCCGCGCGCGGTGCATGGACGTCAACCAAAAAAATGTCATGCGGTGGCCGGCCCACGCAGTGGCCTAGCCGCGGCGCGCTCGGTAGCGTGGCGCGTGGGGGACTCCCCGCTCCACCCCACACAAGCTGTCAGTGCAGCACGGTTGGCCGCCGCAGCTGTGACGGGGAAACGGGCCAATCTCCGCACGCCAGGCACCACTACGCACGCCATGCGGCACCGGTGCCGCATCACCATCCCTCCAACGCACTGCAAGCGCCGTACCGACGACCCGCCACTCACAGGCAGCGACGGCGGTCATGGCGTGTCCCACTTCGCGGCGCTTGGAACCATCCCCGCGAGGCCATCCAAAGCTGGGGCCATGCCTACCTTCTCTAGGCCGGAAGCACATTGTACAGTAGGGTGGGCAAGCTGCACGTGCGCAAGACGCGCGCACCTCGGGCCGGCTGCTCGAACGGGGGCTGCTTTGGTGGCGGCCCAAGCAGCAGCGCATGCAGTAGCGACGGCACGCCACGTTACCAAAGCAGTCAAGTCCACACCACCACAGCTGTGGGGTCCCTCAGCTGTGGTCCTGACGACGACACCGCGACAAAGATCAGTCCGTAGCCACGTCCGGCTTCATGGTGCTGGGGGAGGAAGCGCCAGAGCACGAGGCTAATAATAAAGTCCCTCAGTCGCGACCATGACAGTCAAGGACTAACTACCAGGAGGGAGTCCGATATAGAATGATAAATCTCTCATAAATACAACAGTACCATGACTGTAATCATCGACTTTATTTCCTGAATGTAGCTCAATTCTGCCTGCCGTTGATCTGGAGAGTTCCAAGGATGCATGTGTGTTCCACCAAGATTGATCGGCATGAATGCAGCCGAGTGCTGGTTCCTGGCGATCTGCAGATACTGTAGGCCCATGCGGTGCACTCCTCTCGGTCTTTCCAGGCGGTTCCTCGTCACCTGCAGCTCACTCGCACCTGCTATCCGTGCGCGTCATCTGATACGCACGCATACCTTGCTCTGTTTGCGGTGGAAGAATCCTGAAGCCTCGTGGCGCCACGCAGTGCTCCGCTTCTACGCGACCCCGATCCTTTTTGCTGTAACCGCCTGCAACAAAGAGTCCAGGGGCTTTGCGGCCGCACCGAGAGCTCTATAAAGACTCATCAGCCGTGCCACATATGGTTGCTTGTTGTCCAGCGTCCTCTCAACCAACACACACATCCCTCCAACGTCTCACACGCCCCAGATTCTTACCCTTCCCACGCTTCACACCTTCAATAACCCCCGCTCCCCACCCACACACCCAAGTCCCCGCTATGGACCTCTTTGCGCTGGACCTCTTCCAGCCCCCCGCCCTCCCGCAGCAGCGCCGCGGCAGTGCTGCCAACCCATGGGGACTGTGGCGCCCGATGATGGACCCGTCCTTTGTGAACTCGGCATGGCAGCCGCACGCGGCGGTGACCCGCTCCGACGACGGCAAAGAGCTCAACGTCCGTGTCGAGACGCCCGGATTCCCGCGCGACCACCTCACCATTGAGTTGAGCGACGACCGCAGCCTCCTCACCGTGTCGGGCTCCATGCGCAAGGAGACGGGCACCGAGGCAGGCGCCGACGGCGCCGGCGATGATGGCGACGCGGCGTCACCCGCCGCCTTCACCAGCATTGAAGAGCGCCAGTTCTCCCAGAGTTACCGTCTGCCCCGCGACGCGGACGTGGAGAACATCAAGGCGGAGTATGTGCACGGCGTCCTGTGTGTGACCGTGCCGACCAAGGGCGCCGACGCGCTGCCGCAGAAGCGCACGATTGCGATTGAGGACAAGACCCCGGCCGCCAAGGAGACCGAGTGAGTGTGCCCTAGATACATGCGTGATGTGGCCTCGTTGTCGGTGCGTATGCTCACCGCAATATCCAACGTAGTTAGCCCGTTTGTGTCCTGCGGACGTCTTGGTGTTCTTTTTTCCTTGTCGTGTGCTCCTCGTGTAGAGGTCGCCCGCTATTGTATCTTCTCTTGACCATCGGCTGCACGGCTCACAAATTTGATCTTCTTCTGCCAGTTTGGGGGCACGAAGTCATCGTTCCAAGTGTTTCGACCGCCCTCCGCTCTGAACACGGACAGCACCCTCTTTGGTAGTCTTTGCCCTGTCCTGCGTCTTTTCGAGCCTGCCTCCGTCCCGATGGGACCCGCCGTCGCCGTTGCGGCCAATGGCTCCAGCACCCGGCCACTACTTCTTGACCACCTAACGGCGAGCTGACAGCCCAGAAGGGGCGGGAGGCGTGGCTGCACCACCGCCATAGCCGCCAACGCCGGGGTGACACAGAGATGAGGGAGGAAGGGTTGAGGTCAAACATCAGGGTGGCGATCAGCTCCCGTTAGGGAGCCGCTGCGGCCTCGGAACGAACAAGCGGTAGCCCATTCCAACCGCAGTGCGCGGCGCTTTGGCCGGCGTCGTCGCGGTGGTGTGGCCGCCAGGCCGTCGTGGCAACAGCTGTGGCTGCGTGGCAATCCAAAACGCGCGTACGGACCCAGTTGAGGGCCTGTGCATTTGCTCGGCCGTCACTGCCCGCCCCGGTCATGCCGAAGGTGCCTGGACGGCGACGCAGTCGGCAGTGGCAGCATGGACGGGCGGTCAGCCGCCCGCCAGCTGCACGGCGCGGGGCCTACAAAAAGAATCCAACCAGCGGTGCGGTGCCTGCTGCTACAGTCGTCAAGTCCCACCCACATGTACACTGACCTACATGTACATCACAAAAAAGTCATCCAAAGGCTCTGCCACGCACTGCCGTCGTGGAGAAAAGAAAAAAACATAAAAAGCAGAACCCGCAAAAGAAGCACGGCAAGGGCTCAGTCGCCAAAAAGGACAGAGCAACAACAAGAAAAGAGGAGATAGGACAGCCTACGCAGAAGTCGTCTGGGGAGCACCCGCCTTGGCAGCCGCATCTGGGGCCGCAGCGTCTGTTGGCGCAGCGGCTGCCTTGGCCTTGACCACCGCCGCGTCGCCGTCAACCTCCTTGGCCGTCTCGGCCGCGGCCGCCGGCGCCGCCTTGGCGGCCGCCGCCTCCGCCTCCGAGTCAAGCTCAAAGCAGTAATACACTTGGCAGGTGCGGGACGGCAAGTACAGCTGCAACGAGTGCGACCGCGACTGCCATGGCGAGTTGGACGTCTGATGCTCCACGTGCCAGTGCACCCGGCCTTGGCCGCCAACGTTGGTCCCGTCCGAGTCGGCCACCACACGGTACTTGCCACCCCAGTGGGTGCCGATGCGGTAGTCGGTGTAGGACTGGGTGGGGTGGAAGTTGAACACAAATAGCAGCCGGTCGCCCTTCTCAAACGCAATGACCTTGTCCCCGTCGTGCGCGAGCACCACGTACTGGTGCACCGACTTGCGGCAGAAGAAGTGGTTGGTTTCCAGCTCGTGCATCAGCTTCTCCCACAGCTGCATGTGGCCATAGCGGAGGCCCTTGTTGTCCGCCAGGTCCCACCGCCGCCGCGCCTTTTCGTAGGAAAAGCCGTTGCCGGCCCGGGGGAAATCGACCCACTCGGGATGACCAAACTCGTTGCCCATAAAGGTCAGGAAGGCCTCGCCCGCCAGCGCGTACGAGATCAATCGGATCATCTTGTGCAACGCAATGCCGCGCTCCACCACAGGGGACTGTTGGTCAAGCCCCATGCTGGTGTACATGGCCGCGTCCATCAGCCAAAAGGCCAGCGTCTTGTCGCCGACCAGCGCCTGGTCATGCGACTCGGCGTAGCCGATAGTTGCCTCGTTCCAGCGCCGGTTGGTCAGGGTGAAGGCGATGTTGCCCATGTTCCACGCCTCATCCTTCTCCTTGGACACCAGCTCAATCCACTTGTCTGGCACCGACATACCCAGCCGGTAGTCAAAGCCGAGGCCACCCTCCGACACCGGGCGGCACACGGTTGGCATGCCCGAAACGTCCTCTGCAATGGTGATGCCCGAGTCCGGGTTGAGCTCCTTGACCAGGTCGTTGGCCAGCATGGCGTACACGCACGCGTCGATATCAACGTGCATGCCAAAGTACTCCTTGTAGTTGCCCGAGAACTGCACCTGGATGCCGTGGTGCTTGTACAGCATCGACGTCACGCCATCAAAGCGGAAGCCATCAAAGTGGTACTCCTCCATGTACCAGCGCAGGTTGGAAAGCAGGAAGCGAATGACCTCCCAGTGCCCGTAGTTGAACAGGCGCGAGTCCCACAGCGAATGCCGGCCGCGCTCGCCCTCGTGAAAGTACTGATGGTCGGTGCCGTCAAACTGGTTGATCCCGTCCATCGAGTTGGAGGAGGCGTGGCTGTGGACCACGTCCATGAGCACGACAAGGTCCATGCTGTGCGCCGTATCAATGAGGCGCTTGAGCCCCTCAGGCGTGCCGCTGCGCGATGAGATGGCGAAGAAGTTGGTGACGTGGTAGCCAAACGACCCATAGTAGGCGTGCTCCATGATAGCCATGATCTGGATGGCCGTGAAGCCCAGGTCCTTGATCCGCGGCAGGATGTTGTCGGTAAACTCGTCGTAGGTGCCCACCTTGGGGTCCGCCGACCCCATCCCGACATGGCACTCGTAGATGCGCAGCGACTCGGGGGCAGGGGCGTGCTTCCGATGCTTCCACGTGTACCGCTGCTCCTTGGGTGGGTTCCAGAAGACCGTGTCAAACAGCAACGTCGACTGGTTCTGGATCAGGTACGTCGCCCACGCCGGGTTGCGGTCGAGGTGCATCCCACCGGGCGTCACGATGCACACCTTCACCTTGGAGCCATGGGGCACGGCTGGCGAGCCGTCCTCATTGTCCGGGATGGTCGTCGTCCAAATCCCAAACTCCCCCCGCGTCAGCTGGTGCGAGTTGCGGTTCCAGCCGTTGAAGTCGCCAAAGATGGATACCGCGTGCGCGCCAGGGGCCCACTCGCGGTACTCGACGCCCCCCTCTACAGCGTGCAGGCCAAACGACTTGTACGACTGCGCAAACTTGTCCAGGCCACCCTCACTCTCCGCAATCGCGTTCTTGATCTCGGTGTACTTTGAGTAGCTGCAGAGGCCCAAACCAAACACGGCAGATGGCACAGCGAGCACGGGGAGAGGGAAAGCAGATGCTGTCGCTGGTTAAACATCGCGTACATGTACACAAAGGGGAAACAAAACCGCCAGCGCACACTACGCACTGCAAAAGCACCAGAACAAACCCGTAGGGCATCAAGCACATACCGGTAGCGCAACGAGTCGGCAAAGGGCTCCAAATAACGGTCGGCAGCAATGACCTTGGTCCCGTCATTCTTGTCCTTCCATGCTGCAAGCACCATACAACACAATCAAACAAAACGCACACAGGAAAACCGTGCGACGACGGGCAGCGGTCACAGGGCCAGGACACGTCTCGTCAGGCACTGTCCGTCGAGACTCGGACGCGACATGCCAAAGCCGCCCAAAAACCCAAAACGCAAAGAGCGGCAACGTGCGAGACATTACGCATCACCCCCAAGCGGCTCACCGCAAACCCGTGTACCGTGCCCGACATGCAGGCACCCACTTTCCGCGGCTCTGCACACCCCACGGTGGTTGCGCAGGCCGGCGCCCTAGCCACCGCCACCCGAAGTCCCAAAACGCCAACACTGACTGGCACCCGAGCCGAATGCTCTGGACGAGGCGCTCATGTCGTCCGCTCCGCGTCGTGACGAGCAGGTCCCAACACCAACTCAACAACACAGCGGTGACGGGTGCCACGCCGAGCCCTCGACGGCGCCGCCCATGCATTCCTGCACCCCGTACGCCCATCACTCCCCATCTCCCCCCCCCACCCCCCCCAGCACCCGAGCAGTCGAGCGCAAAGCAACCTTCCACCGCGTGGAGCCACCTACCTGCCACATGCGGGTCCGTATCGGCCATCGTCGCCGGCAGAGCGGTCGCAGCGGGCAGCGGCGGCACCGACAGCAGCCTCGACGCGTCGGCTGCGGCCGCGCGCGGGATCGCCGCTGCCACCCACACAGCCCGGCTCCCCCGTGCGCGTGGGGCGTCGCCGGCCTGCACGCGGCAACGGTGACGGCCTGCACCCGCACGCCGGCCGCCGGGACGCGGGCGTGGCCGGGCACGTTGTCCTCTCAACTACACGTGCGTACGGCGCGGCAGCCACGGGCAGTGCCTCGGGGGAGGACGGCCGGCCGATCCCGGAGGCGTGCAAAAGCAGCCACCCGTGCAAAGAGGGCCACCGCAGGCACCGTCTGGAGGGGGGGGGGTGCTCCGGGGCCAGACCGCATGGGCGATTCGGGAGCGGCACACCACGCTGGGGCTGCCAAGCGACGCGGGACGGTCACGCGCGCCGGCCGTTGCGCGGCCGCGAGCAGCCAATGGGGCCATCTGGCCGCGGCCGGCAGGCGGATCCAGAGGCCCACACCGACCCTGCAGGGAGCGGCCTCGCGCCCCGCATCGACTGATCCGAGCGCATCTAGCGAGTGGCCAGGAGCAAGCGTTGCGGGTGGCTCTCAGCGCGCCGCTTCATTGGCCAGCACGATAGTTGGGCTAATTGATTCGGTGCTCTTGATCTGCTTCCCAAGACCAAAAGGTGCGAAAGCCAAAAGAGTGACGGAGCAGAGTATTTTCATCACGGTGTGTTTCATTCAGCACCATGATCGACAGCCATCGCGTCTGCGCCGGCGTCTTGGCCCCGGCGACGTCAGAGTGGCGCCCTTGTTCGGGCGCCCGCGCCCGGCACAGCGTCCACCGCATCGAGCAGCAGACGGCAGTGGCGGCCTTCACCCCCCCCCCCTTCCCTTTTCAACACTGCGCGGGGACTGGTGGCCAGCGGCCGCCCCGTCCGCCCCCCC
>Ga0209093_1000720_pt1 | contig 18320 bp, 18 predicted proteins | sample SidtaG_4_FD_187450 | JGI IMG/M metagenome (GOLD analysis project Ga0209093, IMG submission 187450) | Marine algal microbial communities from Sidmouth, United Kingdom - Sidmouth_Male1 metaG (SPAdes) (version 2) | ecosystem: Host-associated > Algae > Red algae > Unclassified | place: Sidmouth... | reverse complement strand
GGGGGGGGGGGGGGGGGGGGGGGGGGGGGGGGGGGGGGCGCCACCCGCCGCGTCGCAACGCGGCGAGGCGGCACGGCGGGCGCGCAGCGCGCCTGCGGCCCGGCGCGGCGGCGCGGCGGCCGCGGCACCCAGCCGGCTGGCGGTCAATGTCGGGCGGCGGCTGCCGGCGGGTGGGCGCGGCGGCCCCCCCCGCACGGCGGGTGCGGGCAGGCCCAAGCAGCGGCACAGAGGCAGCGGCAGCCGTCGCCACGGGGCGCTGGGCGACTGACGGAGGCGGCGAATCAGGGGCTCCCGCCGAGCCCTGGACGAGGCGCAGCGTTCCCGCGGAGGTTTGACTTGACGCGGCTCACCCTCAAGTACACGCAGGGGCGGTACGTAGGGGGCCCTCTCTTGCTGACAGACTCATGGGTGGGGAGCGATCATTCACGGCTTTTGGTTGGCTACTGGTACAGACACCTCAGCGCAGACACTCGGCTCGCCACAGTGCGTCTGTAATCGATGGGTCGAGGACTGCATCTGTTTAAAATACAATGTAATTTCATAGGGATTGCTTCTCTCCCCCGTCGTCTTGTTCGTGAGCTCGACCCGCCCGCACCCATCTCCGTCTTGGTCGCGTCACCCGCCCGAGTCGACACCGCCTCGGTATTGTGCCTCCTTCTGCTTTGTGTGTGTACGTGTTGCTCTCTTCTGCGACTACCTTCCCGCCTTCTCGTGGCCGACCACGCGCAACCTTTTGCCGGCCACGTCCAGCGCCCCCAGGCCTTCCGTCTGCCGCGACCATGGCGCCCGCCTCGACGCCCCGCCTCGGCTTTGCCACCAGCCTGGCCGTGCCGGCCCGCGGCAGCTGCGCGGCATCGCCCGCCTCTGCCCTGCACCCCGCAGTACAGCGGGTGTGGACGCCCCCCGCCACCCCCGCCGTCCACCGGCGGCGGTGCGGCCGCGCCGCCCCCACCGCGTCGGCGGCGCCGCGGACGTCGGCCCCCCCCGTGCTTACGCTCAACACGGGGGACGACACGACCATCACGGTGGCGCTTCCGGTGGGGGCGGTAGCGCCCATGGGCGCCGCCCTCAACGGCCTCCTCGCCTCCTTCAAGGCCGTGGCCACGGCGGCAGCGGCGGGCAAGCGCGACGTGCAGCCGGCGATGGAGTTTGTGCACGAGGAGGAGGGGCTCCGCGTGGCCCTGGAGTGCAACCCAAACTTGCACGCGAGTGCCTTCAAGGCGACGGTGTACGTCAAGGTTGCCAGCGGGGGGGTGGTTGTGGCGACGCAGGCGCTGCTCACCCGGCTGGTGGACAATGTCAAGCAGTTCAAGGCGGCGGTGAAGGCGTCGGAGGAGGCCTAGGCCGGGGGATGAAACTGCCTGCTTTGGCCGGCGCTGGCATGGGGGGTGTATGTTGTAGGGGACGATCGTGAGCCGCCGCCTTTGGTTGGATGGCCTGGGCGGACGGGGGGCGTCCAGGGGAAGCGGGCTGGCCGGGTGTCTGACCATCAGAAGAAATGTTACTGACGGCGGTTGCGGTCAGCAAGCTGTCTGATGGGTTGGGCAGAGGCTGGGATTGCAGATGTGCAGAGGCTGGGATTGCAAATGTGCGAAGGCGGCAGTACGGGCGCGCGCGCAACAATCCCCCCAAGTGCACGGAGACGTACATCGCAACCCCTGAGCCACCAGCCAGTGTCGGTCCAATCAAGCAGTCGGGCAAGCGGGAGGCGACGCGAAAAGGGAAGAAAACAATACCAGTTGAAACGGACACGCCTACGACAGCTTCCCTTGTCTCTCCTTAACGGTCTTGCGGACGGAGAAGATGGCCGAATCTACCAATCCCAACACGGTGTACGCGCCGCCGACAATAGCCACGACAGACGTGAGGAACTCGTACCACCGCCGCCCCCCGTGCGTGACGAGCACCGCCGTTGGGGACATGTCGTAGGCCAGCCGCACCTCTGGCACCTTGGGCGCACTCCCGTACCGCATGCTCGCCGACGTCATCTGGTAGCCGGTCGTGTCCTCCCCGCCAAACAGCGACGACGAGCCGACCCGGTAGTGCGTGTTGACAACCTTGACGTAATGGTCGTGGCTCTGGTGCGCCGACGAGGAGACGAACCACCGGTCGTCGAGCGGCGCCAAATGCCGCAACATGGACGGCGGCAGCCGCTGCCGCACAGACGGGCGGAGCGGGGAGCCAAACGACGCGTGGTGCACAAAGTGGCTGACGTTGGTCGCCGCCGCGTCCACATCGTGCGCCGCCGACTGGGCGGTGATGACCACGTTACCCGGCGCGCGGCTGACCCTCACAGACGCGACGAGGATGCAGCCTTCGTGTTGTTGGAGCGTCCGCAACTCCGCCGCCCCCCGGTGCGCGTGTTCGTGAGTGACCGTCTCCATCCACTGGAGGAGGTCCCCAACCGTGCGCTTGCCGCGGAACTCGGGCAGCACAGGCACCGCCCGCTTGTAGATGCGCAGCGTCGGATAGCCGCCAACGGCCTGCGCGCGGCAGAGGGTCATCTCCCGCTCGCAGTCGACCTTGTACACCTTGACGCGGATGTCCTTCTCGTGCACTGTCAGCGCAAAGGCCTCCCACGTCGGCGACAGCTTGCGGCACCAGGAGCACCACGGGGTGTGGAAGTTCACAAAGGACCACTCGTTGCCCTCCAGCGCGCGCTCAAAGGAGGCAGAGGACAGCAGCTCCGACTCGTCCAGCCCCGCGCGCGGCTCCACGGCGCCCTCCCCGAGCACCGCCGCTCGGTTGTTGGCAAAGTGCGGGTCGCTGTCGTCCCATGTGCCGAGCACATTTTCGCCCCTGGGGCCCGAGACCATCGTCTTGTGGATGTCCCCGACGAGCGGCAGCTGCTGGCCCGACGACTGGTCCCAGAGGCTGACGGTGAGCAGCTCGCAGGGCAGGGACGGCAGCGTCATGTGGAGGCTGAGGGGCACCGGCGCGTCCGGGCTCAGGTCCATCATGACCGACGACTCGACGGTGCCACGGAGGAAGGTGATCGTCTCCAACACCAACAGCGTTGTCAGCAGCACGTAGGCAAGTGCGGAGAGCACGACCCCCTGGTTGCTGCTCTGCGTGAGGTCCTTGGGGATTTGGCGGAATAGGTCCACCGAAGAGAGTTTCATGGTGGCAGGCACCCGCAGGGAGGGGGGCGGGCAGAGTGGGGGGGGGGGGGGGGGCTTATTGGTCTCCACCACCGATCTATGACCGGACGGATGGAAGTGGGTCACGGAGGCGAGCGATTCACGGGGTCACGGCTCACGTGGCAGCTCCCATAGGCCACGAATAGAGGCGAAGATGACAGTCACAGACACAGGGACGAGCCGCCTGATTCCAAGACCGGAACGCCGCTGACAAAACAGGCACGCGCCGAGTCACCGGCGTCCGACGACGACGACACCGCTCGAAACGTCACAAGAGCAATACTACTACGAGCTAAAAAAGCCGCCGACGCTGTCGCCGCCGTCAACCGCGGCGGCCGAGCGGTGCGTGGAGCGTCGGACGGACGGCACCGCCACGGTGGACGCGCCACAGTCGGCGCGCTGCTACCGCGCCACCACCGCTCAACGCCAAGGGGACGCGAGTGCGCACAATGGGACTGGACGCCCAACTATGAATTCGACGTGGCACGTGTTGCGAGGAACACGTGTGTCTACGAAAAAAATGTCGGCTGTCAGCATGTTATTCATACTTGCTGCACGTTCTTGTCTAAGATTGTCAATTGTATCTTCAAGTCGCTGACGCACTGCAATGCCACTCTTTTTGCATTACGTCGGGGGATCCTGGCACTCGCGAGGGCCACACCCTCCCCAACCCACCATCGCTGCGCTTGTACCACCTGCCTACACGGTGTCGTGGAGGTGCCTCTGTGTGGCGGGTTTCTTGTCCACGTACAGTACCTGCCTCCTCTGCCATCCTGCCCTGCTCTTCCCCCCCTACCCCTTTGCCATGGCTTTCATCGGCGGCGCGCTCCTCCCCGTCCCCCGCCCCAGCGCCGCCGGCACCCACATCCGTCGCTGCTGCTGGACGGCGCCGTCGCCCGCTTCCGCCCGCCGGCGGGCGCCCGTTTCGGCACGGCGCGCGGCGACGCGGTGCCGCCCCGTCGCCCGCGCCGGTGGCGGCACTGGCGACCTGTACCCCGAGCCTGAGCCGTACGTACCCCCCCCGCCGACGGTCCCAGGCCGCGGTGGCGACAGCGGCGGCGCACCACAGGGCACCGCCCCGCCGGCGGGCGCCGACCTGTGGACGAGCTCTCCGTCGAGCGGCGGCGACGCCGCGGCCGCCTCCAGTTATGGTTCGACGGCGGCAGCGTCGGATGTCACCACCACGCCTGTCGCCGCCACGGCAGGCGTTGCGTTTGACACGGCCGCCGCGTCGGCCTCGCTGTGGCGGTTTGGGTGGATTGCCTGGTGGTCCCAGTTCATCCTAACGGTCATTGCCGGCGTTATCCTCGTCTTCTCCTTTGCGTTTCCGGGCGTTGCCGTTGCGTCGTCGGCGTCCAAGATTGGCACGCTCCTCGCCGCCGTTGGCGTTGCGACGAGCCTCGTCTCCAACGTGTGGACGTATGGCTACACGCGGCTGTCCCTGTCGCTCAGCCGCGCTGCGGCGGCGGGCGAGGCGGTCAAGGCCGCGGCCGACACGGCGGCGTCCATCCGAAGGCGCCTGCGGGTGGGCGTCGGCCTGGCCATGGTGGGCCTGACGGTCAGCCTGCTCGGCGTGCAGGCGATTGTCGGCACGCTGCTCGCGCGGCTCCTCTCGTCGGGCCTCGGCGAGTCGTACGGGACGGTGAGGGCGATCGGCCGCGTGCCGGGGGGGGTCCAGCCCGTCGACATCCTGGTCGTGCAGGCGGCCGCCAACGGGATGCTCGGGCTCGTGTGCGCCCTCGGCGTCAGCCTGTGGCTGACCACGCGGATCGACAAGTGGGCCCGGGGAATTGCCGCCAAGTGAGGGCCGCGCACTGTTTGCAGCATGTTGGGGTTTATGGTGACGAGGGTGGGCTGACCGGCTGGCCAGCCGAGCGCGTTGTTCAATGGGGTCGACCGTTTTCGTTCTTGTCGTTCTCGCCTCGTGTGTGGCTGGGGGGGTCGTATCGATCTGTGGGTCGGTGTGGGGTGTTTCGAGGCGGGTTTACGGGAGCAACATGGCACTGGCAAACTCCACCTCCCCCGGCGACTGATAACAGAAAACACTCTGTACACACGTTTTACATACGAGGGTGCAGTTGACAGCAAAGCAAGGAGTCATGAAGCCAGATAAAGAAAGGAAGCAGCGGAGAGCAACACGCAGCCTACCGTAGGCGGTTTTGCTTGAGCGCCTGGCGCGCCCGAAAGATGTCCGACGCAGGTGGCGGGGGCGCTCCCCCCCCACCCCCACCAGTCCCGTCCACCGCCCGCCGTTTGGCCCCCACGCCCCCGGCGTCCGACCCGTCGCCGCCGTGCGGCCGCTTCCCCCCACCCCGCCCGTCCGACCCATTGGCCCCGTCATCCGTCCGCACCAGCCGTGCACCAGCAGGCGTGTCGTCCAGCCGAGAGGGTGTGCGGGTGACCATCCCCATGAGCACGTCGACTTCGGGCAGCTGGAGCAGTCGGGAGACGGGGCCGACGCCCTTGACCAGCCGGTGGAGGGCGGCTTCGAGGCTCTCCCCACCCCGCCCAGGGCCGCCCCGGTCCCGGTCCCGGTCGCTGCCGCGGTCGCCGCCGCCGCGGTCGCCGCCATTCCGCCCGCCAACGTCGCCGTCCCGGTTGGGCGAGCGAGCCAGACGGGAGCGCGACGAGCCGCCGCCAGTACCCGCTCCACCGCTGCCGCCACCAGGGCCCAAACCATCGGCCCCGCCGTCGCCGCTCCGCCCATTCCCCAAACCTGCAGACGTGACGGCGTGGCCCTTGGCGCCTGCCCCCCCTGCAGAGCCGCTGACATGCCCGGCCACGGCGGCTGTGAACGCCAGCGTCGGGGGATCCAACGCCAGCAGCCCACAAAATGCGGTCCGTGCCAGCAGCGGCTCCGCGGCGGGCTGCGGCACGACCAGCGGTTTGTTAGCCACCGAGTTGCGGCCACCACCGCCGCGGTTGCCGCCACGCCCGCCCCCGCGTCCGCCCCGGTCCGAGGCGCTGGCCGGGGCACTGCCGAGGGCGGCCACGGCGACGGCATCCTCTGCGAACGCCGCCTCGCGCCGTTGCTCAACCGCTTGGACGGCGGCCGCGTCGCCAAAGAGCACGTGATACTGGACAAAGCGGTCCCATACGCGCCGGGTGGACTCTTCCTGTTGAAGTGCAAGACAGAGGGGGCGGGACAAACCACGCAAAACAAACCATTCAGAACAGATGGGTATCGGCGATCGATGGCAGGGGTCAAGCCCGTCTTCCAACCCGGAGCGGAGACTTGGGCGTCAGCAATCATGGTACTAACAAGGTCAAAAGAGACAGCCCGAGGGCGTCAAGCCCAAAAGGACAATAAGAGCACGTCATAAACAGCAGCAGGGCAAGCATGACCAGAATACGACAATCTTGGATGCGAACACAGAACGCACCTGAGCAGGGAGAGATGTCAAGATACGCTCAAAGACGACCTTGAGATACTCGCTGTCGTTCTGGTTCCACAGGAAGTCAATATATTCCAAGGCGAAGTCGACGCTCTTGGGAAAATACTTCAAGCCTACGCACGTACGCAACGTCCCAAGAGGCGGAGGTGGCGGCGAATGCATACAGAGAACGTCCGGAAGCGTCCGAAAGAGACAGGGGCAGAGCCAGCATGCAACCAAAAGAGCAGCCACCACCAAGGAAACAACCACCACACAATACGAGGCACCGACCGCGCAAACGCACAGGATGGGTCGGAGGTGGCAAGATGCAAACAAAGGTGGAGGTACAGGAAACGAGGAGAGCAAGACACGCACGGCCAGACGGAGCGTCAATAGAGCAGGTCGCACGACCGACGCTGAGCGCGGATGACCATCAACCCTGACAAAAGCGGAGGAGATTGAACACACCACCGCGGGTACCTGGCGAGCGGTCCCACGGTCATGCCAGTGCCAAGCGCGCGCCGGACGCCATGGACCCAGCCAGTGCGAAGTTCGAGGTCGGTACAAAACACAACAGCCTGTACACAACAATACACGCCGACCCCAAGAATGCATCGATACACGGAGTCCCCACGACCCACGCAAGCAGCCGCCACGCCTCAACGACAACATGCTCTTGGCGGTGGAGTGCGACAACAAACACAGCCAGGGACCACAACAAGCACCAGGAGAAAAGGTTATCCCTCCCTCGACGGCAAAAGCAGCAAGGGCCACCCACAAAGCACAGGAAGGGCAATACAAAAACGCACCCAGCTCGAACACCTTGCGCGCGATGCGGCTTTCCTTGTTCAGAAAGTACTCAATGTGTGCCGCTGCAATGAACGTGATGTGGGCAGCGTCCGGTGCGACGCCAGAGTCCTTGCGGCATCTCGCAAATGCCTTGCGCGCCGCGGGCGCGCCGTCCACGCGCCGAACAAAGCGCATGAAATGGACGTAAGCCAATGCCGAAGGTGCCGTCGTCACCAGGTTCTCGTACGCAGCGCGTGCACTGTCCATGTCCCCAGCCAACTCCAGTTGCTCGGCACGAGACAAGTGCAGCGCCGTGCAAGCGGGCAAAGCAACGAGACCTGAAAGGAACAAGCGGAAAAAAAACACAAGCAGTATGACCAAAGAGCGAAACGAGACGAAAAGCGAGACCACAAGTGAGCAACCGCGTGCGGGACACACAACAGACCACAAAAGTAGACCCGCGGACAATCACCAGCATCCGCAACGAAGACACAATGAGCCACCACAAAAAACAGTCAGCAACTCTGAAGCCATCGACATGGCGTCACACAGGGGGCGCGTGACTTGCCCTGCGCAGGGGGTCACACAAGGGCACGCGTCGTAACTGCGCCCCGCCGACGTCTATAACCCATCTCCCGCCGCGCGCAGCGCCCGTCTAGGAGAATCGGAAGCCGCTCAGCAGCCACGCTTGCTCCCACCACACCCGCACAGAAAACGGTAGGTGCAAGCGGAGCCGCAACGGCTGATGTGCGATGAGTGGCGGGATGGCGCGCGGTTTAATACTTCTGTCTAACATCTTGATGGCTCGGTTCCGGTCCTTGGCGGTGGCCGCCATGTAGTCGACGGCGTCGAGCCAAATGACAGCAGAGCGGTACAGCGCACCGAGCGCAGCTTCGTATGCGGCGGCGACCCGCTCGATCAGCTCCGCAGCCTCAAGGCCGTGCGGGTTGCGCGCTTCCGCCGCAATGTACCGGCGCCATGCACGGGCGCGCTCCACATCCTCTGGCCGAGCCGCCTCAGCCGGGGGGGACAGCTCTGCTGCTCCGCTGTTCATGTTCCCCCCGTACGCGCTGGCGACCGCCTTGCGTCGCGCCACTCGCGCGCGGTACTCGGCGCGGGCGGCCACATGGGCGGGTGTAATTTCGCCGAGGATGCCTCGAGCCAGCTCCTTGTTGGTAGTGGACGACAGCTCAAAGGCCTCGTAATCACGCCATAGCGCGTCAAGGTGCGCCACGGGCGCACGCACCGCGCGCTGGAAGGCGCGCCGGAGCGCATCCCGCTTGTGGCTGTCCGCCAGCGTGCTGTGCGCCGGTGCTGAGCGTACGTGGTCGATGTACGACGACCACAGCGGGTGTGCGCCAGGATCCAGACCGACTGCAAGGACGGCCGTCTCAAACGCCGCCGTTGCGGCCGCATGCGGCAACTCGACCGCTGCGTGGCTGGTGTACGCACGCCACAGGTCCACCGACGCCCGGGCGGTTACGATACCGCGCTCGTACACGAGAGTGGTGGCCGCCTTGTCACCAAGCCGTGCGGTCGCGTCAGCAAGTGCCCGCCACTTGTTTCCGGCCGTCGGGAACGCCTCCACCACCGCTTCAAGCATTGCCACCGCCACCGCCGGTGGCTGGGAGGTAGCCTGGGCAGCATACAGAGACCAGGCGTCCACGTTCCATCCTGACGGAGGGGGAAGCTTGTCCATGGGCCCGACTACCAGTGCAACGAAGACAAGAGACACAGCGCACGACGGTCACGGCCGTCGTCAGCACGACCGGCCAAGACACAACGTAGGGATGCGGCGCGCGGGAAGAAGGAACACAGAGCGCGGTGGCGGGCGCTCCAAGCCGCGGCCGAGGCGGCGCCATGCTCCTCGAAAGTCTCTGTAGCACACATAGTCCCAGCTACGGGGGGTCACTTTCATGACAGCTTTTGAGTCAATCAAACAGGGGACTTGTATGTACTGAAAACGCGTTCGCGTAAACACCCTGGACTTGTTCACAGCATGCGAAACAGCCGCCGACGACCAGCGCAGTGGGGCTTAGACCGTGTACCTTACAGATCTGCGAATCATCTGCAATGGCGTGTTGCAGACTGCTTGCAGATCTGGAAAAGTGGCCGCGTGAGCCACGAGCAGCATGATTTCCTGCAGCAGAGATCTGCGGAGCAGCTCATTGTCGTGCATTTCTGCAAAAAAAACGGAGGACCGGTGCTTTTCTTTTATGGAAGGCACCGTGACGGTGCGAGGATCTTGTGCCAAAAAGGTCCAGCGTGATCCCCCGTTTTTTTCTGCCTACGACAAGCCTTTATTCTTTTTGACATGCAGGAAATCTGCTGGTAAAATGTTGCAGGTCGCTGCCGGACCCCTGTTGCAGCGCACATTTTCTGCGCCGGATCTGTGGAAACCTGGCACTTGGCTGCACTTGCAGCGCATGTCTTCAGCATCAAGTCTGCTGCAGAATGACGATAACGGCTTCCTATTGGTGGAAACGAGATAACTCCGAGCCTCCTAAAGTCTGTCTCACTCTATTAGTCCTCTGAGAACCGCATAGTTTTTGGAGAGAGCACAACTCCGCCGCTACGACCGCAAATGACAAGCGGTCTTCTCACGAAGGATAGAGACCCCCTATACCTTTTTACTGCAAGAAATGGTACGCATTCTTCAGTAGGAAGCCCTTCAACGGCGCACCTATATCGGAAAGATTCGGCTCAGACGCTTCGTTTTCAGGCCTTCCGGCACACTGGGCGAGCCGCACGAGGTCACAGCACCGCTTCTCGCATTTGACCCATGTTCACATACCTCGTGCATTCGATTGCACTATTGCTGTCTTCCCAATTTTGGCCGATGTGGTCGAAGTCAAGACCGGGTCTCGGTCAACTGCCCATTGGCGGATCCACTTTATCCGGCTAAATGGATGGCTGAGACACAGTTTCGCACAGTCGATCACCCTTCTTGACATCGACGGGATCGGCCAAAATTGAGAAGACAGCAATATTCTGCGCAGCGCTCCAAAGCCACTGGCCGAAGGTAGACGACCGTAAAGAGTATATCGAGAAGAAGCGTAACAGTTTCTTGCAGCGGTCCCGTGACAGACGGAGGCTACTTCAAAATCCGCTGATCCAAAATCGCAATCTCGTGCGCGCCCCTTGTGATCTGATCCCACGAGACCCCGCAGCCAATCGTCTTGCGCGCCAGCGCGCTTCGTCAGCAGCCAATGAGCGCCCGTCCACGGAAATTCCAAATTAAATCCATGGCTGTCCTCAAAAGCCGCCCTGCGTCGCTCAAGCGCCGTCCCCCCCCCCCCCCCCCACCGTGCCCGCCGTGCCTCCCGCCCACTCCCCGCGGTCGCCGTCGTGGGGCAGCGTGTAGGTGACACTGCGACAATCCCCTGTATTCATCGGCGCGCACGGCGGGTCGCAATGTCTTTGACATGTACGGTCGCGCGATCGCCCCGTACAGTCGTGCGCGCGATGCGCCGCATTCCGGTTAAGGTGGTAGAGATTGCTGAGGGGGAGGGTGTTAATGGTTTCAAGAAAAAGATGAGGAGGAGGACGAGGAGTGAGTCTGGCCTGAGCGGAGGTGCGTGTAGCGGAGGAGTGTGGGATTTCCACCGTTGTCCAGGGATTCCTGTTTGTCGTGTAGTTTTCTCAATTGGGCTGCACATCAATCGTAGGCCGCTGACAGTGGTTGACTTGGCTTGAGCTTCTCAGATACTTATCCTCAGTGAACTCTCTTTCTTCAGTCAGCTGTCAGCGTCCCCGCTCTTCATCCGTGCGGCATCACGAGATCTGAAAATCGAGCTCACGAGGCTGGAAAAGTAGCCTCCTTTTCATTGTGTTCCTCCCGATTTGGTCGGTGATGAATCGGGTGCTGTCGAGAATCGGGCGGATCGGATGTCCCTGATCGATACGAATGCAGAAGTGGGCACCAACGAGTGGGATCTGCTGCGCTTCGTGCTCCGTTTTTTTTCCTGAGGACCCGCGGGCCACCCTCTGACACTTCTACAAAGTTTGGGGTTGATTGATTTACATGCGCCGAAACGAGAGCCGTTTTTCCAGAGGACTAATAAGATGAGATAGACTTTAGGCCCTCCCGGTGGCACTCCTCGTCCTCCTCATCAGCGAACGACAACGCCGTGTGGTCGAGGCGCGATGCGCGGCGAGGGCGGCCACCGCCGCCGCTGCGGTCGCTTCGGTCAACGGCGCCGCCGTCAGAGCCAGCTCGCGGAAAGTGTGGCGGGCAGAGGCAGAGGTGCCGAGCGCCCCCAAGACGGAGAGCGGCGCGGCGTTGTCGGGCCCGCCGTCGCCCAAATCCATGACCACGACCAGGTGGGTGAGGCGACCTAGAGGCCAACCACTCTGCGACGGTGCCGGCCACTCCCACTCGTCACACTGGAAGGTAAGGTCCGTCAGCGAGGGCAGCTGGCCAAGGCGGCAGAGGCTGCGGCCGACAGTACCGGGTGACAGCCACACGACGAGCGTGGTCAATCGGCCGGCACTTGCCGCGCCTCAAAGCGCTGCGATCCCCGCGTCTTTGACGAACCAGCCGGAAATTGAGGGAGGCGGCCAGATGTGGCCAGGCGTGCAAGACTGTGCGCATGTGCTGCGTCTCCACAGTCAGCAGATAAGACGAACACTGCAGCGACAGGGCTGCCAGCTGGGTGCGTCCGCTGACGAGTGCACCGATCTCGGCTGCCTGCGACGTAGTGTCGGACAACTCGCTTCGTATGTATCCGTAGGAGAAAGACACGACACATGCGTGAGCTCCGGAACGGCTGCGGGGAAGCGCAGCGCCGCTCCCGCGCCCGGCGCCCAGTTTCCGTGCAATTACAGGTGGGTGAGGGCGTGACAGGCCGCCGCGATGCTCGCCGCTGCATCCTGGTTCACAGTGAGGTTGACGAGCGTCAGCGGCGTCAAACAAGGGAGGACAGGCTCCGAGGCCAGCCAACAGCTCAGAACATCGTCGGGCTTGCGATTACTACAATGTCCTTTGTTGCCGAGCTTCAGCTCCTCGAGCGTAGCCGCATGATCGTTGAGCGCGCATCCAACGGAATCCTGGGTGGCCCTGTTGTGGGACCAAGCATACTTTGGGCCAACACGTGGCCAGTATGAGCTAAGTACACTCCGGATCAATTACTGACTTGCACGACGGACCGAATGCAAGGGCGCAGACGGGCGCGACGCTCATTAAGAGCAGCACCGGGAGGACGGTGTGACAGGCGGCGTCGGCCAAGGACGGCAGAATGCGTGGCAGCCGCCCCCATCGCCACGCAAGGTGGCCTAGGGCGCTGGGGCGGCGCTGGGGCGGCGGTACGGTGCAACTGGACCGGCGGGCGCAACAATCCAGGAGAGTGCAGCCTGCCTGTGGCCCGGGAGGGCCGCGGGGGCTTACGGCCTGGGGGTGCAAGCGGGGGCTGAGAGCCGGCGAGAGACCTATGGATGGGTCGAGCCGAGCGCTCCATCAGCAGAGGGAGAGCTGACGGGGTCAGCGCATGTGCGCTGAGACGCGCCAGAACAAGCTTCCGGGGCAGAGGGGGGCCGGTGCGCAGCGAGGCGGTGGCGAGGAGAGACGTGCGAGGGGAGACCGCGCGGGGAAAGCACCGCTGAGAGAGTATATAGGGCGGCCGCGGAGGAAAACCCGGCAGGTGAGAACAGAGGCAAGAAACACAACCTTTCCGACCACGCTTTCTCCACAACAGGTTATGGGGGGTTGGTATGGCAGCCGAGGCCATCACGCTAAAGGGGACGGCGCGGCGGCGGTGATGCAGCCGGCGGACCCTGGCCGCGTCGGAGGAGCGAGGGAGCGCATAGTCCCGCGACGCGGCGGACGTGGTAGGACCGGAGTAGCGTGTTTGTGGGCGCCCATGTGGCGCCGGCGCGACCCGGCAGTGTTTTGATTCTCGTCCCCCGTGCTGTTCGTGCGGGGGGTGAACGGTGTCGGGCTGCCGCCGAGCCACGGGTGCGGCTCGGGCCCGGCAAGACCCGTGTTGTCGCAGACGGCGGCGGCGCGTACAAGGTGGCCGTGCCGTCACGGGCGACGTTGCGAACCAAGTGGCCGTTCTGGAGATGTAGACGGCGGGAAAGACCCAAAGCACAAAGGGGTGTGGTGAGCCAGCGTGCGCCCAAGGCACAAGACCACAAGGGGTGGACAAGGCGCCGTTCCCGGCGAGCTGTAATGTGCAATGGACTGAGCACCAGACGTCACCGGCACCGACAGTACCGGGAGGGCGATACGACGGTCGAGCAGCCCCCCCCCCTCGCCGTGATGAACACTGCGGTTGCGAGCCGCTGTGGCAATACACTTTTTGAGTGCTTGCCTTTCATCGACAAAGGACAAGTCCTCATGCGCAGCGGGGTTCGCTGCGTCGAGGCGGACACGGGCGTTCCCTAATTGGGCGCCCGCACGGACGCGGCACAGGACTGTGCCGGCGTCGAGACATTGGTCAGAGTCCGACGCTAACCGCACGGGCGGGACCAGGACTAGCGCTTCCTGTTGGAACGTCCTGCTCGTCGCCGCTGTAAGCCGCTGCTGCTGCAAAAGTAAAATCAAGAAACCAGGTATTTGCAGTGGATTGACCGGCCAACTCCCCGACGCGGCCCCAAGGTCACGCCTACCGAGAGAAACGACCATACTTCCCACTTGGGCACCAGTGCGACTTCCTCGCAGCTTGATAACCGCTGGTTTGTGTGAGATTTGTACTCGTCCGATTTTGAGTGAAATTTTTGCGATTTCACATTTTCTGTTCTTGCGCTTCTGATGCTGTGATTTGTGTGCGCATTGCTTTGATCCTTGATGCTTTGATCTGGTGAGCGTTTTGATTTAGAGTGTGGGCGGGAGTGTGCGCGTGGCGGGCTTGAGTGCTCCACCTTGGACTACTTGAGGAGTGCCTTTGATGGGGAGAGGGGCGCTTGGGAGAGACAACCAACAAAGCACCTTCGCACACACGCACTAGCCCAAGCCACTCAACCACTTCACCGTGGTCCCCCATACCCTATCCCATCTGCGTTCCAACATTTCCCAACCGGGTGCGCGCAGGACAACCAGTATCGGCGCCCGGGGTTCTGGCGCGCGGGAGATGGTGCCGGCACTCTACTGCGTAGGGCTGTGCGGACGGGCCGCGGAGACGGCGGGCAAGACCCAACGTCAAGATGGCTCTTGGTGAGTCGCCGTGCGTTCAAGGCACAAAGCCACGGAGGGTGGAGGAGGCGACGCGCCCGGAGCGCCGCCATGCGCACAGGGCCAAGCACCAGGCGCCCCCGGCACCGAGAATGCCGGCCGGGAAACAGGACGGACAGGGTGCCCGGCGCACCGTCCGGGGCGTGCGGCTACACTCAGGTTGTCGACCGAAAAGCCAAGCGCGGACATGCGCACGGCGAGGTGTCGACGCCACCGCAACTGTACGTAGCGGCGGGCGCTGCTGATGGGGGCGACGGGGCAAGCACCCCGGCCCCGGAGGCGAAAAGACGGGCGCTAGACAACGGTCGAGCTCCCGCGGGGGAGGAAGCCGGGACCGCGGACCGGCGGGAACGGTGAGGCCTACTAATTCCACGTGATGGAGGTTTTCATAATGCCGTCACAAGGGTGACGACGCCACGGAAGATGCGTGGCCTGCTTGGAGCGGGCACGGAAGAGAGGTGGCGGGCACAGAAGCGGGAGACGCTCTGCGGGCTGGCCATGAACCAGCGGGCGACCCCCGAATGGTTACCCAGGGCGATCCTACGTATGCCGCATCAGGGCGGCACCGATGGACAAGGAGCGCCGGCGCAACTGGCGTCTCGTCCGGCCTCCTTGTCCCGCAAGGAGCTGCGGGAAATGCGCTGCGGGCTGGGGGCCCCTGGTGGGGCCGACATGCGAGACACGTCGGATGGGACCTGACGGAGTTCCACGGCATGAGCGCAACAGCTGCCGCGGTTGGCTCGTGACCCGCTACAAGCGGACAGGGCGGAGCCGACGGCGAGAGCAGCAGCGGGAGAAGCGCTTCGGGCTGGGCGCCCGTCCTCGGTCGGAAGCGGCCGAGGTGTTGGTTGGCGACTGAAGGTGTTCCACAGCGCTCGCGGCCAATTGGCGCTGCGGTCAAGCCGCGGGGAACGAGGGGGGAGGATCAACCCTCCTCGCGACAAGGATGCGGCGGCGGTGCTCCGGATCTCTGCGTCCGGGAGGCGCTCGGGCAAAGAGGCGGCGGTTAAGCCGAGGAGCCCTGCGTCAGCGACGCGGAAGGGCGAAAAGGCGGCGACGGAATAGCCGCGGTGCTGATCGGAGGGAATCCCCTCAGACGGAAACTCGGCGGTGAAGCCGATGCGCTCAGGTGGGGTTGATCCACCTGGTCGGCAAGCACGCGGCTGCCGAGTCTCCACAACTGAGTTGGATGTGGCAGCAACTACGGGGTCGATGACGGCCGGCACTCAGTGACCCAGTGGAACTGTATGCAGGGTGGGGGTGGTTCCCAGAAGCGTCGTTGAACAGTGTCAGGGTCGTGATGGTTGCCTACTGTGTCTCTGGAAGGCGAAGATGCCCTTCCTACAGATAGTGTAGACACTGCGAAGCCCGGTCGAACACGGCACATTACAGCCTATGCAGACATACTGGGAGAAACTTGAAACCAGCCGGGGTCAGTCCCCAAGTAGCGCGGAGGTTGTTGCGACTATGCATGAAGTCATCACTGACGCTGGTATCGTACGTAACCGAATGAGGAGAGAGCTGTGGCTTCCGAAAGAAAATGTGTCCAGTTGAAGCCCCAAGAACTCTTCCGCAAAGGCGATAGGGATCGTGCAACATACAGGCATCTTGTGTTCATGTTGTTCACGCGGCTACGTCTCTCGAGATGACGGACACAGGTTGTAGAGAACCAGAGGGCGTAGTGCGTCTGCCGGAGTACCTTAGAGTGCGCTACAAGCTGTCGCTGGTCATTCAGGGATGATCCTGGATGACAAACGGCGCTCGAATGTCAAGAAGCGCCCTACAGGCACTTCTTTCCAATAACACTATGCCGAGTCGCAGTCGCTACGCGTAGCGTATTGTCCTTGATGAATGAAGTTTCGCACACTCTTTTGTGACGAGCGCGATGTGCAAAGACCTGTCTCAGTAGAATGATCCTCCCTCGTCGAGCACTGTCCATCTCACCGATCGTAGCACCTGAGAAAGACAGTATGGGAGTATGCAGCTTTTGTATGGGTGTAGAGGGTATGGACGACTTCAAAGTTCACCGACGGGACGAGAAGGTGTGTGTAGTTGCGTGACCCCAGACGCAGAGGTGACTCAGTCATGTCAGGAAATATCAGGCGGGGCAAGGCTCGCGTGGAGGGCGTCGTGGGACTGTTTTCGGCGAGACTCAACTGTAAATGGCGGTTGACGATATTGCGTGTTCACTGCAAGCTTCCTCCTATGCGCTCATGCAGTGTCATACATTGCTGAGTGCTGGGCAAGGAGCAGCATCAGGAGTAATCCGGTGGCATTGGATGAGGGACGCAGTAAGGCAGGTTGTTAGCCAGGCTTGCATGTCACGAGACAAGCATTCGAGATTGTCACCGTGCTATTCTCTTGCTGCAACCAGCGTATGGTTCTCGTCATTCTGTCGCTGTCGTCCTTGTCCTGCGAGACGAGATTACGTAGGTCGATGAGCTCTCAACAGAGCTCGACGTGATCTCCCAGAAGGAGATCGCCGATCTTCTTTTCCTGCCCCACACATTGGACGAACATTCACTCTACTGCTTCCACAACGGCGCCTTCATCGGTGCTCGCTTCCAATGGCCAGGTTTGCGACCGAATCTGTTGGCTTGCAATTGCAGTATTGATTTGGTTGGGTGCGGCGGCAAATAGTATAGAAGACTGTGCGTGACCGATCCATTGCGTTCCTGCAGTGCCGTCGCTCCGTGTGCTGCTTCCGGAAGGTTCCGGAGTTGTGTTGATGAGAAGCAGGCAGGAAAAGCGTGTCTTGCCATGAACGCTAGTACGGAATGGATCCTTCCTCTTTTCTCCCTTGCAGTCAGTCCATGGGCCATACGAGGGGCATGCGCGTGCACCGACGCACGAAGACGTGCTTGTCTCGATAAACTGCTGTCCAGGCCCTGTGCTCGTACGGGATAAGTCTGACGACACGGGTCTCCGTAGTCCCCTGCCTTGAAAGAGCACAATTCAAATTCTGCTTAATAATTGTGTATTTTAAAACATGCCGCCTCATGCGGCCTGGCGGCCTTCAGGCCCCTCCCGTCATGCGAGTTGTGCGCGCAGCGTGCAACATCACTGGCCCGCTACGCCACGACACAGTGCAAGTTGAGCGCCGTGCCGCGCCGACGCCGTCGCCTCCCCGCCGCGCCAAGCCCCTCGCCGCCGATGCGCGCTACATCCCGCCGCGCCCCGTCGCAGCGGCGCGCGCGCAACCTTCCCATGCGGACCGTCGTGTAGAACACCTCTTGTGTCGAGTGTTCCGTTTTGCGCGCACCCGCGGCGGCACCATGTCGATCCGCCGTCCCCGAGGTACGTCGGCTTGATTCGTGTGTCTTGCACGCAGCTTTCGCGCCCTATTTTAACAGCGATTTCTTATTTTTGTTGTTACGGGCGCGTTTTGTGCGCCGAACCCCCTGCCCGACTTGTTTCTTTTGCCGTCGCGCCGCAGCCGCCCCCGTCTGTTGGTCGCGGCGCCGCTGGGTGGGCACGGGGTGCGCCGCACCTAGCCAGTCGTGGGGAGACGTGGCCCGCCCTGCCACCGCCCCCGACCGCGCACCGCCCATGATCCTTTACAACTTTCGGAGCCGTCGCTAATCGACCAACCCGCTACCCCGACCCCCGGCTGGTTGCCGTTTCTCGCCCACTTGGCGCCATTGGACGCCACCTTTGTTGCCGACCGCGACTTGGACTCGCGCGGCGCCTATTGACTTCATCGCCCATCGGGCGCCTCCATCGCATGCCCGCCCTTCCCCCCCCCCCTTGCTTCATACCCCCCTCTCAATACCCCCCCCTCCCCGCCCTGCCTGTGCACTGCAATTTCTCCTCGTCCCTCCCCTTGACGCCGTAACCCTACCCCGT
>Ga0209093_1000719_pt1 | contig 18320 bp, 24 predicted proteins | sample SidtaG_4_FD_187450 | JGI IMG/M metagenome (GOLD analysis project Ga0209093, IMG submission 187450) | Marine algal microbial communities from Sidmouth, United Kingdom - Sidmouth_Male1 metaG (SPAdes) (version 2) | ecosystem: Host-associated > Algae > Red algae > Unclassified | place: Sidmouth... | reverse complement strand
GGGGAAACCGAGAACGATTTCTACGTACGCCTTAGGGGGTTACGTCGCCTCTGTGGGTATATACACACAGAGGGGCAGATGAAGAGCCGCTATATGCAGGGGCTCGGTTGGGAGATTCGCGCAGATGTGCGCGAACACAACACCGGCAATATGCCGATGGACCTTCTGGTGCAATGTGCCCAGAGGAAAGGTGACGTCTGTCGCAGACGTCACGAGGAGCAACAGGCCGAAGAGGCCCGACGGGCCGAGGCCCGTCGAGAGCGTCGAGCCGCACGGCCGACACCACGCAAGTATGTTACCGCGGCGGTGCCAGCCCCAACTAAGGTGGGGGAAGTCCCGGCGGGTCCTTCCCCAAGGGGTAAAGGGCGCTTTGGGCTGCCAAGAAACTACAACTGCCTCGCATGTAACATGCGAGGACATTTCTTCCGTGAGTGTCCCCGCCTTGACGCGGCGACCAAGGCCCAGTTAAACAAGACCTACGAGGAGCGTATAGCGGAACGTCCTCAAGAGGACCAACGCCGTCCAAAGCAGACGGTGGCAGCCGTGGGCACAAGCCTAGGGCCACCGTGGTCGTCTTCGGATGACACTCCACCCCCAGGGGTGGAGGCCGAAGAGTTGGTTCAGGAGGACAAGTCCTCCTCGGAAAACGAGTAACGGGGGCGGTGGTCCCGCCTCCCCCGACACCTCTAAGGGCAGCAAGGAGGTACAAGTCCTCCCGGCGAGCCGGGATGAACTGGCCTAAACGGCCACGTGGGGTACCCCGAGGGAAACCCCCTGCGGGCACGGCATGTGTATTCATGCCCCCTTCTAGCTATAAGCTAGTCGTCAGGTTATTCCTGACGAAAGGTTTCGACCTTACCACTCGGGCCACCCGGGATACAGGGAGTGGCCCCACGCTGATAAGCCGGCAGTTACTGCCGGACGACACCCAGCTACAACCCCTGGGGGAGTGGGCCTCTATGTTCCACGATGTCAATGGGGGCTGTTTCCCCATTGTGGATTCAGTATGTCTTGGTGTGGCCCTTGGGGGCCATACCTCCTACATCTCCTTTGGAGTTGTCGACAATAAGAGTGTCCCAGCTATACTGGGCGCCTCCTTTATAAACATCGCAACAAAGAATATTGCGACTCAGGAGCAGGGGTTGTCAGGATATATATCCGATATCCGGCGCTACTGTAATTGGTGACAAAGTACCTTCACTAGATGCCCTTCTGATAGCACTTTTTCGAACATTGATATCCTGAGGTCCTGCGCGTGGCGTTAGCGGTCTTTCATTTTTCCAACGGGCAAGGGAGGACGCATATTCCTCGACAAATTCTCGGATATATCCGTATTCTGGCCCGGATATGGCCCAAAACGCGTATCCTGACAACCTCTGCTCAGGAGCAACATGTGGAGCTCCTCAATGGTACCAAGGTACCTATGCGAATAGACGGTGCCCGCAAGGGGCACCCGATAGCGTCAGTCAGCGCGGTATGAGCGTGCCCCCAAGGGGGTACGACTAAGCTAAGGCCAGCAAGAAAGACCTGGGTAAAACCCGGGACTATTGCACACATCCCCGTGAAGGGTACCTGCACGGGGCATGGCTTCGTTTCGGGGCGACCCCTGTTATACCACAACCATGGTATACAGGTCGCTCAGGGACCCGCCATCATGGTGGCGGGGGATCCAATAACCGTCCAAGTGATGCACTTCGGCGCTACCCCCCTACGGCTGACGACCGACATGACCGTGGGGTATATCGACCACAATGAGGGGCCGACCTATGAGGTGCCCCGGGACGAACTCCCGGAGCGCGACGAGACCTCCTAGGAGGAGAAGGATTCTCCACTCCCAGGAGTGGACGTGTCGTCGGTACCCTACGAATGGTCAGAGGCCCTTAGGGCCCTCTTGAAGAAGCATGCACCACTCTGGGCGGGTAACTTGGGGTTGATACGGGGTGTAGAACACCGCATTCGTTTTAAGCCCGGGGCTGTCCCCGTGAGGCAACACCCCTACAAGGCCGGGCCTTTGGCTCAGCAGAGGGAGAATTCTGAGGTCGAGCGCATGCACTCGATGGGGGTTATAGAACCCTCCACTGGGGAATGGGCTAGCCCAGGCGTTATGGTGCCGAAGCCTGATGGCTCGCTACGCTTCTGTATTGACTACAGAAAGCTGAACTTGATGACAGTCAAGGACGCGAACCCCCATTCCTAGGATGGATGAATGCATAGATTCCCTAGGGGATGCCAGGGTGTTCTTCACCCTGGACTGCAACGCCGGCTACTGGGCGATACCAGTAGCTGAGGAGGATAAACACCTAACGGCGTTCACGTGCCATTCAAGCGCGTGGCAATGCGTGCGCCTCCTTTTTGGGTGCTGCAATGCCCCTGCCACCTTTCACAGGGCTATGGATATGATCCTAGCAGGGAAAACGTGGAATATATGCTTGGTATATCTGGAAGACGTCATGGTCTTCTCACGTTCCCCAGAGGAACACTTACAACACCTTGATGAGGTGTTGACACGCCTAGGCAAGGCAGGGGTCACCCTCAAAGCGCCCAAATGCCCCTTGTTTCAAGAAGAAGTGGAGTACCTCGGCCATGTTATCAGGCCCGGACGAGTACATGTCCTGGAGCAGAATCTCCGGGCACTGAGGGGTCTCCGGTATCCGGAGATCCAAACCCAGATGAAGAGCTTCCTGGGTATGTGCGGCGTATATCGCCGCTTCGTGGCCGACTTCGCCAAGATAGCGAAGCTCCTTACAGACTTGACGAGCACGAAGCTCCCCATGAGGTTACCTCTCCCTAGGGAGGAGGAGTCGAAGGCTTTCGAAGAACTACGAGGACGGCTGTTAGCCGCCCCCATTCTCGCTCTCTGTTAAGCATGGCTCAGCAATTCCATTTGTCGGTACTTACCCGGTTGAGCATTGGGACTCAATCTTGGGTATTTATCTATGACCTTGTTGTATGTTTTGTACTTGTGTGTACTTGATTTGTTGGTCTCGTAGTGGGCACTCTCTGCTGGGGTGAGCCCGGGGGGGGGACTTGTGTGGGGAGGTGCATGCCCCGTTCTGGGAGGTGCGCCGAGGCCCGCGCGCACTGAGAACTGAGGCACGTGGGTGTGCTCCGAGAGCGGGCTTCCCGACGACCTGTCGTGGGGCCGCGTGGGGTACATTAGGTGGCTGGACACGGCCCAGGACCTCTGCCATAGTAAAGCAACGCACCCACTTGACCACACCGACTTCACACTGGCCACCTGTCTCTTCAAGGGTATCAATACGAGATATACCTGGAAAACATGGGTACGAATCAAGTACTAAATTTATCGACTTGGATTAGCTGCCAACCTGCAGCAGCGCCAAGCACCTATTTTGCCCGAGCATGTCGGAACGGTTCCTTCACGTGAGTGAACCTGTTCGCCGCGTTGCTAACGGATAACGTGAGAATTGGAACGGGCGCCTCGAGCACACCAGGGTTCGGAGATTCTACCCCGACAAGAACCGATTCAGCCTTGAAATCAAGCCCAAAAGTATGGCGGTACTTCGCGCCAGTGATACGCCAGAAATGCATCAGAATGGAGAGCTCATCTGGCTCTTACTCCGCCGGCGGTCGGAATTGATCGATACCCACGGTCACCTACTCATCGGTTGCTTTGGGTGTGGGTGCCATCCGCCTTGCGGCCTACGGGTACGGGAGTTCAGACACTCACACCCGCAAAAATACCTGCTCTCAATACACGTATGGTAGGGCCTGATCATCACCCCGTAGCGCATATGGGTCGGCACGTAGACTTGCGCGGCTCCGTCCAACGGCGCCGTGCGCATCATGAGGCCATTCGGATGCTCGCGAAACCGAGACTTGTCGTTGCCGTCCATGGCCGCTCGGACGTGCTTGCCCCGTCCGTCCTCCGCTTGGACCTCGAGGAGCTCCGCGAGCGTCAGGGGGGACAGGTGCACTCCCTTCGTCTGCGGTGAAACTGCCACGCGGCCGACGATTTGGGTAGTGCCAAGCAAGTTACCGCCTCGGGTATCTCTCCGTCGTTTACCGCGGGTGTCGAGATGCGCGAAATCGTGTCCGCCGCGTGGTGGGACGCACCCGGTCGCGTCAGCACCACGTAGTTGAACTCCGCCAACCGCAGCCGCCACCGCGCCAGCCTCCCATGGGCCCCATCCATGTGCAGCATCCACTTGAGTGCCGGGTGGTCCGTACGCACCTTAAAACGCGTCCCCTCAATGTAGGGGCGGAGGAGGAGGGAGGCCCACACTACCGCGAGGCACTCCCGCTCCGTCGTGCTGTAGTTCCGCTCGGACGCATTGAGGGAGCGACCCCAGTAGCGCACGGGTCGCGTGGATTGGTCCGGTATCTCTAGCAGCAGGACCGCCCCAACGTGCCCCGCGCTCGCGTCGGTGTACGACGTGCAAACCCCATATCTTCGCGGTAGGGCGAGGAAGGGTGCCTTCGTGAGTCTCCTCTCGAGTTCCTCGAATGCCCCCAACGCCTCGTCCGACAGCGTCCCCAATCGGTCGGGCCGCTTGGAGCTTGTCATCGCGGCCAGCGGCCGTGCCAATTGGGCGTAGTCCGCGACGAACCTTCGATAAACGTTGCACATCCCGAGGAAGCTGTGCAGGTCCTTCTTGCACCGCGGGGGAAATGCCTCCTTGAGCCCGCGGATGTTTTTTTCCTGCACCTGCATCTGCCTGCGGCCTACGATGTGGCCCGAATACTCCACCTCCTCTTGGAACAAATGGCTTTTCTAAGCCTTGAGGGAGACACCCCCGCCACGAAGCGCCGTCAATACCTCCCGGAGATGTTCCACGTGCTCCCCCGCCGACTGCGAGAAGACGATGATGTCGTCGAGGAACATGAGGCAGTGCTCTCACTTGAGCCGCCCGAGGACCATGTCGATGACCCGTTGGAAGGTCGCTGGAGCGTCCGACAGACCAAAGGGGAGGCGGCTGCAGCGATAGGCCCCCTCGTGACAGACGAAGGTCGTCTTGTCCCGATCCTCGTCCGCCACTGGGATCGGCCAATACCCCGAGTTGCAGCCGAGCGTAGAAAACACCTTGGCGTCCCCGAGGAAGTCTATACAGTACTCCATGCGTGGCAACGGGTACACGTTTCGTACCGTCACCTCGTTGAGTGGCCGATAATCCACACAAAACCGCATCGTCCCGTCGGGTTTTGGGACCAGGACCACGGGGAAGGACCGCTCTGCACTCGAGGGCTCGATGACCACGAGGTCCCGGTGCCGTTGCACCTCCTTTGCGATGACCTCCCGCCAGGCGTGGCTCGCCCGGTAACGTTGGGCAAGCCGCGGACGTGCCCAGGGGGTCACCTCGATCCGATGCGGTATGATGTCGACCTTGCAGAGTTGCCTCGCCCACAACGCCTCGTACTCCTCGAGGAGGTCGTCTACGCCACCACGAAGGGCGTCTGGGACACCCTCCAAGTGGACCTCCGGCTGGGGGTACGTCTTGTCCGGCGGGTGAGGTGGGGGTTGTCTTTTGTCGATCCCCTCCTCCGTTCGGCGGCTCGTTCTGGCCTCCTCGTCGGGCTTTCCAAGGGGGTCCGGCCCGATCGTCAAGACTGCCCCCGGTTCTTCCTCGTCTGCGACGACGTGAAGCGGTCCATTGCAGGCCGGCGCGGTTCCAACGACGTACCCCTTTGTCAGGTGGACAGGCGCGTCCCCGATGTTCGTACGATAGAGGGACCGCGGGGTGTCGGGGGAGAACTCCACGATGTCGTTGTGCAGCAGCACCTTCCGTCGGCTCATTCTGACTGGACGTTCCCGCACTAGGTGGACCCCCTTGACACTGCAGCACATTTGAACCTCCTTGATGCACCGCGAGCCCACGGGTACCCCTCGTCGAAGCCGGATGGCCCCGATGTGGGCCTTCGGATTGTTCCCTCTTCGGGGGGGCGCGGGCCGCGTATTCCCCGTCCATCTGCGCACCGCCTCCGTTGAGGTACCGTCGTCCCACTTGATCGTCTGTGTCTTGGGGGAGATGGTGTCCGCGTAGTTTTGCTGGACGTCCCACCCTATGATGAGCCGCACCGGCAGCGGCTTGACCATGAGGAAGTCATGCTCCATGGTGTTCCCCCCGACATAGATGGTCAGGGACACCTCCGCGTTCACCTTGAGCAGTTGCCCCGAGGCGTCACTCACTTGGGTCCGTGGGGGCGCCCGCGACGTGTTCTCGGTCCACCTCTCGGGAAACATATCCGCGCGGATCACAATGGGTCCAGCACCCGCATCGACCACCTTCCTCGTGGGGATGGGGGTCTGCCACGGTGCCAACTGGTGCGACGCTCCGATCTCAAAATTCTCTTTACGCAACAGCAACAGAGTCCCCCTTGAACCGCGGGCGGTATCGCCCAAGACGACAGGGAAATCGGGCCGGGACTGGCCACGTCGCGGTTATCCGTGGGGAGGAAAAAGTGACACGACGGGGGGCAACCGGGAGTTGGCGCGGACAAAGGGTGTTGAGGGGGATGTCAAGGCCTCCCCTTCTGGGCGTTTCCCGCCCCGCGGCGCACTTTGGACGGCGTTGCTGTGAAGCGGGCAGTACAGTAAGCGGGTGCGTTAAGGTTCTATCATAGAGGTGGTGCGAGCCGTTAGGGGGCTGCCTGATAAGACCCAGGCGCCCCGACGCTCTCAGCACCCCCAGACACCCCCACTCCCAGCATGCATACACACACCACGCACCTCCGCGGGCGGAGGGCGCACGGGCCACGAGCACACACGCTCAAAGCCCTTCAGAATCCCGACCATGCACCTCGCTAATCTCCCGGAGCTCATCGCGGATCGCCGTGAAGGCGGGCGACGGTAGAGGATTGGTGAGTCCGTCGTTGGGCATTTCCGCGCTGGGGAAAAAGTAGAAAGCTACGCCCCCGCGCGTCCGGTAGTCACGCACCATGTGGTAGGCGACGTCCACGTGCTTGGTGCGGCCCGTCGCCCCGGGGTTGTTGATCGGTGCAAGGCACGACTGGTTGGCCTCCCCCATCGGCACAGCTTGGCCATCGACGCCAAGCAACCCCAGCAGCTTTCGGAGCCACAGGGCCTCCTTCGTAGCCATGGCGGCCGCCTCGTACTCGGCCTCGGCGGTGGAAGTTGCCACAGTCGACTGTCGCTTGCTCGCCTGCGCAACGGGACCACCGTTGACGGTGAAGATGAAGCCCGTGGTAGACGGACGGCCGTCAACGTCGCCCGCCCAGTCAGCGTCGACGTACCCCTGCAGCGGCTCGCAGCTACCGTACGCCACCCCCAGCCGTGTTGTGCCGCAAAGGTAGCTCAGCACACTCTTGGCCGCGCGCATAAGAGCTTGCTCGGTGCAAGACATGAAGCGGGACAGCACGCCGACTGCAATCGAAATGTCTGTCCGCCTCATCGTCGACACGTACAGCAGGGAACCAACAAGCGCCGCGTAGCGGTTTCCCTCCGGCAGCAGGTCCTTCCCCGTCTTTGCGAGCTTCACCCCCGACGCCATGGGGGTCTTGTTTGGTGTCGCCATCTCCATGGAAAACGCCTCGAGCAGAGCCGCAGTGTGACCCGGGCTGCTTAGAGTTATTGTTCTGGCCTGGGGGTCGCGCATGACCTTGATGCCGATGATGTCCGTCACCTCCGCCATGTCGCGCACGTCGAACGATCCCGAAGCTGCCGACTTGACGGTCTTAACACCCGCCAGGCTCTTTTCCGCAACGATAAGTTCGTCAACGTAGACCAGGATGGAGACGCGTATGTTTCACAGGGTAGTTCCACGCGTGGACGCACGGGTCCACGGGTGACCGAGAGGCGCCCATCTCCTTGAGCTCTTTGTCCAGCTTCATGCCCCGAAGACGTCCCGCCTGCTTTGTCCCGTACAGGGCCAGGTTCAGCCGGCACATTTCCCCCGGGTCCCCATCTTCGACACCATCTGGCAGCTTGATGTACATCTCCTTGTCCACCTTTGCGTTCAGGAAGGCTGTCTGAATGTCGACTTGGTGAATCTCTCAGTCCTTGGCGGCCGCCACGGCGAAGATTGCACGCGTGGTCGCCGCATTTGGAACTGGTGCCCACGTCTCATCAAAGTCCCGCCCCGGAACTTGGTTGAGGCCCTGGGCCACAAGCCGCGCCTTGTACCGCGTCAGCTTTCCCTATGCATCGTGCTTTATGTCTAACACGAAGCAGGTCTTGACCGTCTTTTGCTTTTCGTTGCTCACCTTGGTCTTGCACCAGGTTCCAAGTTGCTTGTGCGCCACTACCTTGTCCTTAATGGCCTTCTGCCACAAAAGCCAGTCAGGACAGGCACGCGCCTCCTTTTCGTTTGCCGGCGGCTTGGTCAAGTCCCAGCCATCCTTGGCCGCCGACTCGGCACCGCTGGCCAGGTACGCCTTCTGGTCCTTCTCCCACCAGGTTACCTTGGGGGCTGGCCTACGTGTAGAGCGACGCGGCCCCGGAGCAGCATTGTCAACATCCGAGGTAGGGGTGCCGACCGGAAGCATCGAGTCATTCTGACCCTGACGCTCCTCGTCGACGATGTCGTCCGCGAGGCTGTCAGAATCTCCGTCGTCTTTACTCTCCGAGTCTACGACGGGAAGCTTCTTCTCCCCGCCATCTTCTTCGGCATCCAGCATGTCCATGGACTCGTCCATGCCGCCGTCGTTGGCGCTGTCCTCGGTCATCTTCAGCTGGGGACCAGCGCTTGAACCGACGGGCGAAGTGCCGGCCTTCGTCGGTTTCTCTTCCATCAGGACGTCCCGACGCTCGAAGACTTTGTTAGTCCCGTACTCGAGGATGCGGAAGGCCTTTCCACCAACCGTGTAGCGGACAAAGCGGCCCACGTCTGTCCTCGGATCCAGCTTGCGCTCCTGCTTCTTGGGTTTGAGCGCCCAGGCGCGACTGCCCCAGACGCGGAATCCCGCCACGTTAGGGCTTTGTCCCGTAAGCGCTTCCAGCGGCGTCACATCAAGCCCCGCTTTGGGCGAACGGTTGAGCACATGGACGACGGAGGCCAGGGCCTCAGCCCACAGCTCCTCTTCCGCCCTGGAATCGAGTAGTGCAGCACGCACGCGCTCCAACAGCGTGCGGTTGACCCTTTCTGCCTTTCTGTTCTGCTGCGCCTTGTACAGCGCCGTCATCTCCGAGGTGATGCCTTTTCTCTCGTACATTGCCTTGAGGTCAAGGGTGAGGTACTCCTTGACGCTGTCGTGACGGCCGCGCTTGACGTTGACACCAGTCATCGTCTCAAGCTGCCTGATGCGCGGCTTGAGAGCTTCTGACGCCATCCCCTGTGTCTTGATGAGCGTCGCCGTGATGAAGCCAGTGCTGTCCTCTAGCGCAGTGATGAAGTAGATGGAGCCACCCAGTGACTCCGTCAGTGGCCCACCCATGGCGGAGTGGACCAGCTCGCCCTTGGTAGTCTTGGTGGATGACCGCGGATGCGGTGCCTGAACCATCTTTCCATCCATGCACGGCACACACACAGTGCCGACCATACGCTCGGCATTAGCCACCGACGACGGCATCCCGGTGACCATCTTGGCGGCCTGCTTGAGGTCCTAGAACCCCAAATGGTTGAACCGGCGATGCCAGAGCTCCGCCTCCCAGGCGATACGGGTGGACGCCGCGTTCGCCGAAGGCCTAACGGGCGTCAACTTGAGCACATACTGCTCCCGTTCGTTGTCCGATTCGACGACCGACGCCTCGTTGAGAACTCCGCTCGCACGAACAGCATCCCCTTCTCTGAGGATGGAGCAGGCGTCCCCGACAAACACCACCGCACCACTGTTGCTGTCGATCGCCCGATCCGACAGCAGGTTTCTGGTCAGGTCGGACACGAGCATGGCCTCTGCTAGGACCATACGCGCCTTGGTGTTCCCCTTGCCAACGTCCATAGATACGTGGCCGTGCCCCTTAATGGGGACTTTGTCACCAATGGCCAAGGTGACTTTCGCCCCGCTCCCCGCCGCCTGGACGGTGAAGTTTTGATCGCCGGCGGCCATGTCGCTTGTCGCCCCCGAATCGAACACTCAGGTCGACGACCCGCCGGTGCTTCCATGTGCCTTTCTGGAGCCGGGTTGACCTGACGAAGCAGTACAGGCCAGAGCGGCACCCGCCTGGGGCCCGCCGCCATGGCCACCGTCACGGCGCCCGCCACCGGGCTTGTTCTTGCGCCTGGCCTCGTCAGCCTTCCGCTTGTAGCAGTCACGCTTCATGTGCCCCTTCTTGTCGCAGTAGTAGCACACGACCGACTTCTTTCCAAACGGCTTCTTTGGCGCCGCAGCCGCAACGGCTTGTGACCTGACACTACGAACGGGCTTTGATGAGCCCGCAGACAAGTTCCGCTGCTCGACTTGCAGCAGCTTAGACGTCACGTCCTAAATCACCAGCTTGACGTCCTTGTTCTCCAGGACCGTCCTGAGCATCCCGTACTTGGAAGGAAGACCCTACAAGGCACGCAGCGCGAGCGTGTTGTCGTCCACTGGGTTGCCGAGCATGGCCAGCTCGTCCCGGATCATCTTTGGGCGCGACGTGAACTTGATGATGCTCCGGTCGTCGCCCTTCTTCAGGCTGCTGAGCTCTTTCATGAGCCGAAGCAGCTGAGCGATGTCCCGCGCCTCAAGCATGACCCTGAACGCGTCCCACACCTCCTCGGCCGTGTCGACGGACGTCATCGTGTTGGGGTTCACGGCCTTGACCGACATCTGGATGGTCGCAAGAGCCGCCTCATTCATGGCGTCCGACTCTTCGACCACCGGGTCGGCCTTCTTGTCGTCCGACCGAGAAGCAGGACGGTCCGTCACGACTGCCTTCCACAGCTTCTCCTTCTTGAGCTGCGCACGCTGATACGCCGCCCACATTTTGTAGTCGTCGTCCAGCTGTGGAAACCGCGGGCCGCCAAAGCGGCCGTGGTCCGACATGTTGACGTCCGTGGCACCGACCGGTACCACCCTGTAGACGTTAGAGGCGTTACCCGCCCGTCCAACGCCGGGACACACCGCGCCCCGAGCAGCGTCGTCCCCCCAGAGACCGTAGGAGAGAAAGACGATGACAACCAGCGACCACTGGGCCCATAACCTGTGAAGCGGGCAGTGCAGTAAGTGAGTGCGTTAAGGTTCCATCATAGAGGTGGTGCGAGCCGTAAGGGGGCAGCCTGATAAGACCCAGGCGCCCCCATGCTCTCAGCACCCCCAGACACCCCCACTCCCAGCATGCACACACACACCACGCACCTCCGCGGGCGGAGGGCGCACGGGCCACGAGCACACTCGCTCAAAGCCCTTCAGAATCCCGACCATGAACCTCGCTAATCTTCCGGAGCTCCTCCCCCAAAAGGTGCCCCCAAAAGCAAATACATGCGATAACATCAAATACAATGTCAAAATACAGAACAGATTGCGATGTGACCTCCCGCCAAAGCATTGAGTGACATGGAATTGCTGAGCAATGCTCAACAGTTGCCACGGGCGGGACGTTCCCCCGTTCCGTCTTGCTTGACTCTGCGCCGCCCAGCATGTTATCCAACAGCAGGGCCACGACAGCAGTGCGATCCGGGGCGGCTCCCGCCCCGCCGTTCCTCTGTTGGAGGAAGGAACTCCGCGTGGCTTTCTCGACGTCCACTGCTTGTCCGTCACACTCTTGGAATCAGTTACTCGGTGCCCGCGTCTCCAACACATTTAGCACAACGGGGGACCCTTCGGGGTCTCCCGCCGAGGGTAGGGCGCTGCCCGGACCGTATGGAGCCCCGGGGTACCCGACGAAAGTACCACGACCATGTTGTGCGTAGCAGTGTGGTCCTCCTTCCATGGGGAGTTGCCGTGGTTGACCGAGAGGCCTCGGGGCCCCGTCGACGTTTTCCCCTTCCGCGATGATCCCCCGGGGGACCCCCGGTTGGCGAGCGCAATGACGTCCTTGGCGGCCCGATACTTCCCCGCCGCGTAGGTCTACTACTGCTGATAGCTCCGTTGCGTCGTGCTGTACACAAATGCATCCGTCCGAAGGTACTCCGGACGGCCTTGGTTCAACTGCTGTTTCATCGTCCCCTCGGAGTGGATGTTGCCGCAAAGCTCGGCGAGGCTCCGTAGGCGTGCCGCGAAGGCGTCCACCCCCTCGTTGTCCACCAGCGTCGCCCGGATAAACGTTTCCTGCGCCAACCCCAAAGCGTGCGGCTCCTCGTAGGTCGACAACAACGAATTGACCGCCGCAGGGAAGGACCCAAGGGATCTCTGCCCGCCCCCGATGTCCGATGCCGGGAGGTTCCGAGTGAATCGCGCCCCGGCGTCGCCCGCGAGAAAGTTGGGAATTAGGTACAGACCCATCCCCTCCGACACGTCGTTGTCATCGCAGGCCTTGACTAAATTTCGGAGCCCCGAGAAAGCTTTGAGGGGTTCCTCCTCATTGAAAATCAGGGTACCCATGAAGGCGAACTTCATGTTCTTGGCCGTCCGTCCCATCTTGCGAGCCTGCGACGCCCCGTAGATCGAGTGATGGTTGCGCAGACGATACGATCGGCAGTCACGGACGACCGCGAAGCGATTGTCCTAACACTCGAGCACCGCCAACTTGCCGGAACCCGCCTTCGTCCCCACGCGGTCGTCGTCGTCTTCAGCTGTCGCCGGTGACGGCGAGTAAGCTGTAGACGACGATGAAGGCGAGGGACTACGATGACGCCGTTCCTTCTCTTTGCTGCGGCTCTTCCGCGTGTCCACGGGGGATTTCCTGCGTGGGGGATCTTGAGCGGAGCCCGCTGGGCTCGCCGCGATGACACGAGAAGCGTCGGCCAACAACGACTCGCGGAACGTTGACAACGCCGTATCCAGATCGGCCATCGCGAGAGGCGTCGCAGGACCCTGAACTTGATCCGCCAATTCCGTCCGATCATCTTGGGGTCGAAAAAGAAAGGTATCGGACCCCGGTAGGACCCGTCGTGCCTTTTCGCACACGAGACCGGCCAATGGTCGAGGCGACGTGAAGGGAATCCCTGATCCACCCGCGGATGCCCCGGGTGCGGCGGCCGCTGGGGTCACCGCGGACATACACGCCGGCATGTCGCTAGCGTTCGCGTCTAACTTAGGGAGGTCGGGAGGCGACGTCATCGTAGTGTCTTTGCGGATATCGACGCCAGAACGACGCGGAGATTCACGTCGTCCTGAACTCAACAAACCAACCAACGATCGGGTAACAGATACCCGGATACGGGCGTTGCAACCGGCCGGAATCCCGTGCTGCTCCACCAGAACTTGTAGCGGTTCTGGGCACCACCACTTTGGTTCGTCGTCGAGCCGAAGTGACCTCTTGATCAGCTCGATCCGTCGAAGGAACTCCCCCGGAAATCGACCCACAGCCCAGCCTTCCCCCAACGGGAGGAGACGATCACGGCAAAGCCCAGGGGGGAATCGTAGTTCAGAGCACAGCTGGTTTTATCCAACGGCGACGGGGACGGCCTCCCCACTGTCAATAACCCCTCCCCAACCCGAGCGCCAGCGGCCGAAGTAGCCACCCGAAATGCGCCAAACAGAGAAATCTTTCTAAAGCGAAAAGTTCAAACAAGTAGTAGGGGGGTTGGAAAAACCGCAGCGGAAAAATCCCGGCCCCGACCAGATCCGATCTCCCTGAGATTCGGACAGGTCATTCTCTTGCTGGCCCGGATCTACATATTTTAGGGAGGCCCCCGGGGGTGTGCTGTCCACAGCTGAGGGGCCACGCCCCTCCCAACCGCGGAACCCCCGACGGCCACAGCCCCGGCCTCCACGAAGGAGGCTCTGTGGCTTCGCAAGCTCTTCGCAGACCAGGGCGAGCCGTTCACGACGATCGAGATCGGGGAGCACAACAAGGCCTGCCTGGCTATGGTGGCCAACCCGAAGAGTACCGGGCCGGCAAAGCACATCTATATCGCAGGATATTTGGTGCGGGACCGCGTTGCACGCGTGGAGGTAGTATTTTCTACCACATGCCAACGACGGAGATGGCGTCCGACGGCTTTACCAAGCCGCTGCCAGTGGCCGCCATAATCGCTTTTTGGTCTCGCCTGGGCGTATGAGTCCCAGAGCCCGCGACGCGAGGCTGTCGGGCTGGGGTGCGGCCGTGGGGGAGTGTTGGCGCCAGGTGGCGGCGGCAAGCTCAAAACGTGTCAGCCGCACTGCTGGGGAAAGTCTGGCTGTTAGTTTTTCGGCCTGATAGTTGTGTCACGGCCCGATGGATGGAGGAGTGAGTTTTATTGCGTTGTATTGTGTTGTACGTTCTGCGTGTCGCACGGCGCCCGCGGGAGCATCCCTGGGCGGGCACTGCAGATAGGTGCGACCGGCACGGCGGGATGGGACCGCAGGTAAACTACATGAGTATACGAACGCGAGAAGAAAGGGCCGAGTGGAACCAGTGCGGAAAGGTGTGCGTGTTTTCTTGACATATTCTGGCAACAAAAATGTGTGTCATTGGGTTGGTCTCCAACCCGGTGCTTGGCGAGTTGGGGGGGTCTGGGGGGGGAGGGGGGGTCGCAATCTTGAGGCGTTGGTAAACGCACTTTTCACGAGTTTATGGATTGGCCACGTGGACCAATCGCGGCCCCAGGATAAGCGCCGGTCTCATGAAGACAGCGGGCGGGGACGGGGGGGTCTGCGGGGGGAGGGGGCGGCCGCAGGCCGCCCCCATCACCTCCAGAGCTGGAAAAACTGTAGGCCGCCGCCATAAACACAGCGGGCGGTGGAGGGGGGGGTCTGGGGGGGGAGAGGACGGCCGCAGGTCGCCCTCTCCTCCCCCAGAGCGGAGAAAATGGTAAGCCACCGCCATGAAAATAGCGGGCGGAGGCGGGGGCGGTCGCAGGCCGTCCCCATCCTCCTGAAGCTTGAGATATAGGGCATGGGAGGCTATCCCATGCGGTTTGGAGCAGTGGTTGGCATGGACGAGGTCGAAGCAGCATCAGGGAGGTTTTTTTTTGTTCGAGGTTGGCCGGGGCATCTGCGCCGGCCAAGTCTCGTTGAGCATCAAACGAGCAAAAGCACACTGAAAATAGTTCACAAATGACTTTGGACCGAACGCCCACGCGGCCTTGGCACAGGTGCGCCCATCAACAACCCCCCCCCCCTGCGCCGAAGCGCTTTATTTAAGCGGGGAGGGGGGGTGCGTCCAAGTGAGTATGGACAGCCGGCAGGTCCGCGCAGCAAACCAAGCCAAAACGGATGGGGCGCGATGCAGTGGTGCAGAGGAGAACGATGGGTGGACTGAAAGAAGAACCACAAAGAATCGACGGGAGACGACGAAAGCGCTAGCAACATGAGAGTCAGAATCAAGCGCCGACACACCCAGACCACTCCATACCATTGGAAAAGGCACGTCACGAAAGAGGCACCGCACAAACAGAAATGAACAAAAGTGCGCATTACGTACCGTGCAGAGTGTTGTCGGGAAAAGCAACACGGCCGCTCCGGACTTAGTTGTCATCGCCACCGTCGCCAGGACGGCCGTCCCCTACACCCCTGAGCCCACAGGCACCTGGCGTGAATGCCCCCCGCTGTGTGACAAGCGGGTCGGCTGCGCGGTGGTGCCGTGCCCCCACCCGCCACCAGTATGTGTTCAAAGCCACCTTGTGGACGGGGGTGGTCCGGCAGAGTGACGGCGGTGGGGTTCCTGATGTCGATGACGGCTGTGGCCGTGCGACCGCGTCTTCGCACACATGCAACGGCCGTCATTGCGGCAGCGGTCGACACGCCGCGATCGACAAAGTTGCCGTCATGGCACCGGCAACTGGCGCCGCCAATAACGCCGACAGCGCCTGCAGCGGCAACGACAGCGGCGCTACGAGCAGGGGTTGTCAGGATATGGTTTATGGGCCATAGTAGGATACGGATACGCGCTGATCCTTTGTATCTGATTACGGATAACTCCCTCAGCTGAGATCCGGATACGGATACCTGCGTCCGAAAACGGATGTATGAGTAGATTACATCCTTATCCGAATACGATTATTGGATTCGAATATATTCCCGCAAGTCTCACAGACAGCTCATTTACAGCCCAAGAAGAACGCCATCCAGCCGTTATTCGAGTGCTAAACAGACGTCAAGTACGACTTGAAATTCGCTGTTGATTTCAACCGCCCAACAGGCGCCGTCGCGGCGGTTCCCCGCCGCTTGCGTAAACGGACGTCAGGATGACCGTTCGAAATCTCGTGTCACACTCTGACAACTACGCAATCGGGTCGAGTCGCGGGGTTGAACGGTTTTACCCGGGTCGGGCTGGATCGCCGCTTGTCGCTGCCAAATGTTCGGACATTTCTCCCCCGATTGTCGGTACGCAAAAAGAGAGGACGACTGCGTTCGAGCAGAATTCGTCATGTGCAAGAACCCTCACAACCATATATATCCCTCTATCCTGACTCTCAAATCTCGGATACGGATCCGATATAATCCCGCACTTTCTGCCGGTCAGGATAGATATATCCTCTCCTCCTATTCTCATAATGCATTTTGGATATGCGTCCCCGGCGCGTACCCGAAGTGGATACGGATAGAATGCACGGATACGATCCTCGCGGATATATTCATGTTAACCCCTGGTTACGAGGTGCCGCCGCCGCCGCCGCCACCGCCGCCGATACCCGCCCGACTACCGACACTGTGGCGCCTCCCCGTCCCCCGTTCCACCCGCCCGCCAAAGCGCGCGACGCCAGCTGGCCTTTCGACTATGGGCGGCGCTGGTGGTGCCGGCGCGGAACGCCCACTGGCGATAAGGAGGAGGATGGGGCGCTACGACGCAAGGCGGCGGACAAGGCTGCGTGCACGGGGACGCCCGCCAGCTGCGGCCGCGACGAAGATAGGCAGGACGGTGACGGGCTCGACCGGCGGCCGTGGGGAGGACGGCAGCAGTCGTTGGTGGCGGTGGCGGCGTCACGGAGAGCGCCCGCAACGGCGGCCGCGAGGAGGGGGATCTCGTCCGTCGGAGGCGGCTGCGGCAAACAGGGAATAGGCGGTCGGCGGCGGCAGCGGCAGCGTGTCCGCCGGCGCGACACAGACGCCACGGGCCCCAACGTCGCCGCGTCGCGCCCGACTACCGACGCCGTGGCGCGTCTCCGTCCCCCAACCCACCCGCCCGCCAAAGCGGGCCACGCCAGCCGGCCGTTCGGCTATCGGCGGCGCTGGTGGTGCCGGCGGAAAAAGCCCACTGGCGATGAGGAGGAGGGGGGGGCGCCACGACGAGCGGCGGCGGACAAGGCTGCGGGCAGGGATACGCCCGCGAGCGGCGGCCGCGGCAACGATGGGCGGGACGGTGACGAAGTGGAACGGCAGCTCTGGGTAGGACGGCGGCAGTCCGTGGTGGGAGTGGCAGCGTCGCGGCGGGCACCCGCAAGGGCGGCCGCGACGAGGGGGATGACGACCGCGTAAGTTGGCTGCGGCGAACAAGAAAGAGGCGGTCGACGGCAGCAGCGGCAGCACATCCGCTGGCGCGCCGCAGACGCCACGGGCCCCGAAGTCGCCGCGACTCTCCCGACCACCGGCGCCGAGGAGCCTTCCCCTCCCCCGCCCCACCCGCCCACCAAAGCGAGCGACCCCAGCCGGCCTTTCAGGTATCGGCGGCACTGGTAGTGCCGGCGTGGCACGCCCGCCGGCGAGGAGGAGGAGGGGGCGGCCCACCGACGCGCGGCGGCAGGCCGCGGCGGCGGTGATGGGGGTGGCGGGCTGGGACACAACGACTGGCGGGAGCAGCAACGGCGGGGAGCGGGACAACGAAACTCCTGGCGCAGAGGTCGGTTGCGGGGGTGGCGGTGTCACGGCCGATATTATCGGCAGGCGCTACAGCCGCCGTTGCAGGGGATATGGCGGCAGCGCGTGGCAGCATCAGCCCAGTGGGGGGTGACACCAGGATACGGCAGCCGCGGAGAGACGATCGAACGTGGCCGGCTGTTGCGGTCGCGGCGGCTGGCTGTACGGCGGCCGCCAACGGCGCCGAGGGCAAGGAGGGGAGGTGCGGTGGTGAGGGCGGTAGGGGCTGGCGGTCACCGGCGGTGGCGGGTGAGCGGTGCGGCAGCGGTCGGTCGCCGGGGGTGACTGCTGGGGCGGCCGGGGCGCCAGCCTGTCGCAGGCGTTGTCGGGGCGGGGTGCGCTGTGCGGGCGCTGGGTGTCAAGTCATGCACGCTGGTCCGTTTATGCGAGTGGCTGTGGCCGCGCCACGCCCACCCCTATACCGTATCTCCCCCCAGACAGCCCAGCGGACCGACCGGGAATCTCACGTCACCAATCGCGGACCCTCGCTGACACTCATCACAACTCCCGCGCAGTCCGTGGTCACAAGTCGCCCACGCAATCCATCCACGATCAATCTCCCCGTCGACCCGCCCGCGGCGGGTGGCACGTGCCGCCGTTGGGCA
>Ga0209093_1000717_pt1 | contig 18331 bp, 15 predicted proteins | sample SidtaG_4_FD_187450 | JGI IMG/M metagenome (GOLD analysis project Ga0209093, IMG submission 187450) | Marine algal microbial communities from Sidmouth, United Kingdom - Sidmouth_Male1 metaG (SPAdes) (version 2) | ecosystem: Host-associated > Algae > Red algae > Unclassified | place: Sidmouth... | reverse complement strand
CCCCAACAGCGACACGACGCCCGCCGCCGCGGCGGCCGCCGCCGCGGTCGCGCCGGCGAGGCGCACCGCCGCGCGCGCGGCGCGGCGGGCGCGCCCCCCCGCGGCCGACGGGGCGGCGGCGGCGGCGGCCGCCGCCGCCGCCGCCAACGGCGACGACGGCAGCCGCCGCCGCGCGGCCGTGACGGCGGCGGGGCGGACGGCGCCGCCGACGGCGGTTGCCGCCCACGACGCGCGGAGGCGCACGTCGGCGGCCAAGCGGCGGAGGCGCCGCACGACGGCGCCCGCGGCGGCGGCGCGGCCGCCCGCTGGAGCGGGGGGGGGGGGGGGGGGGGGGGGGAACCGGCGCCGAGAAAGGGCGCCGCCCCTGCGGGTGCCGGCGCCGAGTGGGCGGCCGCCGCCCACCCGCCGCCCCCGCCACCGCCGCCGCCGCCGCCGCCGCCGCCGCCCCACGCGGGGGACGCGGCACGGCCGCCGCCGCTGCCGCCGCTGCCGCCGCCGCCGCCGCCGCCGCCGCCGCCGCCGCCGCCGCCGCCGCCGCCGCCGCCGCCCCCCCACCGCCCCCCCGGCGGCGGGGCCCAAAAGGGCGGCGGCGGGCGCCCCCCGCCCGGGGGTGACGCCGCCGACCAAGAGGCGGCGGCAGAGGAGAGCGCCGGCGGCGCAGAGGCGGGGGTCGGCGGCTGACGACGGCGGGGGGAGGCGGCGGCCGGGCGCGCCGTTGGTGGCGCCGCCGCGGCGGCCCCCCCCCCGCGGTGCCGCGGTAGCCGAAAGGTCGGGGGGGGGGTCTCCCCGAGGAGGAGGGCCTCCAGCTCGGCCAACGTCGCCCCCCGCGGGGGCGTCGGCGGCGACGCCAGTGTGGTGGGGGGGGCGGGGCGCCCCGGGGAGGGGTCCAAGGGAGCGGAAAAGAAGCGGGACGGGGCGAAAGGGGCTGCATACAAGAGGGGGAACAATGGAGACAATGGTGAGGAGGTACGCGGGCGCGTCGGCGGCGGCGAAGGGACCAGGGGAACAGTCAGCCAAAAGGCAGCAGAGCGCAGAGGACAGAGGTTGCCACCACGATGGCCGGGGTGGGGCAGCGGGCGCGCCCACGCGCCGCCGCCGGCGCTCAACGTAGCTGCCCGCGCGGCCGCTGCCGCGCCCCCGTCCGACACCGCTTGAACGCAGCGTGCCCAGGGCCCCTCGCGGGCCCCGCTCTGCGCGGGGGCTCATCATGATGGCACAGTCACTGTGATGCCAGCACAGACTTGATCCGCCTAAGTCCGTTGTCACACGACTTGGCTGCATCGTGCGGCGGACACGGTGTCTGAATTAGTACACTGTGGACGGTACGCCAGCGCAGGCTTCCTTCGATCTACTGGCGATCCGTGGTCTGCCACGGCTCCTTACCTGTGGTGGTTGTCTTTGTCTGTCCAGTCGTGGGGGGAGGCTTTTGGGGGATACAGGTGGCCTGTGACGGTGACCTGCAGGTGGTTTTCCGCGTCAATGCCACCGCTCTCGTCTGCGTCTGCGGTCACGCGGTGGTGGACGAGACACCCACCCCGTTGCACGGTGGTGGGGGAGGAACAACGGCTGTGTGTCTAGTCGACCCCCGCCAACCGGTCCGTTGGCGGACGAACCTCCTCCCCCTTTTCCGCCACCGCATCCGTCTTCCGCAGCACGCGCCTCGCAATGGCCACAATCGTGGCGACCTGCATGGTGGTTGCGACCGTGACGGCCACGCCCGCGGCAGACCACACGACGCTGTCGGTGGCGTAGGACCGCAAAGCCACGGCGGCAGAGGTGAGCTTCAAGCGGCTAAAGCACACCTGGTACACCTCAACGGTGGTGGCTTGGGTGGCACACAGCACGGCCCATACGGTCACCTTGGCTGCGACAGACCGCAAGTCGAGGGGCGGCCCGAGGGGCGCGCCTAGCGCCTTCACCGTCGCCCACACGTAGGGGAGGGGGGTGGCGGAAAAAGCCATCAAACGCCCAATTGCATTTCCGAGACCGGCGTTGGTGGTCCACGGTGCGTCGGCGACGGGGAGGCCTGCCAGCTGCTGCAGCCGCAAGACGGGCGCGTTGGGATTGAGGCACACGGCCGTGCCGAGCAGCAGCGCAAGAACCAACCCCACGTCGCGGTTGTGTGGCCTCACGGAAAAGGCGCAGACGATGACGAAAGCGGCTAGGCCGGCGGCGTAGAGGAAAAAGCAGGCGTCGGCAACAACCAACATCCAGACGAGCGGCAGGGGAATCTGCAACGGCAGCATACGCTTGATCGTGCCGTTCACGGATGACATGGGCTCGCCGTAGAACAAGGTGGTGTGGCCCACAGCGACGATGGCAACGGTGGACCACCCAAACAAATTTGCCGCGACGCGCGTCGACAGCAGCAGCCGCGACTCCCAGTCTGTCAACCCCTTCCGTTGGATGCCATCGTGGCCGTCTACAGGTTGGGACCGGGGCACGGCCTTGGCCGCCTCCCTCGGAACCGAGGGGAGGCCACCCTCATCGCCTCTCCCATCCCTGCCGCGGTGCCCGTCTGCGTCAAAGTCCTTCATGCCGGCTGGAACGATGAGGTCCGGCGGTGGAGCTGCTGCATGCAGCCAGATCAAACCAAGACGGCCGCTGCGGGTGCCGTCTGCAGCAGGACCTGCCTACCTACAGCCGCCGCCCCTCTTGAAGGGCGGCGGACTTGACGGCGTTTCCGCCTGGCAGGCAGCCACCCCCCCCGCTCCCCCCCCCCCTCTCTGCGTCGGCGGCTCGGCTCTCCGTCGCCGCCGACGCAATAGCCCATGGGCGCCGGCCCTGGGGCACCATGCCACCCGCCGCCCGCCCGCACGTGCCAGCCAAGCCGCCGCTGCCACGCCGACCGCCGTGGCACGGGCTGGCGCCACCACAGTGCGGCGGCGCCACCAAGGCACGGCGCTGCGGTTCCGTTGCGGGCGCCCTCTGGTCGACCTGTCCGGCCCCGCCCGGGGGTGCCCGACCGTCGGAACTGTGTCCACTGGAACGGCGGCTGCAACCGCCGTGTGGTTCGCGGACGGGCTAGACACCCAAAAGCCAGTGCAGAGGTCGGTTCGTGGACTGCCAGCTGAACAAACCAGCATTTGGTCCAGCACCCAATCGTGAGACAGGCACGTGGTTTTTCGGGACAGCCGTGCACCGAATGAGCATGTCATTTAGAGTCACGAGGTTCTCTCAACACACCTCGCTTGGCCATCCAATGAGTGGTCAATACGTGTTTCTAAGATACGTAGTGGGCGCTCTCGTTCGGGGCCTTAACTTAAGAGCCTTGGCCAGCACCTGAGCCAAGTTTATACCCCGAGGTACTAGTGGCGTCTCGCCCGTCGGGTGTGAGCCGTCAACGTCCCACTACAATCGATCCGTGCGAGAGACGAAGTTGTGCAACAAGGAGTTCGTGAAAAGGGTAGGAGTCAAGAACGGAAGCTTGATAGCTTTTGCGGTGCTGTCGCCCGGGAAGAGGGCATCACAATGGACGGGACGCCGCGAGGAGCTCGGCCGCTACGAGGAGCGTGCGGTGTGTGTCGTATACTACGTCATGTTCATCCGTGCCCAAGGTCGTTGCACTCATGGACACTGATATGTGCTCTGCTGGCGTGGGAATGAGATAACTTCATCATGAACGACAGTTTCGACTAAACTAAGAAATAAACGCCACAGCGCCCTCACGGCCGAGCTCGAGAACAACAGGACGAAAGGCATTAGACTGCCAGAGCGCCAACAACAGCCCTTCGCTCGTTATCAGTACACAAGCGCGACACAGCATGGCAGGCTCCCCATATAACAACTAAAAAACACTACTAAGCTGACGTTCCTCCCAAGCGCAAAGTGATGCACGTCCCAGCACGGCCATCACTAGAGGCCAGGCGTGAGCTTGCGGGAGATCCACGGGTAGAACGCGTTCGTGAAGAAGCGTGCGTCACGACGGCCGACCGCCGTCTTCTCCATCTGCTCGGGCATGGCCTCGAGCCCGTACTTGTCACTTAGGTGACGCCAATCGGCCTGGACGTCTTCCAAGCACAAGATCTTGGTGACATCCACAACTTCTAACGCCGGCCACGCATCGGTCGGCTGCTCGAAAGCCCACGCAAGGCGGACGCACTTGAACTTGGAAAGCACACAGCTCGGTCGAGGTGGCACCTTGCGCATACGTTGGATGATGGCGCAGCATCGGCGCTCCGTGGCGACGGCGCGCAGAATGAGGCGTGCGCGTCCCCATGCCACCTCCTGGCCGTTCCCCGAGTAGTACTTGACAAAGGAAAACCAGGGCTTCTTCATGAAGTTCTCAGTTGCGCGTACGTACTGCATTTGGCGTTGGTGGCCGCAGTCCAGTCGCGCCATAATCCGCGCCGTCTTGTGAAAGGAGACCTTGTCGTGATCATCTAGAGAAAGGAGGTCGGTGAGCCCGGCCAGCCCCCAGAGTAAGGCTAGGTCTCCAACGGCCGCCTTGCGCCCCCGGCCGGTCACCGAGACGCCCGCTGTCGTCAAAAGCTCCTGGCGACCGTGGATGTCTTCGTCATCGCTGGTAGCAGCCTCCAGCGGCTGCTCACCCTGCTCGTTGGCGTCAATCGCAGCGAGCTCCGACAGCACCTGTGACTGGGTCTCCTGGCAACGCATCATCTGTAGCGCCACACCAGGGCCACGCTTGTTGCTGCGGCGGTACATACGCTTGCATGCGCCGTGCAGGCGCTCGTTGACGGATGTGTCGCCCTCCCACAAGTTGCCTCGGTTGCGCAGCTCGTCGCCAAGGTGTCGCGCCAGCCGGTGTAGCTTTGTCGTATGGATGTCCCCGTACAGCGTCTGCACATAATCAACAGCAAAAGACGTGGCTGCCTGCTCCAGGACGTCGATGTCGTCATCAAACAGAACATTAGGATCCAGCTTATTGTCCCCAAAGAGGAGGTTGTTGAGCTCTGCTGCCTTGCAAAACATGGTCAATACAGCTTCGTGGACTGGCAGGTTGTCATACACCATCTTGTACTGGTTCGTGTTGGCCAAGCCAGGACCAGGAAGTGAGCCCATCGGCTCTTCTGCAACGCCGAACACGTCCCCTTCAATGTCGCCCCAGCCGTCGGTGAAAACACCAAGGTCGTCCGCAGCCGTCGCCACAGGGGTCTCCACGCGCATGTTTCCCGTCAGGGTGGTTGCGACCTCAACAGCTTCCTGTTCGCCGGACGCAGGCCCGGCCACGCCCGCCACCAAAAACGGCCAGTACGGGCAAAAATGCCGCCAGTTTCGCCCAGTCATGGTTGCTTGTTTGACGTACGGGGGTACAAAGCACCTGTGGTTTCCGAGAAGACCGTCACCACAGGAAGTCATTCAACGCGGACATACAGTGTGTACAATAAGCGACGGGGGGGAGGGCCGGTCAGCATGCGCACAAACAGGCACGCGGCAGCAAGACAGAAACGCGCCGCATCATATAGGTGGTTGAAATGAAACACCAACTTGATCATTCAAGCAAGGCCGCTGCGTAGGAAGAAGATTAACATACCCTGGGGTGCACGGTGATGCCTTGCACAGGCGTCCGAGATGAAAGCCGCGCTGGTTGATTGCATCCATGGACGCCTGGACCGAGCCGAGTCGGGCTTGCTTCTTGCTCCCTCCACACACGGACTCGAGAAAGGCGGGCAGCCGCTGCGCCAGCATGCGGAGCACACCTAACTTCCAGACATGCAGGACGTCAAACGAAACAATGTTGTAGAGGTTGCAGCCGCCGGTGCTCAGACCGTGCATCGCTCCGAGCACGGGAACGAACGCGAGCGCACTATGTGCGTCGCCAATGACCTTGCGCAAGCTCGGCCGCGGATCCTCCCGCCTCGCAACCGCCGCCGCAAGTTGTGCCTCCAGTACCTGCACCACTGTACGGGGCTCGTTAGGGCTGCGTCCTTGCCCGCCGCCGGCAGCACGGCTGATCATACAAAGGGAGCAGTAGTAGTTGCATTGGTTGCCCATCAATCCTAGAAGACTGCGTTCCTCCACCTGGTCGACAACCAGGCCGACAATGCGCGGGACCAGGCGCACAGAGCCGTACCCTGCGACCTCCGCCGTGACACCCGTCGCACTGGCGGCAATCAGCTTCTGCAGCGCCACCGCCAAGCACCTCTGCAGGAGGTCGTTGCGGATGTCGGACACCTCCAGCCGCGCCGCGGCAGATCGCTTCTCCGCCTTGGGCACGTGCTCAATGTACCCGATGGTAACCCAAACGCCACCGTCGTCCAGCACGTTGACGTACTTAACGCGAACAGGAAAGATGTGGTGGGCGCCGGACCATGAAACCAACGCCTCATCGGCATGTAGCTGAATGGCCATAACGCGCGCTTCCCTTCCGTGCAAACGCTTGACATCCTTGGCCTCGCTGCAGTACAAGTCAGAGTCGAGCGTTCCGCGGCGCGGCCAGGACGGTCGCGGCGTCGTCGACGCATGCTGCTGCTGCTCAGACTCGCCTTGGCGGCGATCAGGGGCTCCCGATGGACCGGAGGCACCCACTCCCGTCGCAAAGGCGCTCGTAGTGACGCCACTCGCTGCGGGGCCTCGCCCGCTTCCGCTGCGGCCATGGTAGATCGTCCTGCGACTGCGCGGTACCGGCATGATCTCCTCGCCGCTGCCGTCGTCGCTATCGCTCGTGCGCTGGTCACAATTCGGAGCACAAACAGCTCCGTCGTGACCACTGTCACCAACAGCAGGGCCTCGGCCCGCACCAGAGTGGTCGCCGGCCCGGTCCGAAGCACCCTGCGGCTCGTCAGCCCCAGAGGAGCTCACCGCCCGGCGCCGCACCCCCGCCGCATCCCCAACCGGACGAGTACCCGGAGTTGGAGTCCCGAGCGGCATGCCAGCACCGTCATTGGCATGGCGCTCGTCATCACCGTCAAGGACTTGGCGCTCGTCTGGACCAAAGGACACCGTTGTAGCGCTCTTCATCGCTTCCAGGCCAGCGTCGAGCACGTCGCGGTAGAAGAATTGGAATGTGCGGTCACCCAAGACAATGGGAACTCGCATCCAATGCTTCATCGCCAACACGCGCCGCTGCTCGTGCTTGCTCTCCGTGAGAAAGCTGTTGGTTGTCGGAAAGGTCGTCGAGAACAAGCCCAGAGGACGCGCCTGGGTTGCCGCAGCCTCAATCTCAAAAAGAACATGCGCGAACGCCAAGTGGTCATTCTCCGACATGCCGCATCCGCCAGCCGTCAATGAGAACGCAAGTGCACGCCTGAGCGCCTTGGTGGAAAAGCGCGTCTTGCGCAAAGCGCAGTCGGGATCGACGACGGGCACCGACTTGGAGACCTCCGGCAACTCGTTGTAGTACTCACGGATGCGAGCCGCGACGCTCATGTACTCAGGCACCATTCGGACGTCGCTGGTCACCGGATGCTGGCCCGCGCCCCCCCCAATTCGGCCGCGCTCCATCCCGTCCGCACCCACGTAGGAACGACACAGCGACCCCGACAGACGTCCTTGCCGTTCAACAGCGGGCGTCCAGGCGGGTGGCTCCTCATCTTCTTCAAGGTTGCCGCCGTCGACAACTGCACCTGCGGTGGACGCCACAGGAGATGGGTCGGCGTCCACGTCGATGGTTTCGGTAGATGCCGCGGCAGCAGCTCCTGCGGCCGAGACCAAGTGGCGCCCCGTCGGCGTAATTGTCGTCCCCTCCAGCCGGTTGAGTGTCGCGTGCGAGGCCTGCATGTGTCTGCTCCGGTGTGCATCACACGAAAAGGTCATGTGGCAGTGCACGCAGGCGTACGTCGAGCGAGTGATGCGGCCGAGCGACACCCCGCCATGGGCGGGGACGGTCGCGGATGTCGACATGGAAGGGGTGGCAGTTGTTGAGCTAGCAGACGCCCGCTGCGAAGTTGTTCCGACAGGTGATGTGGGGCCAGTTGCAGTAAGGTCGGAAGGTTGTTGCTGGCAGCGATCGGAGTGACCAAGATCGGAGGGGTCCATAGAGGCGACGAGGCACCAACGCAGTGCTCTTATGCGGTCTTTTGAGCCCGAGAAACTGTACGGCCACCAGTGTGGAGCACGCAAAAATGGGTGGTGGGGCCGTTCCAGCGAGCGCAGAGGACACGGCGAACAAACGCCACCAGTTACAGACTGGAAGCAACGAGGATAAGCAGACAGCCTGTGAGCAGGGAGCCAAACGCAGGGCAACAGAGCCCATGCGGGCTCACTGAACAGCAACACACGAGGAGCTCCGCCCTACCGCCAGTGGCCCAGCGGACCGGTCGAGGAAAGCCGACCGGGTGACTCACCAGTCACACGCCAGACCGAATGCTACGGCAGCGCCACACAGACGTACCAGTAGTGCACCTCAGCCGGGGAGGCTGTCGGGAGCTCAGACACCGTTCTGAGGCCACTAACAGAGACAAGCCGCCCGGAAAACGCCCCTACTTCTATTCGGTGGCCTGCTGCAGAAGCCCTGCCTGCACGGCGCCGTGATGCCGGCTTGGAGCTCCCCGTACCTGCCGCGTCGTTTCCCGTCGGCGTGAGGAATAGAGGACCGCAGCGCAAAGAGGGATGGCCGTCATGGGTTGGATCTCAGGCACGGAGGAAAGGAGGCGAGGAAGTGAGAGCGCGGGTCCCACAAACGACCCCTCGCAGTGGTGCTCCCTGGTCAATCCTCATTCCTGCATTCCGAATCAAAAGGCACTCTGTTTGCGGAGGGATGGCCGCGACTTTTGTAGCCATAATTGCCGACGATGCGGGGGCCACGATCCGAGCAACTTTACTAAATTGGAACGGGGCCAGTTCAATGCGCCGACAGGATCAGGTAGCCCTGCTTTCCAGCAGGCAACAAAATTCTCTTCAGCGACATTTTTGTCTGCGGTAGGCCGTGGGGGGCGATTGGGGGCCTGCTAATTGTCCCCTCTCATCATTCCGCGAGGGCTTGGTCTTCATCTCACCATTGCTTTCCTTGCTGACTGAAATGTTGCAGGCCATCGTCGACCGCGACGTCGTCTTCCCGGGCACCATCGTCGGCGATCACCGCAACCCAATCGACGACTTTGGCGAAGGGCGTGTCCCGGGCCTGTTGGCTGCAGTACCAGAAAGAGGTGTTTCCGTGACGCACAGGGCATTGCTCTGCATGCGCACTGTCTGCAGCAGCGTCGCAGATGATTGCTTTGGTAAGCCACCTGCCGTACCCGGCCATGGTGATGGAGCATTCCTTTGATGGCGCATACGCGTGGGCGGGCGCATGGCTTACCCGCAAACCTAGCCAGAGCAGCTCGGATGCGAGGGGAACCTGGTGCTTCACCTTGGCAGATGCCTGGGGTCAAAGTGATGGTCCTCGAGCTCCAGTTCCTGTCAGTGGCATATTCTGACCCCTCGCGGTGGAGTTGGGGTGCTCGTCCTGGTGTGTTGTGAGTCCGCTTGCGATATCGGGCCTGTTCCTTGCTTGAGACGGTAGTCTAAGTACCGGTCTACCTTCCACCGTACTCATGTGAATATGCATGCACGTACGTGGCAAGTGTAGCGCTTCTCGCGCCTTTCCTCACCTTTTCCACGACAAGAATGACGAAGAGGAGAAATCTTGGTCCTGTGCCGCGGTCAGTTGCCAGTGTGCTCACTGCTAACCGTTGTTTGTAGATGACATGGAGCTCTCGATGCGATGCGGATCCATGCCCCCACTCGACCCCCAGGTTTTCGCACCTGAGAGACCCTGTGATGGGGCACTGGCTGGCGCCATTGGGAGCCACTCGTCACGACTGGCCAGGAGTTGTGGACGTACGACCGAGGGCTGCGGCGGAGACCGTCTTCACGCGTGCATCCGGGCCTACCCCGGCCATCCTGTGCGGAGCATAAGAGGGCAGTTGCTTGGGTGTTGTGCGCCTCAACGTGACTAGCATCTGAGGTTCCAGCCGAGCGCCTCCGCCGTCGTCTCCTTCTGTTCAACTGCTTTGACCGCAGTCGGTCGTCTCCTTCCTACCGCCCCCCATTTGACCACACCTCACATTTGTGCTCGCTGCTGTGCCTGGCGAGATGGTGCTTGCATTCAACAGCCCCTCCACGCAGCCCTTCTTGAATACGCAGCAGACTCCTGCACCCATGACCTACCACGAAGCCGCTGCGGCTCCTTGGGTGTTTCCTGCCCAGGGGCCGGCGGCTACGATGGCTCATGCCAGTCGTCAACCCTCTCTGTTCCCGCCTTCTTCAACCCCCGTCGGCACAGGGCTGATGGTGGCGCCAATGAGTGCACCAGTATGGCAAGCGGCGACCACTCCTGCTCCTACAGCGGGCGGCGCCCACACGCTCGCGGCCGCCCTGCCGTCATCGGAGGGCGCAGGTGCACGCCATGACCAAGGTGTGTACATGCGTGAGCTGGATGTGGCTCCAACGTCGGTCGCCCCGGCCGCTTTTGTGGCGGCGGCGGACCGCTCCGGGCCCGACCGCTCCTCTCCGCGGGCCAGCCCGTCACTTGGTGTCCAGGTTAGCCGCCCCACTTCGTCGGCGGCGACGGACGGTTCTTCGGGGGCAGAGGCCCCTCGTCCGACGGGTATTGACGCGCGCCGCGCTGGAGCACGGTACGGTCTTCTCCCCGCGTGGGTGACTGCAGCGAGGACGCCGCGGGCGCCCTCAGGTCGTCGCCCGCGGACTTCCAACACTCGACGGTCGCGCAGCCGCTCTCCTTCTCGCCAGAGGCGTGAGGAGGGACAAGGTGCGGCGCCGCCCTTCGCCGGTCGTTCCCGGGAGATCATCCATGATGTGGGGGAGAGAGTGGAGAGCGCTACAATGTCGGACGTCATCTACTTCGTGACATCAACCGCAGTGGGCACCCGACGGGTGCTGAACAAGATTGAACAGCAGTCAACTATCGTCAATAACCAGCAGCGGCAGATGCAGTGCGTCCTTAACCGTCTTGCCATTCATGGTGACATGGCGGTAAGGGCGCGACAGGCCGCAAGTGATACGGAGAACATCATCAAACAGAAGCTCGACGACATCATGGCTATGCTCAAGCAGCAGATGGCGGAAGAAGACGAGGACCAGTCGCACATCACCGAAGAGGACAAGGCGGCTTGGGTTCTCGACGTCGCGGTATGTTGGCTCCTTTTTGTCGCCTGCTTCATTTCTGTGATGTTTCTGTACTGGCGTGGGATTGTGTAACACTCGGCCTACCTTGCTCGGATGCCTGCTCTCTTTGGCTTTTACTGACTACAACCTCCGTTGCTCTGTTGCATCTTGCGTCGTGTGTGCTTTCTCGACCTTCTGGCCGTCTCGTCACTCCTATTTTGTCAGAGGGCGCTGGATGAGTGGCTCGAGACACGATTTTTGACGGGCGTGTGCGGTGCGGACATCTGGCCCGATCATGCAGAGATTAATCGACAGGTGCAGAAGTGGACGATGACGCGTGTTGCAGTTGATGAGGCGACATCCATAAGGTTGCTCCAGGAGAGGTGGTGCCTACCTGCTCGTTCTTCCATTCCCGGTCGGGATGGCGATGACGCGGGCCGACAGAAGGCCAAGACGAGGGCCTGCCGTTATCTCAATCGTCGAGTCTCCCACTTCTTCCAGCGCATCGGGGACCGCGTCTCAGCGTCGTACACGATGAAGCTGTTCCACCTGACGGGGATGGGCGTCTTGCGTCGGGCGCGCGCCGATCGTCCTAAGATGGAGGTATTCCTGTCGAACAACCTCGCAGCGGACCTACTCGCCGACGACGAGTTCATCACCGACGCTGACAGTCGCACCGCCCTCCTGAACGCTGGGATTGAGGTGTTCAAATCGTTTGGCGAAGCCAACCGCTTTTCTGAGCCGTGCCGCACGCCCACCGGCCACTCTACCGGCTCGGTAGCGCTGGTGTGTCTGCAGTCGCACCTCGCCGTCTTCACAACCAAGGTGCGGGAGCACTTGAAGCTTCGGCAGCGTGTCCCTGGTACCGGGCCGCGCTCCAACTTCAACACCGGCCATCGTCAAACGTGGGAGGCCGAGATCGATATCCTCAATGAGCACTTGATTAGCCAAGGTGCTCGTCAACGTAACGGTCTACGTCTCGTTGACGGCAACAAGGACCACCGTGCGCTCAGCGTGCGACCCCCAGGCGTGGCGGAACCGCCCGTCCCGTTGTCGATTGCAAGCTCCCTAGAGGCGTTTGGCGCCGCCGACCGCGTCTGGAACGAGTTCGCAACGTCGCGCCCGTATGGAGTCGGCCCGCTTCCTTCGCAGCAGGCTGCTGGCATTGGTGGCGTTGAGGCGGGTGTTGGCGGTCGTTCGGCCGGTGAAACCGAGGCCATCGGTGGCATTGGCGTCGACCAGCCTGGGCGCACGATGGCCGCGCCGTGGGGCTCATCCATGGCGGGGAATGTCGCGGCGGCGTCCTCGGCGGCGGCCGGGGGCTCGGCGGCGGCCGGGGGCTCGGCGGCGGCCGCGGCTGCGGCGGCGGACGGGGGCTCGGCGGCGGACGGTGTCTTCTACGACAATGCTGCGCATGGTCTCAATGGGTCTCGCGGGCTGGGCACTTCGATGTCAGATGCGGATGCCGGTTGCCAGGGTCGCTCGTAGCTCGTCCGGTATCTGGCTGTGTTCTTGCTCGTCGGCGTGATTTGACGTCTGGCGGGCATGTGCTCGCTCGACGGGCAACGACGGGGTTCGCTTTGTTACTCTTGCTTTGTAGTGATGCCCCTTTTTCATCGATGTATGCAGTACGTCGGCGCGCACGTACGTACGGTCGGTGAGTAGCCTTTAGAAGATAGACTAGAACATATACTAATGAATCACCACGCATTAGGGCGGGTGCCCAGCTCCTATTCATTTTGTTAACGCCCGTCGTGCGACAGTGTCACGGGACCGTTTTCTTCATGATCACGGAAACTGTTGAACATTCATGAGAGTCTCACGACTAGGGCCGTGCACCTTGACGGCACTGTAACGGAATTCTGGAAGTGCAGGGGTTCGTTCGGGATCCGTCGGGGAACTGCCGCCGGACAGCCAACTTGACCGTGAAGGCTGGATAGGGTTCAGACGACCGCCGCGGCGGCGCACGGACACGGCGGCCTCGGTGTCGGGTGGATCACGGGAGCGACCCGTCCCGCCCGGCCGGAAGCGTCGCCTCCACGAGCCGTTGCCGAGGCAGCAGCAGGAACAACGAGGCAGTGTCAGCCAGGAGGGAACAACGCTGATGGCCGACGTTCCGCTGTTCGAGATTGGGTGGTTTGGCACGGCCCTTGCAGCTTTTCGTGTAGATTCCCTTTCTGGACGTGAAAATGATGCTCAATTCGAAACTCCAGCAGATGCAACCGAGCAGCGGACAACTACAACTGTACAGCTGGCTGCACTCGTCCAGATGACGAAAACTGGGTGTGAGAATACCACCTGTGTGTATTTTTCACTGAAAGGTGCAAAGCCTTATGCTGACTTTCCCTTTCTGAATGCTTCAGCTCACAACTAAATTTAGACACAGCGTCTGGGATGCCCCGAATTTTGTTTTTCGCTCGTAGCAACGCTCTAAGGCTGTTCGCTGCGCTCTGCGTATGATCCACCTTGAGGTGGGAACTGACTGGAATCCAATCGTAGATTCGGGGCAGCGGGCGACGCAGCACGGTACTTCTCGATGTGGTTCGCTTCGCGTCGACCACAGCCCCCACCGAAAAGGGGCGATGAACAGAGCACCGCTGCAGCTACAGCCACCACCTAGCCAGAAGGGCGTCTTCTCCCTCGCCCCCGTTCGGTGAGGAGGAGCGGGGGGACGACGAGTCACATACGGAGAAAGCAGGGATTGCGAAGCTTGGGCAGTTACAGTCGCAACCGCAGCCCTCCCGCACCTGCAGCTGGTGGCGCCATGGCCAACTGTGTGCCTGGCAAGAAGGAGCAAACGAGGCTGTGTGGCTCCGTCGTTGACCGTTGGGCCTGGAGTCGGAGAGGCTTGCAGGGGAGCGAGCGAGTTCATCAAACCGGGGGCGAGGGGGTGAGCGAATTCACCCTAATGGAGGAGGCGGGACTATAATCCGGCGCAGCGACGCACTGCCGTCATGCGGACCGCGCACGGGCTGCCCAACCTGTGAATTGAAGAGCGGCTCACCATACTCTCCCTCCCTCTACGACGCCTGAAAGCCCGACTGGACCAGGATGGGCATGACACACCGCGTGCCTGGGTGGTCACCGACTCCGTTGTCGCCAAGCACCGCGGGAGGGAAAACGCTTGGCTGGTGCGACACCGTGGCGCGGACCCCGCTCGAGCGGGCCGATGCGCGGCACGAGGTGGTACCGTGCTCACCTGCGGTCCGTGCGGGAGGTCTTGTCCCGCGCGGGACTCGTCTCTCCAAGGAGGCACTCGGTTTTCTTGGTCTCGGACCTGGCCCGGACAGCGGCCTGCCAATGCAACGTACGTGCTCTCCCGGGCCGCACAATTTGGGCGCGTCTGAGAACCCGTCATCAAATCTGTCTGTGATGGGCCTGCCCAGGGGCGCCGTCGCACCAGACGCCACGCTTGTGCTCAGGAGCCCGCCTGCCGCTGCTCGTGCACCGATTTGCAAACGACATCGAAACCATGCAAACATCTCCGTCAGAGGCGGAGAGAGCACCATCCCGTTTATCCCAGCGGGTGCTCCCCAGTTCGAGCGCCCGATTGGTCGGTTTCCCTCCCCACGTGGTGTCTGACGTTTGAGAGCCGACCCGCAACGGCCACCATCGCCACGTACAAGAAGCATCCAGATCACCGAGCGTTGGGCCCTGACCACGCTACGCGACACGGGAGGACCAGTGACCATGCGATTCGTACCGCCTGGGAGCGGAACGCGCGACTACCTATCGTAGCTATTGGTCGCTCCCTGCTGCCACCTCTGTCTACTTGTCAGCGCGGGTGGACCAAGAGGTCGCCGCAGAGAAGGGATGATTTGGCCGAATTGATCAATTGTGGCTTCACCTGGGACATCTTCAGCGACTTCACTGATATTATCAACAAATCATCACAATTGGAAATTTATTACTACTCTGCGATATTGGTACACACCTTAACTGTCAAGCTGGCGGGAGCAACATCTCTCCAAGTGTGGTTTTCCACACCGTGGAGTTAGATCCACGTGCCAGAGCGAGACAGGCCCTCAAGGGGTATCCTGCAAAACCAGAGACCGAAACATTTGCTCTCCAGTACGGTCAAGATCAGACTGAAGAAAGAGCAGTCACGAAGTTTTCGCTGTGTAATCAGTTCCGCTGTGTCTTACTGGAGGGAATTGAAATAATCGATTGCTCTCCTCTGCGTCCCGGTTCCGTTGATGGAAGGCCCGAGAGCATAACGCCCCCTCATCGAGCAACCGAAGTGGGACCCGCTCGCCCCGCCCGAGCGCACAGTGCTGTCGGTGAACAGACTGGATTCGAGGTCCCCGTTTCGGGCCTTCCTTGTCGTTCGGGGTCCCTGGTCTCGGCATTGCCGCGCGGCCCCGATTTGGGGCGGACGCAGTCGGCGGGGGGGCACGCGGCGGAGCGCACAACACTTGGGACGTCACGGACGGTTGGCGTCGTGGGTGGGTGGGCGCGGCAGGCATCGTGCACATGACTGGAAGAAGGGGGGGGACCGCCATCGTCTTGTCATTTGGGTGTTTGCCCTTGACGGGTGAGACCGCCCGTGCCACGGTGCGGGGGTGACCGATTTCATTGTGCGTCGCCTCGCGCCTCGGAGGGGACGGGGCACTCGCGTGCAGTCGCTAGACCCCTCGCCCAGCCGCTTGCCTGTTGCCGGGGACGCGCGTGCTCCATCTCTGTGCCTAGTGACCCTTCCGGAAGGCCTCTCAACGCTTCTCCCTTCACGTTCCACGTCAGTGGCGGCGCGGTAGCTTCCCTCCCCACCGCAACGACGGGACGGCCCCATGAAGGGGAGCCGGTCGACCTCGGACAGCGCTGCAGACGATTCAATGTCGACCGCCTCGACGCCCTCGTGGGCGTCCGTGCGCCCCCCCTCCATTCTCGGCGGCGTGCGCTTCCTCCTCGTCGAAGCGGATCTCCTCCTCACCGTCGCGTCGGGCGTCGCGGCGCTCGCCGCCTTCCTGGCACTCGATGGAACCCCCCCCCGGACGCGTCTGTACTTCCCCGACAATGGGCGGTGGCAACCGTTTACGGAGGAGTCCATCCCCGTGCGCGACGTCGTCTTTGTGCTCCTCCTCGGCATCCTGCCGGGCATTGCCGCGGTGGAGGTGGCGCTCGCGCGGGGCATCCGCCGTGCGCCGTGGCCGCTCGCCCTCCTCGCCGCGTGGCGCTACGTGGCCGCCTACGGCTCCTCCCTCGCCATGACCGGGTTTTTCCTCGAGGTGGCGTGGGCGTCGCTCGGGTGGCTCCGCCCCGACTTTGCGTCGCGGTGCCTCGGCAACGGCCCGTACGCGCCCGGTCAGTTTGTCAATTCGGTCGTCCGGTCAAACGCCGACTGCACGACGGGGGCAACGGAGGAGTTTTTGAATGTCGGCCGGCGGGCCTTCCCGTCGGGTCACTCGGCGGGTGCTGCCGTTGGGGGGGTGTGGGCGACCGCCGTGCTGCTCCGCGCGGCGGGGTCTGGCATTGGCGGGCTGCTCGCGCAGGCGGCCGTCGCGGGCATTTACGGGGTGTGGTTGTGGGTCGGCCACGTTGCGCTGAGCCGCGTCATTGAGAACCGCCACACGGTGGCGGACGTGAGTGGGGGGCTCGCCCTCGGCGCCATCGTTGGGGGGGTCAGCGCCTACTGGGTGTCGGGTGCCGTCGCGCGGCTGGAAGCCAAGCTGTCGGGCGCGCCGGGTGGTGGGGGGGGGCGCCGCGCACCGCGGGGGCGGGGTGCACCCCAGCGGCGGGGGGAGGACGGGGAGGGCACGGCCTCGTCGCTGTCGACCGTGGATGGGGGCGCTCCGGTAGATGGGGAGGGGGAGGCACTCGCGGGCATCACGGCCTCGTCGGCGCTCTACGACGAGGCGCCAGAGGGGTTGGCACCGCCGGCGGCTGATGACGGGTCGTTGCGCAGCTCGGCGGTCGACGTGGAGGCCGGCCGGCGGCGGGGCGGTCGGGGAGGTCCGCGCGGCGATGTAGCCATTGCATTATAGGGGAATCCTACCGCTTTTCGTGCACGGCAACACCCGTGCTTGTGGGCCCTTGGTCGATCCTTGTCTATGTCCGTGCTTGGCGTCCACGCCGACGGGTCGTGTTGCGGGCACGGCCTTGCCGCCACGCGTGTCAGATGCGGCCATCTTCCACCATCCGACGTAAGAGCGACAATGTAGCCCTCCCCCGTTGACACGAACAGTCGGCAACCGCGGAAACCGGAGCACCGACACCGACACTGGAGCGGTGGAGCAAGGCGGGTGTGTCATCAGGGGGCAGGAGCGTGAGGCATGTTCCAACGCCGACGGATGGGTCGCGCGACACGACGCAGGCGTGGTCAACGTGCCGCCGTCCATTTGCGATACGGATGGCGGGGGTGGCGAAGGTGAGATCCCGCCATTGACGCCCACACACACCGCCCACGCGCCCGCCCACGCGCCCGCCCACCTGCCCACCCACCCGCCCGCCCGCCCGCCAGCCCGCTCCCGGCCTTCTCGTCCGCCCGCTGCGGCTGTGCACATCCTCAACGGGCGGTGCGGGGGCACGGCCACGAGCGAGGCGTGCGCCAGCCGGCGCGACCAACGAACGCGAGCACGACAGGACCAAGTGAAGCGACCGACGAGCACGATAAATATAAAAACGACGCGCATCCGGTGCGCGCATTTTCCGGCTCGCCTCCACTCGTCGTTCAGCCAATCGCCGACACGGATCCGACCGAGTGGATCAGCCGTCGTGCTCAGGACGCGACTTGTCGCCGCCAACTCGGCGGCGGCCACACCAGCCACGTCCCGCTCGTCGCGCTTGTTCCCAGTCTCCACTCGCTGCGCCCGCCTGCTCGTCCTCGCTGCATCGTCACCTTTGACACAGCGTCTCATTGTCTTCACCCTTGCTTTCTTTTGACTCCTTTGCATTACCTCTTGCCGTATCTCCTCCCTTGTCCGACTCCCCGGTCCTGCAGTCGACTCCGTCCCCCTCCCATCCATCCCCGCTTTCTCGTTGCCCGTCCCCCCCCCCTGCCTGCCGCCATGCCTCCCCCCACCGGCGGCCGCATCCTCGTTTGCGTTAAACGCGTCATCGACGCGTACGTCAAGCCCCGTGTACACCCGTCTGGGGCGGGCGTCGACACGGGGGCGGCCAAGATGGCGATGAACCCCTTTTGCGAAATCGCACTCGAAGAGGCTCTCCGCCTGCGGGAAGCCAAGACTGCGGGCGTCACCGAGGTTGTGGCCGTCACCATCGGTGCCAAGGCGGCGGCCGACACGCTGCGCACGGCGCTCGCCATGGGCGCCGACCGGGGGGTGCACGTACTCGCCGAGGGCGGGGGCGGTGGGGGGGGGGGGCCCCC
>Ga0209093_1000716_pt1 | contig 18340 bp, 2 predicted proteins | sample SidtaG_4_FD_187450 | JGI IMG/M metagenome (GOLD analysis project Ga0209093, IMG submission 187450) | Marine algal microbial communities from Sidmouth, United Kingdom - Sidmouth_Male1 metaG (SPAdes) (version 2) | ecosystem: Host-associated > Algae > Red algae > Unclassified | place: Sidmouth... | reverse complement strand
AAATGGGGTCGGAGACGTTGATGCGGGAGCGTTCCGGCCCCATTTCCTTAATAATGAGACACGTTTGCGCCACGTTGCGCCACGTTTCGCAAATATGACTTGGGGCCGACGTTGCAGGGTTTGCTCTTAGGTACCAAGAGCGGAGGTCAGAAAAACCCACATGAAAATCTCGCAGATAATCAAGGACATGCGCTTTACATGCACTGAAGAGGGGTTGAAATCGGAGCCAGCTTTGGAATGTCTTAAATATTTCAATGCGTGTGGGACGCGGATAGCTGTGTGGATCAGAGTGAGTGCACGTGGCGCACGCATACCCAATCATTACAAGGATGGCTGAGAGCCGTCCTGAGGAAGCCGTAGTAGCCAGTCGTTACAACTTTCGAGTTGTAACGACTGGACAGGGATTCGTCTCAGTATCCGAACATCCTACGTGCATGGTGCGGGGGCCTCGCGCACACGGTCACCGCCTATGGCGCCCTGTGCCGTGGCGCCAGCGTTCAAAGCGGCGGCATAGCAGTGTTGCTGCTTGCGGCGTACCTTTCCCCCCGCGACGTGCTCAATAGCCGTGTGTCTATCGCCTCTACGCTGGGGCGGCACCCAGACGGCCGCCGCGTCGTCCAGCGGCGCTGTCACGTCGCGTCCGACGAACGCCGTTGCGGATTGGGCAACGGGTGACTGCCATCGATGGCGGGCGGAGGGAAGGGGGGGGGGTGCGGAGGGGTGGGACGGGGATCGCGGCCGATCGCGGCCCAGTCCCTGGTCGCGGACAGCAACGCGAGGCACGTGAGGATCCAAAGTTGAAACCTGGCTGAGCCCCCCCGCATCCCGAGCCAGCTTTCAAAAACACCCCCTGCGACCCCTGAAGCCGGTCCTGTCAGCCCCCCCCGTCCAAACCCATCACTAACCCACCCCCCTAACCTCGGACAAACCCTGTCACCACATCCAAACCCTCCCAAATCAGAGCCGAACGCTGGCTTTTTCGACACTCGCCAGGAAGGGCGATTCTTCCGTCTTCTGCACGATAAAAGAGGGCTACTTCGCAGTTCTTCAGGCGACACGAAGGGTGGACATCACTGGAGAAAGACTGTATTGGCCACCGCACCGCGTCGCCTGCGCCGCACCGCGCCGCCGTCCACCGACGCTGGCCCGGCCCGGCGCTGTCTGAGCGCGGATTCCGCGCGCGCCTGGCGCGAGCGTCTTGGGGGGGGTGGCAGTGGCCACGTTTGTCGCCTCCCTCGCATCGCGTGCGCGGTGGGGCGTTGCGGGCGACTCGGCACAGACACAGACCCTATTCTCGTCGGTTTCCCTCCCCCAGGCGGCAGCGGGGCGGGGGAGGGGGACGTCCCCGTGGGGCGTGACGGGCGGGTGGCGCTGGAGGTGCGCGCGGGGCTGGTTGGCTCGCTGCCTCGCTGCCACCCGCGGCCACGCCCGCCACAGATGTGACCGCCGCCCTCCCACTGACCGGTGCATCTGGCAGGTCGCGGCGCGCCGCAGCCACTGAGGGCCCCTTCCCGAGCTGGGCACACGTCAGGGCACGCGGGCGAGTCGCCGCCGACGTGCGGCCGCGGAGCGCCGCAGCGCGGCCCGCTCGGCGCGGGTGCTGCCCTGGCCCCTCCTCCCCACCACCGTCCGGCCCACGGGAGGCCACGTTAGGCGCCGCATCGCGCACGGCCGGGGCGCAGATCATAGGAAATCGGGTGCCCTCACACGGACGCCCTTTTTCTTCCGTTTCTCGTTCGGATTGCATCCACCAGACGAATGGACATTTGTCAGTCCCAACGGTCGGCAGTTGTCCTGTGAGAAGAGCGGCCGAACGAAAGGCCTTTCGTCCGGGCAAACCTTGGTTCCCGAAATACAGCTCTACACCCTCCTGGCAGTACTTCTTTCGGTGCTGCAATTTCTATGATAATGATGATGACTAAGACTGCTAGGCAAAGAACACCAGTCCTCTTGCTTCCCCACCGTCCCCCTCCCCACCTTCCCCCTCTCCACCTTCCCCCTCTCCACCTTCCCCCTCCCCGCCTTCCCCCTCCCCGCCTTGCCCCTCCCCACCTTGCTCCTCCCTCCTCCCGCCTCAACTCCCCACACTTCCCTCCACCTGCCCCTTCTCGGTCACGTCCGGACCTCGTCCCTTCCGACCTCCCGCGCCCCGCTCACCGCTGCCCCCCCCCCCCCCGCCGATGCCGCTGTACTCCTCCACGTTCACCGATGTCGACATCCACAGCCATCGCCGCTCCCCCCCGTCGTAAAACGTGTGCCTCCACAATACCCTCCATCTCTCGTCCACTGCTGCCGCCCCAGATGCAGGAAGGCTCACTCGGCAGCACGGCAACCAGAGTGCGTGAGTGTGGACCAGGGGAGGATGACGGGCATGGAAGAGTCAGCCGAGGCAAGGACTGCTCTTTGAGGTGTGTCGCTTGCTCTCCCGGGCCGGCTGTCTTTATTGTTGTTGCGCCAAAAAGTGGAGAGTCCAGGCTTGACAGAGGCGCTTTTTTGCGTTTGATTGGCCCAGACAGCGATTGGCTTGACTGGGGTCTCTCCAGCTTCTGACGGAACGACCACAGAGGCTCTCGCAGAGTCCTGGACAAGCACCCCTCTGACAGATCGCTGTGGGCGGATTGCCACTTTGCTAGACGAGAATCGGGGAACGCCCGGTGTTCGTTCGCAGGACAAACACTCGAACGAAAGCCGAACGAGTCTGTGTCGTTCGGGTTTGTCCGGAGCCGTTTTGGTTTCGTCTGACGGCACCATGTTTCCGACGGTAGGTCCAGCGCGGTGCTGCCTGGCTGCCGCCCGCCGTCGCGATAGTGCGTCTGACACGCCGGCCCAGAGGGTCCATCCAGGGGGGGGGCTGTGCCGGGAGCGCCCCGCTCGTCGGCGCGCCGCTCTGCCGAGCGCGAGCCGCCTGTTCGCCGCTGTCGCGGCACTCTCCTCCGCCGCGCTGCCGCCCCGTGGTGGGGCAACCGCCACCGCGGCCGTCAGGAGGGAGGCGGGAGGGAGGCGGCAGCACGACGGGGGGCTGGCGCCGGGATGAGGCGCTCGGGCCCTCGTCGGTGCTAGTACGCCATCACCTGCTGCTCGCGACCGCGTAGGTGTGCGCCTGTGCCCCTTTTGACTGTTGGGCATTGCCCATTCACCGAGGTAATCGCCTCTTCACCCCCCCCCCGCCTCCCCCACCACCCGTGTTGGTTCTCTTTGTAGTCCGATTCCCCCCTCTTTCGCCACCGCCCCCCTCCCCTTTTTTTGTTGTCTTGGTTTCCCCTCCTTGCACCCCCTTCTCCCCCACTTCGTACCCCGCGACCATGGGGGACCTGTACTCGACGCTGCTGGTGCGGCTAGCGCTCCCCGCCGCGACGCTTGTAGCCGCGCTGATGAACTTTTCGGCGCTCGGTCTCGTCTACCTGGTCGCCTTTGCGGCGCTCACGTACCGCCCGTCCTACTCGCTCCGCAAACACTATCCCGCTCCCGCGCTGGCGGTGCTCGCCTCCTTCTCCATTGGCCTGCTGGTGGTGCAGGTGACGCTCGCGTCGTTGATTGTGGCTGAACGCCTGAGTCCGACCGACGTGGGGCTGTGGGCGCACCTGGACGATGTCGGCGTGGCCCGCTTTGACCGGGGTGTGTGGGACGGCCTGCGGTGCGTGCTCGGCCCCGCTCTCGTCACCTCCGTATCGCTCCTTTGCTTGCTGGCCGAGGAGCGCCGCTCCCGCCGCTCCTTCATGTACGTGATGTTCCACCGCGGGGGCGCGCCGGTGGCAGGTCGGCCCTCGTCGAAGCGCCTGCGGCTGCGACAGACGCGGTCGCTGGTCGAGGCCGCCCTTGTGACCGTTCCGGACTTGCCGGCGCGTCACCACGTGAGCGTGCCGGGGATTGGCAACGCAGTGGCGACTCGCGCGTCGTCGCGTGCCAGCCGCTACAACCCCTTTCCGTGGGCTGGCCGTGTGTCGGCCGACGCCGTAGAAGGACGCGCCAGCCGTGGCCTGTCGGGGGGCAGTGGTGCCAGCAGCACCTCGTTGGAGACGGACTTGGCGAGCGCCACGCCCGACGGGTTAAGCGTGCGCGTGCCGTCGGGCTCGTCCCTGCCCGACGGGGTCCCGGCCGACGACACGGACGGGACGGGCACGGGCTTTGACGGGTACAACGACTCGAGGAGTTGTCTGGTCCACGGCCTGGCCGGCGGCGGGGTAGAGGCAGAGATGCCGTCCCGCCTGACCCGCTTCATGGCCGGCACGGGCGGGGTGTTTTGGACGGCCGTCGGCCTTGCGGCCACCGGCACGGCGGTGAGCAGCGTGGCCAACAGCTTCTTCACCGCCGTCCTCTTCTTCATCGTCCTCTCATGGGGCTTTGGGTGGGAGGGCGTGCGGCCAGCCGTTGCGCCGTCGCGGGTGCTGCGCGGCCTCGTTGCCCTGCGCGGGACGCTGCTGCTTTACATCTTTGCGCTGGTCGCCTTCCAGCTGACCTGGCTTGACGGCTTCCGCGACTTGCCGGTCGTCGTGTTGATGGGCGTGCGCCCCCTGCGCACGGCGGGGCAGCCGCAGGGGTGGACTCACATGATGGCGCTTGGTGGGGCACTTTTCTGCTACGTGGTCACGGGCCTGTTTGCCAAAGCCGTGCGGGGGGCGTACGTGACGCGCACGCACTGGGCGGCGCTGCTCGTGGAGGAGAGCGGGACGGTCGCCGCGTCGTTGTCGCGGCCGTCGTCGTTTTTGTCGTCTGACGAGCCATCGGCGGAGAGTGCGGGGGTGGATGCACACGGGTCGGCGCGCGGGTCTTTCGTAGGTGCCTCGAGCAGCGGGACGAGCTCGCCCGGCGGCAGCGGCGACAAGGCTTGCGTGGGGGCAGCGGCGGCGGCGGGAGGCTCCCGCGCCGGGCCGGCTGGCACCCCACCCCGGCGCGGCGCGCCCCCAGGTGTCGCCCCGCGCACCACGTCGGCGCCGCTGCGGGGGTCGGGCGCCAGGCCGCCCCTCCCCCCCGGCAGCAGCCGCAGCCGCTCCGTACCCGAGTGGGGCGTTGCTGACGCCGTGGCGTCGTCGGCGTCCTCGGCAGCGGTGGCGACGGCCGAGGCGGCGTCTGCCGCCGCTGGAGAACCCCCCTGGAAGGACGCCGGGCGGTCGCCGCGAGTGGACCGCGTGCGCAGCCCGTTTGCGGGCGTCTCAGCGCCCGCTCGGCAAGCGTCGGCGGGCCTCAGCGGCCGGAGTTGGACGGGCAGCGTGCGGTCTGGGGCCAGTGGCTTGACGCCTCAATCGGGACGAGATACAGACGAGCTGAGTTCCCGCCGGCTGAGGTCTCCGCTGACCGCGTCGACGCGGTTTGGGTTGAGCGCCAAGGAGTTTTTGCTGCTGCGCTCGCTCCTGCACTTGGCGTCGGTGGCGCTCATGGTGTGGGTGCTCGTGCTGCCAGGATTTTTGACGCTGCCGCTCCTCCTTCTGGCCTTCTTGTACCTGACGTTCAAGCGGTGCCGCAACTCGCGGGTGCTCGACTACGCCGTCTACTACGTGATGGCCCTACAGCTCGTGCATGCAGTCTACGTGGCGGTGCTGGTTGCGTGGGGGCTGCCCGAGTCGACAACCGCCGACGCGCTTGGCCTCCGCGTCGTCAATGCGCCGGTCGTCCCTGCGATTATTGAGGTTGCGACGATTGCGCTCATCGCCCTTTCCATCTACCTGAAGGAGTACCTCAAAACGGTGCGCGTGTGGGAGCCCCGGCGGGACGGTGGGCAGGCGCTGATGGGCAACGTCACGGAGCAGGAGTTGCTCGAGATGATGCTCTCCCACCGGGAGTACTCGGCGGTGGCCAAGGGCACCTTCTCCCCCTTCAAGGTCATCCTGGACCAAGTGGCGCTCGCCGCCCTGTACGTGGCCGGCGCGTCGGCGGCGACCGCGCTGAACGCGGTCTTCATCATCTCTCTCACCGCCATTTGCGTGACGCAGGTGGTGCCGCTCATGTACATGTACAAGCGGCGTCTGATTGCGGTGGTGTGGGTATCCATCTTTGTGTACTCCATGGCGTTCATGGCGACGACATCGGTTGTTTGCCGCATCGGGAGCGGGTCAACCTTCAATTGCACGTCGCTTGGCACCAGTGCCGCCGGCACGGTCGGCGTGAGGGCGGCCGACACGCTGCCAGTGCTGGCCTACACCCTGCTTGTCGTCTGCGCCTCCATCCAGGTGCACTTTACGTGGCCGTGGCGAAGCGACACGGACGCGGCGGCGCAGCAGCAGGAGCTGGCATCGGCGTTTTGGACCTTCCTGCGCCAGTACTTCCTGTACCTGGCCTATGCGGCGCTGCTGCTCTACCCGCTGGTGTCACCGGCCAACTTCCTCTCGTACGGCTACCTGGTGCTGCTGCTGCTGTGCTTCCTTGTCGAGATTCTGTTCCGGTTTCAGACCTCCCGGCGGGTCTTGTCCCGGCTGTGGCTTGCGGTGGTGCTCTTTGCGTGCCTCAGCCTAATCGCCCGCTACCTCGTCCGCTTTGACCGCATTGATATGGCGGAGAACCAGGCCAAGTTGGTGTTTGGCGTCGGCGCGGGGATGTCCGGCTTTGTCCTCACCCTTGGCGACGCAGCCATCCTCATCGTCATTTCGCTGCAGGGGCGGCTCTTCCTGCAATCCAACGAGCTGGCCGCCAACTCGTTGCTGCCGAGCGTTTCTTCGTCGCTGTCGCCGCGCCCGCCCTCGAGGTCGCCGCGCCCACCGTCGACGGGGGCGGCGCTGCCGCCTCCCCCGTCGGGCGCGCCTGTCGCGTCTGCCGTATCTGGCGTACCTGTCCGGCGGCCGTCTGTGGGGCCCTCTCCGGCCGGACCGTCGCGGGCACGGCCACCAACGCTCGCCTCGGAGGCGGGCGGCAGTGGCAGTAAGGACCCGGCGGTTGACAAGGCCGCCGAATGGGCGGCAACAACGACGGGCGCCACCCCCGGCTCAGAGCGCGGCAAGGCTGCGTTTGAGTCGCCGGCGCTGGGGCGGTTGGACAGCAGCACTTCGTTGCACAAGTCGTCTGATTTTGCCGAGCTTCCCGACGTGTCGACGCGCGCCAAGCTTCTTGACGCCAAACGCTTTCTGCTACGGGTGCGGAACTCGCTGCCGGTGGTGCAGACGCGCGACGCGCTCAAGTGGCTATACGTGCGACTTCGCCAGGCGCTGCAGCAGCTTCTCTTCCCCTACTCGTCCATCCTCCCCTCGTTAGCGATTGTGGCCGCCGCGATTTGGCTGGACGGCATCACGTTTTTTGGCGCCGTCTACGTGCTGCTCGGCTGCCTGATTGTGTGCCTCGACAACCGGCCGGCCATCTCCCGTCGCTCCGTCGCGGTCATCCCCCTGGCGCTCCGCGTGCTGTCCCCGCTTCTGCTTCTCATGTCGTTTAGCTGCATGACCCTGCAGTATCTGTACCTGGTGTTGAGCTTGCAGCAGGGGTCGGCGTTTGTGGAGCTGCAAAGCGGCTCTTGGGGGCCGATGGTCACGTGGATCGGCCTGCAGTATGACCCGGCCACACAGGACGGCACGTTGTTCGTGCCGATTAGCCAGGATGCGATGCTCGCGCACTGCCTGGTCTTTGTGACGGCGTTTTTGCAGCGCGCCACCCTGCGGTGGGCGTCCAGCTCGTTCAAGCAGGCTGAGACGGTCGGTGGGGGCGGCCCGCCTAACGCGTTGGCGCGGAGCCCGTCGGGCGTATCGGACAGCGACGGGGGTGACGAGCGTCTTCGAGCAGGCTTGTTGTCGGCGCGGCCGATCAGCGACGTCGTCTCAGGCCTGGTGCTGGACGAGCGCCTTGGCGTCGCGCGGCGCATGTCAGCGGAACCTGGGTCCGTCGACGGCGGCAAGGGTGGTGGCATCGAGGGGTCTTTTGGCCCGCTGCCCGTGGCGTCATCACCCGGCCCCAGCAGCGGAGGGAGAGCCTCGGAGGACCCTTCCCACAACTCTAGGGCGACCGGCGGGTCGGTGCCGCCGGTCGGCACGGACAGTGGCAGCAGCGACCTTTCGCTGGCCAGCCCGATGTCGCGGCGGGCCCAGTACCTGGCGGGCAGTCGTGTGCACTTTGCGCCATCCTCCCCGCGGCCTCTGGGCCCTGGCTCCCCCGAGCCGGTGCCCAGGGTGTTGCGCGACAAGGCCGGTGCATCCGGGTTGTCGTATGGGAGCTATGGCTTGGACGCGTCCGACTACGCGCTGCACAGCGCGGGCGGGGGCGCCTCCTTTGACCTGCCGTCGCCCGAGCATCGGACGACGCGGCTGCTGCTGTGGTGCGGGCGCTCGTTACTGCTGCTTGGCCGCCGGCTGGGCGACGTTTTCGGTCTCCTGCAACCGTTTTGGGCGTCGTGGGGCTTTGACATGACCTACGTCGTGTTGGTCGTCGGCTCTGCCATCAGCCGTACTGTCTTTTCGCTGGTGCACATCGTCTTCGTGCTCACCGTGTGCCTTATCCCGCGCCGCACGATGGCCCGCTTGTGGGTCATTTGCACGCTCTTCCTCGTTGCCCTCGTCCTGCTACAATACGGTCTGTCGCTCGGCCTACCGCCGGTGGTGTCCTGGTCGTGGAAGCTTCGCGACCAGCTGCCTGAAGTTTGGCAAGCGTGGCTGTATATTGACGAGTCCAACAGCACCCGCAAGCGCAAGACGGACATCACTATCGCCTTCATTGCGGTCATTTGTGCGGGGACAACGCTCAACGCCATCCCCCCGCGACTGTCGCTCAACCAGTGCGGCCTGTGCCCGTCGTGCGTGCCAAGAGGCCGGTGGAGCCTCGGCCGCCTGTTTGGGCAGAGTAGCTGCCCGGACGCCCCTCCGTGCGCATCGTCGTCAACATCGTCGTCGGTGAGCAAGGAGGACGGAACGGCGGCGGAGGCGGCCGCGACCCGGGAGGCCGACGTGACAGGGCATGGTGCACCCCTGACGCAGGTGGCGGTCGGGGTAAGCAGCAGCGCGTCGGCGCTCTCTGGCATCCGCCCCCCGAGAGCGTCGCCGACCGCTGGCGTAGAGTCGACGGCTTGCTTTGGCGGCGGCGGAGACGACGCGGAGCTTCCCTTCAACCGCTGCTTTGCGTTTGCGTCGGGCGCCTTGGCACCGCCGCGGGTGCCCGCCGTCGACTTTACCCAGCGGCCGCTGGTGTTTGCCAACGCGGTCAAGCTCGCGTGGATGCGCTTTGCGGGGTCGGCTGTGCAGCTATACCTGTTTGCGGTCGCCTCCGTGGACCCGTCTGTCTTCTCTGCCGTGCTGCTGGGCCTGGCTTTCTACTTTTTCTTCCAGTTCACCAACGTGGCTGCTCGCCGCGCCCGGTTTGTCATCGTGCGGCTGTACGTGTTGGCCTTCATTTTGGCGGTGGTGGCATATCAGGCGCCCTTTGAGCCGCCATCGGACGAGGACCGAGTTACCTGGGCGCGCGTCCTGGGCCTGTACAAGCTGCGTGGCCCAACGGCTTCGTTTGACCCCGGCGTCGCGCTGCTGGGCCTGCTGGTGTCCCTGTGGATCCTGAGCCAGATGCAGGGCCGCATCTACGAGAGCGAGAACTTTCACTTTGTCCTCCGCAACATGAAGGAGGATGAGGTGTTGCGCTTCCGCCGGGCGGTCCACGACCATCAAGACCGTGTCACAGAGCGGATGCTGGCGTCCAACGAGCTTAAGCGCAACAAGACGGCACGTGCAGCGCGCCTCGAGCGCCTGCAAGAGCTGAAAAATACGGCACGCTCGGTTGACGCCTTCTTCAACGTGTGCGTCGTGCAGGAGGCGGAACTGGCGGCCAAGAATGAGCAGGCGGCGCCGCCCTCCGAGTTCCAGTTTGCTCCGCGTCTGAGCTTCACGGCGGCTTTTGCGGCTGCGGCGGCGGATGAGCCCAGGTTGTCGCGTTATTGGCGCACACCTGGCGGGACGACGCCGTATCCGGCGTTCCGAGACGGCAAGGGCGCCGGGATGTCGGCCGGCGGCGGCGGCGCGCTCTCGACGCGTTCGTCGGGCCTGCGCTTCCGCCGGCGAGACGGCACTTTTTCAACGCCGGGGCAGGGTGGCGAGGCGAGTAAGGATGGCAGCGGGGACCGGGTTGTGGGCGGCCGCCGCCGGGCTCTCGAGCCCATGGCTGTGCCAGCGCCTGCCCGCCGCGACTCGTTGGCGTCATTCTCGACCGACGTGCCGACGGGGCGTGAACCGGCCAGCATGTCGGCGCCCCAGTTGCCCGCGGAGGCAGCGTCTTTAGCGACGGCGTCGCGCGACCGCCGCGCGGGGGTGGGCGGGTCGACCGCGACCGCCTCTGGTGGCGCATCATCGGCATTCGATGCAACCCGCGAGCCGGGCTCAACGGGTGCTATGGGCGGCGACTTGCCTCCGGTCGTGCACATCCTCGAAGAGGAGGACTTCCCGTGGTGGAACCGGATGTTGCGGGCGACGTGCCGCGGGGCCCGGTGGCAATCGCACCTGCACAACAGTTTGCGCCATGAGCTGCGCTTCTTTGTCACACGATACTCCTCGTGGCCCGTCTACCTGTCCATGCTCCTGGCGGTGACCGTGTCGCCGACGCTGACTTCGGTAGTTTACCCGCTTGTGCTCTTCCTGTATCTGCTTGTAGAGCAGCCGCGGCCGCCAAAGACCGCGTGGATTGCGCTCCTTCTGTACGTCGAGATGGTCATCACGTTCAAGTTTGTGGCACGCAAGTTTGTTTCCCCGCCCGTGCGCTTCTTCGTCAGCGACTACTCGGACGCGGGTAAGATCACGCAGTGGGACCTGAGCGTCCAGGCGGGCGGGGTATTTTTCGACATCCTCATCCTCGTGTCCCTGCTGTGGCACCGCCGTATCCTTTACTATCGAGGCTTGTGGGACTTAACCGGCGCGGAAGAGCGGCTGCTGCTGCGGCCCAAAGTGACCGCCCACGCGGTGTCCACCCCTGACGACGCGGCGGTCATCAACGAGCCGTCCGTCGTTCCCGGCGCGGATGTCGTGTCGGCGGAGCAACAGCTGGCCGACGCCGACGCGGTCATCGGCATCAACGCGTCCCGGCTGGAGGAGCTCGGCTGCTTTGAGGACGAGCGGACGCCGTCAAATGGGTCCATGTCGCCGACCGCCAGCGGGGGCACCTTGTACGGCAGCTCCAAAGGGGTTTCGGACTGGACACACCCCGGCGACGCCCAATCGACCCGCCCGACGGTGACTGTGGTCGCCGATTCTACGCTCGGTGACGCCTGCTTCGTCAGTGACGCGGTGCGCCTACAGCGGGCCCTGTCGGATGACGTGGACAGCCGCGAGTCGGACCCGGACCGTCCTGTGCGGGTGCTCTCCATGGATGTCCTAGACACGCCAATCGCCCCTGACGGGGCGGGGTGCAGCAGCTCTCGCCTGGCGACGAGCCGTGAACCATCGGCGGCTTTGCCTCCTCGCAAACGCAGCCGCTCTCGCTTGGCGGAGGAGCCGCTGCCGCAATTGGACCGGTCGGACGACGGCGCGGATTATGGGCAACAGGCGCCGATGCGGCCCTTTTCGTCGGTCAAGTCGCTGCCCAAGCTAGACATCCCTGAGCTGCTCGACGGCGACTCTTCAAAACCTGGTGAGCGGCCACCAGAAAGGGCCTCCTTCCTCGTCAGGAGTTCAGCAAAGGGCGTAGCCGCGGCGGGCGCATCTCAGCCGTCACTCGGGAACGCGGCGTCGTCGCTTGAGTTTTCGCGTCGCGGCTCGCAGGTTCGGTCGTGCCGCTCCATGACCTTGAGGACACTGGACGACGATGAGGACAGCCGCGCGTCTGTCCTGTCGTCGAAGCGGTCGGTTCGCCATACATTTGCGGGGGGAGTCATTGGGGGTTTGATTGGAGAGGACGCGGACATGGAGGACACGACCATGGCCGATGACAATGTCGGCATTGCGGGCGGCACGCTCCTGAGTGATGACGACGACGACCTGTACAGCGCTGTCGGGTCCATGCGCTCCAAGCGCAGCCGCCGTGGCACCACGCCGTCCGGCTTCCCCGGCCTGGGTCGCCGGCGGTCCAGCCGGATGCCGGCCGTGCCCGTGACCAAGCGGCGGCTGACCGAGGAGTGTATCGACGACTCATTTGGGGGTCTTCCGTCTTCGCCGTCGAGAGCCGAGTTGTTCTCCGACGCGCAGCTGGATGGGGAGTTTCTGGGTGGTGGCGCAGCGGCGCGCCGCCGGCCGCCGCCCGCGGCTGGGGCACCCTCCCCGTCCTCGCCCATGGCACTGGTCGGTGCCGCCGGCCAGGGTGTGTTCTCCCCCATCGTCATGCACTACCGGCGGTTGTTGCGGCCCCACACGCACAAGGCCGTCGGCGACTATTACTTGGTCACCTTTGGATTTGACTTCCTGGCCTTCGTCTACCTCATCTTTGGGTACTCGTACATGTTTGAGCCCCGAAACGACTTCCAGCGCGTGTCGCCGTGGTGGACGACTAACTTTGTGGTCACCCAACAGCTGGTCGTCGTCATCGTGGCATTCTTCGCCATGGTGCTGGATCGGGTTATCTACCTGCGACGGTCCATGATGGGCAAGATGCTCATGCAGTACATGTCAGTGCTGCTCTACCACTACTTTGTGTTCATCCACGCCCAGTTTGGGCAACGCTTATCGCTACGCATCTTCTACGTCCTCAAGTGCGTCTACTTCTTTGTCAGTGGCCTGCAGATCCGCTACGGCTTCCCGCTGTACACCACCGGGCAGTGGCTGTTGAGGAACTTCTCGCTCAAGGGTCTGATTGCCTTCCACATCTACTACAACATCCCCTTCCTATGGTTGACCCGCACGCTGCTCGACTGGGCAGTGCTGCCGACGTCGTTGGAGATCCTCCAGTACTTCAAGTTCATTGACGTGTACATCTATCTGTACCAAAACGCGGCCATTAACGCGTCGCGTGGCTGGTTCAAGCGGGTGCTCGGGCAGAAGCGGCCGATTGTGCCACGCATCTTTCAGGGGGGTGGCCTCTTCTTGCTGTGCGCGCTGCTGCTCTTCTTGCCCTTCTTCCTCTTCTCGTTGGTCAACCCGTTATTCCGCAGTCGGGAGCTCGAGTCGGCAACTTATTCGGTGGACCTGCTGCTTCCAGGCAACCGGGACTCGGTGTCTCTCTACTCCCGCTTCACGACGGCGACAACGCTGTTGGCGGATTCGGAGGTGGACAAGGTGGCCAGGTACTTTGGCTTAAGCATCCAACAGCGCTCCAGGGAGGAGTTGTACCAGGTCTTTTTCGACGCGCCGTCCGTGTCTATGTGGACCCCTCCCCCGACTACGTTTGACCGTCTCAACGCGTCGCTGCTGAGGTCGTCTGTGATGGCCCCAGGCGCACCGCCGCCATTTGACGGCGACGCCCGGTTGACTTGGCCCAGGTTGCGGTTTGGGCTGACCGGCGCCGACAGTGAGGAGACCTACACGGCCAACATCGAACAGGATCTCACGTTGTCGCAGTCGCAGGCGCTCGCGACAGCAGTGGCTAATCTGTCGAGCGCGGCGGTGGAGTTGGAGCTGACTGTGAACGCGCCGAAGGCCGGCTACCTGTCACGCTATATGACGCTCGTTGCCGCCAGTTCCCTCTTCCAGCCCGCCGTCGGCGGGCGGAGCGGCGTCTGCCTGCGCTTGCACTCGGTGTTGCTCGACGCGTCGCCCGTCGCGATCCCCGACGCGCCCGCCACCCCGGTGAGCACCTCTGCGCTGCTGGCGCGGCGGTCCCTGTGGTGGTCCGTGACGGATTGCGTGCGGAACCGCAACGTGGCAACGTGCACGTGCCTCCCACCAAGGGCAAATGGCAGTATCATTGAGGAGGACACCGACACCTTTTCTTCCTCCGGCAACACCGACAACCCATTGGGGGTGACATACGTCCTGCAGATTTCGGACGTGGCGCGCATCGCCGTGGGCGGGGGCACCATCCTCACCTTATACGCGGTCGTGCTCTTCTCCGTTGCGCAGCTGGCCAAGTCGTGGTTCTCCAACAAGCGCTTGATCATCCCTGTCACGGACATGCCATACACGCAACATCTGTTTACTCTCGTGTCGGACATTGTATACGCGCGGCAGGACGGGCGGTTGGACATGGAGGAGGTGCTCTTCAACGGGCTCATGGACATCTACCGGGACCCGCACGTGATGGTGCGGTGGACGGGGGAGCGCAAGCTCAAGACGCAGACCGTCTGGTGGCAGGGCGAGGGAGCTGTGGACGTTTACCCATCGCACCGGGAGACGGCGACGGAGCCGTACGTCAAGTCCAAGCAGGACTGAGTTGTCGCGTGGGGGGGTTGCCTGTGGCCATGCGTGGGGCCGGTGCTCCATACGTGTGTCCTTCCTTCTTGTGTGTGCTCGTGTACTTGACTGTCTCCGTCCTTTTTCCTTTCGAGCGCTGGCGACGATTGTGGCCCGTCTTTTTCCTTTGCTCTCTCTCTTTCCGCTTTCTTTTTTTCCCTAAGCACACAGCCTTGACAGTTGAAGTGAGTTGCGCGAGCGGCGGCACGAGCCAGCGGGCACGCGGCTCCCTCCTACCCGCTTGGGGCACCCGTCTTTGTGCGCCCCCGCCGCCCACGCAATGCGCCGGCTGCGGCCGACGGGGCCCGCCGCGCAGCCTGTTATGGCCGTTTGGCCGCCCACCGCCCGACCCCCACGTCGAGCGCCATGGAGCAGGCGCCGTTGAGCAGCGCCAAGCCACCCAAGCCGCCCCGCAGGCGGGGCGGCAGCGCGAGCAGCTCGAGCGCGTCGCGCACGCCCGCCGTGGGGGCGACCAGCAGCCACAGGCACACGAGCGTGAGCGCCCCCGCGGCCAGCGCAAACGGCACGTTGCTCGTCAGGGTGCGGCGGAAGGGGGGCCCCCGGTTGAGCGCCACCGCCGTCCACACGTATTGCAGGTTGACAAACGCCCACAAGGCGCTGACGCCCGGCGTTTTAACGACGAGCTTGTGGGCGCCGTGGCCCATCTCGGCGAGCACCGCCTCGGGGCTTGCCCAGAGGCCCGCACGGCGCACGGCGGCGAGGGCGGCCAGTTGGAAACCGATTTGCACGCCCGCCTGCCCGAGCCCCGACGCAATGACGGTTGGGTGGCGGAGCGTGCCCGGCGGCTTGGCGGCGGTCAACGTGCGGGCAGCGTCGGTGCGGCCCATGAGCGTGGCCAGCGGCAACACAATGACCAAGTCGACAAAGAGGAACTGCCTGTCGCCAATCACCGCGCCCGCCGAGTAGAGGGCGGCGACCATGAAAAACTGGATGGTCGAGTAGAGGAACATGTAACAAAAGGCTGCGAGCGACGCGGCCGCCGCCGCGCGGCCCTGCTGAATCGCGTCGACCATGGCGCGGATGGTCGCCCGCCGGGAGGTGAGCGGCGCCGCCAGCGACGCGGCCGCCTCGAAATCCTCGGCGTGGTCCTTGGTCGTCCCGGCCGTCGACGCAAAGGTGCTACTCTGCGCGGACCGAGTCGAGGCCACCGACCGCGCCGCATCGCTGTCGTCTGCGTCGAGCAGCCGCACGGCTTCCACGTCGACCCCGTCGGCGGCCTCGCCATTGGCGTCGACGACGCCAACGCCGCTGACGCACGCGCCTGGCGCCGCGGCGCCCGCCGCGTCGCGCTCCCCCCCCGCCTCTGGCTCGTCTGCCGACGTGCCTCGCAGGGAGAGCCCCACAAACGCCTCGCGCAACGCCCCCGCGTCGTTGGCCCCGTCCCCGCACATGGCCACCCGCAGGGGCGGCGACGCGACCGCCGCCAGCGCCCGCACCAGCGCCGTCTTGTCCGCCGCCGTCATGCGCGCCCACACCGAACACTGTTGGAGGGCCACGCCGAAAAAAGCGCGTTGCAGGCGCGTGACCGCCTCTGCATTGGCGGCGTCGGAAAAGACCGCCGACGCGGTGGGCGGGTCGGGCAAGCTCCCCAGCCGCCCGACCGCCCCCGGCCGCGGTGCCGACGCGGCGGCGGCCGCGCGCGTCGCGGCGGCGGTCAGCGCCGCATACTCGGACGCGAGCAGCCGAAAAGCGCCGCCGGTTAGCACCAGCTCGTCGCCGCCGCCACGGAGGATGCCCGCCCACACCTGCGCGCGCGTCAGCCGCACCCGCGGGTCGAGGGCGAGGGTGAAGCGCACCCGCGGCGCCGTCGCCGCGGCGGCCGCCGCGCCGCCATCGCCCGCGGCGGCGGTGGCGGTGGCGGCAGCGGCGGCGGCAGGGGGGGCCTTGGCGCCGCCGCCGCCCGGCGGCGGCACGGCCACGTCGCCAAGCACGATGCGGCTGCGCGGTTGGAGGATGCCACACTGGAGCGCAACGGCCATGGCCGTCCGCGCGTGATCGCCCGTGACCATGCGGCAGGGCAGCTTGGCGCCAGCCGACAGCTGCTCAATGACCGCCGACGTGTCGCCTTTGAGGCGGTTTTCAAGCACGACGAGCGCGAGGAAGCAGAGGTCCCGCTCGAGCACCTCCCGGGGGGCGGTGAGCGGGTCGACGGCCGCGGCGGGGCGCTTGGCGCGCCCGCCGCGGCCGCCGCTGCCGCCGCGCAACAGCGGGCCCGGGGCGCCACCGCCACCACCGCCGCCGACGCTGGCGGCGGCGGCGCCTTGGCCGCCCACCGACAAGTCCCGGCTCGCAAGCGCGAGCACCCGAAAGCCCGCCGCGGCGTAGGCGGCGAGCACCGGCGCAAAGTCCGACGGCACCGTGTTGCGGCGGCACAGGGAGGCAATGACTTCGGGGGCGCCCTTGACCAACACCGCCGTCGCCGTCGACCCGTCGGGCCGCGCCCACTCGGCGACCGTGCCCATCCGCGCGAGCGGCGACGAAAAGTCGAGCAGGCGGCTCACAACCACCGTCGCGGCGCCCCGCGTCACGCGCATAAACGCCGGGGTGGCGGGCGGCGACGCAGGGGCGGGCACGCCGCCATTGGCGCGCGCCGCTGGCGACGCCGACGCGCACGCATCGTCCTCGTCGTGCTCACGGACGAGCCGCCAGCCGCTCAGCTCAAAGAGCTTGAGGTCGACCTCGTCCCCAACGACCGCGCCCTGCACGTACGCGAGCGTGTGACAGGCGGCCATGACCCGCTCCACGTCGTCGGGCAGCGTCGCATTGTGCAAACAACCGTCCGTCACGTCCAGGGGCTCCGACAGCAGCGGCTGTTGGGCGGCCCCCTTTTTCGCGGCCAGACGACCGCCCCCGGCAGCCGCCGCCGCCGCGCCGCGCCGCGCCGCGTCCCCGTCCACGAGCCGCAACGCGCGCACGTCGAGCCCCTCCTCGGTCAGCGTGCCCGTCTTGTCAAAGCAGAGCACGTCGACGAGCGCGGCGCGGGTGACGACCGACGCGCGCACGCACAGGATGCCGTGGCGGGTCAACCGCGCGAGCGCAAAAGCGAGGCCAAACGAGATGGCGGCGGGGAGGCTCGGCGGCACCGCAATGGTAATCAAGTCGAGCGCCTCGAGCGTGGCCTCCCGCGCAGAGAGGTGAAAGGTGAGCATGAAGCGCGCCGCCGCCGCCGCCGCGCCGGCCACGCCAATGGCAAAGAGGCCCGCGAGCACCACGTAGGCTTCGACGAGGAGGTTGCCACTCCCGGGCCGCGGGGCGGCAGCGCCGGCGGCGGCGGCGCCCCCCCCGCCGTCGCCGCCCGCACCGGCGGGCGCCCCCCCCGCCTCGTCCGTGGCCTGCTCGACGAGGATGTCCCGCACGAGCTCCCCGCGCATCGTCCCCGCCGCCGTCCGCGTGACGACGGCGAGCGCGCCGCGGCGCGCTTGCAACACCCGCGTGCCCGCGTAGACCGTGTGGGCGCCGCGCGCCCACGAGTCGTCCGCCTCGGGCGCCGCCGCGTCGGCCGACGCGAGCCGCGACAGGTCCGTCGTCGACCCGTAGCCGCGCGTCAAGGGGCCCCCCGCCGACCGCGGCGCGAGGACGTCGAGCTCCGACCACGCGCCGTCGCTCGACGAGGCGGCCGTGTCGCTGCCCGAGTCGCTGCCGCGGTCCGACGCGGCCGACGGGGCCGACGAGGCCGACGACGTGTCGGCCGCCGACGCGCCAGCCGCCGCCACGCCGGGCCGGGGGTGGCCTGCAAAGAGCTCCCCGTGGGGGCTGCCCCGGCTGGCGGCGGGCTCGTCCCGGCCGCTGCCGCCGCCCCCCCCCCCGCCCCCGCCAGCGCGCTCGCCGCGGTCCTCCTCCTCATAATTGAACTGTTGGTGAAAGTAGCGCGCGCGCCAATCGTCCCCGTCCCGCTCCCCGCGCCCGCCGTGGTCCTCCCGCCCGTGCACGTCTTCCACAAAGCTCGGCGCAAACGGGGAGGAGGAGATGAGCAGCTCCTGCGGCACGTCGTGGTAGGACGAGGACGCTGGGGGGTCGCCCACGCCATTGGCGCCGGCGGCCCAGCCGTGGCCGCCGCCGGCGCCGCCGCCAGCGCCGGCGCCGCCGCCACTGGCGCAACGGCCGCGGCGCCCAGA
>Ga0209093_1000715_pt1 | contig 18345 bp, 8 predicted proteins | sample SidtaG_4_FD_187450 | JGI IMG/M metagenome (GOLD analysis project Ga0209093, IMG submission 187450) | Marine algal microbial communities from Sidmouth, United Kingdom - Sidmouth_Male1 metaG (SPAdes) (version 2) | ecosystem: Host-associated > Algae > Red algae > Unclassified | place: Sidmouth... | reverse complement strand
GCCAGCGCCGCCAGCGCCACCCCCGCGCCGACGTGGACGGCGCGGAGGACCGGCGCGAGCGCCGCCACGTGCGCCGCCGCCGCCGCGCGCTCCGCCTCGGCCGCCGCCCGCACCGCCCCGGCAACGGCGGCGAGGCCGGCGACCTCGGCCGCCGCCGCGGCGGTCAGCAGCTCCGCCGTGGCGGCGGCGGTGGGGGCGCCCGCCGCGCCGCCGCCGCCGCCGCGGCTGCCGCCGCCGCCGGCCGCGCCGCGGGCGCGGCCGCCGCCGCCGCCGCCGCCGCCGCCGCCGCCGCCGCCGCCGAGGGCGGGCGGGGGCGCCCACGGCGGGCGCGCCGCCGCCCACCACAGCGCGACCGCGACGGGGTGCTCCCCCGCCGTGACGCACACCTCGTACGTGTCGGCGTGTTCGGCAACGGTGGCGCCCGCGGGGAGGCCCGCCTCCTCGTCGACGCCCGAGTGGGAGGCGCGCCACAGCGGGGGGTTGGTCCACGAAAAGGGGCCCCCGCCGCCCGGTGCGGCGCCGTCCCCCCCGCGGGGGGACGCGTAGAGGGTGCCCCCGTCGAGCGTGTGCACCGCCACCCGCACGCCGTCGCCGCCCCCGTCGTGGCGGTCGGCGGCACCGCCGCCGCCGTGCCGCCCGTGCGGCGCCGTCACACGGAGGAGGGCGGTCATGGGGCGGCCCGTGGGCATCTCGTCGGTGAAACAGCGCGTCGCGCGCGCGCCCAAGCGCAGGTGCACCCCCGACGGGGTGGCCGCCGCGTCGCGCGCGGCGGCGGCGGCGGCAGCGTGGTAGGCCACCCCCGCGACGGCTGCCAGTGGGGTGCTCACCGCCGCTACAGCTGCGACGGCGACCGCCGCCACCAGCACCCCCCGCCGCAGGGGCGGGGGAGGGCCGGGGGGGGCGCGCCGCCGCCGCTGCCGGTGGGGGGGGGCGCCACCCATGGCGTGACAGGGGTCGTTAGGGGAGTGGGAGACGAGCCAGGAGGGGAGGTAAAGGCGAAAGCAACATGCGGTGGGAAGGGAAAGGAAGGACATGCAACGGTCGGCATGCGGTCGGTCGGGCCGGGTCGACGGAGGGGAGGGCGCGGAGCGGGGCGGGCGGCAACCAGCCGCCGCATTCGCCCGACCCCATCAAAGCGCGCAGGCAGCCACCTCGCTCGCCATTGTCGGGTGGACGGGTGGGCAGCGGACACGGGGCTGCCGGCATGCCATGGCGTTGGCCGTGACGCTGGACACTGCGGCACCAAACGCGGCGCCCGCGTGGACGGCATCCATTTTTGCCCTTCAAATTTGACCGCCAACGTCCGCAACCGCCACCACGGAATGGGCGTCCCCGTCAGTGGTGCGGGGCAGGCGGCACTGGTGGTGCCACCGCCCACCGTCGGTGGTCCCTCTCACCGTGGCCAGCGGTTTGCGCAGCTCACTATGCAGTTGCGCACTCGTGGGGTGGGTGTCTTGCCCGCTTTTCTTGCCGGTACTCTCTTGACCGTGTGCTCACAGCGCGGGCGGGGGACGCCCCGGTCGCCGAGCGCGGGGCTGTGTCAACAGAAAGTGGGCTCGGACCCAAAGGTGCTTGTGTGATACGTATGAGTAGAAGGGACTGCCTGGGAGGCACTGTACGCGTTGAGACGCTTTTGGTTGTGGGCGTCGCCGTCCTTGCGTCGTCGACCATACGCACAAGGGGCTTTGGTTTCTCACTTCTGTCTGGCAGGTGCGCGCAGGTCTCATGGGTGCTCCTTCAGCAGGGACACAAGCGGCCGCACTCATGCCATTCTCGAGACCCGTCGCCATGGCAGGGCGAGCCGCATGTGGGGTGGGACGACCCAACGTCGCGCCGCGCTCCCCGCTGACTCGCATGTGCAGGCACGTATCTCACCCTGGAGTTGGTCTGTCGGAGAGACAGCACGTTGCCGGCCAAGAGCACCGCCGCATGCCGACAGCCGTTTGTGTGAGCCGATGCCGCTAGTCATATGTCGAATGCCGCATGTGTAATGTACATTATCTTGTTCTGTTCACTGTACATACCGACGCACCGGCCGTGGCGCCCACGGCGGCGGCCAGCCAAGCATGGTCGGGCAAGGGTGGTCCACACCCCGCACTGGGACAGGCGCGCTCCACGCCATCACGCGCCCACCCTTCCCTGGCGCTCTTCAACATCCCCCCCCGCCCCCCCCCCCTCACCCCGTATCTTCCTCCCCCACGCCGTAAGCTACGTTAAGAGCGCGCCCGGGACAAAGAAGGGCGGCGCGGCCTCCTCCTCCTCCGGCGCCTGCGACAGCAGCACCGCGACGGCGCGGTCAAACGGGGGCATACTCCCAGACGAAGTGCGGAAGAGGTCACCGCTCAGCGCGTGCGCACCGGTGGTGCTGCCCTCGCCACCAGCAACGACCCCGTCAATGCCGGTGGAGGCGACGGCACCACGGGTATCATGCAGCACCGCCGACCTCTCACCGTCGACCGTTGGTTGCGGAAGTGGCGGAAGTGACGCACCTCCCACCCCCGCGGCGACACGCTCCCTGCCACCACCCGGCGGCACCGGTAGCACAATGCCGAGGGAGCCCATACACAGGTCCGATACGGACGCGCTCGGCGTTGGGAGGGTGCCTAGACTCGCGGCGCCGACGACTTCATCCATGTTGTCATCAAACAGCTCCAAGTCCATTCCGGGCAACAGCCAGTCGGTGCTGGCGGGGGGGGCGCCGCTAATGCCACCACTGCCTCCCACCCCAGTGAAACAGGGAGTCACGTCGGCAGCGGCTGCCGCCACAGCGGCGGCCGCGCCTGACTTGGAAGCGAGACCGACGGACGGTGGCACCAGCGTGCCGACGGCGTCAGTCGTGGGCGGCGCGTTCCACGCCGCTACGGCCGCTGCGGCAACGCTGGGGGCGGTGGGGTTGGTCCCCGGAATCGCACAATGGCTCGACGATGGCGACGCTGGCCAGTCGCCCCGACCCGACTGCTCTGCGGGTGTGAGGGGCGACAGAGGTAGGAGCGACACGCCTCCGTCGCTCTCTGTCGACGGCAGGCCGAGTAACAGGGGCGGTGGGGGGCCCTTTCGACCAGTGTCAGCAGCAGAAAGAACTCCCGTGGTGGCAGCACGCGCCGCCACTCGTGAGCGGCCGCTGCACGCAACTGCTGCTACTGCGGCGGCCAGCGCTGGATCCGTGCGGTCGACAGAGGGGGACGCCGCCCACTTGCTGTCAGACGCCACCGGCGCTGGCACGAGCACGGCAAGCGCGGGCGGCAGGGATACTGTCGCCACGGCATCCGGCACCGGGGTCGGCATGACGGCAAGGGCGCCACCGGGCGTCACCGGCGGAACAGGTGGTGGGACGATCTCCACTGCCATGGAAGAGGGCGACGGTGCGCTCTCGGGGAGACTCACGGCTACCGGGGAGGCAACGGCGCATGGCACCGCCACCGCCTCGGCAGACGAGTGCTTGCAGACGGCCGCCACGGACGATAGCGCCTCACTGTCGGTGGCAGTGGCACCGTCGACAGCGACGGTGGATGCCGTCTGTGCATCCTCTCCAGTGAGAGCAGAGGGAGCCCCGTCGCAATGGCTGTCCTCCACCGCTGGTGCAATCGTCGGTGTGGGTCCGATAACCGACGGCGTCGCGGGCGCCCTCGGCACCGACTGGCTGCTACTGCCGCTGCCGCTACTGACACCGCTGCTGTTGCTTGCCGCACCCCGCCCCCCACGAGCACCACGTACGCCGCCTGCCTCCCGCTTGGTCGGCCGGTTGTTGATGACGACGCGGCGGCCAGCGGAGCTCGTCACCGCGTGGTGGGTCCGCAGATGGTGGAGCATGGAAGAACGCCAAGCAAACGTCGCGGTGCAGCCGGCGGCAGCGTCGCATTTGTACGGCTTCCTGTGGGCGAGCGCAGAGCCCGCAGAGAGCAAGGGATACGACACCAGAAAGAAAAAAAAAACGAGAGAGGAGATGCACGAAAAGAAAACGTCAGAAAGTAGTTCACACGTTCACAGCCAAGGACAAGGAAACTGCGTACTGGTGACCGGGCAACCGTCGCTGAGAAGCCAACGTAAACCAAGAGAACTGTACGTAACGCTCTCATACCCCACCAACCTGCCGTGCAGCTCGTGGTCCCACCGTCAGCTCCACCCCCCCCCCCACAGCGTTCACTCCCTTCTAACCTCCATGTTGTACTGCAGCAACCTACTCCCCCGTATGCAGCCGCATATGGACGGACAAGTTGTACCGCCGCGCCGCCCGAAAGACGCAGCCTGTCGTCGGACATGCGTAACCACCCGGCATGGCAGCACCGCCACCCGCCCGGCCCGTCGACGGGGCCTTGGCCCCGCCCGCCGCTTTGGCCGTCATGGCCGCTCCGCCACCGGCAGCGACAGCGACCGCCGCAAAGTACCGCCGTTCGAAACGGCAACGATGTGATCAACGGCGACAGCAACAGGCTGCGACAGCAAACAGGATGCGGAGCAACGAGGGAGTTCGCACGGGTTGCACGGCTCACCGATTCTGCTTGCCCTCCACCCCCGACGGCTTCACCAAGGTGAGCAGCCGTCGATAGAGAAAGGCCGACGGCACAGCTGCACCTTGGCTGCTCTACAGATGCCGTTGCGCCTCCCCCGACTCTCCCCCTCCGCCACTACTGAACCCACCGCCCGACTTGGCCTCGGTAGATATCGAACGACCCCACCAGGACGGGCGACAGGGTGCCTGGGGCGGGCCCTTGTTGGCGGCCCCAGCCCCCGCCGGTAGGTTGCCCCCTCAAGAGGCAGCCCCGCACGTGCGGGGAAACGACGACAATGGCGATGGCGACGGCGGATCCGTGTCGCGGCCGTCCCCCGTCCGACATCAAAAGCCCCAGTCACAGCCCGACAGGTGTCTGCCTGCCCGACGCTGCCCGCATCGGGCGGGTCGACCCGCCGCGGAGCCGCGCGCCACGGCTGGGCGCCGCGCACGCAAGTGACGCCGGCACACAAGCGGCGACAGCACGCCGCTTTGAGCCGGGCGGCGGGCGGGGTCCACAGGCTTCCACCCCACCCACGCCTACCTGCGCCGTTGCTACGGTACGGCGTCCGCAAGCGGCCTGCCGCAGGCCAGCTGGCCCGCCGCACGTGCTGATCCAGCATGAGCTGGCGTGCAGGCGCGGTGGCCGTATACTGGCGGCCACGCTGTCCGCCGTGACAGACGGCGCTTGCGTGGCCAGAGGTGGGGGCGCGTGTGCCTGCCTGAGTGGTCTGCAGAAGCATGAGGAGATGAGGGCGTACAGACACTTACAGTGACGAAGAAGAGGGAGAAACAAATCCGTTTGAATGAAAATTATGTTTATGTTTAACAAATACCGTAGTTATCTGAGGTCAGCGCGAGATCACCTGTGGGCCATAGCCCAGCCTCACACCTGGAGCGAACGCCTCTGAGTGGGCCCAGTGGCCCCCTGTTCCGCGGGCTGCCTGCCCTCGGTCCCGCCGCCCTACCTCCAGTGGTCGCCCCCCAACTGGGCGTCGGGATGAACCTGACCGCCCATCTTCCCGCCACCGCCGCCCGTCCCCCGACCCGTCCCGCCGCCCACCCCCGTCCCCGCCACCGACTCTTACCGCCGCTTTTGGACCCCCCCACTTCCCGCCGCACAGCCACACGGTATCGGTTCTTCCCCGCACTCATCCGCCCCCCGCCGTTGCCCCGCCATGGCGCTCCCTTCGGCCTTCGTGGCCGGCCCCGCCCTGCCCCTGCGGCGGACCGCCGGCGTGGCAGCCTTGTCAGTCACCCCTCCGCGGCGCACGGCGGTGGTGGTGGCCCCCCGGATGATGGCCGATAAGAAGGAGGGTGGCGGCCTGCCGTTTGGCCTCAAGCTGCCGAGCTTTGGGGGCAACAAGGGCGCCGCCAAGGCCAAGGCCGCGGCGCCCAAGGCCAAAACGGCTGTCAACCAATTTGCGGCAGAGGCGTCGAGCAAGGCCGGCACGACCGTTTCGAAGGCCGCGACGGCCACTAAGAACGTGGCCGGCAAGATTGAGAACGCTGCCGAGGAGACCTTCATGCAGCTGCAGCCGGGCGACGCGGGGTACGTGGAGCCGAAGGCCAAGAGCACCGCGTCGAGCTTTCAGAGCGCGGTTTCGGATATGGGCGATGCTGCGAAGTCGGCCGCGAAGGGCGCGGGCAAGGCCGTCAAGGGGGCGGCGCCGACCAACGTGAAGAAGGCGGCGGGTAAGGCAGCGGACGCGGTGGAGGATGCGGTGGACGACGTGCTCAATGCGGCCAAGAAGCCGGCTGCCCGGGGGCTCGGTCTATTGAGGGAGGATCTGCTCAAGTCGGCGCCAGAGAGGGCGGGCATCGGGCGCCAAGACCAGGTTCAGGTCGCGGCGCCGACCTACGGTGAGCCAGGGTATGTTGAAGCGGGCGTGCAGGCAAGTCGGGTGGGGGATACTGGGCGCGTCAGTTGCGTGCGCACACGGTCCCAGCGAGATTAGATGCATCGACCCCTGCGGGGTCAGCAGCCTTGGGATGTGGTGCGCGCGGGGTGGATCGAAGATGGCGAAGCCCACGACCATGCCGCGCATGGCACAATTGCGGGCGCGGCTCCTGGGTGGGAGGTGCTGCTGCAGGGGGATCACGTGCGCCGGATGGGACGATCCACGTCCATATGTGTCCTCCCTGAAGTGGCCAGGGTCGACTCGAGTGGTTTTTTGACGTCGGCCTGCTAACCCTTCTTGTGGTGGCCGGTGTGTCTATTGTGCTGATTCGTTTGAACACATCTTACCCTCTTGGCCGCTGGCGGGTCCACCTGCTCTATGGCCGACTGGTCCGCTACTCTTAGGTACAAGTACTCGGCTTACGAGAAGGCCAAGCAGTCGACTCTGGGGGTCTCGTCTTTCTCGGACGATGCCAACGCGGCCGAGAAGATTGGTGGCATTGAAGCGCTGAAGAAGGCCGCCATCGAGGCCCGCAAGGGTGCTACCGCCGCGCAGCTCAAGGCCAAGGCCCTCAAGATTGAGAAGGCCGTCTTGTCCGCAGCTGAGGCACAGGAGAAGGTGAACCCGCTCCCCAGCTACCTGCTGCCGCTGCCGGAAGACGCGCCGCGCAAGTACTCGACGTGGAAGAACTATTGACTGCCGTTGAAGGGTTGGTACCACCGCTGCCAACGCACGTGGTCTGTCGTCTCTTTTTGAGGCCCCCGCCGACGCCCCCGTGAGGTGCTGGCGTCGCTGCTGCTTCCATTGTGTCTGTTATCGTGTGGGCCCTTTTTTGTTGCGGTTGAGGGCCACCCGGCTGTCATTTTCTTGGTCACCAGGGGGCACCGGCAGTTGCGGGTGCTCCCTTTGGGTTAGGGACAAAGCCTGTGCATGCCGGTCTATTTGCATGTGTCATGCTTGGGTGATCCTTTCATTTTTTTCCTTCAAGAATGTTGCGCCGTGCTGTACTCAATCTGCTTGGCATAAATGGCGCTCCAGCAGCCAGACGTACGCGAGTCCCCAGCGGCCCATGGCCGACAAAACAAACCAGGATCGTCGCGACACATGCAATAGTCCCCGTCAACTCAAAAAACCGTCGCTCGGTATCCGTCGCCTCGCTCGCCCCTGCCCTTCACAGCTGCTCCTCCGTCTCGGCGCACTCGTCCTTGCACTCAATGACGCACACGGAGCGCTCCTTGGCCCCCCCCCCATCCCTGGGCGGCGCCATACACCGAGCGAGACAGCCGCTCAGACACCGACGGTAGCCGCCGTCGCGTTTGGTGCCCTTGGCCGAGCCGGGCAGCGAGAAAGACTCCACCGCCAACGCGGGCGGCGCAGGCAGCAGCGCCGCGGCGGCGACTGATGAGGCGGCAAGCGTGAGAAGGTGACGGCGGGTCGCCACACCCGCCGCCGCGGCGGTGGCGGCGGCAGCGGAAGGGCCACCACCAGGGGGCACTAAGGTGGGGGCGGTCAGGGCCGACAGGACAGCGGCAACGGCAGACGCCAAGGGGGGGGGGACGTGGAACCCAGGGCGCGTGAGTCGGGGAGGGGAGACGGAAGCGATGGGGGGGGAGCCCCGCAGGTGCATGTTGCTCGCGCCGGGGGGTGAAACCAAGGGGTGTAGACAGGGCCAGGTGGGGGCCGCAACGAGCCGTCTGGAGGATGCCAAGGATCAGCAGGCCAAGGCAGCAGCATGCAGGACAGTCACAACCCAAGCGGCGGGCGTGGGCGGCAGAAGCTCGCACGACGGCCGGCAAGGTGAGCCGGCGAGCCGGCGGGCTGACCGGTAAACCACGGTTGGGCAGCTGCTTCGGCTGGCCAGGCAGGGTCGGACAAAGCCAGGACGGCCACGTCGATGGCACAGGCACGAATCTGACGCGCTCCGATCGCCGGGACTGCCAGCCGAGGGGAGGTCAAAACCACGGCGGGGAGCACATAGAGTTAAGACCCCCCAAAAGCGGACATGGTGTTTCTAGCTTTCTGGTTGGCTTCAGTTTTCTCTGGCAGACCTGTAAGAGATCCCATTGGTAATATGCACAGGTGTCGGCAAGAATGAATATTCTTTAGCTGACACAGACCGCCCTGGGAGAGCGTCGGAACGGGGGCTACATGTAGCACGAATACACCATGTCCGCCCTTAACTAGACGTGGGAGGGTGGCGGGAGGCGGATGCTGTTCTGGGTGTCTCTCGCGGCGACCTCGGCGCAGAATCGGCCACGGCGATGGGCTGGGTGCGGCGGCGCCTCCGACGAGAAGGCTGCAAGTATCTGAGCAAGATTTGAATCGTTCTGTTGGCAAATGCACGAGCATTGCGTTTGAAACAGGCTGGAGGAAAACCCGATGACCAAGTGCGGCGGAGATCGAACACGATGCTCGGTGTGCCACTTTTAATCACCAGTCCACCCTTGATGATCATTGGTCGTTGGATCGATTCAAAACAGAATCCCGTTTACATTCTGAGCGTTTCAAAAAGGATTGGTCCAGCTTGGTGGCTATAGGGATGTACTACGCTTTATCAGGGTGATCAACAGTGCGAAACTGTGTCTCAGCCATTCATTCATCCGGACACAGTGGATCGACCAATGGGCAGTTGACCCATACCCTGCCTTGACTTCGACCACATCGGCCAAATGTGAGAAGACAGCAGAACTAGCTATGGTCGTTGCGCCAAAAGCTGGACAGTCCCAGACAGGCGGATCGACGTTTGGGCCAATCAAACGCTCAAAAGCGGCTCTTCGACAGGCCTGGACTCTCCACTTTTTGGCGGAACGACAATAGGACACTGTGGTCGCTGGTAGACCCTCGTCAACTCGTCTGCTCCCAAAAAGCGCCAGTTATTATTATATTTATTCTCTATTGCAGTCTGCTCAGTTCTGCTGGCGGGAACAGAACGCGCAGTCAGGAGATACTCTCGGGCATTCTTTCAGCCGGATACGTGCTGCTGGCCAATAGGATTCCGTCCTGATTGCGTTTCGTTCCGAGTCCGACCGGCAAAATGGAGCAGGCTGCAGTGTTCTGTGCACATGTGGAGCGAGCTGGGTACGATGGATCTGTCGCGGGCGGCCTGGCCACGGTTTGAGAAAATATCTCGTCGACGTTAACTGCCCCAGAAACTGTCCAATCAGCAGCGTAGGAGAACGCGACCTCGGAGCTCGAGGCCGTCTCCCGCCGGCCGCCCGGTCTGGCAGCGGGTTTGGTGGCCCGCGCCGAGGTCGTTGGTGCGGGCGGGACGTGGACCTGCGTTTTTTTCCCTTCCAGGGCGTTTGCTGGAGCATTGGAGGGGGCCTTGTGGAGACAGCCCTCAGGGCGACCCCACATGGCGGGCGTTGCGGATGCGTGACCCTGGTCGGGCAGTGGGGGTGCGCGGCGTGGGGACCCATTCGCTGGCCGGGGGGCACCAGATCCCAGCTCCCATTCCGCCTTCTGCGTCAGGGGGTGCCCTGGAGGGGGGTGAGACCTGGTACATTACTCCCGGCCGTGCTCGTTAGCGATCGCTTCGCAGTCGGCCGCAGCACCCGTCCCCTACCCACCCCCACCGCTTCCCGACTACGCTCCCCCTCACCACCGTTGTCTCCCTCTCGCCCATCGCGCTCTCCCTGTCTCCCCGGCCTCCCTCCCCCGGCACCATGGCCTTTGTGGCGGGTACGGCGGCCATGCCGCGTGTCAGCCAGCGCCAGACGGTGCGGTCGACGGCGGCAGTGCGGCCGGCGGCGATGGCCGCCCCCGTCACCTCGTCCCGTCGGGCGTCCTTCTTTGGCGCCTCGGTGGCGCAAACGTCGCCCGCGCCGAAGGCCCAGTCGCCGGTGCTGTCGATGAAGCTGAGGGTAGCGGTCGTCGGCGGTGGCCCCGCCGGCTCATGCTGTGCCGAGGAGCTGGCCAAGGCGGGCATTGACGTGCACCTCTTTGAGCGGAAGATGGACAATGCCAAGCCTTGCGGTGGCGCCATCCCCCTGTGCATGGTTGACGAGTTTTCCCTGCCCGAGGAGATCATTGACCGCAAGGTGCGCAAGATGGCCATGATCTCCCCCTCCAACAAGGTGTCGCAGATTGGTGCGACGCTCAAGCCACACGAGTACATTGGCATGACCCGCCGCGAGATCCTGGATGGGTACCTGCGGGACCGCGCCATCTCGCTCGGTGCCAAGCCGATCAATGGCCTCGTGACGGACATCAAGATCCCGTCGGACGTTAACTCGTCGGAGCCCTACGTGATTTCGTACTCGGATTACGCGGAGAGCACCAAGGGTGGCGCTCAGGGCAAGACCCTAGAGGTCGACTACATCATTGGCGCGGACGGCGCCAACTCGCGTGTCGCCAAGGCCATTGACGCCGGTGACTACCAGTACGCCATTGCCTTCCAAGAGCGCATCAAGCTGCCCGCTGCGCAAATGGAGTACTATGAGGAGCTCGCTGAGATGTATGTCGGGGACGACGTCAGCCCCGACTTCTACGCGTGGGTGTTTCCCAAGTACGACCACGTTGGCGTCGGCACGGGCACCGTCATTGACCGCCCGAGCATCAAGAAGTATCAGCAGGCGATCCGGACACGGGCTGCTGACAAGCTGGCCGGCGGCAAGATCATTAAGATTGAGGCCCACCCCATCCCCGAGCACCCGCGGCCGCGTCGCTGCGTCGGCCGCGTGTCCCTCGTGGGCGACGCCGCTGGTTACGTCACCAAGGCGTCGGGTGAGGGCATCTACTTTGCAGCCAAGAGCGGGCGGATGGCCGGTGAGGCCCTGGTTGCCCTCAGCAACAAGGGCGAGCGCACCCCGACCGAGGCTGACATCAAGAACTCGTACATCAAGGACTTTGACCGGAAGTACTGGGCCACCTACAAGGCGCTGGACATTCTGCAGTCTGTCTTCTACAAGAACGACAAGACGAAGGAGTCGTTCGTGGAGCTTTGCGACGACGAGTACGTGCAGCGTGTGACCTTCGACAGCTACCTCTACAAGACAGTAACGACTGTCAACCCCGTAGAGGACGTCAAGCTGCTCTTCCGCACGGTTGGCTCGCTTGTCAAGCAGACGGTCAAGTCGAACGCGGCGAACACAGCATAGTATTTTTTCTTGTGAGTGTTTTTTGTACTCATCGGCGTCTTTTTTCCATCTACCTGTCATGGCTATGTCACGTCCAGCGCTGCGACGTGAACACGACACCATCTCGCGCAGTTGCTTGCAGTCAGCCACCTGAGGCGAGCCCGAATGAACCACAGTCGCGCTGCACCGGCTTCTCGGGGTTGCCTGGGGATTGAGCTGAGAGAGTTTCCCCAGAACACGACTTCGAGAGACCCACATGAGCCCCAGAGCCCGCAACAGCCCCCACAGGAGGCCTGCATTGTTCCGATGATCGCTTCCTTGGCGGGTGCAGCTGCTACCGGCCGACGGTGGCGGCCAGCGGCCACGGCCTGGCGATGAGAGAGTCAGAGGCGAGAGCGGCGGCGTCGGGGCTTGCAAGCGCAAGTTGCACGGGGATGAGCGTCGCGCTGGCCGGACACCAGTTGATCGGCTGCCGCAGCTCAACTGCCCTCACACACCCTTCGACGACGCTTCCTTGTTCAACCAGCGTCGCTCTCTTCCCATGCGCCCTGGAGGACACCGTCCCTGTCCAACCCGAAAGTGTCTAGTGCGCGTGGGCCTGCCGCTGGCGTTGCCATTCGACGGGTACATAGTGTGTGCTAGCCATCAACTGTACTGTTCAGATCCTCAGGAATGAAGGGAAGCAGCTGGGGAAGACGTTTGTAGCCACGATGGCAGCCTCCCTATTCCGCAATTGCTGTCGAGTGGGTGGAGCACTGGCATCCTCGTCATATCATGTGCTGGCGACTTATTGAGGGCCACTTTCATTGAGACCGACCAAGTTCTTCAGCCACACCGTCCTGTGATTGGTTCCCAAGGCGTGTTTACGCTGACAGCTTTGCTGACGCTGCTTGTGCACGCCGCACCGGCACCAGGTGCGCGACCGACCACCACCACCGACAACTGGGGTCGGCCAGGTGGGACCGGCAGTTCGCGGGACACCTGTGCCATCCATCACGATCACGACCAAACATCACTACCATCGCTGCGTTTGTTCTTGCATCGGCGGTTCCGGTCGCATGCCGTCGGCCGCGTCTGCTACGCACGCCGTCGGCCGCGTCTGCTACGCACGCCGTCGGCCGCGTCTGCTACGTGGGCGCTGGTCATGGCACTCTCTAGGGTAGCCGACCCCGCTGACGTGCTGTGTGGAGGCGCCAGGCGGTGGACGCGGTCGCAACGAATGCCTACTGAGTTGGGCTGGGCGACCCAAGCTGCGCGGTCATGCCGGGTACGCCGGCCGTTGCTGCCGCTCGTGGCCGCGGCGTCGGCCGCAGGACTGTCGGCGCTGGCAACCTTGTGTTGCGGCGCCGTCGAGTCGTCTGGGGGGCGCCCGGCATCCGCGTGTGCATTAGCAGGCGGCGGGGCTGACGGGGCGTGTACGGTTGGCGGCTTGCCCGCCCCCGCTCGCTTGCCAGTCCCGGCTGTGCGGCTGGCCGAGGCTGCGGCAGCTGGACGCCCGCCTCCGGCTGCGCCGCTGGTCGTGGCGCTCGGCGCCAACGCGCCGCGCAAGGCGCGACCCGGCTTCCACCGCGGTTTCCCGTCAGTTGTGCGCATCCACGAGCGGGTGGCACCGACAAAGGTTGACGCCGACGCGCTGCCCGGCACAGCCGCCCGATGGACGTCCCGCCTCGACATGGTGGAGCTCAAGGGCGGCATCGTCGCCGTCGGGGAGTATTATGCGGAGGTGCAGCTGGGCGGCCAAACCGTGCGCGTCCAGATTGACACGGGCAGCACGACGCTCGCGGTGCCGATGGAGGAGTGTGAGACGTGCCGCCACGGAGATATGCGGTACTCACTGGCCAAGAGCACTGGTTCCGTCGGCCGGCCGGTGCCGTGCGACGGGGATGAGTGCACGCCCAACATGTGTTCCCCCTTTTCCTGCGGGAAGTGCTCAGCGACCAACGCGTGTTGCTCTAAGATTAACAAGGAGAACTGCGGCTTCCACCTGAGTTTTGGTGACGGCTCCGGTGCGTCGGGGGAGCTGGTCCTTGACAACCTGACGTGGGGCAACAACATTACCTTCCCGGTGGTTTTTGGGGGCATCCTCAAGGACTCGCCAGACTTCGAGCGGTCGACAGTGGACGGCATCCTCGGGATGGCGTGGCCCAAACTTGCGTGCAACCCGTCGTGCGTCGAGCCGACTTTTGACGCCATGGTCCGCCACCTCAAGATTGACGACGTCTTTTCGATGTGCATCACGGGCACGGGCGGGCAGCTTGTTCTCGGCGGCCACGACACCACAATGGCTAAGGCCGACCCGGTGTGGGTGCCGATGGCCCTCGGCTCCCCGCCGAGCTACTACCCCTTCAAGGTGACTGGTCCGCTGCGTATCGGCGACCGGGATGCGGACGAGCTGCCGCGCCTTCGCAAGGGCATCATGGATTCGGGCACGACGCTCATTGTCTTCTCCCAACACTACTGGAACAAATTTGTGGCGCACATGCAGAAGTACTACTGTGACGACCTGCCCGGTCTGTGTGAGAAGAAGAGCTGGTTCCGCCCCGCCCACTGCGTAAGCATCTCGGACGAGGAGCTGGACAAGTTGCCGACGCTGCGCTTCCCGCTGGAGAACGACTTCGTCATTGAGCTGACCGGCCGCGAGTACATGGTCGACTACCCGTCGAAGTCGTCCCGCTGCGTCGGCTTTATGGCGCTGGACAGCATGTCTGGGGGCATCGACTGGATTGGCGGCAACGTCGTTATGGAGAAATACATCACCATCTACGACCGCAAGGCCAAGAAGCTCGGCTTTGCTCTCTCCAAGGGGGACTGCGTCAGCAGTGCCGTCGCTGACGACGCGAAGGGCGACAAGTCCACCTCGACCTCCGCGCCCGACGCACAGGCATCTGGCGTGGACTCGTCATCACCAGAGGCTGCCCCGCGCGCACCGGTCGCGTCTGCGGCCAAGTGCAGGGCCGCCGGCGAAGACGGCGGCTGCCGTGCGTGCGCCTCGCTCCGTGGTTGCGCATGGCATTATACAAACAAGGAGTGCGGGTTGCGGCCGGGCGCGGCGGGGGGAGACTCGGGCGGTCTTGCCGCCTCGGTGCCCTACCCGTCTTGCGCGGGCGCCAGCTGCCTGTGCGCGGCGGCGGGTTTTGCGTCCAACTTTTGGCGCGTCGTTGGCACGGGCCTGGGTGTCGTTGTTGTCAGCTTGGTGCTGGTCGGTGCAGTCGTTGGGGGAGTCATCCGGCGCCGGCGGCGACTGGCCGCTGCTTCGATGCCAGCCGAGGACGGGGACGTGTTGCGGGAGCAGGCGCGGCCATTTGCGGACTCGGAGAGCTTCTGAACGGGAGCATAGTGGGGGGAAGGGAACCTGGCCATGATTGTAAAGAAGAATCGGAAATACAAGAGCAAGCAGACGAGCACCCCAACATTGTAAGCACCCTGAAAGAGTACTGTACCCGTGGTACGGGCGGGAGTCGTTCTTGCGATTGTTCCGCCTACCTCGCCATACGCTCGATCGTGCCTGTTGCTGACGAAGTGCAAGCACTCTTGTTCGTCGGTGTGCATTTGCGAGGGGGGGGAGGGGTGTGCGCGCGGTCCCACCTCCTACGCTCAGCAAAAGTAAAAAATAACAGACGTGGATGGTCGTCCACATTTCATTCCGGGGACGATCAAGGTCCACACTGCGTGCAGGTATTAAATTCACAGGATGTATTGAGATATGTTTCGCCAATATAAATAAGGAGACTGAATTGGGATATGCCGCCGGACTCTTCGATGGATGATCCTGGGGATAAGGTCGTCGATGGTTGTGGGATCCGGATTATTCTGGCAGCCTGGTAGGATAGTTCCACAAATGACAGTCGGAATTGCCGTGATTTGATCATGGGATTGTTTCAGCGTTTTCCCGAGGATGGTCATGATCCTGCGATCAGTTCAGGAACTGTGTCCAGGACCGTTTGCCAAACAAGACGGCATCTGATCCTGCAAAACGTATGCGGGACTATTCCACAGACTCGATGACCAGCATTATGTTGGCACGTTCGTTCTGCAGTCTGAAAGATACGTTTGTCTACGTTGTCCCTACGCGTCCACACAGACAGTTCCAGATACTAAATTGTGATTTATCCGTCTCCTTTTTCCAGGCATGGTGTCCAATCATGTACTGCACTTCATCTGTATGATGGTAATAGGGACCATACAATAGACCACATGTGAGTTCATCACAGAGCCTATGTCAGAGGATATCCACACTGCAATCACCGCGCTGGTCAGAGGAACGATCGGCTAGATGGTTCGTGGAGCGGCCCTCACTCTCTCTCTTTGATTCTGGGAGTATCTCATATTGAGGGACTGCCGAGAAATGAACAAGAGAACAGTATTAGAAATGATCCGAGGAGCACTTCCACTCATATTGTCCGTGATGATCGCGCACGATAATCCTGAAAGCGACGTACGTTTTTTGGTCTGCTCTCGTCTTTGATAAAAACCCACGAGAAAAATAAAACGAAAGAAAAAGAGAAAAGAGCAGAAAAAAAATGGACAAGAAAATACCAGCAAAGAGGAGGATGCTAACAGACAAAATGAGTATCGACAGATACTGGACATAAATCGGTGGCAGCTGCACGTTCGCATGATCTGTCACGCTGGCTCCAGGCCGTGTGGGCGCCGAGCCATGATGCTGGACGCGCAGCATGCACCGCGGGGGTATCATTACGTGTCGCGTGTGGGATCTAGTCGGCTGCCTCATCCCAAAAGTCAATGTCACCCGCCTCAAGATTCCTTAGCTCGTCAAGCATGCAGCGGACCACGCCTTTGCGGGCCTCGGGGCTCTCTGGGCGCAAGAACTTGGGGTACTCCGTCGCATCCACATACTTTTTCAAGCAAGCCGCGCATGCCTCTCGCACAGATGTCCAAACCTGAATCGGTTCCAACAACAGGAGCTCAGCAATAATAGAGGCCGCAGCGCCGTTCAAGTCCAGTGCTCTCTCCATTTCGCGATCTCCGTCTTTGATCTTCAGTCTGTACCCAGTGCTCGAGGTCCCAGGTACGGCAACCGCAGCGTCCGCAATCATGACATTCACTGGATCAGTCGCCACAACCACACGCTCCAAAGAGGCCTCACTGACGTCACCATCCATGTAAACTCCCAAGGTACGGTAAGCCAAAAGTCGCGCAGAGTTACGGTTTCGGTTGCAACGAGTACGCAGGCCCCTTCTCAAGGCCGCCCTCACCTCCCGTCGTTTGTTTTCCCAGCCGCTTGCATCGTGATCTACTCCGGTAACACACTTCTCAACCGCCTTGTTAACCACAGCTCTGAGGGATCGCGCACAATCTCTGTTCGGGCCCTCCAGGGGTCCAGGAGGCGCTAACCATGACATGCAATCATGCTTGGGCGAGTCGACCGAGTGACCGTTCGTTCCAGGGCTCACGGAACCAATACTGACCTTCTTGAGCATTGCCTGGCCGTACCTAGAAAATAAGCCAACGGCCTCATCCTGCGACGAGGGAAAGCCAGCTAGCAGCAAGACGACGAATAATCAGACCCTGTAGACGTATTAAACGAACGGAAAGCGTCAGAGTCAGATCCGGCACGAACGAAAGGACAAGAGGCGGCATGCGCACGACAGAAAGAAGGGTACTGGACGAGCGCGCAGTCACATAGGTCAAGGACAGGAGAAACGCACTCCATGAGAGCTCCAGACACTAGAGAGCAGCGCGGAGTCCACGGCGGGCGATTCGGGCCCAGGTATCCCGGGAACGTCGTTACAGTCATCAGCATCACTGCCAGGCATGGCGACGTCTGAGGCAGCGGAGAGGAAGAGGTCTAGGGATTGCCCAGATAATGTAGAGTCGTTTCCAGAAACAGCGAGTAACAGGCATATCACGGACGACAAGGGTGACAGGTGCGGTCGAGGGCTCGCCCAGTCGACCGAGAGTCGTCACAAGCAACCGAGATCAACAGACTTATCCCGGGCAACCAGGGCGACGGGCGCGGTCAATGGCTGGTCCAGTCAACGGAGACTCGTCACAAGCAACCGTTATCAAGAGGCCTCTGACGGGGGGCCAAGGCGACGGGACGCACGGTGCGCAGTCAAAGATAGATGACGAGGGGTACGAGACGCACGATGCCGAGGCAAGGAGAGGTACAGTGGGAAGAGGCCCTGCGGGCCCTGGCTCTTCGGAGATCAATGGCCCCAGTCCGGTGGACGTCCGCGACGGGTCAGTTCTCGTCGTGAGCTCGCCCCTAAGATAACGCCACGCAGGCGCCTGAACCCGTCCAATAAATGCATTTGTAGATCAGTGGGCTCTGCCTTTCCGGGGCGCTGTCGCACTTGCCGCTGAAGCGCTCGCACGAGTCCCAGGCGAAGAATTACTGTGGCATCCAGTGGCAACGCGGACGGCGAGGGGATGCAAGAATCGAATGGTCCAGACTAGCTGCACTCTCGATGGGGGCCCCGGCGTGGATTGATCTCTGTGCAACTACAGATAATGGATGTTCCAATACGTATTTCGCCGCATCCGTCCGGGAAATTGCAAACGATCCGCTCCGATCGGTCCGGTCGACGAGTTATCTCAATTCGACCGGCGGCACCCTCCACCGTGGATCTGCCGCCACACAAACGAGCGTGGCGCCCTCAAATCCAATGTCCACGGAGGGCACGAGGGGACACCGCCATTGGGCACCGCAAGCGTCCGTCAGAGCACCACATCCCCGCGCACCGTCGAGGCAGTGCCCCCTCCTCCCACCCGAGCACATGCCACTGGTTGCTGACGCCAGCCGCACCGTCGTCGTACCGCGCACTGCCCCGCATCTCTGTGCCACCCGCTCTGTCGTGGAAACGGCGTGTTCCCCCCCTTCCCCCCCCCCTGCGCGCTGTGAGCGTTCTGTTTT
>Ga0209093_1000714_pt1 | contig 18353 bp, 18 predicted proteins | sample SidtaG_4_FD_187450 | JGI IMG/M metagenome (GOLD analysis project Ga0209093, IMG submission 187450) | Marine algal microbial communities from Sidmouth, United Kingdom - Sidmouth_Male1 metaG (SPAdes) (version 2) | ecosystem: Host-associated > Algae > Red algae > Unclassified | place: Sidmouth... | reverse complement strand
ATACAGTCTTTCTCCAATGCTGTCCACCCTTTTCGTCGCCTGACAAACCCCCAAGTAGCCCTCTTTTTTCGTGCAGAAGATGGCAGAATCGCCCTTCCTGCCAGTGCAATGATGTCTCGTTACTATACAGGGGTCCATAGTAAAGGAAGCTACAGGAATGGAGAAAGACTGTAGAGGAAGTTTCTAGGTCACTCGCATGGTGGAATCTGGGCTGTATTTGTCAAATGGTGTTTGTTCTACTAATCTGGAAGAGACACAGATCAATTACTGTAGAGATCTGGCGCGCACCGCATTCAACCATGCGCCACATCGCCCACCGTATAGTATCTCTCGACCGTCTCGCGCTCGCCCCTCTGCCGACCGCCACCAGCCAGCTGGCGGAGACATTGAAGTTCACCCTCTGGCCGCCTGCCTACCGGAACTGCCGGTTGGCCAGCTGGAAAGCCACATCCGCATCCATCCGACACTCCCACGACGGGCCCTGGCTTGGAACTGACACCTGCGTCGGCTGCACGAGACTCCCGTCCGCCGGCCAGTGGGCGTTCCCGCCATGCTTGCACGGCGGCTTGAAGATGCGGACAAACGCCGTCTGCACGGGCCTGTCGGGCCCCGCAGCAATCGGCCAGCGCGCTGCATACCTCTCTGGGTTAGTCGCTTCACCCAGTGCCATTGACGCTGGTCGCAGGCGGGGCGTCTCTGTCTGCGCGCCGGTACGCCAGCATTGACCGCCTTTCTCTCCCGAGCTCACTGCTATCCCCGGCCGCGTCCCTCATGCACCCTTAATTTTTCGTATCCAACCCCACACCTTGCTATGGTGCCGGCAGTCCCGGCAGTGGTGGTCGCTGCCATCGTGGTGGCGATAGTGCTGGCCGCCATTGTCCCTGCCTTCTATCGCCTTCTAGTCGCACGCCGCCGCCTTCACCTCCCTCCTGGGGTGGATGGAGCCCCTCCCTCCTTGTTTAGCATATCCCACATGCGCTTGGCGCTGTCCCCGGCCGCCTGTGCAGCGGCCGTGGCCCACAACGGCGGCTCCCTCGTCACCACCACGTTGGGGCCCGTGCCGGTCGTTTCAGCCTTGACTGCGTCGACCGCTCGACGCATCTTGGCGCTGGATAGCTCTGGCACGACGAGCTGGTGGTTCCCCCCAACGTGGTCTGCCACCTTTGGGGCGGCCTCCCTCTTTGTCACCAACGGAGCGGAGCATGCGGCGGACCACGCCACGGCGGTCAAGAGCCTGGCGGGAGACGCTGCCGATGAATTGGTGGCGACGCTCGAGTTCCGAGTCGCCCTCGAGTTGGACGAGTGGGTTGCCGCGGGTGTCGCATGCTCTGCCTACCCCCGATGCAAGATGATGGCATTGCGCCTCCTCACAGAGGGGCTCTTTGGTCGAGTAGTCGATAAGCGCACATGTCGAAAGTTGGCGCGGCTGTACGACGACGTCAACGGTACGTGCGGCGCTCGCGTGGAAGCTCTAGCATATGGGGTGACTAGTAGTCACCCCGTTCTTCAAACAGGGTTCCAAAGCGAAGGCAGCACGCTAGCCATCGCCTTCTAGTGAACAGTCAACTGACCTGTGTTGCTGTGGCTTCGCTGCCTCCTGCCTGTGAGATTGCCGCGCACTTTATCGATGATTGTGACTGTCAGGTTGCTTCACGGCACTACTTCCGTACGACCTCCCCGGCAGCGCTCTACGTGCGGGTTTGCGAGCAAGAAAGCAGATTGCCGTCCTTATGCGGGAGGAAGTATCCAAGTTAGCTGCCAAGCGGGCAGCGGGAACGCTCAGCTCCTCCGAGTCTTCGTGCATCCTGAGCAACCTTAGCAGTAGCTGGTCGACCACCGACAAGGAAACCGCTCCCATCAAACTGTTGGACAACGCCATGTCCTTCTTGTTCCACGGCGCGGACTGCCTCTCTGCCGTCATGCTTGCGGCCACCCGCTACGTGTGCGAGGACGAGTCCACCCGTGGCGCCATGCTCATTGAGTTGATTGACGCGGGTATAGTTGGCGGTGGCCAGCTGGACGGCGCCACGCTGCGGCAGCTTCCCGTGCTGCGGTCGGTGGTGATGGAAACGCTGCGGCTGTACCCACCCATCCCTTTAATGCACCGCACCGTCGTTGAGCCAGTCTCCCTTGACGAGTACGCGTTGGAGCCGGGGCAACTTCTCTCGTACTCCATCCGCACCCCGCACCTGGACGAGGCGGCGTGGGGCGACGCCACCGACCGCTTTTGTCCCGCCCGGCATCTGCGGGATGGTGGCATGTCGGTTGACGACGCACGACACGACCCGTTGCGTGTGCCTGTCAGCAATCCATCCTTGACCTGCGACGTGTCGGGAGGCTCCCACTGGCTGCCCTTTGGCGACGGCGTTCGCAAGTGCCCCGGCGCAGACTTTGCCACCCTTGCGGTGAGCATCTACCTGGCGAAGTTGGTGGTGGAACACACTCTTGAAGTGCAAGGTGTGGTGCGCATGCTGCGGATGCCGCCCCACGTGCGGCCGGACTTTGAGCTCCGTGTGCGCCGTCGTGCACCGCAGGGGCGGTTCGCGGAGGGCTTGGGGGCAGGCCCGCCAGCACCCACTGCAGCCGAGCGGGGCATTCGCAGACGTCGGTTGGCATCCGGTGACCGTTGATGGGCCTGGAGCATTGGTGGCTGAGGGCCGTGTTGACTTGCTCGATTGTTCTCTTTTCATGCTGCCCATGTTTGTGTACAGATGCGTTTGTACAGACGCAATAGTCTCGCCTGTCCGTCGAGAAACCAGCGTGACACTCAAAGCGGTTCGTGTATAGTCTCTGGCCTCGATCCAACTGGTGCGACCCGTGATACCCAGCCCACCGCTCGAGTGCGTGACGGCAGTGCTTTCCAGGGGTACACCAGGGTGTTTCTCTGTTGGTTTGCGTTCGCTGCCTCTGTTTTCAGGGGAGCTACTTTGCGCTCCACCTTCCACAGACTCTTTATGGTGAGGAGACGCTGTCGTCCTCTTGACTTCGGCTGCCTTCTGGGCGCGAGCCGTCACATCCCCAGCCTCTTCGGGGTCCCCAACGTCCGGCACTACCGGTCGCGCTGATGCCTGCCACTACTGCTGTTGTCCCCACGTCCCCCCCGCCATGACGCTTTCCAGGGCCGTCTGTGCGGCAGCCTCCCATGCGGTCCGCCTACGGGGCCTGCCGCCGCCATGGCTGCCGGCTGCTGGCAGCGCGTCCGTCGCCGCCTGGGGCCGCCGACAGGCGGCCCAGCAAGCGGTGGCCGCTCCCACGCCCGTGTCCGTTCCTGAACAACCAGCGTCGACAGCAGCAGGGGCCGACGCCGACGTGTCGACTCCCTCGTCGGTGACCATTCCCCTCTCGACCGGCCCGCTGACTGTCGGCTCCGCGGACACAGGCGGCACGCGGTCGATGAACCTTTTCACCGCCGTCAACGACGCCCTCCGCACAGCGCTAGCGGCAGACGAGTCGGCGGTGGTCTTTGGGGAGGACGTAGCGTTTGGCGGCGTCTTTCGATGCACGCAGGACCTTCGCGACGAGTTTGGGCCTGACCGCGTCTTCAACACCCCGCTCTGTGAGCAGGGTATTGCGGGGTTTGCGATTGGGTTGGCGGCGTCGGGGGTAACGGCAGTGGCAGAGATACAGTTCGCCGATTATTCGCTGCCCGGTACGTGGAGTGGAGTGGAGCGGCCGTCTTCTGGGGAACAGTGGGGAGGATGATACACCTTGAGGCCGGCAAATTGACAGTGGGGATGGGCACATTATCTGTGGCGGGGCGAGTGCGCGGCGGCAGCTGACTGACGCAGTTGCTTAGTCTTTTTCGTCCTCCTTCTGGTCTTGCACCTTGCATCCCCTTGCTAGCCTACGACCAACTCGCCAATGAGGCGGCTAAGTTCCGCTTCCGCTCTGGTGGCGCCTACGCTGCCGGCCTGACGCTGCGCATGCCCTGCGGTGCCGTTGGCCACGGGGGCCTGTACCACAGTCAAAGCCCCGAAGCGCTCTACTGTGCCACCCCCGGGCTCAAGGTCGTCATGCCCAGGGACCCGGTCCGAGCCAAGGGCCTCCTCCTTGCGTCCATTCGGGACGCCAACCCGGTCATCTTTATGGAGCCCAAAGCCCTGTATCGCGCGTCGGTGGCGACAACGCCGGTCGGGGATTACGAAATCCCGTTGGGCGTTGCGGAGGTCGTCCGGCACGGGTCGGATGTGACGCTCGTCGGCTGGGGTGCGCAGGTGCACGTGCTGTGTGCCGCCGCCGAGCGGGCCACGGCGGAGGACGGCATCTCGGCTGAGGTGTTGGACCTGCAAACCCTCTGCCCGTGGGACATTGACGCTGTCGTCGCGTCGGTGAAGCGGACGGGGCGATTGGTGGTTAGCCACGAGGCGCCGCTGAGCGGCGGGCTGGGGGGAGAGGTAGCCGCAACCGTAGCCGCCGACACCTTCCTCTCGCTGGAAGCGCCCGTGAAGCGTGTTTGTGGGTGGGACACACCGTTCCCGCTCGCGCATGAAAAGTACTACCTGCCGAATGTGGAGCGATGCTTGGAGGCTATCAAGGAGACCGTTGCGTTTTGAGGGGGGCGGGGGGCCGGGGCGTGGGGTGACGATGCGGCCCGCTATCATCGCAAGCGACGGCTCAACTGTGGAACTACCTGGTGCCCCTGTCCATACCAACGCTGGGTGCGGCGGCTGCTTGCTCAACACCGCCAGGCGGTTTGCCGCGCGTCCCCTCTGCCACACGCTTGTCGTGGACACAGGACGACTGCGCGGCGGCGACAGCGCTGGTCGACAGACGCAACCACCTTCGCCGCGACGTTGAAGTAAAAACGGTCGAGGGGTGGCGCGTCGCCTATGGCAGGTCGAGGAGGTAGTTATGGGGGGCCGTAGAGGCCAGTTGGCTGCTGCGCAGCCGCAAGAAGGGAAAAGCGCGCGAGTCAACACGCCCACAAGAGAGAAATGCATAGCTCACACACTCAGCTGATTGCAAGAAAAGCATGGGGACGCCCAACCACAGTCACCGCACGCGCCAGAGCCCAACGCCGCCCACCTCATGCCAGGAACATACCAACGTCCCCGTCGACCACCGACATGAGGTACTGCAAGCTCGCTTCGTTGCTCTCCCCCATCGCACCCAACCCCGACACGTCGTCGCCGAGGCCGAGGCCACTCAAGTCGGCCGCTCCGCCACCAGCAGCTGCGCCAGTGCCAACGTCGGGAAGCCCCAGAGACCCCCCGCCGACCGCTTGCTCAATGCTCTGCAGAGCCTCCCCGTCCCCGTCGCCGCCCCCGCCACCGCCAGCAGGGGGGCTGCCGTCAAAGAGCCCGAGCGTGTCGGCGTACTCGCCCGGGTTCGCAGCAGCAGCAGCAGCAGCGGCGGCAGCAGCGGCGGCGGCTGCCGCACCGCCTATCCCAGGGCCCATCGGCCCAGACGTCGACGGGTCAACAGCGGGAGCGCGCATTCCTCCCGAGGCGCCACCTGCCGCGACACCGCCCGCGCCACTGCCGAGCGGCTGTTCGTCCCGTTGTGCACCGCCCTTGGCCCCCGACGCTGGCGATGCTCGAGACGGCGATGCCGCCGCCGCCGTTGCCGCGGATGCGGTCGGCCCGGTCGATTGCAAGTCGGAGGACCCCTCGCCTTCGGTGGCTCGGCTGCCCGCCGACGCGGCGGCGGCCGCCGCTTTGGCCGCTGCCGCCCCGCCGCGGGCGCCCTTGCCGCCTCGTCCCCGCCCGCGGCCGGCGCCTGCGGGTGATGCCGACGCCCCTATCGCCCTTCCCTTGCGAGCGGTCCCGGTGGCGCCGCCACGGCCACGCCCGCGGGTGGAAATAGCGCGACCTCGGCCCCGCCCGGTCTTGGCCGTCGCCGTCGACGTGTTGCTCTGCACGGACGACGACGCTACGCCGCTGCCGCGGCCGCCGCCAGTGGCTCCACCGCTACCGCTGCCGCTCATGCTGAGCTCTGGTGTCGGCAGCGGAGGCACGGAGCGCGCACCGGCACTGTTGGCCGGTGACATGTGGCCGGGTTGAGGAAAGGACGGGGCCATGGGCGGCTGCCCGGTGGGCCGTCCAAAGCCGGGTTGCCCGGGCTGCTGCTGCTGGGCCATGTTGGATTGGGCCGGTGAGGGAGCCATGCGAGGGTCGACACCTCCGCCGCTGCCGCCGACGCCGCTGCCGCCGCCTGCCCCCAGCATCAGCCCACCACCGACGCCGGCACCCATGGTGCCTGGTGCAAAGTTGGGTGGCATGCCGGGGACGCCTCCCACCCTTGCCCCATTCGCCACCATCCTGTCTTGGTATTGCTGCAGCTGCCGCAAATGATGCTGCTGTTGTTGTGCTTGCTGTTGGCTTGTCTGCAGCTGCTGGTTGACCTGCATCTGCATGGATAAGGGTTGGCCATTTGGCGGCCCGTTTTGGTTGGGTTGATGTTGTTGTTGGTGACGCTGATGTTGTTGCTGCTGCTGCTGTAGTAGTAACCGCTGCTGCTCTTGCGGCCGAAATGCTTGCTTTTCTTGCAGCTGTACTCGGCCGTTACCGTTGCTGTTGGCTTGTGCCAGCTGCGTCGCCGCCGCCGCCCGTGCATTGAGGGACACCGCATCGTGGGGGTGTTCCGGAATTGGGATGAGCTGGCCGCTCGGGTGAAAGCGGAAGCGATTCTCGTACACATACACGAGGCCTTGGGGCCACAAGTCGACGGGGATGGCGCCATCGGGAAGCCGCAGCCCCTCCTTCGTGGCGTGGTTCCGCACGAGGACGGCCGCGCGCATCGGATCCTGTTCGGCCGCTTCCCCGAGCAACGACATGGACCGCCCGGGGCCAGCGACACCGCCGTTGCCCACACCCGCATCGGGACCACCGCCGCCGTCCATTCCAAACCGGGACACCGCCAGTGGTGGCGGCGGAGGGGGCGGAGGTGGGGGCATTTCCGCCGACACCATCGGCATCCCCGCGACACCGCCAAACCCAGGGCCCGCCATTTGGGAGGCCCCTTGCCCGGCGCTCACAGGCGCGACGCCCCGCTGGGAGGCGACCGCCATGTTGGCAAAATAAGACGGCGGTATGGGACCCTGCGCCGTCGCGTCCACGCCGAGCACGTCGACGGGGTGCTTCCGGGAGGAAGGGGAGTGGCTGTTGCCACTGCTGCCACTGGTCTTGGCCGCCCGAGAAGCACGGGCGGCGCGGGCACTTCCTGCGGCCAGCTGTTGCTGGGTGAGGGCCGGGCCCATGGTGCCGTTCATCTCCGGGCGCCCAGCCGGATGTCCCCGATCCCCCCGCCCCGCCGAGGTCGCCAGGTGAGACATGGAGCCCGTCAGCGCGCCATTTGCGTCAAAGGAGAGGGTGTTCTCAGTGGTGCCAGACGGGACGGTGCCACTCAAACCATCAAAAAAGGCTGGGGAAAAGTCCTCCTTGGTGCCCGCCCCCGCCGCGACCGCCCCGCCGGCCGCCAGTGCCGCGACCGGGTCCAGCGCCCCCACGCCCACGCCGTTGGGAAGCAGCCCAGACGGGCCACCCTGGTAGCTGCCAGCGCCATTGGCGCCGTTGTCTCCAGGACCCATACCCGCCCCGCCACCATTGGCATATACGCCGACCCCCGGCCGGCCGTCGGCGGCACCGGCGGCGCGCTGCTTGGCACCCACTACGGAAGCGGCGGCGGCGACAGCAGCGGTAGCCGCCGCTTCCGCCACGGCAGTCCCAGCCGCCGGCGGGTAACCCTGCGTCGCCGTCACCATGCCGTCGGCCCTCAAGGCCATGGCCGCCGTCGTGTAGCGCTGCGCAAAGATATCCCAGAAGAAACTGAACCACTCGGACAGGAAGGCATTGGGCGCCGCGTCCAGTGCGGGGCCGTTGACCCGAAGTCCTCGATCAACGGCTTCGCGACGCAGCATTTCCGCCGTCTTGAGGAGCTGCTGCTTGACGAGGTAGTCGTGTACAAAAGAGCGCAACAGCGTCTCCAGTCGCTCGTCTGATGCCTTACGGCCGCTCATCTCTGGGCGCACAGCTGACAAGATGGGAGAGTGGCGAGGGGGTGAGGACGAGGAGGGATGCAGCTGGTATCGTCCGCGACAGTCAGCGCGGGGTAGACAAACAGGCGCCACCCGCTCTTGACAGCCCAAGCGTCGTGGCTGGACGCCACCAAGCCGCACGCACGAACCGTGTGGGAGATAAGGCGACTGCAACGGGCGCGACTCTCGATGCCAACCAAACAGTGGCACGCACGCGTCGGCACCACGTGCATGAGTCGACTCCGTCCGAGCGTGTGGGCGGGACGCCCACGCACCGCCGGGCCACGTGACCGGCGGCGCAGGGACGGCCCACAGCGCGCGCGCCCGTGCCGCCCTCCTCGTGACGGCGTGATACGGGTGGAAGCGGTGGCGACCGCCCCCGATCACCCGCGCCTCGGGCGTGTCACGCGCGCGAGGTCGCAGAATGGGGGTGGGTGGGGGTGGGGCGGCGAGCGCGGTAGCGGCCGCAGCAGCGGAACACAGCGCGCAGGTGAGGTGAGCCGGTGCTGGGCGTGCCGAACGCGGTGTCGCCGAGTGGGCCGCGTCACCATGCGCCACTCTGGACGGATGCGGGGCGGCGGACGCGCCCTCCGTCGGCCACCACAGTCGCGCCGCAGCTGGCGCGTGCCAGGCGGGCGGCAGCGTCGTGCGTGCGAGTCACAGGCTGCACGAGCGCAGCCGCCGGGTGGGGGGGGGGTGCTGGGTGTGGCCAGAGGCCACTCACCTGGGCGTGTGTGCCTCCGACCGCCGCCGCCGCACGGCCGCACACTGCAGGTGCTGGTTGGGAGCGTCCTGGAAGGCACAGCCCGCCTTGTGACTCGGCCTTTCAGGGGCCCCCGGGGGGATACGTCGCGTCGGTACAGTAGTGGCACGGCCGTGTTGGTCGGTGGGGGGCCACACCCAAGAGCTGGCGGTGAGCCTAAAAGCTAACAGCTGTAATGCGCGGCTCGTGTCCAATGTCAAGGCTGAACACGCACCGTTCATGCAAACTAGACCGTTGGTAGGGAGCCATCAATCACGAGATTGGCTGTAATGCCAAAGCGGCTCAACGGAAAATATCTTGGGGATACTGGGGTCCGGGAAACCCAAATCGCATTACAAGCTCTGGAACGTGTTTCCCAGAGGGGGGTGCCTTGCAGCATGCAATCTGGCCGATCGCTGGATTGCTGAGAAGCGACCGGGGGACAACTCGAGTCGATTGCAGATGATCGCATGCGGATTCATGACGATTGTACGCTCGCATAAGTCGATCTGCACTCTAATCTTCGACAACCTCCCTAGGGTTGCACACGACGCCCCTATTTGGGGGGCGCCAGGGGCGCGCGACGGATAAGACGCCTTATGGTCGTTGCGCCAAAAGCTGGACAGTCCCAGACAGGCGGATCGACGTTTGGGCCAATCAAACGCACAAAAGCGCCTCTTTGACAGGCCTGGACTCTCCACTTTTTGGCGGAACGACAATACTGACGCCCCATCAGGCAGCCAAAACGCCCTTACGACGCCCCAAGTAGCACCCTCAGTATTCCCCATATGATTCAAGTGGCACCCATACTGTGCACTCGTATGTCATTTTCTGTTTCAAGACTGGGTGCCTGTCGCCAACCAGGGTGCACAGCCGCCACCTGCTGAATCTTGTAGACCCCCCTGAAGTCTTTCTCTTCGCGACGCCTTGCTGACGCCCTTTTGAGTTGGGGCGTTAGGGGCGCACGACGCCCAAATGACGCCCTGGTGACGCCCTTAATGACGCCCTTAACGACGCCCTGGGCGTTCTGAGCAACCCTAGACCTCCCTAACTCATGGCCTGCGCGACAACGATCGGGCTTAGTATAGAACATTTATGTTGTGACTTGAAACAAATGCACACCGATGGCCGAGATGGTCTCCAGCCATCTCACTGGACTGGGTGGGAGCACTGAGCGCGAGAGGCGGCGAGGCGGGCGGCCGGCGGGACCCCCCGTGGCGGCCACAATAGCGCCGCGCGGCGGCGCCGCAAGCGGTCTGCCGCCAAGCGCGCCCGCGCCGCCCACGTGTCGGGTGCGGGGGAGACCCCGCCGCCGGCGGCCGCGCGGCTGGCGCCACCCCAGCCGTTGCTACCGGCGCCGCTGGACCGGCGACGGCGAAGCCGCCACGGTCGCCGCCGCCGCCCAAGTTCTGGGCCGCGGACGGGGGCTGGGCGTCCCCCGACGGGCTGGCGGTTCCGACCGTTGCCGCCGCAAACGCCACCGCCGCTTTGTTTGGCCCCTCCCAAGCGTGCGTGAGTGCCATGGAGTGGTCGGATCCGGCGACCTCGCGCGCGTCGGGCGGTGGCGGCGGCGGCGGGGGTTCCGTTACGGCGACGTAGCCGCGGAAGCCTTCTGCGCGCCCGCACGGGATGGTTGCTGCCGGCGGCAGCGCGGACGGTGGGGCGGATGACGCGGATGCGCCCACAGGCGGCTGGGCCGACGCGGCAGAACATGAGCAGGTCGTCAACTCGCTGCTCCAGCAGCCGCCGTCGACGGAGAGCTCGGAAGTGTCGAGGGGGGCGGCGCCTAGCGACAGCGGCGGCGGCGGCGACTGTGGAAGCGGCAGCATCAGGGACGGCGCGTGCGGATGATGCGCACGGCGCGGGGCCAGCGGCGGCCGACCGTGAGCGCCGCGGGCGACAGGTTTCTCGCGCGGACTGGTCCACCCCAGCAACGAACGCGTCCCCCCCACCGGTCACCGGCTCCACACCCAAAAAACGACGCCCCCCGCGGCCGCCCGGGGCGCCGCGCCCCTCGCTGTAGCGGGCACCCACGACACGAGCGACACGGGCGGGTCGGCTGCGTCGCCCATTGCCGCCGCCGCCTCCACCGCCGCTCACGGCGACTGCGGCAGTCCCGAAGATGATGGCGGGGAGGCGGCGGCGGCGGCGGCGGCGGCGGCGGCGTCGGCGGCGGCGGCGGCGGCGTCGGAGGCGGCGGCGGCGTCTTGGCCGTCCTCGCCTGCCTGTCGCCGGCGCGCGAAGTTGATCTGAACGCGGACATCGCGGCCTTGCACGCGGGAGACGCGATTTGTCGGCGGCCGGCGGGAAACCCGCCCACCCCGCGCCGCGCGCCGCGGCACGTCGCTCCGAAGTGGGGGCTCGGATGACGCCCCCCACCGGCGGTGGCCGCTCGACACCGGTGGGGGGTGGTGGGGACGGAAGACCAGAGGAGCGGACGTCGCCGCACCCGCAGAAGCTGCTTGCGCGGTACGTGGCCGAAGCGGGCGAGCGCGGTGCGACCGCCGTGCGAGTTGGCCGTCGCCGCAGGCCCCACTCCCCATGCTGGCGTACACCGGCAAATACTTGGTGGTGTTTGTACAGCCGGTGATGCGGCGATGATAGGCGGCGGTCAGAACGCGGCGGCGATGGCTGGGGGGGATCTTGCTTTTCATGTGGCGCTTGGGAGGCGGCGGTGGCGGACAGGATCGTGCTGCCCGTTTACCGTTTGGAATCCTCAGGAATCGCGTGCTGCGCCGCCACGCTGGGCGGCGCCCGCGCCGCTCAGAACGCGACGCCGTCGAACGCACAGAACAAAAAAAAGTAGATGATGTGGATGTTGCAATTGGCAGGGGCTAAGTCCCGTACTTATGCCCCTGACGGGACTTGCACCCGCCTCTCCGTACTTCGGATTGCGAGCTATGGGACGGCTGTCCTTCCCTAAGTAGCCCCCCCTATTCCGGCCTGGGGTTACTATTTCGTCTCTCTTTTTCGTCTGTTTCCGTCTTGATTCTTTGGCGCCGGCCACGGCCCGCGCCGCCCCGTCTTGTTCGCCATCTAAATCTTGGCGTCTCTCTCGAGTCCTAGCCCTTGCGCGCCTCTGCGCCGTCTAGGTCCTCTCGGGAGGTCGACCCTTTGGGTCCTTCTCTTCTGTATTGTCAGTGTTGCCACGGGGTATTTGCTCGCGCCTTCTTTGTTGCCACAGTGGACGCACGCCCTGCAGGTAGCAACCGCCAAGCACCGACGCGCCGACGCGCTGCGACGCTGCGGAATTGTTTTTCGTCGATCAGGTCGCACGTGTGCTTACGAAAACAGCTGTAACGCAAAAACGGACACTGTTGAGGTTCAGCACCGACGTCGCCCCAAACGGTACGCGGCAGTGCGCGCACCAGGTGCCGGGGGCCACCCAGGTGTGGCGCTGCAGGGAAGTACCGATCATCTTGTATTGGCATCGAGATGGTTCAACGTGTTGGCGGCCCACACTTTCTAAGAGGCGGTCATGTAGTGCTGGGTATGATGCGCAAAGAGAAGGGAAAAGTGATAGGTCAACGTGGAGTGACTACGCTATGTCACGTATCGTGCGCGGGGCTGTGTGCAGCTGCTGTCCCTGTACTCCGACACTACCGCACACAAGGACCAACGAGGGCGGCGGCGGGATGCGCGTCCGACACGACTCTGGCACTTGCGGCGCAGGAGCTGTGCGCTCCTCGACTCTACACGTGTCTCGCATTCCACGACCATCCACATACCAAAGAGAGCTCAAACAATACCGTCGTTCGTACATCTAACATGTAAAGCAGAAGAGCTCAAACAGCAGGCGAACTTGTGCACCGAGTCACACTGGCAATTCAAACATCAAAAATCAATCACATTTCCGTCCTACAAGTGACATGGATCAGGCAAGAACAGCAGGGGTGGGATGCGTGTGACCGCGAGCCACACCGGGAGCCACACCATCCCCGATGAACACTAAAAGAACACAAGCGTATCCAGCCGTGTACAAGTGAAGATGCAACGAGTGAAGGGCATGAAAAGGACACATGCAGGGGAAGACGAAAAAGGAAAGAGGAGGGACCACACACGAAGCCTATCAAAAAGCGAGAGTGGGGACCAGATTTACACCTCCGGAAGGATAGGACAACGAGCACGCAAGTAAGGCCCATCAGGAGCACATCCGCTGCACAGGCAGTCTGAAAGAGGAGGACCAACCTGCGACTCGGCTCCAAAGCGAGAGGCAAGCTGCCGATTAATGCAGCCTCTCGATTGCAGGAAGGAGTGCGCCTCCAAGAGCGATTCGAGGTCCGCTTGGGAATCAGCCTTGAGCAAGTCAACCAGACGCTTCGGCCAGCCGTCCTGGTCGATGTCGGCGACAATGTTGAGAGGCGTGACATTGGAGAAGGTCTCGCTGGTGTCAACGACAAGAAGTCCTTCGTGGCGCATTTCTTCAACGGCTTCATGCACTGCAGCAGGTCCCGCCGCTCCGCGGTACAGAAATGGGACGGCACCGCAAACAGCGCGTATGTCGAACCTCGCCATTGGCACTCTGTGTGCCGAGCGCCGACGGAACTGCGGAAAAATGTTTCCCCGCCAGAGTGACAGCACATCGTCGGAGAGATCTTCATTGCCGTCGAAGGTGTTCTTGCCTGGCCGCACGGCAACACGGCATGGCACGGCTCTTCCAGACCTGCTGGCACCTAGGCGCTGAAGAGCGGCCAACACATGGCTGACCTGCTTGGGCCCGACGCATGCTGCCTGGAAGTCCGCCACGTGCATGAATGAAGTTGTTACGGTAACGGTCGTGCGGTCGAAGATTTTGGTGACGAGCGTCGACAACTCACTTTCCGTCATCATCTTATCTGTTATGCGGTGACGAACACCATACAAGTCGAGTGGATTTAAGAAGCAGACGCAAACAGCTTGAGCACCGTCACGGCCAGCTCTACGAATCTGCTGTGTGTACTCAGAAACAGAGCAAGCACCTCTCTGATCGTCAAAAGAGTACGACACAAGCGTCAATAGAGAGCAAGGTCCCAAACTCAGGTACACAGTGACTACAAAAAAGCATGTTAGATAAAACTAAGCACACAATTAGATCTCAGAACCGCAATCCGTCGAACTAACGATGGTCAGCGTCGACACACGGGCGATCAGGGCCAGTTGACCGAGATTCTATCGCACATGGATAGAAGCAAGTGAGTGAGAGAAGTAGGAAACGCGCAACACGTACAAAGTGCAGCACTGTTCGCACATGAGCAAAATGCACGCCCATTCCAACGCGATTGTGGCGACGACAACGATCCCTGTCGTTGAGGCGAACAGGTGCTCAGTCGCGGCCCGATTGTCGAGCCCAGCATGGCAGATGACGACTTGAAGAGGCTCCACCTGACAGCGATCAAGACGCGCTCACGACTCGGACAAGCTCTTGAGTTCTTTGCCGACACGTGCCGCCTCGGACCGAGACGGAGTGAAGATGATCATTTTTCCACCAACGTCTCGGCAGGTAGTGGCCATTTGAAGCGCATACCCAACGCGTTGCGCATGGTCGAGGTCGGAACGGTAGTTGTCGATGCGAGAGGAGCCGCCACCGCCGTAAGCAGAGTCACGGCGAATGACTCGGATGACAAGGTTGCGGCGCAGGAACAGACCGCGGTGAACGACCAGAGGCTCCTAGAATCTTAATGCCGCTTGTATAACGGACGTCTTTCCGATCGGCACAGTCTCCGACAGCGCTAGGCGTCGTCCGAAATCCAAACATGAGGCAGCGAGGGAGAGATCGGGATGCCAGCGGCTCCAGGATTCGAAAAATTGAGCCTCATCAAAGGCGACGAGTCCGAGTCGCTCGGCTTTGACCTTGCTGATCACGGTAGGGTTGTTGACAATGGCCTCAGGAGACGCAACAAGGATGACAGAGTGCGGGAGGCCACAGCTTCGCTACGGTTCAGGCGCTCCATCTCGATTGTGCTGCCCCAAAGCCTGCGACACTCGATGCCAGCTTCCTGGAATGTCCGGACGTGCTGCCGACCGATGCCGTTAAGCGGAGTCACAAAAACAGAAAGAGATCGCTCGTGCATGCGCAAGAGCGTGGCTGCCACGCCCACGATCACGGTCTGTTCGTAACGCGCGCCAGAAGCACTCGCGAGAAAGCAAAGCAATTATGGAGTCAGTATGAGCCCAACAAATCAAGAGATGCCAAATTTGGGCTGTAGGCGGCGTCTCGGAGTGCCATGATTACAAGAGATGAGATATGTCGTACATTTCCGTGGCAAGTGCCCATAATGGACAGGACGCTGGCGTTAGGAACATCCATGTCGACCACCGCTTTGATGGCCTCGAGTTGGCCGTCTTGTAATTTCTTGTGCATGAAACGGTTGCGCAGGATGCCCTCGGCAGCCGCTCGGATCGCCGCCTTTTCCATCATGGGGCTGCTTGGTGGTCGCGCGTCCTTGGTGAAGAAGGAGACAGCCGCGCTGCTCCATGCACGGCCGTCGGTCGGTACAGGAGAAATAGGGCTCACTCTCACGGGGCTTGTGTACGGTGCGACTCACCGAGTCCCGTGCGCTACTGTTCGTAGCACCATTATTAGTTACATGCGTAGATGATGCACTTTGCATGAACAATTATAGATGTTGGAAGAATCTCACCCTAAAACTCTTGCTAAGCTCCAAAAAATGGTGGTCGTAAAGAGAAGGGAGGCAGAGCCGACGACAGGGCGTCTAAATGAACTCGAATTGGCTGTTCGACAAGCCACGATCGAACTATTAGCTGAGAGGTGCCGTCAGCACTCTTGCAAGCCATTCAACCTGTCTTGCAGGAGTCACGCAGAGCCATTGCAACCCACAAAGAGAATTCCTGAGATTTTTGGGCCGCTTTCTTGGGCCTGAAGGGGGCATGGAGAGGGTTCTGGGCCAGACCTGCGATTTCTCATTCCTGATGTGCGTTTCCAGTGCGCAGAGCTGCATGGGGAGACTCTGTAAGGAATTCAGATGATTCCTAGCCTTTCCATTTGTCCACGTACGCTGTTGAATTATTGCACTCACTCTGCAACCGCCATTTTTTAGAGGTCAGCAATATACCTTCAATATCAATCATTGTCGGAGACGATGTGGCGGCAGTGCGCCCGAGCCCCTCGGAAACGGCAGCGGCTGTGCGGGCACCGATCAGCTGCACCTCCCTGTGTGACGGTTGGCGCGGCCGACAAGCACCCCCTCTGCGGGCTGACGCCCCCCCCACGTGGGGCACAGCGGTTCCGCTCGCAGCGCCACTCAATCGCGGCCGCACAAGCGCCGCGCGGCATTCTCCAGTCATTTGTTCCGCCTCCCACCCAACCACAGATGCTAGCCGGCGGCCAAAAGTGCCTCTGCCTCTGGCGGCGTCGCCCTGCCTTGTGCTGGCGGCGTGCGTGGTTGCCTTTGGGGCGGCTTCCGCCGTCCGAAGGTCCGTCGTTTTCGCTTTCCAGTTTCATTGGGGCCGACCAGGGTGCGGATGGCGGGACACGGCGGCTGGTGTGGGGAGGGGGCAAGTTTGGGGCTCTGGATCTGTCTTGGGAGGAGGCCGCGCCAAAAGTTGGCTTTCTGACACCTGCAACGCTTCATGTCACATCTGCGCAACCGCCTGCGCGTCCGCGCCGGAATGCCGAGCCCGCTTGGGCGCGTGGCTCTGCCACGATGACGCGGGTGCTCGTTCTATTCCACCAACGCCGCGCACTCTCGCGGTAGGCTTCAAGAGAGCGACGACACAAAAGGTTGTGGAAAAGGCGCCACGGCCGCTGCGGCCGCCGCGTGGGAAGCCACAAGGATGCCAGCGCCGGCCGTTGGCGATGGGGATTCGAAGGTAGCGGTAAGAGACGGGGCTGGTCCGGGATTTTTCTTGCAAGGTGTTGGTAAAAGTCACCGGCACGTGAGAAGCCATCGCACGTTCGCGTAGTGGGCCCCGCCAGCGCTGGCGCCATATGCGTCGGCCGCCGACGTGGCAGACGACGGTGGCGGGCCCGCGGATGCTGCATGCGGTCGGCAGGGATGCGGGCGAGAAAGCTTAATCCGGCTAGCGGCCGTCGGTGATTAGGCCGTGAGGCTTTTGTGCAGGCGCAGACGACGGTGGCGTGGGCGCGGGGGCTGAGAGATCTGGCGCGCCTGGCGGCACAGGTGGTCTAGATGGGACCGGAAACATCCAACCTGCCCAGCAGCTGTATTGCGGTTGCTCATACTGTCTCTCGTTCTCCGTGGCGCTTGCCTTGCAGGACTGCTCTGGTGCCACAGTCGGAGGCTGTTTGCTGCGTTTCACGTCTTCTATATTGCGTGAAGGCAGACAGTCGTGCTACCTTTGGAGCGACTCCGTTGGCGACCGCAACTACTACCGGCACGGCAACAGCATTCGCGCGCGATGCGGGAAGAATCTCGGAACGCGTTTGGAACGCGCTCCTTCGTCTAAACAAATGCGCCGTCGCTTCTGCATGTGTCTGTTCACCTCTCACGGAGTAGTTGGCCTCAGCACAAAGTGACGTACCCGCAAGGTTCAACAGAATGTCTTCGGTGTGCCGGTGAACGAGAGAAACCGTAAAAGATGCACCATCGTGACAAGATTACTCTGCCGGTCATCCGCTAGTGCTTGAGACTCGCAAGAAATGGGTTCCTTAAAGTGGCGTTCACTCCCGCGCCACCTCAGTCCCGTGTGGCAGATCCTTGCTCTAGAGTGCTCTCTCCGACGACCTGAGGGCATTCCGCCGCTGGGCCCTTGGTAGTTGCCGAGCCCAAGTTCTCGGGCGCCGCTGGAGCGCGTCGGACGACAGAAGCCGCGCTGTTCGACACAAGAATGTGGCAAACAATGCCCTCGAGGGAGAAAGTATGCGCACAACAGCGGCTGGGCTACCGGCGGTCCCACGCAGCGTGCGGTGCCAAGCCCAACGACAAACTCAAGGAACTTACGCACATGAAGACCAAGCCACTGAGAGAGGTCGGAATTAGGCTGCCGTCCGCGCAATCGAGGGATAAGTGGTGCGCACGTACATGCACTGAATGCAAGAAAAGAGAACAGAGGCTCCAATCATGCGCAAAAGAAAGCCCGTACCATTTCACGGGCCGAACCATCTTCAAACCGGTGACTGGGAATGTTAGCCTCGGCTTTGATCGACGCGAGCTGACCTCAACAACGTCCAGTGCGTCCCCCGCTGCATCTGGCTTGGGTGCCGAGCACTGTTGATTACATGAACCCGCATCGACCAATGCACCGGCTGTCGACAAAGATGGTGTTCCCACGGCCAGCTGAGCACTGGAGCAGACGGTCGCAAGAGTGGCTGCGCCATCCACTAGTGTCTATTCTACCGCTGTGATCAAATGATCCCATTGGGATCATATGATCCCGTTTTTGACCGCATTGTCCTGCGGAAACCGCTCGTCCGATTGCGATTCTAATGCCAGATTCGCACTCAGCGGTGGCTGTTTAGCTTTGGGGGAGGAGGGGGGGCTTTAACTCTCCGGAGTGGCACGCTGGTGGCCACGCAACTGTCAATGTTTTTTTCTTGTGTGAGGTCCCCAGAGGCGGGGAATCACCGATCTCAGTGGCACTCTCGCCGCATCTCTCGCCGCGCCAGCATTGGGAGACAAACGAAGCACTCTCTCCAGGGCCCCAGGTGAGCCAGAGAGTCGATGCATCCGCGTTTTT
>Ga0209093_1000713_pt1 | contig 18358 bp, 21 predicted proteins | sample SidtaG_4_FD_187450 | JGI IMG/M metagenome (GOLD analysis project Ga0209093, IMG submission 187450) | Marine algal microbial communities from Sidmouth, United Kingdom - Sidmouth_Male1 metaG (SPAdes) (version 2) | ecosystem: Host-associated > Algae > Red algae > Unclassified | place: Sidmouth... | reverse complement strand
GGGGGGGGGGGGGGGGGGGGCGCCGCCGCCGCCGCCGCCGCCGCCGCCGCCGCCGCGCGCGCGTCGGCCAGCCGCTGCGCCGCGGCGGCGACGACGGTGGCGGCCGCGTCGCCGCCTTTGAGGGCGGCTTCTTGGGCACTCGTCGCCGCGGCGGTGGCGGCCATGGCCGACGCGGGGGGCGGCTCGGCGGCGGGGGCACCCGACGCGGGCGGCGTGGGCGCCGACGGGGGGGCGCCCACCAGGCGCCGCCACGGGGAGGGATCCGGCGCAGGCGCAACAGCGGGGCGTTGAAACGACCAGTACAGGGGAGCGGAATGCGCCGCTGCGTACGGGCAGCAGAGCGAGGGGCGTAGACGGGCAGAGGCAGGCGGCGGCAGGCGCCCGACGTGGTGCACCAGGCGGAGAGAGCGAGCGTCGGTCAACAAACCGGGCGGTGGCAGTCACCCTCTGTGGCAGCTGGGCCGACACAAGCGAGACTGCTGTTTGGTGTGTCGACTAATTTCTTTCCACCCACAAGGTCAGAACTATTGATCATCTACTCTTTTCGTAGCTGAAAGATTTTTATTCAAGCACTGGAAGCAGACAGCATGACCAGTCCTGCCACCAGTCCTCTCTCAAGCGCCTCGGATCGGCCGCTGTTCGCCATTGCACAACCCATGTGCATTGTCATTTCCGTACCCCCCTTTGGCGTCTCCACCAAGCTCACGCGCCCCGCAGAGCTCTCTCATGTCTTGTATTGCCGATGGACATCTTCCTGCTCCTACCCCGCAGAGTGCGTGTCGCGTGGAGATGGCGCTCGGCAGATGCGCCCCACCGTGGCCCTCCCACCGCGTCCGCCGCCGCGTCGTGGCCGCACCACGGGCCGGCAACGCCCGGCGGCCGCCCGCTGCTGCGGCTATCTTTTCGATAGCCGTCCTGGGGAGCTTGTTTCACCAAACGCGCTACAGCTGGTGACACCTGCTGCCGCCTGTGGTCAGCGGCGTCGCCGTCGGGCGCCGCGCGTCGTCGGCGCGCGCACGTCCACAGCCGCCGCGCGGCCACCGCGCGGCGGCCAGCTGTCTGCATACGGCAACGTCGGGCGGTGGTGCTGCCGTCCACGCTTCTTTCCGGGCGCCGCCACGCTCGCGGAGGGGCGGCGGCAGACCGCACGGGCCACCCGGTGGTGGCCGACGGCGTGACCGCCCCGCGGACCGCCGCGGTCGCTCCACCGACGACGGGGTGCCGCCCCGGGGTGGTGGTGGACGCTCTGCGTTTGCCCCGACGGGTCGCTGTGCACCACGCGCCGGGCGCCGGCGTCATGCGGCGGGCGATGCCTGCGCGGGCGGTCGCCAGGGCAGCCGTGGTGCGCGTCGCGCTCGGTCGCCCGCCCCCAACGGCAGTCGCAGCGGCTGCCGCTCGTGCCCAATGGGGAACATGTGGCGCTTTTACCGCACAAGCGTGCGGCCGATGCCGGTCGTGCCCGTCGACGGCGGCCGTCGGGGCGCGCGCCTGCGGGCTGCACCGCACACGGCCCGCGGGTGGCGGCCGCCAGCCTGCCCCTGCCTTTCCGGGAGGAGCTGCGGCCGCACACGCCTGTCCTGACAGAGCCACGGCGCGCATCCGCCAGTCGAGATGCTCGCGCCCTTGGCCGGTGAAGCAACGGCCACTGCCGCCGTGGGCGGCCGCCGCGAGGGACGTGGACGACCGGGTCCCTGTACGGCGGCGCGGGTGACAGGCGCCACCCGTCGGCGCGCCGCGCGCGTGGGCACTGGCGATCAGAGGTGCCCCGGTTGGGTGCTGAGCAGCTGCACGACCGTGTCCCGGCGGCGCGTAGACGGGCCGGGGGTGGCGGCTGGTCATGGCGACGGCGGCGGCCGCCACCGGGTTTTGGCACAACGTGCGTGTTTTATTTGTGCCAACCCCGCAATGCCGGTGCGTGCGGCACCACCCGCTGCGCCTCTCCAGAGTTGTGGCTTCTGAACGGTCTGGAAACGAAAAGCTGAGGGATGGCGCGTTGTCTGGCAGCGATGTACAACCGTTCTGTAAAATATTCGGCACTTCAAGTGATGCGGAAGTGTTCCAAATTGGCATCTACGGAGTCTGATTTTGAGGCCGATGTGGAACTCTTTTGCAACAGTTGGAATGCGGGATTTTTTCGTTTCGTGGAGTTAGATTCGTTGTGCATGATATCATACCGTTGAGAGATCTTCTTGTGTGGGTCACAGATGGCCACATGGCCGTTGCAGCCGTTGGCCCGAGTCCACGGCTCTGTCTTACTGGTTCACAGGAGCAAGCAGCCACGCCAATGCATTCTACATGACATGCACAGGGCCTCCGGGGCCACAGATATGTATGGATGTTGTGCACATCTGTGGCCCCCGAGGCCCGATGCCTGGTTTGCCGCTTGACGTGGCACCGGGACTCTCAACATGTCAAAATGTGGCTGGCCTGCTCACCAGGCCTTCGGGACGGCCGTGCCATTCGGTGGCGCCCCGGTGAGCGGTGATCTCCAAGCGGTTGAAAATCCCTCCGGGCGAGCGCTCCTGGAGACCCACCTCAAAAGGGGCTGTTGGTTTGGGGGGGGGGCACGATCGTGCTGTCCCCCACGGTGCTGGAGCGACCCCGCACGCTTGCGCGACCCGTGTGGCCCGAGGGCCCACGGAATCCGCTCGCAGCGCAGCCAGCTCGACGTCTCCACCCTCGTCTGAACCGTGTGTATCGGCGACGTGTCGGCGACGGTGGGAACGCTGCCACTCGGTCGACGCCGTACCCGGCCTACTCCCTTGCATCGCCGCGCCCATCTCCTGATTTGGTTTTCTCCCTTTTGCGATGGCGACCTCGTCCTCTTTTGTCCCTCCCCTGGTGTCTGCTTCTGGACACCCACTGTCCCCGGCAGCGTCGTCAATGTTTCAGACCGCCTCCTTCCATGGTTTCCGCTCGGCCTTCACCCCGCGCCCGTCGTCGCGCCACTCGTCCGTTGGCACTGGCCCCACCGCCTCGGGCGCCGCCCTGCGCCCCCGTATGGTCGCCGCGACCGGGGCCACCGTCGCGTCCGCATCGTCGGCCGCCGCCCTCCGTGCCGCGGGCGGCATCGACCCGACCTGCCACCACATCTTGGCGACGCTCCGCCGTTCGGCGGCGGTGGGGGTGCGTCCCCCCCCCCCCGCCGGCGGGGGGTGGACGGCCGGCGGCGGTCGCCCGGCGGTCACCACCCCCACCGTGGCCTGCGCGACAGCGGCCGGCGGTGGTTGGGCCGGCGGTGACGCGGCGGTGGCGGCCGATGCGGCCGCCAAAAAGGCTGCGTGGGCGGCCGAAATGACCGCCCTTCGCGGTCGCGGCGCGTCGGCCGCTGCCGCCGCTTTGCCTCGACCGGCATCGTCGCCGCTCTCGCACCCCGTATCGGTGACGGTGGCGTCGCCTCGGGCGGCTGCATCGACGGCCTATGCGTCGCGGATGGCTCGGCTGGGCGCGCACGCGGCAACCGTGGCGGCGACCGCTGCTGAGGCGCCGCCGCCGCCGCCGCGCCCGTCCATGGCCGACGCCATGATGGCGGTGGTGACGGCGGCGGGGGCGCCATCCGTGGCGGCACCGTCCCCCGCTATGCGCGCGGAAGCGGCGCCCGTGCCGCCGCCAGTGAAGAAATACGTGCCGTCTTCGTTGCGTGCCAAGCAGGCGCCGCCATTGCCGACCGCGGCCGCAACGCCGTCGGTGGTCGTGTCGACACCGCCAGCCGTCAAGTCGCGGGCACGGGTGCCGCCGACCAAGGTGAAGACGTGGGAGATTTCGCTCGCGGGCTCCCTGTCCCAGGAGCCCATGCCGGCTTTTGCGTTGGCGACTGCCGGCGTCGGCCTCGGCACTGGATCTTCTTCGCCACTGCCACCGCCGGCGGGGACGACTACTATGAAGGGGGCGATGGGGGGTGCATCAGCGGCGCCTGCTACATCAGTGAACCCTGGCAACGGCACCGTGGGCGTTGGTGCCAAGATGGAGGAGGGGGCGGAGGCCGCCATCCCACACGCGATGCGAGTGGTGTTGCCGCCGGTCCTGACCGCCGCCTTTGTCGGCGCCTGCCTGGCGCTGAGCCACGTGGGGGCGCTGGTCTCGTCCGGCTTGACGCCGATGTGAACGGCTGTGAGGAAGCTTGACCCCGTGCTCCACATGATCGCGCGAAATCAGTGTTGTTGCCGCTGTCTTGAACATGTCTTGCACTTCGGGGCAGTGCCGAGATACCCTTGGGAGAAGGTGCACGTTTCTTAAGAGCTCTTTCCTGTTGTGTTAATTCTTACGTCGCTTGCGTTCTTCTATTCGTTTTGGAGCCTTTTTGTTCTTGTGTTTGTGTGTCTATGATCTTCGCCGCGAGGGCTGCTCTTTGATGATTGCAGCACATCTTTATTGCCTTCATGGTGACCAACGTGTATTCTATAGCTCCTTCTTTGTTTCAGACACCTCGCCAATAACACTTTCTAAGTGGTCTTCAGTGTTCAGACACTCAAGTGTGAATCTCGTCTCCGGTTGATACGATACTCTGATGACAGAAGGGACGGAGCACAGCAAGTACGGTGTAGCCTCGGAGCGGGTCATCCCAAATTTGAGCGCGTGGCACGTGGCACGGAGAAGCAATGAAGAAAAAGCGAGCAACGGCACCAAACAAACCGTGCAGGTGAGCACACTGTGGAAAAGAGGGGTCCCGTACATGAGAGAACACATGCGAGGTACTGTGGTCTCTCGCTAAACGATGGGTGGTGATTTTGCAAGGTCCTTGCAGTTTTTCATCTTAACCCCCCTTGACAACCTGGAAACGCAAGTCATTTCGAAAACGATCTTATTGCCGGCGATCTTAGAGCGAAACATCACTGTATCATAATGGGGGCCACTTAGGGTACTTTGAAATCAACCTGTTGTTCAATTCTTCCGAACAAGTCCCCAGGACGCTTTCAGTACGTGGTATATTTGCGCCGATGGAATGGAGGCCTGTGCCAGCCGGAAGCTGATCTGGTGGGAAAGGAAAGACGAGAAATTGCGCGGTGAATGACTGCACACCACTGCTCGCGTGGCGACACGGGGCGCAGCGGGTGGCTTTGCTCGTCTGTTTGCCATGGAAGCCGGAAGGAGGTGACGCTGATGGCGGACGGCGGCAGCGGCGGCAGCGTCGGCGACGGCAACGACGGTGGCGGTGTCCGGGTCGGCGGCGGCTGGTTTGTAATGAGGGCATGTCAGCTGCAACTTGGCGGTGTCGCGCGTGTTGTTGTCGACGATCAAACCGATACGACCCGCCGCGGCCCCACATTCCGTCCGGTCTTCATCTCGACGCCATTGACAAGCACTGGCCGCCTCCTTCTACAGCCCTTCCCCCCCGAGCGGGTCGTGTGCGCCCGATCCCCCCGGCGTGCGGACATGTTGCCCGCCACCGGGGCGATGCGGACGATGGCCGTCTCCCGCACTGACGGGCGGCCGCTGCCACCCTTCCGCCCCCCCCCAACCCCAACAGAGGCGCCTATCGCGGCCCCGGCGGGTGTGCCCGCCGGCGCCACCGCCGGTCGGGTATTGGCGGCTGCCGCAAATGCCGCCGGCGTGTTTGACGACGGGTCCATTGGCGGGCCGGTCGTGCTGCCCCCCGACGGCACCACCTCCGAGTGGCGGATGTGGTACAATGGACGTTCAACGGAGGACGACGAGGACCAGGTGCCGCTGCCGACCGGGGCTATCGGACTGGCGGTCTCCCTTGACGGGATGGCGTGGCGCCGCGTCGCCGGCGACGCGCGCGGGGGGGCTGTTTTTGACCGGGCGGCCGACGCGCCGGGCGCGTGGGACCATCTACACATTGGGGCGGGGAGCGTCGTGGCCGACTCGGATGGCGGGGAGCGGCTGACGCTCTACTACTTTGGTGGATCGGCAGAGGCGGTGCCCGTCGCTGCGGGCGTGTGGGCACCTGTTGCGCTGACCGTCCGCGGACTGCGCATGCGGGTGGGGGCGGCGGTTAGTAACGACGGGGGGCGGTCGTGGACGCGTGCTGGGGGGGGGGGGGGGGGGTTGGAAGGGGGGGGGGGGGGTGGGGCGGGGGGGGGGGGGGGGGGGACCAGTACTTGACGTCGGTGTTTGTGACGGCGACTGGGACGCGCTCTACGTTGGCTGGCCGCATGTGCGCGCTCCCGAGAGGGAGGGGGGCGGCGGCGGCGCGGCTGTGGCGCACCTGACCTACCACACGTACCACGTGCCGAGCCGCTCCTACCGCGTCGGCGCCGCCACGTCGACGGACGGCGGGGTGAGCTGGACCAAGGCGCCCGGCCCCGTCTTGGCGCCCGGCCCGCCGGGAGCGTTTGACGATGGCGGCCATGGCACGCGGTGCGTCGTTCGGGATCCGGCGGAGGGTGGCAGCTACTTGATGTTTGTCGAGGGCGTGCGCGCGGGCACGACCGCCGGCCATTCCATTGGCGTCTTGACGTCGGCCGACGGGGTGACGTGGACCCGAACGAGCGACGCGGCGGTGCTTGCGCCCGCCGAGGGGGGAGGTGGTGGCCGTTCGCTGGCAGCGGAGATGGCCACCGACGCTGCTGCCAATGGCGGTGGCACTTTCGGTGGTTGCGACGATGGCGGCGGTGCGACGGCGCCCGCTTGGGACAGCGTCAGCGTCGGCTGCCCGAGTGCGGTTTTTGACGCCGACGCGGGCCACTGGAAGGTATACTACGTTGGCTTTGGGCCGACGCCCGCGGGGAGGATGGCGTCGGGTATTGGGCTGGCCGTGAGTGACGGGGCCGACTGGTCTACGCTGCGGCGCGTGGACGCGGGGGCGGCGTAAGCGATGGCGGCTGTGGGCATTGGTGTTCTCTCGCTGGACCGACGGCACGTCGTCACGTCCGGTGGCCTGCCTTTGTCATACTGTTTTGTTCGTGTAGTGTGCCGTGGCCGTGGAGTGCCGTGACGTCCGCATCGACTGACCGTGGCCGCCACAGCTCGAGCAACCTAGCTCATTTTTATTGTGAAGCTCCTCTGTGGCAACAAGCACGCCCCGCGTGGGCCGGCAACTCACCAGCACTGGCGAACGAAGCAGCAGGAAGCAAAAGACGGCACCTTGCCGCAGTGGCAAGCTCAGTTGGTTTCCAAACAGTAACGATATCAGTCTACACCACCCAGCTGCTGTCTACAGACTCAAGCGAACAGTGGCGCTCACTCTACTCCCACCGCCCCAATTGCATCCCAGGAGTCCGCAGACGGCACTTGCCTCCCAAAGCGTTTATAGGCTCACGGTCTTGGGCAGCAGCTTGGCCGGCACCGCCTTGCTCAGCGGCACGGCGAGCACCTTGTTCATCGCCGTCCTCTCCGCCTTGGTCAACCCGCGAAACTTCCCCCCCTTCGGCAGCGGCCCGCGGCGGTCCCGGTGGGCCTTGACCAGCGCCACGGCGCGGGCGCTCAGTGTCGCAGTGAGCCGCCGCAGTCCGCACACCCTCGACGCGGATTTGGGGTTCGCCCGCACGTACGTCGCCGCGTGCCGCCGCGCGTCGATGAAGATGCGCATCGCAGGCGCGGCGGTGCGGCCAAGCATCGCCAGCCGCCAGGCGATCATGTAGTGCTCAACGAGGAACGGGCGCAGGGGCCTGCAGTCGGGGACCGGCTGCGATGGCCCAGGGGAGAGCCGGGTCGACGGCTTGACCACCTTGTTGGTGGGCGGCTTGGCCGCCTGCTTCTTGGGCGATTGCTTGGGCGCCCACTTGCTCTTGGGAGTCGATTTGTTCGTGGGTGCGCCCGCCTTCTTGGACGCCGCCCTTTTCTTGTCCGCTGCCTTCTGCTCTTGCCCTTTGTTCGGCGCCCGTAGGGTGACGACGCGCGTCAAGTCGGTCACCCGCCCCAGCGCCACGCCGACCGAGACGAGAGGAGCACGCGCCCCGTCTGCGGGCACGGGGCTGCGGGCCTCATTGACTTGGGCGGGAGCCCCCCACACTGCGGCGGACGCGGCAGCGGCAACGATCGCCACGAGGCCGACCCGCGTCGTGAAGCGCATACCAGAGATCGCCATGGTACGAGCCACGCGCCAAGAGGCGGAAACGGGTGGTGACGTACGGCGGTTGGTTGGGGGGTCTTGGAGAGGGGAGAGCGGGGGAGGGGAAGAGGTTCGTGGCTGCGTGGGTGGGTGCAGACTCACAGATGGAGAAGTTGCTTGCTGACGAGCTTGTTCCGCTGTTACCACCCGTCTTATGTCACCCCCCCCGGCCCCTGTCTGCTCGTTTCTGTGTCCACTGCGTTGCCCCCCAGCTGCACGTTCCTTCCATGCCCCACCCTCCAGCCGTGCGCGCGTGAGCCCCGGTAGCGAGTGACCTCCCGCCCCTTCCCACAGGGCCTCCCAAGGCAGACACTGGCCCGTGGTGCCCCTGACAGCTGGGGACAGCTGCCTCTGGCAATGGCCCGCGGTTGAGCGAAAATCAGCGGCTGCCGGTCCCCCCCCCGTCCCCCCCCCTAGCACCCGGCAGCCTCCCCACACCGAGCGCCGTCCGCGACTGCCGCGACGGCCATGGCAATTGTTGGATCTCTCCAGGCTCTCTCGCATCCACCTGCGCACGCTGGTCAGCAACGTGCGTCGCCACCCATGGGAGCTCGCGCTCGCCACTCACAGTCAAGGCATCATCTGCCTCCCCCGTTCCGCCCCACCACCGTTCTCTGCCAAACAACGTGCGCCGGCGTCGATGGCACGCACGAGCGTGCTAGCGACTGCCGAGTGTCGTGATTGGGGCATGCCCCTTCAATGAACAGGGTGGTGGCGGGGGTTGGTGGAAGGCGAAACGGGGGTACATGGGTTTGGTGTTGGCTCACCGGCGCCGCGAGGGGACCAAGGAAAGAGCTGACGTGCATTGGTGGGCGGCGGATAGGGGGGGGGGGTAGTCCCCGAAGTGTCATTGGGCCAGTGAGCGCCACGCGAGATGGGAGGGGGGCTGGCGGGGGCACATCCTGGCTGGTGGGGACGGCGAAATGGGGTAACGGCAGTGCGCGGCGGCGGGGCTCCTACCTCTCGATGCATGCTTGCACACGGCGCCTGCGGCGGCAGTCGCCGCTGTCACGCCACGGGCGTGTCGGGCGCCAACGGTGTCCCCACCGCTGTGCCGTGAGCCGTCCACCGTGGATTCCGAGACGCAGACCTTCGCTGTGCCTGTAAGAAGCCGCTGTGAGGCGGGCCAGTGGCCATCAGCTTGGAAGTGCCCTCGCCTCGGCAGCGGGGGCATGCGAGACGCGCAACCTACTCTTGGCTGGATCGCGGGCACAGCGTCGGGGCACGGCAGCGCGCGGGCTGCTTCGTGTCTGCCCCCCCCGCCCAACCCGTCGAGCCGCTGACCCATTGCAGCAAACTCACGCGTGGTCCCCAAGGACGAAGGGAACCCCGCTTTTGTGCGTGAACGGACCACTCGCTGCGGGACAATGTTGCTTGTCGAGATCCTCCGACCGTCAGGCGCCGATGCACCGATGAGCCACTGCCGTTCAAAAGGCGGCCGTGAAGAGAAGCAAGTCACGAGACTACAAAATAAGACCAGGTGGCGAGGTCACGCCAATTGATATCCATGGGCGTAGCGGTAAACGTCAAGGTATGGAATCGGCCCAGGGAAGCGACTGAACTGCCCTCTACAGTGGTCCACACCATGCCACGGCTGACCTCGCCGATGCGCGCGCCAGTGCCTCGTGCAAATCGACAACGCTTCCACCAGGCGCCGATCCAGTTGCCGTGCGCCGCCGTGTCGTCCGCATGAGAGACACGTGAGAGCGGAATCCCAATTGGAAGTGACGTGCGGCTATGAGGCGGGGCCGCCGAGGACGAGCTCAGCCGCTGCCGCCCAGCCTCGCCTGGGGTGCCGTCAGTGCCCCAAAAGCGGACACGCTGTCGGCGGCGGTGGTTTGTTGCTGGCCCCATTGGCGGGCCGTGCGGCTCCGTCATCTGCGAGGCAGCTTCGTGGGGAATGGTCCAGAGGGGGACGGCATGATGCCCAACGCCGCCTGCTGCTGTCACGGCCGGTGTGCTTCCCGCCCCTGGAGCCGATCATGGTGGTCAATCGACGTCCGCAACGACGGCTCGAGACAGCTCGCCCGACTGGGGAGCCGTGCAGGCCACGTGGACGACGACCAATGACTGCGCTCCGGAAACTACTGGTCGCCCGCCGCTTCGCGCAGCACCGCTTCCCATCCACAGAAAGCAGTTCCGTTTGCATCCATGGAGGACCCGGTGGTCGAGAAGACGCGGAATCCTCACCGGGCTCGTCGTGGACGGCAACGTCTGGTGCATCACACCGTCATGTTTGGGTGCCCAATCCAGCCCAAGGTATGTATGGATGGACTACCGCAGGGGACGACACGGAACCTTGGCCGTACACAACACGACACGCCGAGCTCCGCCTGTTGGTCCATATCACACAGCCTGTGCGGGAGGATGGAGGACAAGCAAAGCAACAATCAGTTCGTTGACAACTCGGGTCGTGCCATTCTATTCTAGTCAGGCCTAAATGCCCTGAATATCCGAACAGTACCGTAGTCTCTCAGACTGCGATGCTTGGCCAATGGTAGACTCAGAAAGGAGTATTGGCCAATGAGGTGACGATGTCAGCATCCAGTGTTCATCTATTTGGGACTTTCATGCTGAGGTAGAATGGCGGTCAGTTTCCTAAAGTGTAATGCGCAGGACGCAAGTTGTCCATTTGATCCGAGCCCCAGGGAAGTACACAAAAATACTGTAAGCTTGTGGATGCATGTGCGCTGGCTGGTCGGCTAAGAGGTTGACCAGCAGGTCAACCGGCACACACAGACCACCCGCAACCGTTCGTGGCTCCAGCCACCAAGGCAAACCGGACAGCGTCCGCCCTCTCATGGCGTCCGCGTCACGCGTCGTGCACCGAACCCTCTCTTGCTTCTCCGCAGGGTCCGCCCCACCAGTTGCGCCCTCCACTTCATCCACGGCATTTTCGCGTCAGCCCCCTTACCCGCCGGCGAGCTCATGCCCCTTGGAAATCACTACCGTTCGGGCGGGCGCCTTCCGCAGTGCCGTGCTTGCCCGCCCTACCCCCCCGGCGGCGCCCGCGCATGTTGCGGCGCTCCTCGTCTGCCTTGGCCATGGGCCTGTGGGATAGCTTCCCGTCTGTGAATGGCACCACATCCACCGCTTCTGGCGGCACCACCACTACCACCACCACCGCCACCTCCACCCTCCCCCCGTCGTCGGCGGCAGCGGCGCTCGTGGCGGGCGCGGCGTCGCTGCGAGCGAGCGGTAACGGCGGTGGCGGTCAGGGCGACGCCTTCTCGCAGTTCGCCGCCGGTGGCCAGACGGCGGCCGATGTCTTCGGCGCGCGGGCGGCGGAGGTCGGCACCAACGTCAACGACGCGTTCCGGGGGGGGTGGGCAGCCGTGTCGCGAATGGTGGGGGTTGACGATGGCGCGCCCGTCGACGTGGAGGCGTGTGCCAATGGCAACGGGGGGCAACAGTCAGTGCAGCAAGTACGTTTTGGCGTGGACTCTGGTGGGTGCGCTGGGAGAGGCGTGCCGTTCTTCGTTGCTTCACGTTTTGGCTTTGCCCCTTGGTGTGGCCTGGGTTGGGGTGCTCTCTGCGGGTGCGACGAGCGCGAGGGAAGTCTGCTTGTCCTATGCATGTATTGACCACTGACAGTCCTTGTTTGTTGATCTGTGTGGACCTTGTGTCTGTGTTTGGTGCCGCCCGTGTCGTCCTACTCAGGAGATTGGTGAGATGTTCAACCTGTCGTGGGTGCAACGCCTCACTCTTTTCGTCATGTGCTTCTCTGCTGGCGCCGTCATGATTGGGCTGTCGTTTATGTTTTTGCCGATGATTCTGCTCAAGCCGCACAAGTTTGCGGCGGCCTTCACAGCCGGCAACCTTCTTGCCATCATGAGGTACGTGGTAAGAATCTCAGCTGTTTTGTGTCCCGTCTCCTCGGGGTCTGACGTGGCCGCTGCATGACTTGCCGTGAGGCCGTCGTTGGTCCTCGCTGTTGAACGTTCTGTATCGGTCCATACTGACTGTTGCTGCCTTCTTGTTACCTTCGGTTGTATTGGTTTTTTTCATCGCATGACACGTATGACTGGCTGGGCTATGTTTTCTTCCGTGTGTTGCTGCTCTATGCTCCTGCCCTCGTTGCCCGTGCCTCTCTGGCTACTGTGCGTGCACGGTGTCGTTCTTTGGCGGTCACGAACATAGCACGTGGGTCATTGTCGGTCCACGAGCACAACTCGCCAGCATGTTCCACCCGGCACGCGCGACCGCCGCCGCCGCGTACATCGGCTCTCTCATCTTTGCACTGTTTGCAGCCTTCTTTGGGGGGCGCCTGCGCTATCCATTGGTGCTCATTTCTTTGGTGGTCGAAGTTCTTGCACGTACGTTGTTGCTACTACAGCACCGCCTCGCTTACTTGAGACACCTAGTGCGCGTCCGCGTACTCCCGACATCTCTGGTCCCAGGCGCTGTTGCTCTTCTTGACTGTTTCGCTATGGCCACTAACCCGTCACTCGTGTGTACTGAGTCTGTTCTTTATCTCCTTCCGCTCGTTGGGCGCGAACTGACGTGTGCGCGCGACGTGCAGTGGTGTGGTACAGCCTGAGCTACATTCCGTTTGGGAGACAAGCCCTGTCTCGGCTGACAGGCATCTCGTGGTAATGTACGTGTGTTTCTCAGACGTCCACATTAGTTGTGTCTGGCCACTTTTTCTTGCTTCGTGTCGAGCCTTCACGTTGATTTGGGGTGCGGAGCTATGACACCGCGCCCCATCATGGGGCATGCATGACGCTCCAATCCTTCAGCTGCGGCGTCCTCCGGTCGAGAGTTCGGAGGTGAGCGTGACATGCTGCGTATGCGCATGCACGTATGGTATTAATAGGATGTGGGGACGACTGCGGGTTGGGTCTGCTGTGGGGCCGCCAGGCATCTGCGGCAGGGGGGGCAACGATCAGTCAAAGAATCCATCTTTCGTCGCCACGCTGCTATTAGTATTTTGCAAAGAGGTTGCTTCTTTTGCAAAGAGGTTTCTTCCCAGGCCACCGCACCATGCTCACACATGGTTGCCGGATAAGTCGCCGATCCTCAGCCTATCGTTACTAGACCTCGTAGTAACAATAGGCTGTCATGGCTCCTCACATGGCTTCTCAGCCATCCGCCTAACCATTGGATGTCCGCTCGCCACGGGTCAATGATCTGAGTCGCTGAATCATCCGGAATAGACGTGGCATGATCCTCTTTCAGAACTTTAAGATGTGCTATCCGGCCCCACCCTTGTCTGCATCCTGCAACCGCAGGTCTGCGTAGTTTTCGAGATGAAATATTCAGAGTCATCCACGTCCTCGACAACTTACTGCTGCTGCCACGACGGAGCTAACATTTTCAGGCCAGCAGTTGCCGCCCAACGTACCTGCAGCCACTTCGTCTTTCGGGGCGCCTACCAGCGGCGCAGGGGAGCGGAAACAAACGGCGCCCCGCCCTCCCCCCCCCCTCGCACAGGGGCGCCCCACCCCCCAACCAGTGTCAAAAAGTCGGCGGTCCCCATGCGGGGGCGCGGCGGCGCTCGCCTTGGCCAAGGAGAGTGCCGCCGCGCCCCCACCAGCCTCCGTCGGCAGCCGCCCCCGCCACGGGTGCCGGCCACCACCACCCCCCCCGCCCACCGCACACGGCGCCCTGCCGTCGCTGCCGCCGTCGCCGGCGGGGCGCACCGCCGCCGCCACCGCCACGACGGGCCGTGCCGACTTGGCGTTGAAGACGCGCGTCAACGGCACGGGCGCCACGGAGGGCGGCACCGTAGCTGCCGCGCCGCCGCCGCCCTCCGCCGTCGCAAGCGGCGGCGGCGGCGCCCGCGGGGCGCCCGAACGACACGGAGTTCCCCACCGCGACGGCGGTGGAAGACGAGCCGCCCGCCTGCGGCGGGCGCCGCCCACCCGGCGGTGGTGGCGGCTGCCGCCGCCGCCGTCGCGTAGAGTGTGGCGGGTCCGCCTACCGCTGCGGTGGGGGTCGCTGTGCCAGCAGCCGGCGCGCGGCGTGGATGGCAGCGCGCTGCCACCGCTGCCGTCGCCGCCGCCGCCGCCGCCTCCGTCGCCGCCGCCGCCGCCGCCGCCGCCGCCGCCGCCAGTTAGTGGCGGCGGCTGGGCTCGACGGGCGGTTTTCAGGAGCCCCCCGAGTGCGAAGACCGCCTGCTTAGCGCCAGCGGTCGACGGCGGCGGCGCAGGGGGGCGACGTGCGCCGTGCTCAACGCGCGGGGGACGGTCACCGTGCCGCTTCGCGGGCGTCCAGGCCGGACTCGCCCGCCCGCCACGGCAGCCACATGCAAGCGCCGCCAAGCGGGAGGTGGCACACGCCCAGACAGCGGCCCCGCCTTACTGCCGCCCACGCTTGGGCACCGGCATCGATGACGAGGCCGCGCCCAACTGGCGAGGAGTGGATTCAAATGGAAAGGGCTGACCTTTTGAGGTGGACATGAGAGTATGAAACCCTTTTTGTTTTATTTGGCCGGATACTGGTGCATAACTCTTCAATTCAATGCTTTCCGCTCCGCGGAAATAAAAAAACCGAATGATGAGCATGCATGGTACCCGGGCCGCTTGGCCCCAGGGATGAGAGGCGATAATTATCACCTGAATATTATCGAGTAAAATTCTCTATCGAAACCATCAGCCGAGATCTGATAATTATCAACACGTGTACTGTCATCTCGCGACACGTGGACCAGTCATGCACCAGTCCGGGTAGCCTGACTCCTCTCGAATGCAGGCCAAGAGCTCTACAGTGCTCTGACGGCGGACCGAAGCCGTGGCTGGGGCAGATACGTACGTTCCACAGGCAGCGTGCCGCCTTCATGGAATGGATCAGCTCCTCACTGACTGCGATTGAGCGGTCACGTGATCCTGATACTTGGCACACTGTCAGCCGCCCATTGATAAATATCACGATAATAATCGATAAATATGAATAATTTACAAACCATCCATGATTTCGGCCAAAACGCTCATCCCTACTTGGCCCATGTATTGCTGATCTCCGAATTTTGTCCTGGGGGTCAAAGACAGAGACTGACTGTGAATATGAGCATTCTATTGGTCTAAAACGACAGTAAGAGGACATCGAAGCCAATAGAAAGCCCGCATTCGGTACCAGGACCTTGTACCCAGCAGAACCCACTGTTTGTTGCCGCTTGATCCGCTTTTCTTGGCACGGAGCAAGCTGCCCAGGCGAGATCTTGAGATTTTCTACTGTTTCCTTGCCAGAAGTGCAGAAAAAAATAGGAGCTGATGTCGATTTCCAGGCCGTATGGGCACATGTAAGCAATCAGAAGCTCCACGTCAGTCCCAGGGGCGCATCTGATTGGTGGAGAGAGTCGGTCCGCAACTCAGTCTCGGTCCACCAGGACAAAATTCGGGGATCAGCAATACCATGCACACACGTGGTTTCGACTTTGATTTCGGCGCCCAAGAGCGCAAGGGGGCTACTGTGTTAACCGGTGAAATATTTCGAAAATGGATATCAGAGCTCTGGAGGTGCAGTGAGGAGGGGAGTGGGGCAGTTCTTTGTTATCTTCTTTTCACGGCATCCGTACTCCAGGGCACATACAAACAGCAATATCTCGGCCTTGGACAGCGTTGACAGCTGTGCTGCTGCACTGTGAACACCAGCAATCCTTGTTCCTGTGCAGCAGAAGAGGCACGCAAAAAGATGGAAAAAGATTTCAATATCTTTTTAGTGATAGTTCCTGCTTCGGAAATGTTTACTAAGAGTCACTAGAGATGGCTAGACATCCAGGTAGAATCGGGTCTAGATCTTGGGGGGGTACATTATAGTGTTATTATTCTAACTGTTATCAGGAAGAATAGTAATTGACTTAGTTACTTTCAATGACATCGATGGACCCATCAAAATCTGGGCGAGTGGCAGTTTGTCCGGGAACGACGATTGGGTAATAGTTGGCGAGTGGGGAACTGGAATCGAAACTCTACCAGGGGACCGTATTGCACTCGCGCGGGCGACGGAGGTGACAGCTGCCTTAGGGGTCTGGGAACCCACGCGTCAGGCACGGTTGTGCTTGTGGCAGGGGGAGGCTGGGCAACTGCCCCCTTTCTCCGTGCACTTCTGTCTCCCGCTTGTGCGGTGCCGTCGCGCATTTCATCTTCGTTCTTCCCTTTTTGTCTCGTGTCTCTTCCTCCATTTTCCTTTGTGTTTTCCTCTGTTTTCTGGCGTTAGGTTCTTTTAATGCTCGGTTTTAATTTCCGTCATCAATTGTTGTTTTTGTGTGGAGGTACTCGCCAACATAGCCGACCGCTCACCTTCCTCGAAAGCCCCCAATAAAAATATTTATGCACTACGCGCGGTGTTTGGAGTACCCTCACAACCGCCACCGCTTCCAGCAGTGTCAGACGGTCGCGCGTCTGCATGCCGATCTCTGAGTTGCGCAGCAGTTCTACAACCATGCGACACTTTGGGGCCATTTCTTTTTTTGTGGCGCCCCAGAAGTGTTTGCAATATCTCGCCTGGAGGTAGTGACCGAGCACAATGTTTCTTCAAGTCAGTGTTCGGAGGTGATGCACATCAAATTCACTAGTCGCTTTACGCTAACAAAAAGAGCTCCTTGAGAGGAGAATTACAGCAGGGGACGAGTCTATGAAAGTGATGCACTCGGCGCCTTACAAGAGAAACCGGGGCAAAGAACCTTAAATGTCACTATGGCTTTGGGACTGCTGCGCCGGAGTAAAAGCCCCATGCTCTCGTGCGTGGGGCCTGTCGAAGTCTCCACAGCAGCAGCCATCGTGAAGAAATGCAGCCACGGAGGGCCTTTTAATCTACTGGTTTTCGGTCGACAACGTGTCAGCAGACCGTCAACTTGAATTGCCTGTGCGAAGCAGAGCCGAGGTTCCCCAAATCGTTCCCCGCGTCAGTGCAATCATACCAAGTCGAACTTTTGCAATACATTGTTCAAGGTAGTCCCTCCACACAACAGCATAGACAATAGTATCAATTTGGATGATTACTAATGACATGACTAAGCAAGAGCAAGCTGAACATGAGTGTCGTCCGAGCGCGGAGCAACAACAGATTCGTGGGGCCGCTCTTTGAGCCGGACGTGGATCAAAGATTGCGCCTGGGCACGGAGAATGTAGAAAAGTACTGCTACAAGTGATTCTGAGCGTTAAGGGGCACCGGCTTCACTCTCTGTTCAAAGCACACAAAAGATCCAGCACACTTTCTGGAAACAAAAACGAGAATCTGATGACGACTCCGTCTATTTTCAAATGGCACTCGATAGAAAGAGCTGAGAGGGGGTCCAGCCGGATGCCGCAGTCGAAAACACAACATGATTTCAGGGCCCGCACGCGGCCGATGTATGCATGCCACGGTCGGCGATTCGTAGCCCATCAATCTCCTCGGACGAGGTGATTGATAGTCTGTGATCGCTTGGCGAGGTGATTAATAGGCTGTGGTCGCTTCCCGGGAACGAGCGGCAGCCATTAGCTGCCCATCATCTCCTCTTTCGGAGGAGATGAATGGCCCAGAATTTGCGAAGGTATCCGTTCTCGCGTGTGTGCATGGTAAAGGGGCCGGCCGCTTCCCACGATTGCAAGGAGGTCGTGGGCTGAGGGCAATCCCAACAACGTCAGCCCCATCTCATATTCGTTACACGTTGCGCCAAAAAGCAGAAACGTGTCTCTTTATTAAGGAAATGGGGCCACTGGGCTTTTCTGTCAACGCGATCGACCCCATTCTGGTCTTCAATGGTCATGATGGAATCCTGGACGTACGAATCAACTCCGAAGCGCAGAAATGGGGCGGGCGTTGGACCTGCCCCATTCGTGAAGCGAAATGGGGCCGGTCCGGCGTCGGTCCCAATGCGTTCTGTGCTCTCATTGGTGGAGTGTAACCAATTATGTATTACTATAAATTGGTTTAGCGCGCAACGTGTGTTGGGATGATCTTGATCAGTTCTGAAAGATAATGGCGCAGACCTGCACTCTTTGGCGATGAGGCCCGACCTCAGCATTCGAGAGCGGACCAAAACCTTTCGTCCATTGAACCAGGCGGACAGAGCAGGTGGTTGGCGTCTCGTGATCCGATTCCGACGCAGGCTGTCATTGTGGGCCGCGTGGGACGGGATCGGACATGTAGCTCAGGCAGGCGTACAGTGGGGATCTCTCTCGCCTCGTGACCCCCGATCTGGGCTCTTGAGGGCCTGTTGGGGTGGGGACGATGGATGGTTCGCGTGGTGCCATCACGACCATGCGGTGGCTAGGTTGTGGCGGGCCGTCCACCACTGATACAGAGCCTCTGAGGAGGGGGGGGGCTGTTGAACCAGATCGCGCGGGCGGCCTGGTCCCACACGCACACAGATATTTTCAGGTGGCAGGCCGCCCGACAGTGTTTCAGAGCCTCTGGAGG
>Ga0209093_1000712_pt1 | contig 18383 bp, 9 predicted proteins | sample SidtaG_4_FD_187450 | JGI IMG/M metagenome (GOLD analysis project Ga0209093, IMG submission 187450) | Marine algal microbial communities from Sidmouth, United Kingdom - Sidmouth_Male1 metaG (SPAdes) (version 2) | ecosystem: Host-associated > Algae > Red algae > Unclassified | place: Sidmouth... | reverse complement strand
CCCAAAGGCACCGCCGCCCGACGCGGCGCGCTTGACAGTTCGTCTCTGGGCGCCGCGGGGGCGCCACGGGGGCAGGCCCCGCCGCCCCCCCTGTGGCGCGATGGGCCCACAGCCGCCGCCGCCGCCGGTCCACCCCCGTCCGCGGCGGCCAACCTTCGTTGACCTCTTCACACCCTCCGCTGCGGGTTGGGGCGGGGGGGGGGGGGGGGGGGGGGGGGGGGGGGGGGGGGGGGGGGGGGGGGGGGGGGGCAGACGCCGCGGCACCCAGTCGTGGGGCCGGCACACGCAGTGGTGCCGCCGTGGCGGCGGGGGCTGCCCCGAATCAGATCAAGGAGGGGGGCGGGTAAGGTTGGCAGATCGGTAAATTTGATCGATAAACGAAATCGGTAAGGATCGGTATCCAGATCGAAAATCGGTACGGTCGATTTTCTTAACGGTCGGCACACTTCGGTACGGTACTTAACAAACAATATTTAAGAGTGGGAGAGCTCGACCGATGCAACACAACGAGCGAGGCACTCGTCAAACCCACCCGTCGCGGATCAGACAGACCAGTAGACCAGCTCCGATACGTTATTGAGCGCACAAGACCCCCGTGTTTGGCATACAGACACTCCCGCGCCAGTTCAACTAGCCCTATGGCCACACTCAATGTTATTGTTGGTAGCAAGGTGGGCTCGCCCACCTTGCTAACCGGCGCGGTGGTGGTCGTGGCGCTGGTCGGGTGGAGTGCCGAAGCGAGCGGTTGGTACGGTCGGGATCATCTGGTGACCGTTGCAGTGTGCGAGAGAGGGTGCACGCGCGAGTGAAGCTCGAACCACACATCCCACATGACTGGAGTTATTAAAAGAATGAGGGTACCGAGATCTCGGTACGAAATCGGTAGATCGGTATACCGAATCCAGAATCGCAACGTTCGGTAAAGGCCAACCTTACGGGGGGGGGGGGTGATCTGTCTGACACCAACGCCGCGTGACGTGGGGCCCCGCCGAGCGGGGGCTGCGGTGGTGCCGCCGGCTGTCGGTCCCTGGCCGGAAACGGCCGAGCGCGCCGCGAGTGGCGGCCTGTCGCACAGCGGGGAGGGGGCGGTGGCGGACGCCCCTCTGTCCTCGGAGCCGCGTCGACGGCGGCGCCACGTGGGGCGGGGGCGTCCCCGGGGATGAGGATGCCCCGTTCCCCCCCCCCCCCCCCCCCCCCCCCCCCCCGTGGGGCGCGTCGCCGCCGAGGGCGCCCCCGCGGCATGGCCCCGAGGGTGGGTGGGGGGAGGCGCCCGCCGCCGCCGCCGAGCGCCCCCCACACGAGCCGCGCCACCCGCAGCGGGGGTGCCGGCGGGGGACGCGCGGCCGGGTGGCCGCCGCCGCCCTCGACGCGGCGCGCCGACCGTTGGACGGCGCCGCGTCAGCCGAGATAGGAAATGCCCGAAATTGCTCTCTCAGAAAACATGTGCGTCACCTGCCGTGTGACCAATTGAGCACGGGGGGGATTGGGGCCCCGCCAGGGCGATTTCAGACAATTTCCATAATCTGCGGACGATTCTAGCTGCCTGGGGGGTCTCAGAGCGCTTCACTTGTCATCATGGACACCACCAACATTGCTACCTCGCACAGATTGGGGCCCCGCTTGCGCTTCCACCGGCGCAGAATCGCTCGCGCGCGCCGCCTCCGATCTGACGCTAGGCGCTTCACCGCGACGCCGTCATGGTGGCGGTTCTGGCTCCCGTCGACGTCCCGTCCACCTTCGCGCCCAGTGCGGCTCGGCACGCCGCTCACCACCGCCGCTTGCGGGCGCGCACTACGCTTCCTTGTGACCCGGTACGTATCCCCTTCTCGTACACCCCTGCGTTGTCATGTGCGGTGCGCCTCTTCGTTCAATGTTCTCTAGTCGAGTCGTGCGAGTATGGGAGCGCTGGCTGCGTGCGTGATGACGCCCCACTCGGCTGGTCCTTTTTCCTGACGCCCTACTGTTCCGTTGGACTGTTTCTTTCTCCGTTTGTTGGCACTGTACAGCTTTTGGCGCGTGCTTCCCGATGGCCGATGCGGGAGCGGTCGCCACGGCGGCTGCTCCTTCATCCTCGCCTTCTTTGGCCCCGCCTCCCGCCTCCACGACCGCACCCTCCCGCTCGGCTCCCCTTGCGCCCCTTCCCCTGGCTGCCCCTGTGGTTCCCCCGGTGCCTTCTTTGGCGCCTGCCCCCGCGCCGGGACCGACGCCTGGGTCTGCTCCAACCACCACGCCGTCCGCCTCTGTACCACCCCTTCCGCCCCCCGCTGCACCTCCCCCTGCCCCTCCCCGTGGCAACCCTCCTGCGCATTCGCCTGCACCTCCACTCACGCCTCCACCGGCGCCTGCCGCACTGGCAGCGGACGCGACAGCGGACGCGACAGCGGACGCGGCGGCAGACGCGGCGGCAGACGCGGCGGCAGACGCGGCGGCAGACGCGGTGGCAGACGCGGCGGTGCACGCGGCGGCAGATGCGGCGGCAGATGCGGCGGCAGATGCGGCGGCAGATGCGGCGGCGGATGCAGCGGCAGATTCGGCGGCGGGCTTGAGCACGGCCGACCGACTCATGTACCAGCAATTTTTCGAGCATCTCGGCATCTCCAACACGAAGCAGCTCAGCTTCCTGGCCAAGACGCTGCACACGGCGTACGAGGCGATGTTCAAGCTGGACGTCAACTTGGCGCCCTATGGCGCGTCGCTCCACTGTGCGGTCAGCCGCATGATCGTGCCGACCAACCCTGAGGAGGCCCCAACGCACCGGTGGATACGGGTTTTGGACCGACTCGGCTTTTTTGCTGATGGGGACGAGCACGCGGAGCGGATAATCAACGTCGGCCTCTCTTTTGCCTACCGGCACCTCGAAATGGACGCCCTGGTGGGGGCCAACGCGGCGCTGCTTGAGAAGCGGAGAGTGTCTACCGGGGTGGGCAGCGGCGTCCACGCGGCGGGGGAGGGTGACGCTGCCGAAGGAGCTGTCCCTAAGGGCGGCGTCGTCATTGCACGCGGTGGTGTCCCTGTGCCCGCGCCGAGTTCCCAGGCCCGTGGTGACGGAGCCCACACTGCCGTCGATTCCGCAGCTGCGTGTGACGGCACGGCGCCTGTCGCTGACGGGGGCCTCGTCATATTGCGAAATGCGCGTGGCGGCAGTTCGGGCGGAGCTGCCTCGAGTGGGGTCGGCGCTGGGACAGAGGACGTCGACGAGCCCGATGAAGAGGACGATGACGACCCGGGCCGGGAGCCTGCACGGCCGCACCTGATCTTCGAGCGGCAGCCAACCGTCAAGCCGGCAGCGCCCGCTGTGGACGCCGTCAAGTCTGTGCTATTGGCGGTCGGCGACCGAGAAGACGCATTGGCCGTGTTGCGACAACTCCTCCGGGACAGCGTGCTGCGACTGGCGCACACCGCGCCCGACGCAGCGAGCGCCGGCGTCTCCTACCCAACCGCACGAGCAGCGGAAAAGGCCGACTGGACGGCCATCACCAATTTTACGAAGGCGTGGTGGCCGGTTTGGGCGGCTCCACAAGACCACAAGACCGCCGTGCCCCCCGAGGGTACCATGGCGGCGGTGCAGAACCAAGGCCGGCCGGCTCGGAAGTCGCGCTGGGGCATTCGGGTCGACATGACAGGCGTCATCCCCACCGTGCAGCAGTTGGCGGTCAAGTCGAGGCGCTTCTTCCGCAAGAACGCGCTCCCCGCGGAGGAGACGGTCATCCGGGTATTCGGTAAAAAGGGGCTGCGCCTTCCGGTCGTGGTGGCATCCATGTTGCTTCTTGCCACGAAGGAGGAGCGGTACGGCGCCATTCTCATGGGCATGGGGTTCCCCGGGCGGGCCGCTGTTCCCAAGGCCACGCCTTTGTCGTCGGCGTCCCTGCACGAGTTCTCCAGCGCCGGTCTGTCTACCGGTCGGCCACAGCTGGCCCCGAGATCAATGGCGACTACCTCCGCTGGTGCGAGCGGTGCCGCAGCCGAGGCTGCATCCGGTGCGGTCGCTCCGGGCGGTGACCAGCTCGGCGACTTGTCCGGGCAAGTCGCCGATATGGCCGTGCTGCTGCAGAGAGAAGGCGTCGCCCAAGCGTCTCAAAGCAGAGCTCGTCGTGTTCAAGTGCGCCGGGAGAAGGGCCGGCCGGTCGCCCACCCGTCGACGCTGTCGGTTCGTATAGGGGCGCCCTCACCATCCCCCTCAATATTGTCTCATCCACCAAGCACCGCACCGCGTTTTGGTTTTCCCCCTGCCGGGCTCCAGCCGTCGCTGATGATGCCAGCTGCTGGGTTTCCGAGTGTTGGGCGCTCAGGTGGCGCACCGGCTGGCACCAGCCCGTCGACGATCGACGGAGATCGGGGCGTCAAGCGCCAACGTGCGGGTCAAGCTCCGGTCTCCCTCGTCGCTCCCGTGCCCGAGCTACCTGCTCAAGCTGTGGATCGTCTCACTACTCCACTTTGTGGAGGTGGGGGTCAAGGCGTGCCGTTGCTACCTCTGGGGCTCCCTGGTGGTGCGGATCTCCCGCCATGTCATGCACCAGCTCCTCGTCAAGTCGCCGGCGTGGCCCAAGGTGGTGGCTTTGCGCATACACCATTGGTTGTAAGTGGGGCTGCGCCTGTAGGACCGTCGGCTTTGAGTCGGGAACAGGAGCGGGAGGAGCGTCGACAAAGTCACGCTCGTGTCGAGGCGGACTTGCGTGCATCGCAGGCGTCTGTTAGCAGTATATTGGCAGCGAGGCCGACCTGGTCGGCCAAGGAGCCAAGGACGGGCGCCTCATAAAGCTAGAACGATGGCCATATAGAACCGTTTTTATACTTGCTGTTTGCCGTTAGCTGACTCGAGCTGTCTGCGGGCCACCTTCAAACAAAGCCACGACAGAGCATACCCATTGCCGCCCGACTGCCGGCGCCGTCCGCACGCTTTGTCCTTTTGTACTAGAGTCTGAATGCGTTGCTGGGGTGCACACATGAGCTGGAGAAACTGTTGTGCCTACTGTACCCGTCCCTAGGAGAAAAAAGAGAAAAACAGTGGAGCACCCTTATCTACAAGCGCTCCCATCCCCGATTCTTGGAAAGGGCCAGCGGGTCGGCAATAATGCGGCTCGGAGTGAACGACTTGATGAACAATGAGGCCTTGTCGGGCACCCGGCTGATGGCCGTGTTGACCATCCCCGGTTCAAAGCACTCGGCCAGGTCCAGCACCGCCTCGGACACCGACAGGCTCTGGGACATGTGGATCGTGTCCGCCCAGCCAAGCACAAAGGGAACTTGGGTGCGGACGGCCTGCAAGCCCGGGTGGGCGAGCAAGCGCGCCGTAAAGGGCACCGGCGGGCAGAGGACCTCAATCCACGTGGCGCCCGCGTTGCGCAAGCCGAACGCCCCGCGCTCGACCCCAGCTGGAAGCACGTGGTTCTCCAACCGCACGACGGGGGTGCCGTCGGGCTCGTACGCCACGATCTCACCAATGCTGCCGTGGCAGATGCCCAGCGCCTGCTTGCGGTTGGTGATGATCTTCACGCGTGCATGCAAGCAGTGCGCGACGGTGACGGGCGCGACGCAATCGTGCAGCACGGCACGGAGCGTCTGTGCGGACACGGTGTCCGGCTCCACCGGCGCCACACTCAAGTCGCGGTCGGGGTCCAACATGGCCTTGTCGACCGCGCGGAACGGTTCGGGCAGCTGGCCACCCGACAGTAGGTCGAGGCACTCCCGGTTGTGCTTCAAGACCGTCTTGTGGTGCGGCATCAGGTGAAAGACCTTGTGCTTGATCTGCTCGTACTTGTTGCCGTCCACCCAGCAGGCATCGACTAGCTGCAGCACCGCGTCGGTGCACCGGCCGACGCGGGCGTCGGCAACAGCATGGATGAAATCAGGGTCGGCTTGGCGGAACTGCCCGGTTAGGTCCAGCGCCTTATTGCCGAACAACTTCGGCCACCGCAGCGACGTGAAGGCCATCGGGCTCTTGACAGGCCCGAGTTGCAGGAAGTCGCCAAACGCAAACCACAGGCAGGGGGGTGACGAGGCGCCGCGCGCTTGGGATAGCAGCTCGTACATGATGCTCAGCTTGTCGGCCCCAACCATGGACACCTCATCGAGTAGGAGAGCGCGCACTTTGCGCAGACGCCGCTTGATCGGCTCGAAGCGGCTTGTCGCGAGAAGAGTTGCGGCTTCTTGGGTAGGGTTGGCTAGCGCGGGCTCGTAGTCCCGCACAAAACCGAAAAAGGAATGGAAGGTCATGCCCCCGGCTGTTTTGGCTGACGTGCCAGTTGGGGCCACCACCACCACCGTGCCGTCCCCAGGGAGCTTCTGCCTCAGGTAGGCGTGCAGGTGTCGGAGGAGCGTTGACTTGCCCGCCCCAGGACCACCTGTGATGAAAGCGCTTGAGTTCCGCGCCCACAGCCGCTCACACACCTCGTCCCACTTGCCTTGAGCGGCGAGCTTGCCGATGACGCCCTGGTGCACGGTGCGGGTTTCCTCTCCGTCATCACCGCACGGTTGCACAACCGGCTCTGCATCAAAAGACGGCGTGGGGGGAGCCAAAGCGATCAGCGTATCGGGCATCTGCAAAGGGGGACCGCCAACAAAGGCCCGGCGCCTTGCATGGCTGGCGAGGCGAGATGGAGGCGGCGGGGGGGGCGACAGCGGCGCCACACAACGTGACGAAAAGCCCGCGGAGGCCGCCCGAAAGCGTGCCGAGAAGGAAGACGGCGGTCGCAGGGCCGACCATGAAGGAGCGGCCGACGCGGTTACCTTCATCCTTGGACGCCGAACCCTTCGATGACCGTCGTCCAGCGCCGCAAGCGCCTCATCAACCGCTGTGGAGAACGACGCGTCCGTGCCAAGACGGGCTCCGCCGCCCTCGGGGACAACGCGTACACAGAGGGACGGCGTCGCCGAGCGCTTGCCCAACACGGAAAGCGAAGAAGCTGTCGACCGCGCCGAGCGGGACGACCGCAGACGGTCGGATCCGTCCAAAGCCGAGCCGACGCTTGGATGAGCTCCCGCGCGCGTCACCGACACCAGGGAGAGCTCGGGGCTGGATGAAGAGCGGGGTGTGCTGGGCACAGCAGAGCAATACTTGACGGGGTCGCCACATAGGGCGCCCGACGCATCCACATCAACGGCCGAGCACGACACGACTCCCAGCAGGGCTTGCCCAGCACCAGAAACGAGCCACGACAAGGACTGCGCGGAGGAAGAGAAGCGCCGCAGAACGCAAGTCCCCAACGCCTCGTCTGTGAGCAGTGCCAGACTGGACGCCAGGCCGGCCCGGTGCAGCTGGAAGGAAGCCCCCGAGGACTGCGAGACGATGACGAGCCAGTCCGTGGGTGCCCACGCAGTTGGTAGCTCTGCCGCCTTCGTCAGCTCGGCAGCGCTCAAAATGGCATCGACCTTGATGTTGTCGGTGACCCAGCTACGAGCATCCCCTTGCGTCGGGAAGCAGCATGTGGCAATCACACTGTCACCATCGGCCGACAAGATCCTCCGAGACAGGCCTTTCTTGTCCGATAGGTTATGGATGGCCGCCTCGGTGGGTGACAGCACGGCCACAAACTTACAGGCTCCGCGCGACTGCATGTCAACAATAACTCGACGACGTGTGGGATAGTGAAGCGAGGAATAAGCAGCGAACCACAAGTAAGGTGTCGAAGACAGCGCAACACAGACAGACTACGGTGCGCCGGGCTGGGAGAGGCGGGTGGGGGGCGAAGCTCCGAGGAAGCAACAGAGTGTAGCCGTCAAACAAAGAGGACAGCGCGGGAGGGAGGCCCGAAGCGGCAACGAAGGCCCACAACAACGGCAAGAGGTCAACGCTTCCGGGCGGGGAAAAAAGGCGGGCATGACTCGCGCGAACGGCCAAACGTCGCAAGGCGGGAGCTCTCACGTGTCAGCACGGGTGCTACATCTCGATCCGCCACGTCATAGATGATCTCGAAGCGTGGCGATCCGGCGTGGATCAGACTGAGATTCCGCCGCCATCCACATTTCCTTGCACGCCACTTTGCATCATCACATAAGTCCAACAAGATCCGCATTTAGCGATACCTACCCGTCTCTGCTGGCACTCAGCCAGAAGCCCTTGCGACCGGCCCTGGCAGCCCCCCGTCAGCATGAGCACAACCCCCCAACCCGTGCGGGCAGCATGGCACCAAGAACTGAACGACTGCTCGGGGAAATCAGCACCCTGAGCAGCATCGGCATGACGGCACAGACGCAATGAGCGCGTAGTGCGGGTTGCAGAAAGAGCTCCAGGCCATGTAGAGCATTCAGATCGAAGCAGGCCGACATGCCGCCGCTCAGAGTACGTCCTGCGACCAGTGGGGCACTCTGGAACACCATCCATCTGTAGTGATGTGTGAGTGAAGAGGGTCGCTCTCTTGTTGCCTATCCCCCGGGTCTCTCCTCGCCCTTTATCCTCTCTCCCTGTACCCGCACGCGTCCCGCCTCTCGCCGCTTCCAATGGCACGCCTGTTCCTCGACCCCCCCGAGCGCGCGCACTCCATGCGGCACCGTCTCCACGCGCCGAGCCGCGCGTCTCAGTGCAGCTGCTTCGAGGCCGTCGCGCCTTTGCTCTTTCGAGCGCCACGGCGCGGCCGCGACGCACCGCGTCCGTCGCGCCCTTGCACTCCGTCGTGCCCTTGCACTCACCACGGAGTGGCCGCGCCACGCAACGGGAGAGCGGGCACGACCGTTCCCCCGCGGAAGCACGCGACGGCGCCTGCAACGTGTGCTGGCGCGCCGGCCGCTCGGATGCACTAGTCGCCGCCACGCTCGCCGAGGGGCGGGCGCGTCCGCCCCCCGGCACCGAGTGCTTCACAGTGTGGCTCGACGGTTCAAAACCATGCAGACCAGAAGGACTTGATGCCTACGCGCTGCATCGGATTGCGCCTTCCGCCGAGCTCATCGACGAGAAAGCCGGCACAAACAGTGGCAGCCTCGGTGGAACCTTGCGTCCTGAGCTTCGTTGTACAGCTTCCGTCTGATGCGCTTGGCGACCGGCCTGCACCCCCGACCATGCATCCTTTCAGTGGTTGCACACAGTTATGGTGAATGCTCGTGCAACCCCTTTGTCGGACGTCGAGGAAGTTTGGGCCCGAACTGCTCAAAGGTTTGACATGCGGGCGGAAGGGATTCAGCACGCCGGCGAGCTCCGCTGCAGTACAATTCAGCGCGCTACGGACGTGCCACCCATGCACACACAAGGGGGTCCACTGACGTGACTACTACTCAACCTGCGAGCTGGCTGTGGCAGTCGTGTTCAGGTTTGTGCTTGCGCAGTCGTGCCATGGTACATCATTTGGTGTTGTCTAGTGTGTGGATGCTGGCGGACCTGCTGCCCAGTCGCGCATTTTCGGCAGGGTGAGGCGTTGCGAGCAGGTTGCTATCACCGAACGTGACTATGCTGGCAGTTCCATCCTGGTTTGGACGTCGGTTGGTGCACTGCCCCACAAGCTTCTGCAGTTCTCAGTCGGCGCGCCGTTCTGCTGGTGGCGTATTGCGTGCACTTTACTTGCTAGTTTAGTTGCATATCTGTAAGTTGGTCGACGTCCCGCCCACGTCCTCGTCCTTAACGTTTTTCTCGAGGCGGACTTGACGTGGTTGCGGCCTGCCACGTCGCTGACATGTGGCACTGTGCCAAGTAGTCTGCCGTATTGAGCGAATCCTCGTTTGGCAGTCTGGTACAGTACACCGCCCAGCGGAAGAGCCAAGCGCCTCACGGCCGCCAGCGTCTTCGTCCACTTTGTGTGTTGAGGTGCGTGCATGACGCTGGCATTGGTCGCGTCCTGTGGTCTGTCTCGCTCAGACTCACGACACTGAGGTGGGCAGCCGAGTTATGGCTGTCTGGTAGTTGCTACTCGCTGCTGGCGCTGGTGCTGGTTTCTTTATGTAGATCTGCTTGCTGAGCTGCCGGCCACCCCCCTCCCCCTCTTTTTTCGGGTGAAGGTGCCGCTATTCTGTTCTGCCCTCACTGATTGGCGATGCTATGTGAGCTGCCTGTCGCGCAAAACCTCGCGCTTGCACACACTCACCGCCCCCTGGCTGTTATCGTTGGCTCACATGGTTTGTTTCCTCCGTTATCCGGATGCTCCGGACGATTCCTGGTATGTATGGATGCTCTCTGTTGTGGTGCGACGGGGCTGGCTTTCCAGGTGCGAGCATACCTAGTTGGTCTTTGGCTTCCACACCGGCGTCGAGGCCGTGTAGGGGGGCATTGCTGAGACCGTCGGCTCTGCCAGCGGCGCGGACTCGGCCACTGGCGGCCGGGGAACCATCGGCCAAGCGGTGATGGTCGCAACGACCGCCAGCGGGTGGATGCAGACGGCAACAATCGTTTACTTGGAGGCGTTGGGAGTTGGGATGGGTGTCGGCGCCATCAGCACCGTCAGGGTTTGGTGGGTTCCCGCGGCGATGCCTGGGGGGAGTTGCTATGTGCCTACTCGGCACTCGGAGCCGAGTGCCTAAAACAAAGCCAGTCTGTTGTTCCCTCGCGGTCTGTTGTCCTGGGACTGAGGTGAACAGGATAGCGAGTTGCTGCGGGAGCCCTGCCCGGGATTGTAGGAGACAACGTGATGGAGAACAATACAGATCATTTTTATAGAATCATGCATCATCCCCGTCAGAGCCCAACCTTGGCTCCTCAGGAGGGACAGACAACGCCGAGGAGAAGCCCAACGAGAACAAACTGTCAAAAAACAAAGCAAGGGCAATGCGATGTCGGAGCGCCTCGATGTGCTTCTGCGAGAAGTGCAACGGTACCCCCAGAGACAAACAATCAGCAGCAGCAAGAACAAAGACGCCACAGCTGCCCCCGTCGTGCTGCTCTGGCAGCCTGTCGATGAAAACCGTCCGCCACGACTCCACCGCCCACGACGCGCCCGTCTCGTCCCCCAACCTGGACCGCACCTCGTCGCCGAGCCACCGCTGAACGTTGGCCACAGCGCCGCGCGAGTCGACTGCCCCGAGCGAGTCGTAGTAATGGAAGGTGCGATGTTTGATGTCCACAGTGACCAGGACCCAGTGGCAGCGGGCGAGGTTGATCGGCACGAGCACTAGGTCGACCTCCTCCAAGTCGAGTCGCCGCTTCTTGCCCCACTGCCGCACACCGTCGTAGTCGTAGCACCCCATCCTCGCCGACAACTTGGAGTAGAAGTAGGTTGACAGCATACACACGCGCACGCCGAGCGGGTGACCGCCATCGGCGGCTGCAGCAGCAGCGCCTGTCCGCAAGGACGACCGGTGGTTGATTAGCGCCGAAAACGAGTTCATTAACTCGTCGTTGAGCCACGCCACGCCCTTGAGCAGCTCCATGTCCGCCACCCGCAGAGTGATCCGTGCCTTGTTGACGAGTCGAATGACCTCGGCGCCGTCGCGGTCGCCCGTGATCTCGTTGACCAGGCGCGCCTCCGCGCGTGTGACAGGGGTAGAGATCAAAGCCTTGGCGCTGCCGTCCGCGCCCGCGTCCGCCAACGCATCAAACTCCGCCTGCAGCTGCACGTGCGCCGGATTGGTATTGACCTGGTCGGCAACAACAGTAGCGGCAACAAGTTGATCTTCCGATGGCCCGTCTTCTTCAGGATCTTGTGGGGGCTCGCCGCCAGTGGCATCGGCGTCGGCGGCTCGGGCGTCACCGTACTGCGCATCCAGACCCGGGGGAGGCGGAGATGCTGGGTCAGCAATGGCGCCGCCGTTGACGTCTTGAGCATCATGCTGCCCCGCGAGCGCCGCCGCCACGTCGGCCGACGATTCGACCGCGTCGCAAGGGCACACGGAGATGCGCTCGCACTGGTGGGCAATCTTGGCATGGAAAAAGGGCGACAGTGGGATGTGGTCGTTCTCTCCCGCCGAGTTGTCGGCGTGGAGCCGGTAGATCTTACGCAAGTTCATAAACGCGACCTGCACCATCCGGTGCGACATGTACGTCGCCGGTGCCATGTACGCCAAGCTCGTGCGGTTGACGACCGACACGGAGTGGGACACCTCCGCCGCTTGTGTTGCCACCCCGGCTGTGGTGCCGAGACTTTCGTCTGGCATGTACACCGGGGAGCAGGAGTGGGTGATCGAGTGTGGGCGGTCAAGGATGCACCGCACCCCGTGCGCCCGCATGATGACGCGTACCCGCCGCATAGCGTTCTTGTCAATCTTGCACGCAACGTCGTAAAATATGGCAGTGGGAAGGGACGCAAAGCGCTCCAGCACGATGGAAAGTGCCTCTCCGACGCTCTCGGCGCGGAAAAGACAGCGGAACCCGAGCGTCACGACGTGTGGACACACGACGTTAAAAACGCCCTGCGACAGCCCCGCCGTGATGGAGAAGGCCTTATTGCAGGTGTCCCCGTCCCCCTCAGCATCGGCAACGTGGCGGTCCTTGCCGCGGTACCCGACACGCCGCTTGGCGGCGACGGAGTCGACAATGCCCGGTCGCACCCGCGGCAGGCTCGCAAAGAACTCAAAGCTGACTAGCGGGTCGTCCTCGTCCAACGCGTCCAGGTCCTTCTGCTCCGCCCGCCACCGCTTGTAGTCCTCGGGCGTAGGCGTATTCTTCCACCGCTCGCAATAGGCCTTGTTCTTCCACGCCGGTGCCGCCTTGGACTTGAGAATGGCCTGCTCCTCAAAGGTGTCATCGACGTACCTCTCCACGACGATCGCCTGCAGCAACAGCTCGCCGACGGCCTTGCGAAAGCGGACGTCATCATCCATATCGTCGGCAAACCGGCCGAGGAAGCTGGTCAAGAAGCCGACGTCGTCGACCGCCTTCGTCAGCTTCTTCCAAGCGTCCTTGCTCATAAGACGGAGCGTGTTGGCGAGCAGGGTGACGGGCTCGGTGTCCTTGCGGAGGAACATGCCCGTCACGGTCTCCGCCAGCATGGCTTGGAGAAAGGGCCGCACACAGATCCAAACGCCATCGTCACTGCGGGAATACTCCTTGAAGGCGGGCGCACAAATCCCGGTCCGGTCCCGCCAGGTCTCGAGCGCCTTCTTTGCAGGCGGGCCATTCCCACCCAGCACCGTATTGCCGGCGGCGTCGAGGCGCAGCGCGTCCTCAAGCGTGCTGCCCACCCGGGCGCGTTTGCGCCTCGGCCCCGGGTCGTCCGCCGCAGACTGGGCCGGCGCATCAGCCGCCGACTGGGCCGGCGCATCAGCAGCGGCAGCGACGGGCGGCACGTCCCGTCCCTCGGGCGCCTCCACGCCGAGGGGGAAAAAGCGAAAAAAGACGGTGGCCGCGGCGGCCTCGGGCGTCGGGCGGGAAATCGTCGATATTGTGCCTCGCCATTCCCGCAGCAGCCCGACCTGCGTTGACGTCAATGGTGTGGATGATCGGAGCACCTTGAGGACGGCACCGCGTAGCGCCGCCTTCTTGACAATGCACAGGTTCGACGCGGGGATGTCGAGGACGGGGCAGTCGTCGGCGGGGCGGAACGGGTTGGCGTTGTCAGCGTCTGAGCACCCCAAAGCTTGCGCGTCAATCACGACAAAGGCCGGGCTCGGCCCGCACCTCGGGCACCGCCCGGTGCCTGGCGGGATCTGTACCGTGCGGATCGCCATCGTCCCGAGTTTGACCACGTCTTGCCGACGAAGCGTGAATGAGCGCACGTCCGACGAGACGTGGCGCGTTGCCGCTGTGTACGTCGTGCGTCCCGCAATGATGAAGGAGATGATCTTGTCCACAACCCCGCGTGTGAAGAGTAGCCATTGCCGGTGCTTGTTGCGGCGGCGCATGGCAAAGACGGAATCGGCGTTCCCGTCGTACTCTACCGTACGCCTGCACGCGGGAGCGTCGCAGTCCCATCTCCCCACCCACACCTGATGGCGCCAAGGGTGCAAAAGATCCAAACAGGGAATGAAGCAGAGTCGAGGAGTAATGATCCTTAACGACGAGTCAGAACCAGTGACAAACCCAGACCAAGTTGGCACGAGTCCGAGCTCGCGGTGCTCAGAAGTGGCCAGGCGAAGGAGCGAGAGACACATGACAAGGCAGGGGTGATCAACACAAGAGAGTGAGGCAACGTACCCGTAAAGGAGGTGCAGTAGGATGGTGCGTGACCAGGAGACCAGGCTCCTTGGTGATCTTGTGCCGGTCGGCTCGTTCATGGCCGCAGCTCCCACAAAAGGGCTCGACGAGAGGGATCTCCAGGTTCCGCAAATCACCCAGCGACTGGGACGTCTCTATCAGTTGACCGAGGAGCTTGACGTGTGCCGCCTTGTTCTCTGACCGGCCGGCCGAGCGTTGCAGGATGAGCCCCCGCCAATCAGCAGTTCTCGCCCACACCGCCCCTTGATCCAGCTCAGCGGCGCACGGCATCATGTTGCGCGGTGTCCGCTGCGCCACCTTGCTCTGTTCAATGTCGCGTGGGCCCCGCACCGTGTCGCCGGCCTGACCTTCCAGGCCCTCGTCCTCCTCCTCATTGTTCAACATCTTGGAGCGGGGAGCCGCTGCGGTCTTGCGGGCTTCCTTGCGCGCCTCGACGACGGCAGGCGCCGACCCAGAGTCAGGGTGGTTGAAGCCCTCGGGCCCTTGCGCGTCACGGGCAACACGTACATGACCGCACCGACCTCGGAAGCGTCGACAGCCAGGCGCAATGCAGGTCGCGACGTTGCTGGTGGTGAACGTGACGACCGAGTACACCGCATGGTAGAGCACAGCCCATACGACCGACTGCCCGTACACGTCAAACACGGCATACTCGGCCGAGTCGGCACGGAGGCGCATGCGGGCGCGAAAGGTTGACAAGGAGACGCACGCGACGCGCAGCGCCTTCACCAATGCCGCCGTGTGCTTGCAAGTTGTGCTCCTGGATGACACCGACAAAAAGAGGGCGTTCTGCGTGCCGCCAAAGCAAGAGCAGAGAATACCGTCGCGGCACGACACCCAGAGGATGGAGAGATCCGCCTTGCCAGCGCCCGAGCGGAGCACAATTGCCCTCGATCGCGACGCCGGGTCCCCGACAACACGGGCTGTCACGGGGGAGGGGTGTTTCCCCATCTGGCGACGGGACGGCAGCCCACAAGTCCGACGGATGCAAGCCGCCAAGGTGTCCACCACGTAGTCCTCCACAAGCATCTTCGGTCGTGCCGACCGCACCCGACGTTGTGGAAGGGGGTCGGCCGGAGGTGGTGCCGGGGAGCCAGCATGCCCACCGTGATCGCCCTCCTCACCACCAGTGAGCGCCGATTCGTCAATGGACGAAGGATCCCCCGTAGCGCCGCGCCCAGGTGCCACCACGGGTCGCCGTCTCAATGTCCGACGCGCGGGAAGAAGCAGTGGGGCGGTCCCATTCTGCCGCACCACGTCCAGGTCGTCAGACCACCCGCGCGCCACTTGACCGCCGCGGGCGCCAGAGTCATTCGCGTGGACGACACGACCGAAGGACGGACGCAGAGGACGCGTGCCAAGCTCATCCAACACCCGTTGCGCTTGCTGCACCGACGCCGCAAACCGGGATACGACGGACCGCGCCAACAAGGGCGGCGGCCTCGGGTCCATTTTGTCCCAGCGGCGCCCGCCGCCGGGGCGCCGACGGCGGCAACCGCAGCACCGCCCCCCGCACCCCCCCCACCCGCGCAGCGGCAAAGCAACAAGGCCACAACGGTGGTGGACGGGCGCCCACCGACCGCGTCGAGAAAGAGCTCAAACGCACCGGGGAGTGCCAAAACCGCCGGGCGCCGCGGCGGTGGCGCCGGGCGCCGCGGTGCCGACCGCGGCGACCGCAGCGCCGCCCCCCGCCTCCCCCCCACTCGCGCAGCGCGAAGCAGCAGGGCCAAACGATGGTAGAAGAGCACAGACAACCGTGTCAAGGGTCAGCCCATTGACGGCGGGGAGCATCTCGCGTCGCTGCGGCGACCAAAAAGCGGAAATGCGCGCGCGCGCGCCAGCGCTGCCAAATCTGCGATCAGGAGCGGATCAAGCGAGGAGGGGATGGGTACAAGCTGCTAGGGGTGTAGAGGGAAGGGGAAAGGTGCGAATGGCCAAGGGGGAGCCCGTGAGCGCCAGCACGACCCCATACAGAAGGCAGCCGTACCGCCACCGTACCAGGCGCTGGCAGCACGACGAGGACGATTGCCCGCCCAAACCGGCGCCGCCGGAAGCGTCGATGCCGACGTGTCCAGATCCAGATCGCACATGTCTGGGGCCCGCTAAAAAATATCCCCGGACATGTCTGACGCTCATGTCTGAGATGTCCGTCTGTGTGTGTCAACAGGCGTAATTGGTGGCGGATCGAACGTGGTGTCTGACGGGGCCCTGGGCGCCCAGGGGGCACTGAATGCGCGCACCTGATTGGCTGTTTCAGGGCACGCGGCTGTGGACGCAGCCGGAAACTGGGAGAGTAGATGTCGCGGGTTCCTTCACGCGTCAGCCGCTGACGGCCGGTGCGGCCGTGGCGCGCGTCAGCGGCGGCCGGCGCTGTCAGCGTCGCCACGGTGGACGCGGCTGACGCCCGCGTTTTTCCTTTTTGCCACCGCCGCCGCGGCGGGGCCCCCCCCCGTCCCCGTCCCCCCGCCCGCCCTGCCCGCCGCGGTGGTTGGGGGCGCGCGGCCAGCGGCCTGCGGAGTTGGCGTTTGCTGGCACGCGGGCGGGGGGGCGGGTGGCGGCCACCCGCCGTTGCGTCCGCGTCGGCAGATTGACCCCCACCACGAGGGGCGGCCGCCGCGCCTCCTCCCTCCCCGCCGTCGCGTCTGCACGCCCGCGGTGGAGGGGGCATCCGTGAGGCGGCACCCGCGGGGGCGCCCCCCGCCCACGACCGTGCCGCGCATCCCCCCGTCGGCACAGGCGGCCGTCCCGGGGGCCACCTCCTTTTTACCGCGCGCTCGGCGGCGCCGGCGTGTGACGCTGGCGTGCGGCACCGCAGAGTTGTCGGCGCCTCACACGCGGGTGGAGCGTCGTCCGAGGGCAGATCGGCCGCGCTGGCGGGTTGCCGCGGGGCCAATCAGACCCCTTTTCACCACGTGTCGAATCTTGCGGCGGGTTGGCCCCGCGGCCGCGGCGGGTGCCACGCGCCGCCACCCGTCCCGACCCGCCGCGCGGGTGTCCCCCGAGCTTGGGCGGGGGGCCGCCGCCGGCGGGCCGAGCCATCGCCCGCGCGCGGCGGAGGGCGGCCCTCTGGCCACGGGCGGCGGTCGCCCCGTGGGGTGGCCGCCCCCGCTGGGTGCGACGGCGCGGCCGTGCCGTCGAGGCGCGCGCGCCGTTGAGACAGGATGCCCATCCTCTGTGTATAAGAGGCGCGCCGCCTGCGTGCCGCTTGGGGTGAGCGTGGAGAGACAACAAGCCCAACTCCCACTACCTCTTCTCCACACGCTCTGCTCTCCCCCGTCTCCAGTGCCTCGTTGCGTTCGCAGGCTGCTTCCTCCATTCGACTCCACGGCAGACGAGGCACGGGGCGCGAAAACGCCGGCGCCCTTCCGTACCCTGTGGCGGTGGTGCCCCTACGGTGACGGCCGTGCGCTTCAACTGCTCCGTCAACCCGGGTGTCGGCGTGCATCTCCGCCGAGATCCCCGTAACTGCTGTCTTTCGTACTTCTCTGGTGCCCAGCAGTATTGAAACCACCTCATTGCAGCCGATCGAGAAGCCCGTCGGCACGAATTTAACTACTGTCAGCAACTGTTCACAAATGGCGATGGAAAAAATCGAATAATGACTGTATTCGTCTACTGCTGATCCGCCAATTCTGTCCTCATATCCTGAAACGCCTTCTGGGAACGGTACAGTTCCGTGCCGATTTAATATCTCTCTGTTTCTTGAGATCTTCCTCCATTTCTTGTGGAGCAGAAGCCGAGAATCGCGAGACATCATGTCTCGCGATTCTCGGCTTCTGCTCCACAATCTCCAGGGTTTTCTCGATGATCGAGAAAACCCTGGAGATTGCTTGAGAATCGCAGGAAATTGCGGAGAGATGTGAGGATCGATTGCAGGCCGTGTGGACACCTTGCGAAAAGCTTGGGCCGGATAGGCGACCGTGTCAGAACTCCCGTCCAACCAGGGGCCTTCATCCAGGGCAGAAACCGTACCGTTCCGAGTCGATGAGGGCAGAATTCGGGGACCAGCCGTATATCTAAAGGTTAACAAACCCGTGGGTGATACGTTCGGCGTCGAACGTACAGCATCCAAATTGATCGTGGCGTTCCAGCGTGCAGGTGCTGTGTTGCGCTATACACGCGGACGCGGCGGGGTGGTCGTCGCGTTGGCGGTGCCGCTGGGGGGTGTGGGGCGCGCGCGGGGTCTGGAGTCGCGGAGCTGGCCGCCACCGCCGCCACGGGGACCGTGGCCGCTGCCGCTGCGCGGCGGCAGAGGGGGCAGAGGCATGCGGGGGGGGATGCGGGGGGGGGCACACGCCGCTGCCCGACGCGCCCGTGTCCGGCATGGGCGGCGCCGGACGGAACCGCGGGCGGGGAGGGGAGGGGGCGCCCCCCC
>Ga0209093_1000711_pt1 | contig 18390 bp, 25 predicted proteins | sample SidtaG_4_FD_187450 | JGI IMG/M metagenome (GOLD analysis project Ga0209093, IMG submission 187450) | Marine algal microbial communities from Sidmouth, United Kingdom - Sidmouth_Male1 metaG (SPAdes) (version 2) | ecosystem: Host-associated > Algae > Red algae > Unclassified | place: Sidmouth... | reverse complement strand
CGCGGGGGGGGCGACCCCCCCCCCCCCCCCCCTCCAATCCCTTCCCCCAAGGGGTTTTTAGGGTCGGGTGACGTGGAGGGCCACGCTGTCCACACGCGCGACACCCTCTCGCACCGGGGTCATGCGGGCGCCCCCTTCCAACCGGCGCCCGCCTCGCTTCACACCCCCTCCTCACGGTGTGTCCCAGATCAGCGTACCCCCCTCCGCGCACCCTCGTGGTCTCACGAGACGTGCGTTCGTGCCTCCTCACTACGTGTCCCCACCCACTCATCCGCCTCAGCTCACCCGCGACGAGACCCCCTTCCTCCTCTCCCGCGGGTCTCCACCCCACGGTGTCCGTCGCTCTCTTCCTCATCCAACCCCACGACGAGCCGTCTCCTCCCCCACCGCGAGGCGCCCGTCGCTTCCTCTGTCTGTTGGCCCACGAGGGCCCGCCTTCCCCCCCCTTCTTCAAGGTTTTCCCACAGCGAGACGCCCGTTGCTTCCCCCGCTGTCTCCAGGATGGCTGACGAGACGTGGGGGTACCGTGATGCCGTTGGCCCGCTGCCCGTCTCGTCCGACCCGGGGACGTAGGATGCCGCGTGGGAGCGATAGATGGACCGCGTCACCACGGCGGACTCCACTGCACACGAAGTCGACCGCGCCATTGACCCGGCCCGCCCTTCGTGCCCCTGGGTGAAGCGCATCAACGCCATGCCGGCCGCGTGGGTCCCCACGCTGGACGACCAAGCCACGTCGATCTCCGTGGCATGTTGCCGTACAGATCGTCTCGAAGCCGTCCCAAAATATTCTCTTCAGGAAGTAGAAAAAATGTATTCTGCCATTATTCGGCGGTTATATCCTATTCCATCCGGATTCCGGTCAGAAAGCCGGATCCGGAAGCCCCTGGTGTCGAGGCTCCGAATAGATGCATGGCGGGGCACGCGTAGTGTCGGGCGTACGCGGTGGGGGACCTCTTAGCGGGCAAGGCGTCGGCGTGGGCCCTCTTCTGCAGCGGGTGGGCCTGGTAGGCCACCGCGGCGCTCTACGAAACGATCCGTGACCGCCACGTGGTGTGGCGTTACTCCCAGCGGATGGTAGACTGGATCTGCTCCCTCGCGGTATACCGAATCTGCGAGGCGGCGACCGGCCCCATGACCGGACGGCGGCGACCTTGACGGCGTTGCTCGACCTCGCGGACCAGCTGCCCGGCATAGAGGTCTTCCGCCGGCGGCTGCGCGCCCGCGCGGTGAATCGTCGCGGCTGCGAGGGTTGGGTAGCCGCGGCGTTGGTGTCGACGGAGGAGGGGGTGGTCGCGCGGCTGGCCGTGGGCCTGCGCCCAGTCGACTTGCCGTATTCCGAGGACATCCGCGTCCCCCGGGGATATGGTTTGGCCCGCGGGGGTTGGGAGAACGCTGTGGCTGCCGCGCGCCTACCTCGTTACCCCGGCGGTGGCCCGTTTCCGCTCGAGTCCGCCGTGACGGCCACGAGCAGGTGGGCTCCTCGGCTGGTCCGTCCCATCCTCGGGCGTCTATGCCGTCGTCCCCCTCCCACTTCATCGGGGCACGTATCGTGTCTTACGACCCCGCGGACCACAGCGACGTGTCGGAAGTCTCTTTCGACGGCCTCAACCATGTCCCCACCGACCGGGTGCCTCAAGGGTTGGCCCCTTATGGTAGCGTGTGACCCCGAGGAGTTGTGTGGTTTCACAACGGGGACCATATTGGCGGGATTCACGCACACCGTGATGAGCCTCTGCGACACCGTCACCAGGTTGGCGCGAAACACCCACGGGGTGGACCCGCAACGCCTAGCGGGGTTTCTGTCTCTTGTGAGTTGTCGGAGCGTCCGCACCACCTTGGTCCGCGAGTTGGGCGCTGCGTCGGGGGGGTCGCAGAGTCTCCAGCAGCACCAGTGGGACCGCGAGGCGTTGCGCGGGGAGCCACAGGACCAGCGTCACCAGGGTCCATCTTGGGGCTGGGAAAGGTCCGGGATGGGTCCGTCTTGACGTGGCACCAGGTGCCTTTGTCAATGTCTGGGTTTAGCCCGCTGCGTCGGCGTCCGCGCTTGCGGGGATTGCCTTGGTCGTCTTGGTTATGTCGTGTCGCCGTGGTTATCCGCACTCGCGGGGGTCACCTTGTTCCTCTTTCCTTTTTCAGGGTGGGAACAGTAGGGATCAGGCGGGTCCTACGGGGAGGACGCCGAGGACCCCACCGGAAATAACATCTTCCCTTCCCCCTCCCGAGGGGTCGTTGCCTGTCCCCTGTCGCCCAGCAGTCCGGCCAATGCCCGTGTAACTCGGGTCCCCGCGATAGGACGCTGCTCCCTCCGCCGATGAGCGTATCCGGTCGCGCAATCGGAGATGAAAGAGCTCTCCCTAGACACCGCGCTGGTCCGGCGTCGTGGGGTGCCACGACGCCCTCCCCCCCCTCCTCCCCTCTCCGCCGATGACTTGGCCTTGGCGGGGGCGGGTCCCACAACGGCCACGTGGCCCGCCTCCTGACCGGGGCCGGTCCAGGCACGAGTAACAGAGCCCCCCGCCCCCTCGAGATCAGGGGGAGTGACCCACGAGCCACGACCCAAAAAAGGAGAACCTCATCGCCGACTGGGAAGTGGAAACCACAGAATATTTCCCGGCATTTGGTGTGAAATCACCAGCGGTCCACCGAGGGTCCGGCCACCCTCTGCCACAGCTTCTTCCCCGGGGATGCAGCTAAGCGAAAACGTCAACGACGGCTACGAGTTCTTTGACTCAGAGGCCCACCCGTCGCATGTATTGGTGAACCTTCCGAAGGTCGAAGCGGCTTTCCCGCTCCAGCGTGTCCTCTTCAGGTTGGTAACCCCACCAACGCGTCCATTATCGCAGGGTGCCATCATCTGCCAGCTCGTGCCCGACGCAGGCTTCCCAGACGAGCTCCCTACCCGTGTGCCGGTGCCCGTCGGAGACCACAACAATGTGGGGCGCCCAGTGGTCCCGGTGGAAGTGGTGGATGTCCCCCACCGGTTTGAGTGCTGCCCTCACGTTGTCACTGCTACTAATCTCCGGGTAGCCCCCGAGCGAGGTTTCCCCTAGCCGCGGATGAGGACCTTGTGGGGTCGCACGACGCGGGTTCTTACCTTCTGCTTGGTTTTGGCGAGGCCGTCGACGAACACCCTGTCCCCTACGTTCATGTCTGCCGCACCTTGATGATGTGGGCTCGTAGGCGGAACCGGATGACCTCGCGGACACGACGCGGGCTCTTGTCGGTTTTCTCGCCTGTCGAGTTGACCACCATGCGGTCCACGGACAGGTTGCGGACGAGCTCCGGTAATCGAGCACCAGCGGGGCGACCCCGGGGCGTAGTTGCGGTCGTCTATTGTAGGCCAGCGATAGCGTCGATACGAGGTCTTCCCCACGGTCTTTGTGATCCTCGACGTACGTACCGAAATTTCCCACGATGGTGCGGTTGTAGCGCTCCACTAGGCCGTTCGTCTGCTGGTGGTACGTCGTGGAGTATCGGTTCGTGACCCCGAGAGTGAGCACACGCCTTGGCAGGACTTGGAGCTGAGCTGTTGACCATTGCCTGTCAACACTGTCGTTGGAGGTACATAAGCCGCCACCCAGTGGTCAAGGAGGGCTGCAGATATTGACTTCACGTCGGCCCGCAGAAGGAGGAGTGCACGCGTGAGTTTGGAGAACCTATCCACGATGACCAACAGGTGTATGTTCCCCGCCTCCGTATCGGGGAGGATCCCGAGGAGATCCATATATTCGACCGTCAGTGGTTCGGTCGGGAGGAGCGTCTTCAGTTTGTTGGTCTTGCGTCTCTTGCCCACGCGGTTGCGTTCACATTGGACGCAGTTGCCCAATAATACATAGACATCCACCACCATCGATTCGCAAAAACCCACGGCCGCATTGACGTACTCATCTTCTCCGCCCCGGGATGCCCCGCTTGTGATGGGTAGTGTTCTTGCATCTTCACACCGCAGCGCATATGGCTAGGCACTTAAACTTGGAGGAAGCCGTCGAGGGGTGCGACGCGGACTATCAGGCCCGCGGCGTTCTCCCGCAAGCGCGACGTGTCGTTTCCATCCATCGTGGCGCGCACCTCCATGCACCTACTGTCCTCGGCTCGACCATCGAAGAACTCTGCCAGCGTGGGCGGCGACACTTGTCCGCCCGCCGCCTGCGGCGGTACTTGACGCCAGGGGTTGTCCTGGAAATATCTCTTGTGGATTTATCCGTTCATTATATTCGTATCTACTGGGGATATGCGTCGGGGACGCATACCGTGAATGCGCTATGTGAAAAATCGAAGACGATAAATCTATCCTGTCCGTCAGAAGCTGCCATATTGTATCAAACCCGTATCCAAGATATGATACTCAGGATACAGGGATATGAAAGATTTCAAAACCAATCGCGCCTGAAGAGAGATAATGGAACGCAGTCGACCCTCCCCATCGAATGCCGAATATCGGGCGATATATGTGCAAGTGTTCAGCATCAACAGGCGATGATCTTTTGTGACCCAGGTGAAATCACCTGATTAATCGAATCGACCAGTTTGCGTCGGTATCAGAGTTTGACAAGAGATTCGGAATGGTCGCCCTGGCGTCCGGTTCCAGAATCGACGCTGCCACCGGACTCCCGCTCACGGGGTCCGTAGGAGTGCCGCGGTGCCAGCAACCATGAACGTTAGGGTGTTTCTCTTCTGCGCAAGCGCGACCAGAGGATACAACGGCTCCTCGTCACCATCTTCTGTGCCGGACGGCAGTGGAAGCGGCAGCTCCGGGAAGTGCTGTACGGTTAGGCCACTTCACGAGGACGGCGCCGCCGCCGTAGCAGCGGATAGACCCACGAGCGACGCGGTCATGCCCACAATTTTGTGGTCATCTTCAGCGACCGCTCGGAGCACGCGTACGTCAGTGAGAGCAGGCAGGTCAGGCGCCCACGCGGCGGCCCTGCCATCGAGGTCGGCGTGGTGGACCGGCCCCTCCGGCACCGCGAGCTGCTGTACAGCAGAGCGCCAAAGCACCGTCGCCATGTACTACGGTCCCGAGAGCTTAAACCTGTTGCCTTCGGCATGAACGCGCGCCCGGTCCAACACACGCATGGCGGCCTTGGCAACGAGGCCCGCCGTGGGTTTGGCGTAAAATCAGAGGCCCCCCCCCCCCCCCCCCCTTTTCTGCCGCCCAACGCAGCCCCGTCCTTCGCGCCACGCGGTACTCCGCAGCTGCTGCATTCGACCGAAGGACCCTCTCCGGGAGAGTCACGGCCTTCGGAAACGCGACCTCGACGGTCGCGGCCGAGGCGCATGGGAGCGCGCACATGACCGACCTGGTGCGCGTTTACAAGACCGCCAGCGGAAGGAGCACAGCCTCAAGGGCTGTGGTGGTCACGCGCGCCGGCCGAGCCGGCCACGCCCGAGTCGCCTACCTGAGTTTGCGACTACGGCGGGGGCGGCCGCTCGCCGAAAGCCGCCAAAGCCGTCGTCAGGCTCCGGAGGTGTGTAGCAGTCGGCGGAAGAGGTGATCAGCTCTCAGAGCGGCGACTCGGACGAGCTGCAGTTAGCATCGTGGTCAGCGTGGGGGGTCGAGCCTGGCGTGGAAGGTCAACTGCCAGATGGGATGGGTGTTCCGTCGTCACGGACCTTTCTCAGACTGATGCTCAGTGAATGCATCTGAACATATATCCATAACCTATCCCGAATACTCCGGCAGAAAATATTGGAATATTCTGAGTATTTAATCCAGAATACGCTTGTGTATCGGTATCCAGAGGCCGCCGAGTGTAGCTTATCTATATTTGGACTTCCGATAAGACCAATGGAATACTTCTCATTTGTGAACAAAAACGGTATTCTGACAAACCCTGCTTGCCACGCGGATGCCGAGTTAGGGAGAGAGAGATATTGAACCTTTTCGGGACTCGGGGACTCGTCCAAGGCGTGTGTCAAGATGCGCGAAATCGTATCCGCCGCGTGGTGTGAGGCGTCTGGTCTTGTATGGACGATGTAGTCAAATTCGGCCAGGGGTAGCCGCCACCTCGCCAGCCGCCCGTGGGACCCGTCCGTATGCAGCATCCACCTGAGTGCCGCGTTGTCGATGCGGACCGTAAAATTCGTACCCTCGATGTACTGTAGCAAAAGGAGGGCCGACCAGACCACTGCGAGGCACTTCCGCTCTGTCGTGCTGTAGTGCCGCTTCGCCGCGTTGAGAGAGCGGTTACAATAGCCCACCGGTTGCGTCGATTGGTCGGGTTTCTCCTGCAGGAAGAGGGCCCCCACTTCGTTGGCGCTCGCGTCTGTGTCCAAAGTGTAACCTCCGTGTGACCGCGGGAGAACAAGTATGGGCGCCTCCGTCAACCGCTTCTGGAGCTCCTCGAAGGGCCCCAAAGCGCACAGACAACAGAAGAGAGCCACTCGTCACGATGCAGGCGCGGTTGGGGGGGATGGATGGCGGGGATGAGCCAGCCGGCGCACGGGGAAAAGAGGAGAGCTCCGGCGAGAACCACCCGATGAGAAAGCATATCCGACGATAATGAAGGGTACCCGCAAGCATGCACGGAAGTGAGCGCGCGCGCTCGCGTCTTGGATTGCGTTCAATCGCCCAATCACGCCTCGAACTCCTCGTACGCACACGAATGGTCGGCGGTGGGGCTGAGGGCGCGCGCGTGGGCGCGCCTGCGTCCGCACGCTGGCGGCGGGCGGACCTGAGCGTGCTCGCGCGCCCCCCCATTAGGCGCCTGATGTCGCCCGTGCACCTGCACGCTGCCATCTGCGCCCGCCAGCGTGCCCCAAGGGGGGGGGTGCCTGTGAGCACCGCCCTCTCACCGCCTGTGAGAACAGACAAGTGCCGGTAACCCCTCGGGCGGGCGCGCCCGATGCGCCCAAATCCTATCAGAAACGAGCTGAGAGCGGACACCGTGAGCCGGCGCCCCGCAGCAGCGAACGGACGCGACACGAAACGAGTCGAGAGTTACGGCGACGGCTCTTCGGGAATCTAATCCACCATGAAGACCCCCAATTCTTGATCATAAAGGAAACACGAATGTTCAGGATGAATCCGTCGAAATTGTATTGCTGATCCCCAATTTCTGTGGTCATTCACTCGAAACGGCACGGTTTCTCCTCAGTATGACGGCCTCTGATTGGAAAAATGCTCCCTGATGGGCGCGTTTCAGGCGCAAGCAGTACACATACTGCCGACACGGCCCTCTCAGTTCTCCGGAGTGATCTGGGACTCTCAAGCTATATCCAGGGATATCTCGTTGTCTTGCGAGACTCGGCATCTGACCCAAAAGAAGCAGAAGAAAATCTGGACAACAGGAGTGACCTTTGCATTCCCACAGACCCGGACGCATCTCATCCAATGGAACGTCTCAGGTTCTTGCTTCGCAGCACTCTTGCACCAATGCTAAACGGGTTCTAAGAACTGCACCGTCCCCAAAAGGTGTTCTAGGCCCATTGGAATAAAAAGTAGGGGATCAACAATACCTCCATCATAGGAATCTTCGTGTCACTTTGAGACAACTGTGTCTTTCTCTCGGCTGCTTTAGGGTGGATGGGGGTGTCCACATGTTTGCACCCCACCACCGCCCGTGTCCGTCCCCAAGCAATGTTTTCCGTGTGAATTCCAAAACCCTTCCATGCGGGATTTTGGTTGGCAGTGCAGCACAACAACCGTTGACCAAGATGCTGAAAAGGATAAGGTCGCAACCCCTTCCAAGCTCCCGTATCGGATCATCACCAGCGCTCGCCGCCGCGCGACCCCCGGGTGGGGAATCAATTCAGAAAGAATTTCGGTCTTTCGTGTTGGAGGGCACTTTGATTGGACACGCCAATCCCGTCGCGAGCCAGTCCATAGCGTATGGGGGAGGGGGATGCGAGGATTAAAATAGCTCTCCTGTGAATTTGGCCCGCTGAATATCGTGCGCAGAAGTTTAAGTGGGCCCGAACGTCCCCTGCTGAGTGCACGTCACTCGACCGACGAGCCCAAAGTCGGAGCCAGTGCCGCTGTGCGACACTGGGAGGAGGGGCGGGGGGGTGGTGCGGACCATGCGGTTCTCCATCGGTTAGAGAGCAATGCAAGTGCGCTCGTGTGGAAGCACGTGCCGTAAACGGTACAAAACCGGACGCGGAGGGTCGGGGGACACACGACGCGCGCATCTGTAAGAGTGAAAACGGCGAAAGAGACCAGATGGTGGGCTGTTCCGTCCCACGTGCCGTCTTTGGGGCGTGCTCTCCCACTTACGGAAAGCTCATGAGCTGACGCGTCCAACAGTTTGCTGCTTGTTTACTTCGCCATCCTTTGTTTTTGTGAAAAGAAAAAATGGTTAGGGGCGCTGCACCCTGCTTTCTGAAAACCGCCGAGCCCCATCTACTGAGGAACCACTACTGCTTGGCCAGACAACCCAAAGCGTGAAGTGGGGAGGCGGGGGTGGGAGCGCGGTGGGGTCGTGCCAGCATGTGTCCGTCCTCTCGTCTATTGTGAAGCACAAACCTGGAGCGTGGTGGCGCCAGCGGGAGCCAGAAGGAGGTCGCGTCGCGGGCGGGGGGGGGGGGGGGGGGGGGGGGGCAGAGGTGGCGGGCACAAGCCCAACTCCTGGACCCGGGTCCCTCCCACCCACCATGATGGCAGTCAGTCAGGGGGATAGATGGAATGCTGTTGTACGAACGTATGGGCGCTCGAAGCGACGCTGAAACACGCATGTGTTTACTTTTGACCAGAAAGTATATGGCTTTCGTTCTACACCCCTCGCATCGGCATCGTAGACTACTTGAAACACTGCGCACGTTTAACGTGACCCCAGGCGGCCAGGTGCGGAAGGGCAAAAGCCGGTGTGACAGCTAGCCGACGCATCCGACGTGCTTTGCAGCGCTACTGGCGTCGTGCCGACCAACGCGACGGGCTCGACTCACCCAAACGATAGTCTACACTTATGCAATTTGAATTACAGGGAGGCTACAGTATGTATTTAGGATGGAAATTTCGTAACGTCAACGCAGGGGGCTACGTGAAAATACTGAACGGCGGCCGGGCGATTTTGAGTCCAGGTGGGCGACTGTGTGATGGGTTAGTAGCGCTAATAGCCACACTGGGCACGTGGGCGCAGGAACTACTGGCGCCCATTCTGGCACGCACACGGGTGGGTGCGCCTCGGGGTCTCCGCGGCAGTCTTGCTCATGACTCCTCATGCATGCGTGATTTTGCTCAGGCGCGCTGGTTCTGAGCACAAAGTCGCCGGCGGACCTACCACCCGTGGCAGAGGATAGCAGCGACATGGTTGACGCGGCCGCGCTGTGGTGGTGGTGGTGTCCGGCACACCAGAGCCATGTCTGCCGCCCCCCCGCCGACCCTCCCCCCCCCGCCCCATCCCCCCCTCCAGCGTTCCCAGTCTGGTGTTTAGGGGGCCGCAGACCCACAATGAAAGAAACAGAGATAGAATAATGAGATACTCCTACAAGTCCCCAGGCACCCACCCTCCTGACCAACTCGTCAAACAGCCAGCCCAAGAGCAGACACAACAAGCGGAGCAAACAGCACCGAGTTGAAAACCGTAGAGCCCTGCATCAACCACCGAGCAAAATCATCCAGAGAGTGCGCCACTCGCACAAGTGCACCCCAGTTCAGAACGGCAGCCGGTGGCGCACGCAGGGAGGCGGCCGCCTCATCGGCAGCAGAAGAGGTGGGGGTGACTGCGACTGTGGAGACAGCGGCGGCAGCGGCAGAAGCCGTCGTCCCCCTCCCCCCCCCCCTCCTCCCGCAGCCAGTTCACGCTGCATGCCGCCTCCAGTGCGGCGCCAAAGTCGACGGCGTGCGGCGACATGGCGCGTCTCGCCATCATCGCTTGCATCAAGGCGAACTTGACAAAAAACAACCAGCGACAGCGGTAGGAGCTATATTGGTTGAGCGGTTGGGTGACTACAACCCCGCACTCCCCCACCGATATCGCGAGGATCAAGGTGCAGGAGACGCCCTCCCGCCGCCCCGCCGCTGCCGCCGCAGCGTGCGCCCACCGCCGCGGCTGCAGCTTGCACTTCCCAAAGGGTATCCTGCACACATCTCGGCCACATGGCAGCTGGGATTGTGTGGAGCGGCCGACGTGGCTCTGCCTGAGACAGCTACAGCAGGTACCAGTGAGGCAGTGGGCGAGCGTGTGGGCCGGCACAATCGGCGGGTTGGGGAGCGCGCGGCACAACGCACAGGGTGCGAGAGCACGGTCCCTAGGAGCCGACCGCCGGATTGTCTCTACCGTGCTGCCCCCACAGCAGGGCGTCCTCTACATCTTGGCCGTACACAACGGCACGGGCGCCTCCACCAGCAAGCGGCAAAGCTCGCTGATCAGGAGAAGCTGAGAAATCTCGGGGCAGCAGCGACACTGCCGAACCTGCTGCTGCTGCCGCTCCCAAAGGTGTGGCAGTTAACAGAAACCTGTGTCCAGCGGAGTGCTGCTTCAGATGCACAGAGCGCGGCTTCGGCGGTCTTTCTTTCAGACGCGTCGGTGTTGTCGCCGACGTGGGCAACGACGACGCGTGGGAGACGGCGTCATAGTCGGGGTCTCTGCCGGAACCTCCGCCGCCGCAGCCACAAGCTCCGGCGCCACCGTCACCACCACCTCCCCCACCGCCACTACCACCACCACGACAACCACCACCACCCACCACCACCACCGCCACCACTACCACCACCACCGCCGCCGGCGCGAGCAGAATCCGACTCACCACGGGCGCGAGATGACAATGCCTTTGGTAGCGACAGCAGTGCTAGCAGCGACAATGTTGACGGCGAAGATGGAGCCAGCTCGTGTGTTCTCTGCGTCAAGGGACGAGACTTCTTCCGCTAGAAAACAGGAGACGCTGGCCGCCGGATGTCGGCGCTGTTTTCTTGTTGGAGGTGGAAGCGCGGGTGCCTGATGAGCAGACGACCCCCCGACGACCCCGTGAACCGCGACGCCAACGATCGCGGCGGCCGGCGGGGCAACAGTCGGGCAAAGTCGTCGGCGTTCCCACCGTGGCGGCGGCGCCGCGCATCTTCGTCACGGTCACCATGCTCGTTGTAGTTGTCCTTGACGTATACTTCGTGGTCGTCTTCTTCGTCTTCGTCGTCGTCGTCGCCGTGGCGTCCCTTCTTCGAGGTCTCCCTCGAGCCCCCACGGCAGATGTTGCGTCCGTTCACCTCCGCAGCAGCGCAAGAGTCACAAAGCGCGAAGTTGCCGGGCTCGCACGGCATAAAGGTGGCAGACGACACCCCTTCAAAGTGAGCGTAGAGCCCTTACCGCCTGGAGCCAGTGGGTGGCAGCACTTCGCATGCCACGAAGTCTCCAACCGCCCCATTGTTGGGGATCGCCGTCTTTTCCTGGTCCAGCTCGGCTGTGTACCCGTCGGGGGTCCACACCACCGCCATTTCCACCGTCTAGACGTCTCCACAGAGCAAACCAGAGGCTTTACAGAGGCCGAGCGGGTGGTGGGGCCCGAGAAAGAGGGCCCAGACCATGTCTGAATATTCAATGCCTATCGACCCTGCCTGGGAGCCGACGACAATGACAGCCCCGACGACCGGCTCCGGCAGGGCGTCTGCTACGACTGCAGACACCAAAACAGAGGGCGGGCGGATGCTGCCACCTGTCCGGATGCTGGATCGAGCACGCGCCAGGTTGTCCGGCGTCGGACGGATGATGCTGCCGCCTCTGATGGCAGGTCCCGGAAAAGTGCCATTAAAGTTGCGGTCCTGATCGATTAGCGCCCCAGTGGGCACAGCCGCTGCTCCGCCGTCGGTATTTTTGGCGATCGCTGTTCCGTCAGGGGCCTCCCCCTGGGAATGGAACGTGACGATGACAACGTCGTCCGCTGCACAGACCCCCGCAACGGACGCCCTGATACACCTGCTGCTGCTGCTGCCGTTGCTGCCGTGCTGTCCAGTCCGCCGCAGACGCGCGTGCGGCTGGGCGACAATGCCGTTGACCTCGACGACTGTCTCGCAAAAATCGCCGAGCACCACCAAACGGCCAGCGGCGCCACCGCTGCGTCTGCTTACGGACGCCGCCTGGACGAGAGCGCGGTCGCCGACCGCACCGTGGAGGGGCGCTTTGGCATCTACCACAGACGCCGGCCGCCGGTGGTAGCGCGCGGGGACGGGCTCAAAGACGTACCGGTTGTTTGTGCGGGCGGTGCTGGTCGCCCGGATGAGGCTACCCGGCCGGTGGGCGTGGAGGCCGACCGTCGCAAGCAGCGCGTCGGTCCACGACGGAGAGGCAGTCGCAGTGAGCAGCAGCAGAGGGCAATGGAGGTCCTCAAGCGTCTGGCGCAAGTGCGCAAGGTCTTGACGAGAGTCCAAAAGCAGATTCACATGCGCCTCATCAATGAACACGCGCGCGAGACGGCCACCGTCAAAGCGGCGCCCAGTGACGCTGCGAGAGACGACACCGTCGCGGACGGCCGAGCCCTTGTAAAAGACGAACAGGGAGGCCTCCCCCGCGTCGCATCCATGCGGCCACGAGCCGACGGTTAGCCCCGCAGCTTACGCAGCACCCACAATATTGTCCGTGCTGGCCCGCGTTGGCGTCAGCGCAATGATGCCCGGGGGGTACCATGGCGCTTCCATTCCCGTGACGGAAGACAGAGCGACATAGCCGACGACCTGCAGCAGTAAGGACGCCGCTACCGCCGTCGCCTTCTCGGCCCTGGCGGGAACGATAACGGTGGTGGTCTTGCTGCCCGCGGTCGGCAGCACGATCAGCTACGTCACTGCGTCGCGCGCAGACAGCACAGCATAAATGAAGCGCTGCTGCTGGACCGACCGGTACATGCCGGCGCCGTACAACTCCCGTGTGCGCGGGTCCGCCACACCGGCGACGGCGTCTGGCGGCAGCCGGTATCGCCACGAGAGCTGTGACTCGGTCGCGGAGGGGTCATAAATGGGAGTGCTTCATGGAGGCACGCGTCCTCCGGCTCTCATTAGCGACACGGTTGCCGCCGCTTTCAGTTCCGCCACAACCCCGTCGGACGGCGGCGACACCGGCCACGCCGGGGCCTTGATCTTTTGCGCGACAACTTCGCGGGGAACGACGACGGCATCAGAAGACGCACCACCCGGCGTCGTTCCCCGCCCTGCCGCCCCCATCCACCCTAGCCTCCCGACAGCCACCGCAAAAGACACAGTGTGTCGCAAAGGCCCCCAGTCGGGAGTGCGTCGGGGAAACCACGCCAAGACCGCGTGGGGCTCGAACGGATGCCGCAGCCCGTCGGCAAGGTGGTCCTCCACGCTTTTCATGCCATCCTGCCTCAGGCGAGTCGCCCGTTGGTAGAGAAAGAAGAGCATATTGTTGGTGTTAAAGATGTAGTAAAAAGGGTCCTTGGCGCAGGCTGACGCGGCCGTCGACGATGGGTGCCCACTTTGCAAATCCAACACGCTCCTCCAGTCGACGACTCCGCCATCCGTCGTCCCCGCCAAGGCTGTCGCGGCGGTCCCGCCGCCCGCGCCACCATTATCGCCGCCACCTGCGACACCGAGGCTCGCCTGCCACATGTCCACCTAAGTCACGTGCTTAGCAGCCGCCGCTGTTCACTGCCAATACACCCGCGGGCCACAATAGAACGGCGAGGCATCGCGAAGCGCTCGCTCATGTAGAGCAGCGGCAAGCATCCGCCCGGGCCACTCCCCGCCGCTGTTGTCGCGTAAACGCAACGCTTGATCGACCGCCGCCTCTCCGTCGGCGGTCAACAGGTAGCGCTCCAGCGGGTCGAGAAAGACCATTGCCAACAGCACAAACGCTGACGCCTTGGCGTCCATCCACCGCATGATACGCCGAACGCCGCCGTATTAGGAGCTCGACGTCTTGCTGTGCGTTATGCTTGTATAGATGATGCCATTGTGATTGTTCACGCGCTGCCGAGCCCGCTTTGATGCGGCGCATACGCGAAGGGAAGATCTCTGCGACACCCGGGGCGGCGCCCCGCCGGCAATGTGCTTCAGTGCCCACAGACGCGGCCGACAGGCGGCAACGTTCTTTGGCCACGACCTGCGCGTCATTGGAACGGCGGTGTGGGGAGGTGCAAGTGGGTCGACTTCGGATGGGAACGGGACGCTGCCGCTGCCGCTGCTGCGGCTGCCGACACCACCGCCGCCTGTTCCGCAGCCGCCGCCGAAGCCACCGCGACAGCGTCCAAGACGACCGACCACCAAACCACCGCCCCCGCCGCCACCACCACCACCACCAGCGCCACCCCCACCGCCACTACCATCCGCCATTGACGGCGCCTGCATGATGAAAGTCGGCCCCACGTGTCAGTCAAGGTGGTCCATGACGCCACGGCGCAGAAAGTGGGATTTCCACCGCCGCACCCTGTCCTTGTTGACTCGGAGCTCCAGAAAAGCAATACCCGGCGTCTGCACTGACAGCTGGTCCATGAGGTTCACAGCATTGGTGAAAAAGCCCGATCACTTCCGGTCATAATCCCACGTCAGCCGCTTAAAGCGATGCCACAGGTCCGCCTGCATCGTCGGCGGTTCTTCCCACTCACTTTTTCGGGTTACTTCTCGGTAACTTCGAGGCGACACAAGCGCGAGCTGTGTCGCCAAGAAGTCACTAAGGGGGGCTACAAAGAGAGTCATACGGTGGATCCAAGGGGATACCCAAGCAAACGGATAGCTCACCGGTTTGTCCGGTTTCAGGCATAATCTGCGCACATTATTTGCCACTGCTTCTGGGTAAATGTTTCAGTATTATTTGGCGCACGCAGATTTGTTGATCCAATTTAGTGCCAATCAGTGAGTGACACGCGACCAACCATATCAGTCAAAGGACATTGTCGATCACGCAACGAGAATACGCGAAATATCCGTTGGTGACAAGGGCCACCCTGCGCGCCACGCGCAACCGCCGCCTCGCATCACGCGGCATGCTCACCCCCTCGAGACTTGGTCAGCGACCCCACCGTGCCCCGGGTCCCCCCGCCCGACCGCAACTGCCTTGCAGGGAGAGGCGGTCAAACCGGACGGGTGCGGTGCGGGGGGGGGGCGGGGCGAGGATGGTGGCGGCGGGGGAAGGGGAAGAGGGCGACGAATACGAAGGCGGTCAATCCACGTCCATCGACGCGCAGACATATCCGTCGCCGCCGGCCGGGGCCGGCAGAGCCCATCGCTCACCACGGTTTCCGACAGCGCGCCCCGCCACGAAAGCGCCGCAGGCGCGCCGCCGTCACGCCGGTCGCCATTATTCCTTCCGCGCAGCCGCTCAGCCGTGCGTGTCGCACCGCCGGGCCGCTTCGGCGGCGGCGACAACCGTCATCCCCCGCCACCAAAGTCCCCCCCACCCCCACCGACGAGCGGATGTTCCCGCCGCCGGGCAGTCAAAGGCGTCGGGGCCGCGGCGCAGCAGCGGCGCCGCAACCAACACGGACCCCTCCCGCACCGACCCACTGCCTTCGCAGTCGCCGAGCCCCCCCGCCAGATGCGTCCGCAACGCGCCACCTCTTCCGCAGCGACGGCCTTCGCCGTCGCGCAGGCGCGCACGCTGCGCCGCGGCGCGGCAGCGGCGGCAGAGGGGACTCAACTCCCCCTCCACCAGCTCACGGCCGATGCCGCCGCCGCGGGCAAATGCAACCTGCACCGACCGCACGCCTCTAATGACGCCGCCGCGCACCGCCGCCAGCGGCACCGGTGGCGTGCCGCCGCTGCCATAGACGCCATCCTGGCCGATGCGCAGCTGCGCGCGTTGCGCGGCCGCGCCGTGGTGGCTGCGGGGCAGGTGAAAACGCGGCTGCGCCGCGCAGACGCAGACGCGGGCTCCCGCCTGGCGCCCGCCGCCGCCGCCGCTGTCGCCGATGCCGTCACGCCGGCGGCGCGGCGGCGCGACCGCCCGCGACACGCCGAGGCGGTCGCCACGGGCGGCCGCGCGGGCGACAACGACCGCGACGGCGTGTCGGACGACGCTGCAAAAACGCAGGGCCCGCCGTCGGGGGGGGGCAGCGGCCGGCAGCGCAGCCGCCGCTCGTCGGCGGCAGCGCCGTCGCCGCCGTCGCCCCCGTCGCCGCCATTGTGGGGTACGACGGCGGGGGCGTCGGCCGCACCCGCACCCGCAGGCCGCCGCTGCTTGCGCGGCCGCAGCGGCGGCGGGGGCGTCGGTCGGCCGTCGGCGCCACGGGTGGCGCCGCCCCGGCGCCGCCGCGGCCCCGGCCACCGCGGCCACCTGCACCACTGTCCCGCCGCCCCGGTAGCCACCGCCTCCTCCGTCATCGCCGCCGCCGCTGCCGCCGTCGCCTTTTCCGTCGTCTCTGTGTCCGGAGAGGCCGCCGCCACCGCCACAGCCCTACGGCTCGGGCCGCGGACTCCGCCGCTGCCGCGGGCGCCGGTCCGGCCACCAAGGTGGCCACTGCGGCCGCCACGGCCGACGCGCTACCGTCGCCCCGCTGCCACAGCCGCGAATGTCGCTGCGGCGGCCGTCTCCGGCGCGTCCCTTCAGCCGTGGCCAACGCCGCTACCGCGGCCAAGACCGCCGCCGCGGCCCTGTCCACCGTGGCCACCTCCGCCGCGGCCTCGCCGCCGCGGTCACCGCCGTCGCCGCAGTGACGGCCATCTTGGCCGCCTCCGGCAAAACCAATCCGCACCGGCCGCCGCCGCCTGCACTGTTGTCGTCGCCGCCGCCGCCGCCGCCGCCGCCGCCGCCGCCGCCGCTGCCGCCGCCGCCGCCACGATCGCTGCCGCCGCCAAGATCGCCGCGGCCGCCACGGACGCCGTCGCGGCCGACTTTTGGGCAGCGGGGGAAGGGCGGCGCCCGTCGCGACCGTTGGCGGCGGCGGGTGGAGTTCGTCTCGGCCCCCAGAGAGATCTCTGGAGTGAACTCCCGCTTTATCGGCAACCCACTACCAATCATACAGCAGGAGAATCAGGGGAAGACCACGAGAATAATGAGGAAAGATTCGTTATCCAATGAAAGGCGTCTAAAAAGATGCCGCTGAAGCGCAGGAACACTGTCAGCGTCAGGGCTTCTCTGTTACAGTCACCCGAGGGCGTCGCCCGCTAATTAGAATCCGAATTTTGCTGCAATATTGCTGGCGATCGGCACGAGGCCGTCATCTGGATCAAAGACGGCCTCCAAGACCAGTCCGATGCCATCCTCAGGATCACGTGCTGACAGTGATCTCGTCTGTGTAGCTTGGGGGGGTCGCCCGTTCCCACAGACGTCGATATGTTGTGTTACAGTGCCGACCGTGCTGTGGACTTGGCCGTACGCGCATCAGTTTCAATGTCTTAGTCGTGCATCGGGCTGCCCCAAGAAATTTATTGTGTCGCCAGATCTTCGACCTGCCATTCCAAGGGTCAGGGCACGATTTGGGTGAGGCACCACACTGTGTCGCCCCCAAATCGCCCCCAAGGATCCGAATGAGGGCGTGGGCAGGACCGCCGACGATGTCCGTCGCCGCCTTTCCGAATTGGACGGTGCTCACGTGGAAAACACGGTCAAGCACCGTCCAGCATAAAGCCGTCGGCGGCGCGCCGTCGAGGTGGTGCCTGTTGGTGCAAGATATACAAGTCGGCGCCACGTCTTCTAATCTCGCCATGTTCTCCGTCGTCGACGACAGCATCACAATGTTGGCGGCTGCAGTGCTCGAAGACGGGTCCGTGGCTTTGATCATCGCCCCACACGCCTGGGCCAAGGACTCTCGCTCTTCACACACCGAAGCGTGGGGTCTGACCGGTAGACCGATGTTGAAAAACAAAAGCGCATTAACAACCCGCGTCGCAAACAGCAACCCCGACGACAGACGCTGCCCCGCCACAGAGTCAATGTACGAGACGGTCGGCACGCGGTGGACATTCGGCAACGCCGTCGACGAGTGGGGGTAGAGCGCCGCCACAAACTGCATGACCATTGACCTGTCGGCGCAGATTTCTCCGTCTCCTCCAGCGTGCCGCGACCGCGGGTCGTACTCCTCGTGGAAGCATCTGAGCATCAGCGCACTCACTGGTTCAGAAGACTCCCGCCGCTTCCCAATGCGGTCGTCAACGAGATCAACGGAGAGGGTTTGGCCTCTGGAAGAGGACGCCGGGCCTGTTGACCAGGAGGACGCACCTCTTTCAACAGCAATGGCAGCACCGCCACTGCCGCGGGTGCTGCCTGACTGGATTGCCGCCAGGCCGGTTCCGCAAGTGCTGATCCCAGAGTTGGAAAACAGCAACAGATACGGACCGGCGTGATATACGGTCCGCACCTTGGATGCCGCCCCCACCGACTTCATCGACAATGGCGGCGTGGCGCGTCCGATTACGAGGAGCTCCGCGTCTAAGCGCCGGGCCAGATCGTCGGCAGCCGTGCCCACCGCATCTCAGCCGCATCTCACTGCACTTCGGCTGCATTTCTCAGACCATCGCATTTTCGGAAGCTTCGCACGACAGGCCTGCAGATGTCGTCATATGTGAGTCCAG
>Ga0209093_1000710_pt1 | contig 18485 bp, 14 predicted proteins | sample SidtaG_4_FD_187450 | JGI IMG/M metagenome (GOLD analysis project Ga0209093, IMG submission 187450) | Marine algal microbial communities from Sidmouth, United Kingdom - Sidmouth_Male1 metaG (SPAdes) (version 2) | ecosystem: Host-associated > Algae > Red algae > Unclassified | place: Sidmouth... | reverse complement strand
TGAGCAACGCGGGGGTTCGATCGCGACGTTTCTGACAAACGCACAGACACCACGAGCGTCCGGGGAATCGCTCGGCTGCTGGGAAAGGGATGTGGGTGGGTATAGAAATGGGAAACGGCCGGGAGATCCGCTTTCTTTGCAAAGCTGCTGAGCCACACACCGCTGGGGGGGGCACCCTGAGGGCGTGATGCTCTGGGGCCTGATTCGCCAGAGAGTATTAGTTCCTTAGAAATCATCTGGAGTTCGTGCTAATGTCATTAGGTACCAAGAGCGGAGGTCATCAAATCCTAAACAAAAATCTTGAAAATAATCAAGGACATGATCTTTACGTGGACTGAAGAGGGGTAGAGTCGGAGAGAGCTTTGAAATGCTTGAAAATGTTTGAATGCGTGCGGGACGCGGATAGTTCTGTGGATCAGAGTGAATGAACGTGGTGCACGCACATCCAATTGTTGTAGCGATGGCTGAGAGCTGTCCTCAGGAAGCCATGGTAGCCAATCGTTACAATTTTCGAGTTGTATCGACTGGACAGGGATTCGTCTCAGTATCCGAAATTCCTACGCGCATGGTACCGGGGCCTCCACATCTATATGGCGCACTCGAGAGGTTTAAGAACCAAAGCGGGAGCCGACGTGCAGCGCTCCCAGGTGAATTTCCAGATGGAGAGATTGACCTTTGAACCTCTGCCATCTGCGGGCCGCCGTGCAGTGTTTCCCGGCGCAAATCCTAGAGGCAGCCACGCTCCGCTCTGCGCGAAAAACGCAGTGTCATCTCGGCACCGTCGGGGCCCGGCTTGGGCGCTGCGCGCCTCCGCTGCGGGCCCCGACGGTGCCTCGCTCACACTGCGTTTTTCGCCGCAGTGCTCGCTACCAAATTTATTTAGAAAGATGATACGTGCATTCTGGGACATGTGATTGGTTGGATATCGATGAGAATCGACCAATGAAATTGTGGCGCTCTGCTGTCAGAAACCAAATCAAGTCTTTTTCAAATCCCCGGTCCCCCCGGCCGTCCCCCTACCTCGAATGAGAGTAGGTTACTCCGTCTCTGTCAGGACCTTCGGTCATGAAAATGGATAATTGAATTACGGACTCTATTATTGCTGATCCCCGAATTTTGTCCTGCGGGACAAGGACAGAGACTGACTGTGAATAAGAGCATTCTATTGGTCTAAAACGACAGTAAGAGGACATCGAAGCCAATAGAAAGCCCGCATTCGGTACAAGGTCCTTGCACCCAGCAGAACTCACTGTTTGTCGCCGCTTGATCCGCTTTTCTTGGCACGGAGCAAGCTGCCCAGGCGAGATCTTGAGATTTTCTACTGTTTCCTTGCCAGAAGTGCAGAAAAAAAGAGGAGCTGATGTCGACTTCCAGGCCATATGGGCGCATGTAAGCACTCAGAAGCTCCAAGTCAGTCCCAGGGGCACATCTGATTGGTGAAGAGAGTCGGTCCGCAACTTAGTCTCGGTCCACCAGGACAAAATTCGGGGATCAGCAATATGTAGCCCGTTTGTAACACTGCGTTTTCTATTACTGATCGGACGTGTTTCTTGCTACGGATTTCAGTAACCAAGCAGATTCAAAACAACGCTTGTCCCCGGACGAGCGCAGACTGGCGCCTCAACGAGGGTCCTGTATTGGAAGACTAGGCGTTTGCACGATCAAGTTTCTGGAGCGCATGTGTGTACTCTGGCTGAGTGGTTGACGCCGGACGAGGGAGAGTGGCCAGAATATAACAAACAGAAGGAGACAGCAGTCAGCAGTTTCGACCCTGGATGTCGTTGAAAGAGCATCGCCGGGCTGCTGGCAGCCTTTCCTGTGTGCACACTACGGGAGCTCTGCGCTGCACGGAAATAAATGATTCGGAAGGCGTGCTGGGTGTCTTTGTACCTGCAAAACGAACAGGAGATGCTTTTTGTCGATGGTCTGGGAGGGTGCCATCCGGCCCCTCGATTACCGGGAGGGGGGTGCCCAAATGGGCCGAGACGCAACGCCGGGGGGCTTCGGCGGGAAGACCATCTCACGTACACTGGAGCAGATTAGGATTGGGCTCCCCGGATGCGTGTAGGAAACTAAGAGAGGCGGCGAAGGAATCCTATCTAAGAACAATGAAGAGAAATTCGAAAAGGTCGCAGAAAATATGCTGAAGATGGTTTGAAACCGGATGTGCCCCGAAATATTTCAGGCTGCACTCGTAGCGGTTAATTTCTGCGGCTGAGAGCAGTCCGGTGTGCACGTGACTTCGCTAACGATACGCTGTCATCGTTCGCAGCGAGACTGACGGACGACGATAGCCTATCGTTAGCGAAAGTCACGTGCGTCGTGTTGCTAACGATTGGACAGGAATCGTTCTCGGTTTCCGGACACAGGTGTGTGCATGGTATGGGGGCCCAAGGACATGGCATATCGGTGTCTTCGTCGCAACGGCTCGTCGACCACCCGCGCACCGGGCCCATATTCGTCGATAAAAGCACGTCTGCTTTTTCGTGTTTTGGGGCGAACAGCAAATCTGCAAACCGCCCTGGGGCTCTGTCACGACTGGTTTTTCCCAGACAGGGCGCCAAAAGCATCTGTTCGCCGGCATCGATGCATCTCCACTCGTAAAAAGAGAGACACAGCATGAGCCGTATGCACCTCACCCATCTAGAGAGAGAGAGAGATGGAGAAGCATCTGTGGCTCTGCTAGCAGGCGCTATGTGTGGAGCAAGGCATGATTCGTGTTCTCGCAAACAGATATATGCAAGGACCTCACCTGGGATGGGCTCTGAGAGCCTGTCAAGGGGGGTCGATCTGTTTTTTGCACAGGAATTCTGTTTCTTCAAACAGGAACACGGGCCAACGAGCGGCTCAGAACAGTCAAAAACAGACGTGCTTTTGACGACGGTTCTGAGCCCGCTGCGCCGCCATCGTCGTCGCCGTGCTGTCGTCGTATGTGCACGGTGCTGCTTGACTCGCCTATCCACTCTGTGTTCTATAGCAGGTATGGCCTCATGTCTCTTATTTCGAAGGTGACAACGAGGGTTTGCAGTGGTCCGCTCCGGTGTCCTGCTTCTCGGGTTGGCCTGGAGGTGCGTGACATATCTCTCCCCCATTCCATGCCCGTCGAATTTCTGCTCCCTCTCTTCCCGTGTGCTTTCCCTTTGTTATCACTCATCCTGTGTGCTTTCTCTGTGTTATCTCTCTTACTGTTGGCTTTCTCTTTGTTTTGCTAGCGAGCCACCATCCTTCTCACACGTTTCGCCGCGCGTGGAGCTGAGTCCCTGTTTGCGGAAGCGGGAAGGGGGGTTGTGTTATTAGGGCTTTTTTCACGACGGGGATGGATGGAATTCGTCTGTGTTATTGCGTTGCAATGGTGGCGCTCGGATCGTGGCGTGATGCCCATTCTTCCGGCGAGCTCTATGTTCTCTCGTGACCTTCGTGACTGCGTTGCGCTGCTCCTCTCTGCCGCGTTGCTCTGCTCGTCTCTGCTCCTCTGCTTGCTTGTCTGGCTGCGTTATGTCGTGCGCTTCTATTTGCTTGTTTTGTGCAAGTTGGAGGGGTACGGAGTGAGAGAGGGGGTGTGTTGGCCGCGGCTTGTGGGAGGCGAGTGGACGGTGTCATGTCGTGTGCGGCTCTGTTGCTGGGCCATACGTTGGCGCTGAGTGGTGCTGGGTGAGTGCCTTAACCTCCTGGTCTTGGGCGACGTCATCGCGCATGGTTTAGCGGAGATGGCGGTCGTCATGGCCGCCGTCTCTTTCCCACTTCTTTCCCGTTGGGAAGAAGACGGCCACGAGCGTCTTTAGTGTCAATAAGAGCAAACCCAACAACGTCGATTATCGTAAAAATATGGACCACGTGTCCCCACGTGTCTAACGTGGCACCATATGCGGAAACCAGCACCACCGACAACGTCCCGTATGCAGAATTTCCGCAAACGCGCCAGAAACGATTTACAGCGGACAGATAAGTCCAACCGGAGAACCCGCGGGTGAGTTCGGAAGCAGTCGCGAATCACGGGTCGGCTTCCGAATAGAAGCCATATATGTGGACGCCAGAGGCCGATTACCGACTTTTCGGAACTGGGCCGGCCTGTTTTAGACGAAATGGAGCGCTATCAGTGGCTCAGGAGGGCAGCGAGACGATCGAGAAGGTCACCACGTGTGGCGTTCTTGATCGCACCGTCTGGGTTTGGCGCTGGGCCATCGGCGGCCCCCGGTGATTCGTGCCCCATCACGCGACCGGCCCCGGTCAAACATCAGCCAACCTAAAACTAGTCATCGTGTGACATCGCAGGCGAGCCGGGTACGTTTCGCTGCCGAGCATCAATCTCTGCGACCAATTTGTGGGACGTAGGGGCCTGTACAGGAGCGCTCATTTCAGACCACCATCTGACACAGCCTCGCTCGAGGCCACAGAATGAGCCAGAGAAACACCAGCAGGACCACTTGTTCAAGCGCCCCGCATGCTGTCAAACGACGAGATTCGCATGCAGTGCATGACGACCCCGCGGAGGCCGGTTGCTCCCAAAGAGTCGCCACGCGGTGCCGCGCGGCTGGCGGACCTGTTTCTCCGTGTAGTGACGGCCGGCCTGTGGATGGCCGATCGGGCCGAGAGCCTCGCCACGTGGCCACCGGACGCAATATCGGCGTGAGGGGCCGCACGAGGGGGTGCCCCTCGCTGTACCCCTCTAAAAAGGCCTGCTTGACCAGGTGGAGGGCGGGAGGCGCTGGCGGCCCCCTGATCAGAGCGTCCAAATCGCGGGGGTGACAGCAGGGGCGCCTGCGGTGCGGGTATCGTGGGCCCAGTATTTACACCGCCGGCTCGCGCGGCCAGCACGACGCGCACGGCACGACGCACGCCGACGTCGCGTGGTCGAAGACACGCTGCTGTCGTGGGCACCGTCAGCTTCACGCTCTGCTTTCTCCGTTGTCTTCCCGCTCTGCATTTTCCGGCTTGTGCCAGGCCCGGGGAGCATGGACGACGATGTAGCTGATGATGATCTGCAGATGGCCGTCGTTCTCGGGGTCCGAGCCAACCTCTCCATGCGCCGTGCGCTTCTATCTGTACGTGAAGGACGCGTGCGCAAGCGTGCTGGAGGCTCCCGTCAAGGCCGTCGCCCCAACCGGCCTCGCGATTTCGACCTGGGTGCGCACGCCATTTTGAGAGATTACTTCGGTGTGGACGGGGAGCCGCTGGTCTACGGAGAAGACGCGTTTGAGGAGCGTTTCCGCCTGCCACGGCCGGTGTTCAACCGGCTGTTCCGATCCATCTGCAACGAGCCCGCGTGGAGGCGCACCGTCAACGCGACCGGTCGCCCGCCGGCCCATGCCATCCAGAAGGTGGCTGCCGCATTGAGGGTGCTTGGGTATGGAGAGCCTTTTGACCGCGCTGACGAGTACTGTCGCCTTTCCCGCTTCACCATTGACATGTACACCCGCCGCCTGACGCACTTCATCATTGCCAAGAGGGCACCGACGCACCAGGGGCGTCCCAATGTCGAAGAGCTCGAGCACATCCTCACGCACAACGCGGCTCGCGGACTGCCGGGCCTCATGGGCTCCATCGACTGTACCCACTGGACGTGGGCCAAGTGCCCAAAGGCCCTCGCCGGGCAGTACAAGGACCGCAACGGTAAGATCTCAATAGTGATTGTGACGCTGTGTGACGAGGACCTGTACATCTGGCACTTGTTTGTGGGGTGCCCGGGCGCCTACAACGACACGAACGTGCTAGCCGCGTCGCCACTGATGCTGGACGTCAACGATGGAACGTGGCCACCGGGGATCTACATGTACACACAGAACGGCCGCTCTCGTCGATTGCTTTTCTACGCGGCCGACCAGGACTACCCCCGATACGCTATCTTTGCTCAGCCCTACTCAAATCCCGTCATTCCTCGGCGACTGGTGTACAACCGCCTGCAGGAGGCGGTGCGCAAGAATGCGGAGCGCCTGTACGCGGTGAGGTGGTCGCGATGGATCATCACCAAGTACCCGGTAGCCTACATGACGCTGCCGCGCCTCATCAACACGGCCTAAGCCGTGGGTATCCTCCAAAACATAGCCGAGGAGCACCGGCGTCACGGCTTTATTGCATCGACGCGGATGGAGGCGGTTGCGGCGGTACGCGGCGCGGGGAGCGGACGTGACGACGATGACGACCACGGCCCCAGTGGAGATGGGACGGCCTTTGTCAAGGACGATGGGCCAACCTGTTGCGGCGTATGGGGCGCGTCTGCGCCTCAATCTGAAGGGCAAGTCAATGGCGGATGTGGCTGCGAAGGCGCGCCTGTTGGGACGGCGAGGTACATGCGTATGGCCGAGACCGAGGCCAAGGACACGCACGAGCACTTCTCCTTGGTCAATGACTTGGCGGAGCACGTGTGGAACGACCGTGGTAGGCTTATAGCTCCCTACTTGAGTTTGTCCGATGTACGTGAGCTGAGTGAAAGAGCGAGTGGGGCTGAGGTCGTGCTTCGTTGAGCGGGGCGGGGGCATTGTGGATGAAAGGTTTTTTTCCCGCTCGGCAGGTTTTTTTTTTCCTTGGAAACACTCTCCCTTCGATACGTGAGTGTGCAGCTGTGTAGCATGTCTATCAGTTGACTATGGGGTGGTGTACAGCTCATGCAATGCCTCTCGGAGACTGCGCATTGCCTACCTGTGTGCGTGACAACCGTATTCGGCTAGGTAGCGTCCGACAGATAGCACCAGTCCTTCTGCCACCGCGCTCCTTGGGCTGCGTGAGTGCGGCAACGTACGCCCTTCAGGTCCTGGTGACTGTGCGCCACGCCGCCCAAGATGCGAGACTTGCTCTCACAACAGACACACAGGGGTCGTAGTCCGTCCGCGTCAAAGTCACGCCCACGCGTGTTATAGGAGCCCCCACTTGCGCGATGTGAAGGCGATTCAGCACTTTCGATAAATATTAAAGGTGGATTCCAAATGTGCCATCCTGTGTATTTGCTGCTTACACAGCGAGATCTGCACGCGTTGCCAGAGTGCATGGCATGCGAGCGTGCAACTGCAACGTTTTCCTCTATATTTACAGCAAGGTTGCTAACACAAGTCATTAACTAACTAGGCACATTGGCGCGAGCAAGCTACATCGGACGCCAGCACAAAGACCAAGATGTTTTTCGTTGACTTGGCCCAGCAGCCCACGCAGGCGCTGCTCTCAAAGACCTGCATGTCACATCTGCGGTGCGCGTGGCGGTGCGGAGAAGTTGTTGCACACCATGTACTGCAAGCGTTCACGACAAGGCAAGGCAACCATCAATGACGCTGCTGATAAGAAAAAAAAAACCGTGACGGGAAAAAAAAAACCTTCTCTGTTGCAGTCGTGCTTGTCATATAGCGTACAAGGCAGTCACAAAGATAAAAAAGAAGCACAACTACGCAGTCGATCATCCAGCTTGGCCATCTCTTTGGCCATCAGAGCAAATGTCAAAGAAGGAGAGCCACAGGCTGCGCACATACTCAAGCGGTCCATGATGCAAGTTGTAGGTCCATGTCCTCGGCCGAGATACCAACGGCCGTCCGGCTAGGGCCCCTCCTCGTCTGCCTCTTCGCTGCTAGATGCACCGCCGTCGTTCCAGTCGTCCCAGTCCATGCTGTCCAGGATGCGCGAGTACAAGTCGAAGCCGGCGGCGCCGGCCATCTCCTCAAAGCGGCGCCGCTTGGTTGCCTGCGCGGCACGGCCACGCGTCAGGTCCACACGACGCTTAGGCGGTGGCGGGGCGCGGGCAGCCGAGACGATGGCGCTCTCTCTCACACGCCGCGGGTCTTGGCCGACAGATACCTCCCCACCTCGGTCGTTGTCCTCGTCACACCCGATGCCTTGGGGTGCGTCCCCGTCCCCAGTGTCGTGAGCGTCGCCAGTGCTCAAAGATTTCGAGGAAATCAGCTCCGCGGCCGCGCATGCGGCCTCAATGGTGGTCGCCGGTGCTGGCGCTGTCGGTGAAGGCTGCGGGGATGTGGTGCGGCTCGCCGCGCGCGTACACTCTAGGCGAGGAGGGGGGAGCGCGTCCGCCGAGTCGTCATCACTCTCGGAGACCGTCCCCTCCTCCTCGTCTTCCGATGAGGCTCGTCCGCTGCTGCGTCCTCCACGCCCACGTCGAGCTCAACGGCCGCGACCGCGGCCGCGATTACAGCCGCCTCGGCCGCCGCGAGCGAGTACCGCAGCGCACCGACCGCCGCCGCGTCCAGCTCCGCGCTCGCCACCAACACAGCCCTCACGCCATCGGCCACGCCCACCGCGGTTGCTCGTTGGGGTAGCGGCATCAGCGGCTGATGTGGTCGCATCAAGTCGGCCCTGCAATGGCGCCTCTTCATCGCCGTCTGGAGCGTTGGAATTGGCCGCGGAATGGCCATCAGCATCTTGCAGCCGACGGCGCATCTCGCGCGCCCACCACTCCCGACCCTCGTCGGAGTTTGCCGCTGCCGGGGAAGACCAGAAGGCGATTTCGGCGCGGTCTGCTGCCGACCTGGCCAAGGCGTTAAGCGCCACAGTGTTGGCAACAGCTTCACGCTGCAGGCTGGCGTCCATGCGGGAAGATGCCGTGGCGGCCTTGTTGCCGACAGTCCGTTGTTGAAAGACGCTCATCTTGCGTTGTTACCGGCCACGCGCGTACGTTGAGCTACTTGGGCCCATTCTCACGTCCTCGTCCTCGTCTGTGAGGCCGTCGAGAGGATCCCCATCACACAGTTCTGCACCCGCTGCACCGTGCGGGCTTGGAGGTCGGTGCGACGCAGGCATAGCCGCCACAGTAGCGGCGCCGCTAAAGCGGTCCAGCCGCCGCAGGATCCTCCAGTAGGGCAGCGCAGGGCACTTGAGCGTTGCGACCACCCCGGCCTTGAAGCCCTCGTAGGGGCTCAGGCCTCTGTGTTTGGCAATGGTGGCGTTGATCAGGTCCGACGGCGTCGGGTTTCCCGTGAGCTTGGCGTTGAGGACCAACATGTACAAGTTTTTGAAGCTCTCCACCATGGGGAAGATGTTGTACTTGAGCTCCTGGTCAATGGCCATAGTTGATCACGCGCGGCGTCGCTCCACTTCCGGCAGGGAGTCAGGCAACCTAGCACGAAAACGGCCGCAGTAGTCTCTCTTGAATGTCTCCATCCGCTGGTCGGTGCTCACCTTGGAGTTGAGCGTCGCCTCGATGTTGGCGGCGCAAAGCACCTCACGCCTGTCCCGAATCCACCCGACGCCACGAGTTGGGCGCGAGCCTCCCGTCCCTGGGTCCCGAGCAAGGTTGGAAACAGAATCATACTGTACTGGGTCCTCCTTTAGCTCCTGCTCCGACCCGGTCGCGGTGCCGTGCTCCGCGTTGACGCCGACGGGGCCGGCACGGTCGTCGGCAGCAACAGGGCGAGGGGTTGGTGAAGCCGGGCTCACAGGGGGGGCTGTTGTTGTAGACGGCAGCGCACGGGGGGTCGACGGGCGTACAGGGGAGATCTCGTCAATGTTGTTGTCGTCAAGGCCAGAAGACGGGGGGGGGGTGGCGTCGGAGCCGGCCAAGCTTTGGCCGTAATGGTGTTGCAAAGGGGAGGCGTTGGTGTCGGTTTTGGTGTCGGCCATGCCTTGGCCGCCTTGCAGTCGGTTTTGGTCTGGGTTTTGCACTGAGCGGCGGCCCCGAACGTGGTCTTGTCCTTGCGTTTGTCCTTTATGTGGCCAAGAGGCGATGTCCTCAGTTCCACGGCCGAGCGCGAGACGGCCGGAAAAGAGATGAAGACGGCGGCGCGGGGGACGCGGTCCCAACTGCTGCGGCTACCACCACTCCGGCGGCTGCGGCTTGTTCGCGTCGATCCAGCGCAGGCTGCTCACGCCGTCAGCATCTGGCCACGTAGATACTTGCACCCAGCGCGGTGGCACCTTTGCCTCTGCGGCCGCGCGCTTGGCGGCCTCGACGCGCACGTACGCCTCCCACTTGATGTGATGAACCCACCCAATCTCGTCCGGGGGCGTCTCGACAATTGGCGGTGACGCCCAAGGGCACGGACACCACGGAGGACAGGTTGGGTGGTCCGGCCCAACCGTGACGGCGAGGCGGCACACGTAACAAAGTCCGCGATGAGCACGCCGCTCCGCCGTGCGGCTTGAGTAGCCGCCCGTGCTTCCAACCCAGCGCCACCCCCAGCCTAGATGCGCCGAAGGCCGACGCGCCCACGGGAACGGGCACCCCTCAGGGCATATTGAGACGTTCGAGCTGACGCCCTGCGAGCGCTTGCACTCCTCAGGCCACGCTGCAGCTGGGCCTTGGTGATGCCACAAGCGGGGGGCCCATGGGCTGGTCGCGGCGAGTAGGCGAGAGCGTTCTTGTCCGCACGCTCATTCGGCCCCGCACGAGAGCCCGAGCACGAGCCCGATGGCTCCGACACACAGAGCATAGAGCTAGCGGGGGCCGCAGGCGACGAGCTGTCAAGGGGTGAGGAGCCGGAGAGGGGTGCCGAGGGGTCTGGGGGGGTAGAAAACGAGTCCGCTGTCGCAGCCGGCCCAGCAGGCGAGTCCAAAAGAGTGGTGCCGTAGCGCAGCACAACGTAGTACCACCAGGTAGACCGTCACCAAGTGTAGAGCACCGACGGGCGCACAGATCGCGTGCTGTCCGACACAAGGGGAAAAATACGCCGTTAGGAGAGAAGCCGTGCGCAAACGAGTCGGTGGAGAGCCGTCGTTGACACTGCCCCCCCGCAAACGCAAACAGAGTTAAGGCTTCAGATGTGGGCACGCCGTGCAGTGGTCAAGGTGAGCACAGGGTGCGGGCGAGTATTGGCTGGGACGAGAGGGTGGGTGCGGCGGCGACAACGCAAGCGGAACGAGTCACCAGGGATGCGCGATGCCTCCCACGCTCTTTGCGTAAACCAGCGGGAGGGGCGCGCATGCCTAACAGGGCGAGCATGGCCAACGGTTCAGGGATGGCTCACGGGGCGCGGATGGCCCAGGGGCGCACACAGAGCCTAGACTGGCTGAATTCGGCCCCCCTCGCACGTTACTGAAGATAGACTGGCCAGAGCGCCCTCGATCACCAGATTTCCGAGTGGCCCAGAAGCAGGCACTCAAGGTCGGGCCAACAGAAGGGCCATGAGGGCCATGAACTCAGATTGTGGAGACACTGGCGAGAAGCCGCCTGGAGGTTGTGACGACGTTGCCTGGGTCAGTCGTCTGGGGACCCGTCGTCTAGCCAATCGCATATCTCAAGAAAGCTGGACTTTGACGCTTGCTGGCGCGCCAGGAGTGGCCCGGGGTGCAGCCCTTCCCTGCGCGTGCGCCACCTGTCGGACCATTGCAGGCCCAGGAGTGACACGACACTCTCCTGAAACAAAACCCCCCACATGCTTCCCCTTCTTCCGCACTCGGCTCCTCCCGCGTGTGTCCATGTATTGCGTGCGAGGACACCCAATAGAAAGGCACCCCTGTCTGTGGCTCGCGCACACCACGATCGGGCTGAAGTGATCATGGTCAATTAGCTGTGGTGTTGGATGAGGAGCGCCACGCCTCTCGCCGTGGCTCGTTCTCGATGCGGTTTTATGGGTAAGCTGGGCCACGACATGAGGCTTCCCCCCGGAGAAACGACGGACGCTTTATGGAGTCTGACAGTTTAAAACACGACCGGGCCTGACCGACGTGCTCTCATGACGCATCGTTGTTACGTGGCTGCCGATCTGGCGCTGAGACGACAGCCAAGATCTGGAAATCACGTTTTCTACTGCATTGTCGTCCTCTGATTGGTCACGAAAAATTATACGTGTCCGTGCCAGGCGCTGCTCGTAACAAAATTCCCGCTCTCGGGCGTGGGCACAGCATTGGGCACCAGTGCCATACGTTGCCATGGCGGCGCACCGCAGTGGAATCTTCTGCGATGCGTCACCAGGCCTTGCACGAGACCTTTCCTCCAATAGATGAGCTTCGCGACTGCACAGGGAGATAGGTGATGCAGATCTCATGACGTTGTGATTTTATTGGCTAAATATACGATCGCATCTGGGGACTACTTCCCACTGTATTCCGATCTCCTGCAATCTTGGTTGCCGTGACGAGCAACACGCACTCGCAGCCATTCGTCGACTCTGCTGCTTCGTGTTCCGCTGTCCTTCCCCCGCGAGGCACTCAGAGCGTCACGGCCGCGCCGAAAGCTGCTGTAGGGGCGTGCTAGACCGAGTGGTCAGGCTCGTCGTGCTCTTCTACCGACGCACTCAGGCATGCTTCTGCATTAACGGGGCCCCCTTCCATGGTGGCCCGGTGACGGCCCTGGCTGGTAATGCAAATGGGGCTGATAAAGCTTCTTGGACCTGGAAACAGGTATACAGTGGGAGAAAGGCGGGGGCAGGCGCCCGCCCGCCCGCCTCAGGTGCGTAATACCTGCTTTCACACTACAAACGCAGCGCGCGGGAGGGAGCCGTGCGCCGACAGTTGTGGAAATGAACATATACAGCTCTCTCCCCGCTGTGTACCTTGTCATCGTGCTTGCTATCTGCGTTCCCCTTTCATCCCCTGTATATGGTGCATATGGGACACAGTGGGACTGAAAACCATCAAGAGACGCAAACTACTCGTAGGAGCGGTGGTTTCGCCAGTACACCACAACGTCACAACCCAAACAAGCATTCAATCTAAAAAAACATGCACGACAGAGCGCGTGGAGCCTGTACGGGCCCTCCCCCTCCTACCTCACCAACCTGCTCATCGTCAAAACGTCAATGCAAAGAAGCAAATCGAAGAAGGCGGCCTGGCATGGGCCCTCGTAGACGGCCCGGCGAGGGCCACCTTCTCTCTTGCGTCAGACTGACACGTCCATGACGGCGTCGTCCGGTGCCGCGAGTCCCTCAGCCCGACACACCCTCCCCCGCGTCACGCACCTTGTCCTCTTCTGGCGAGCCCGCACTCTCGGTCTTGTTCAGGGCCGGATTGAACACGGCACGGTTGCCAGCCAGAATCACCCCGACAACGACAAAGTCGTCGTCAGCATCACCGTCAGCGGTCGCTACGGCCGCTGCGCGTGAGGCCGCGCCGGCCTTGTGGGCATGGCCGACCGGATCGGAGCCGGCCTGTCACGCAGTCGTGAGTGAAACCGAGCATAGTTTTCACAAACGAGGTGTGGCCTTGCGCGTCGAGGCCACCGCCGTAGATCGGAGAACACCATCTGCCTGGCCGCTGATGGCGTCCACAGCCGTGTCGCACGCCGCGGCCCAGCGGAGCGCGGCCCGGTAGGTCCTGGCCGCACGCCACAGGTGCTTCTGCGCGTAGTGCATCTTGCTTGACATCAGGACGGCGCGCGTGCGGTCGGCAATGGTGATGGCCTGGAGGTTGGCCAACTGAAACTCAAGCGGCGCCGCGACGGCTCCAATGTCGTTCACAGCCTTCATGGCCGTCTCAAATTGGGCGGCCGTGTACCCCTTGTCCAATGCGAGCTCGGCTGCCTCAAGCTGCATGGCCGTCAGATCACCTGCATCATCGTCATTGCCAGCGAGAGAGGCGCCGCCGGCCGCGCCCGCAACCGCTCCGCGCTTCACCTTCACGTTCTTGCCGTGCATGTCTTCCCCGTGGAACAGGCTGTCGGCGGCTTTGCGCTTAGTCCCGGTGCCGGCCTCGTCCGAGGCCGCCGCGCTCTCCACCTTCGTCTTGTCACCTTCGAAGAAGGAGCTCGACAGGCCAGCCGCGGCCTTTGTCTTGGTTCCTGTGCCGGCCTCGTCCGAGGGCGCCGCGCCTCGCGCCTTGCAGGTCGAGCCGCCGACAAAGCGGCGACCCGGGGAGGCGCCGCCCTTGACCGTACTGGTGGCCTCCTTGAAGGCCAAGCTCTCGTCGGCGTGATCTTTGTCGCCCGGTTCGCGACCGGCGTCGTCTCTGGCCAGGTCAGAGGCCACTCTCACAGCACCAGCCCCCTCTTGAACGAGGACATGGTGGGCGGCTGCTACGGCGGCTGCTACAGAAACGGCCTGCACAGCCTCTAGGTCGCCCCCGCCGTTTTCGGCGATCACACAGTCAGTGTCGGCCTCGGCCATGACATCAGGCCGCGCAGTCGCCTGGTCGTCGCCGCCGGCTGGCCCAGTGCGGTCTCCGCCATCGATACGGGCGCGCCTCAGCGTGGCCTTGTGCGCGGCCGAAAGGGTAGCGCGGAGAGCATCGTGGGGAGCAGCACCAGGCTGAGAGGGTGAATCCATAACTGATCGTGAGGTCACGTGTGCCCGCGCAGCTTGTGCAAACACGCTACGGAACGAACGTTCAGAGCGCAGGGAGACAACGCGGCTTGAGAGCCTGCGCAGACGGCGGGCGTCGTCTGTGCTAATAGAAATCGCCGGACGACCGCCCCCCGCGTCAGCGACCACATGCCGAGCGCCCGTCTCCCAGGATCTGCTCTCCACTGAGCGATCTGTGGCGCGCTGGCACACAGCCACGCTGCACGTACCATGAATACAGTGGGCCCCTGGTCTTGCATAGGGCCCTTCTCTGGTGCCTGCTTCTAGGCCACGTCCGTCCAACGCAGGCCCTTTGACGGCTTCTGATTCGCCAACGCAGGCCCTTTGACTGCTTTCGCTCCGCGCGGGGACCCTCCTCCAATCCAGGGCCCTCAAGGTTTCCAACATTAAGACCGTCTGCCCAGTGTAAACCTTCTGCCCAGTGGCCCTTTTCCACCTTCAATTGCGTCACACATGGGGAGCCTTCAGTGGATTATCTTTTCTATATGGCGAGGCTCGTGAGGTACCTCTCTAGTCCCCCCGCAACGTATCATTGGTGGCCGTGCGCTGCGGCTCACGCAACGCTGCAGGGCCGCCCAGCATCGTACTCGGTGCTGGAACCTCAGTAGTCGAGTCAAGGCGGCTGGCTTGTTGGGGTTCAGTCGACAGGATGGCACTCCCCAAACGCCTACGACTTGATTTCAAAAACGGTTGAATGACACGGATCAAAGAGATTTTTATCCAGATATTAAACATAGGTTCCGTGATGTTCGAGCCTGATTGGCTGCTCACATCTGGTCCCGAGCTCTGAAACGCTGGCCTGATCTCTCGAGAACGTCGCGTCTTTCGTCTCTCCGTGCTTCGTCTGGCACAACTATTGCCCAATCAAACGACCTGTGCGCCTCCCCTCACACGGGGTCCTCGGTCTCCCTTCTCTTCATACCAGAATATACGAGAGAGCGCCTGCAGGAGACTCGGTTGCCTACCTCATGCGTGTGCACTGCACGTCTCATATTTCAATGCCTTTGGAACATATAAAAACTACAGAAAAGAAGAACGCATTTACTGCAGGCACGTCACTTGCCCCACCGTTCGTCTCTCACCCGCCCACCGCCTCTTTCGCGCCGATAAAACACAAAGAAAAGCAGCACAATCTTGAGAGTGGCACCCAGGCATGGGGCCCCGCCACAGGCCGGGAAAAGGCCTATGCCTTGGCGTATAGCAGCTTGGGAGTCGCTTTCAGCCTTGTCCTAGGCCACGTTCTTCTCTACCTTGACCGTCTTGTGAGTTTTGCGGTTGGGAGCGGCGGCGTCACCGTCGGTACCGCGCTTGATGGCGCTGCTTGCCGGGTTCGAGGCCATACCGCCGCCTCCGCCAGGACTCTCCAGCGAGGCGCCTTCCCAAAAATCCCGGTCGGCACTCAAAAAGCCGTCAAAATCGTTGCACTTGGTCTCTGGTCCGGCCTTGTTGTCGGCCGCGCCGGTGCTGCTGGCTGAGGGCGTACCTGGCGTGTACAGGTAGACCTCCTCCGCCGTCGGCAATCCGTGCTTGCCCTTGATATCGCCAAGGCTCTCGGCCTTGTCGGAGGCCGGCGGGTCCGTCGTGCTGCTGCCGCCCGACGCCTTGTTCCGCAGGTCATAGTCGGCCTCGTCCGAGGCCGCCGCCATGCCTTGTGGGTCCGTCGTACAGCTGCCGCCCGTCGCCTTGTTCCGCGCGTCGTAGTCGGCCTCGTCCGAGGCCGCCGCCATTCCCATACGAGTCGCCTCTGCCAATCGGCGACGGTGCCGAGCCGCTTTGGCCTGCTGAGCCAGAAGAGCAGGGAGACGACGGGCCCCCTCTCGTGCCGCGGTGGGAGAGCGCTCAAGCGCGGCCGCTCGGGCAGCCGAGGCCGCTTCGTCCATGGCAATCACAGAGGATCAGCAGCGTGGGTGGGAGGGATCCCCGACTAGGCAGACGACTCGCAGGGAGCGCTAGCGCGTCGTGCTTCGTTGCGCATGTGCACCGCGAGACCGTTCTGAGTAGGGCTAGCTGTATATGCGATTGCACGCATCGATGGTCGGCCCTGAAACGGCCGCAGTGATTCATACACCCAGTGTCGCTCGTCTCGAGCTCCAACGCTCCGGCAGCATCTCTCAGGATGTGCTCGGTGAGTTCCAAGCGTCGGAGCAACCGCGGTTGCCGCCACCCCAGTGCGAGTGAATGCCACCGGCCCCCACGTTCGCTTTAGGCGGGGACGGACGTCACGGCCGTGAACCCGTTTCCAACTTCAACCAGCTCGGCTGTGGGGCCACCGATACCGTCATCGGCGCTGCACGTGCCCTGCCCTGAGTGGCTTTCCAAGCCGTGCTGCGTCGCTTCGGACGCGCTTCGCGCTCCCCCTGGCAACGTAGTCCGTGCCTGCGCTTCCGAGATCAACTCAGGTCGAACGTGTCACCGTTCTGAGCACCGCGCTGCACAAGATATGCCCTGAGACACGTGGTGATCATGAAACTGGCATCTATCGCGTGACGATCGCCTCCATGACCGCATATTTAGGCCAGATTCTTTTCCCAATAGGCTTCGTGTCACATTTTTTAGCAACGATCGAGCTGTGATGGCCCTTGCACGCAGCTACGATTGCTCATCGACACGCGACGTGCGCGGCAGCGTCAACTGGGACGTCTGGGCCGGTTGAGTTCGGAAGGTCACAACCATCCACAGGCGCTCTCATGTCCGCATATAAAAATAATGTAGCCTACCCGTTTTTTGACAAGTACATGGCCTCCGTCAGCATGAGTTCGTATAGGCTCGACGCCAGTTCGACACCCAATCAGACAACTACACGTTTTCTTACGTGGCGCTCTTAAATAGTTCTGAAGCGGCTTGATGCGGACGTTATTGGTGCTGCTCTAAGAAATACTACAATTCACATGCTGGCATGAAATTGCTGTAATGTAGCCGGCCGCGCTCAGGCACGACTGCTGTCGGCGGCCGATGAGGGCGATTGTGTGCCAATCGAAGTCCAACCGATCCCGGTTTTATCCTGGTCTTGCCCCTGCCCAAGGCCGATGAGCCTGCGATGGCGATCCCGTTTTTATCCCGGTCCTGATCCCATAGGGCACTGCCACCGGTGCTGCCATGGGTGGCTCACAGGACAGGAAGGGTCGCCGACGGGGTCTGTGTGAGAGACGGGGATGCACGTCGTCGGCTCAGGTCGCGCGGAGGGCATCAACCTGGGGTGAGAGACGCACTTAACGCCGAAGAACAGGTATAACTCCGGTCTCATGACCGCAACTGTTCCGTGTTTAAAAAGAATCAGTTCGACCAGTTTTTGGTATCTAAAACCAGATCGCACGCAATCGATGTCCGACTGTTTGATCCAATGTACACTACAGTTGATCCCATTCTATTAGACACCTGGTGCTTTCGGGCCTATCGTTGGCATGCTTCATCCTGCTGGCTTCTAACTTCGTATAGAGCTTCGATGGCGAGTTCCGCGTGAGCCACCGAAAGTAGGGTTAGGAGGCGCACTTCATCGAACGCATTGGTGTGCGCAACTCCGGAGGGACCGATCTTGTTGCTCCGATACCACCGGATCTAGACCGTGTCAGATCAGATCGAATCCGATTCAGGCGAGACCCCAACACTAACGGGCTACTTGCGTCGAAATCAAATTCGATGATGATCTTCAAGCGATTATCGTGTGACCAAGTCAGCTGATTTCGAACGCCTGAAGCGCCACGTATTAGAAAGAAAGCGCAGGCATCAGGCAAGCCCTCTTGACAAGAAAATACCACTGGTTCAATCAAATAACATTGCTGAAAATGCATAGCTACCAGAAGAAACACGATCACTCTCACTCATCGTCCCCTTCCTCCTCCTCCTCGCAGGAGCTACGACCATTCCTACCGTCCGCTGTGAGGCCCGCATGTGGGAACAGATTTATCAGCGTATTAGGCATAAGCTGTCTCGCGCACGCGCGATAGGTCCTTTGTTGGAATGCGACGCTGGCGCGCACGGCGCTCCCTCTTCCACGGCATGGGTCCAATATCAGCGTAGTCGATGTTCTCAATGCGAATAACCGTTCTGCAGTTCAGCCCGGTCGCCTGAGACGTGCGGTTGACGGGCTGAGAAGGCATCACTGGGCAGTTGGTATCACGTTCTGCGGTGAAAACCTCCTTCAGCTGCCGAGCAAGGAGCACCACCTTCCGCGTGACACGGCGCAGCGTGCGCACGAGCGTGAGCGGCTTCCGCGCGACCGCCTGAGTCGACGGCATGGCGTCACTCCGCACACGCAAAGGCCCAGAGCCCTCATACAATGGATGGAATGGGGGGGGGGCGGGGCGAGTGGTCGCAGAGCGG
>Ga0209093_1000708_pt1 | contig 18515 bp, 17 predicted proteins | sample SidtaG_4_FD_187450 | JGI IMG/M metagenome (GOLD analysis project Ga0209093, IMG submission 187450) | Marine algal microbial communities from Sidmouth, United Kingdom - Sidmouth_Male1 metaG (SPAdes) (version 2) | ecosystem: Host-associated > Algae > Red algae > Unclassified | place: Sidmouth... | reverse complement strand
CACCCACCCCCCCCCGCCCCGGTGCCCCATGCCAACTAACCAAGTCACCTTTGCTCACACTCGGCTGCGCCTCACGCTCGCCGCTCTGTCAATTTTCGCCTTGCACGGGCCGACCCCGTCCGACCTTACCCCGGGCTTCCCGCTCACACCTTCCTTGTGTGCCAAGTGCCAGTGGCACTTGTTGCTCCTGCAGGTTCCTCCATGACGCCCCCCCCTTCCCCTTGCCTCCCCGCGCATGCAAGTCCGGGCCACACACACCCGGGACCCCCCCGGTGGCCGGATGGCGGTTGTCGCCGGCGCCGCGCGGCGTCCGGCCGGGCCGTGACCGGCCTCTGGTCGACAGCGCGACCTCTCGCCCGCCGTCACTTACGGGCGCGCGGAGTGGACGCACTTGACGGTCGTCCGGTGCTGTCGCGACCTACGGGCGCGCGGAGTGGGTGCGCTTGACGGTCGCCCGATGCTGGTGCGCTCGATTGGCTGTCGTGGCGGGCGGCTTGGCCATGAGTCCCATGGGCGAGGGCTCCCAGGGTGGCTGGCCCACCCGCCGTCCGAGAAGGGCGTCTCCGAGACGGCCCTGTCGGTCGCCAGGACTGCTTGTGGGCGCCGGGCGCTTGACGTCCGCGCCGCCCCTTTGCATCGGCGCCTGAGACGCCTTCCAGCCGTCTCGGCGCAGGCGTGCCTCCACTTAAAGAGGCGCGCCCGGTCTGGCCGGCTGTTGTCATCGAGGCAATCCGTCCCCCGTGTCGTGTGCGCCCTTCGCGTCGATGTTGTCGCTGTCTCCATCCACACTTGCCCTGACCTCACCCACTCGCGCCCCCCCCCCCCCCCCCCCCCCCCCCCCCCCCCCCCCCCCCGCCCCCCCCCCCGCGCCGCGGAGCCGCGAGGTGGTCGCTAGGCCGGCTGTGATGGCACCCCCTGCTTCCACGAGCCGGGGCAAGGGGCCCGCACTGCGGTCGTCTACCAAGCGCACGGCTGAGGAGGACGTCATAGACGTCGACAACCTACCGCCCGCGACGTCGGAGCCGTCGACCAAGGGCAAAGGTCCTGCCAAAGTCGCCCGCTACCAGGAGCCGATTGATGTTGACGATCCCGCTGAGTGGGTGACGCACCCACGCTCCTCCGACGGCGACCCTGCGAGTGGCCGGCTGGACCCGCACCTCAAGTTTGACGGCGCAGTCGGTGTCGCGCTGTTCGAGTAGAAAATGGAGGTGTTAACGGAGGCAGCGCGCGGTGGCGCAACCACTCATCGCGACACGCCGACGGCTGGCAAAGCGGTCAAGGCTGGCGGGGCTTCGACGGGCGGCGGTATGGAGATGCCTGGTTCATCATCCTCGTCGGCTCATGGGCGGGGCCGCGGACCGGCAGCCGCGCCGGATGTCCCTGCTGTCGGGTCGATGTCGGACAATGGCCAGTTTTCCCGGTGCGCGTCGCTTGACGGGGGCGGGCACGCGCCGGTGTAACGTGGAGATGCCCCCGGGGCACCCGTCGCTCGCTCAAATCAAGAACCGTGCTAAGCGGTCGCGCCGCTCCCGCCGGGGATTTGTGCGCAAGGCTGCCGTAATGACCGCCATCGCGCCGCGCATGTACGCAGATCCGCATCTTCCGCGCGGTGGCTGGGGCGGCGCTGCGGCCACCTCCAGCGCCGGTGATGGTGAGCTGTCGGACGAGTACGACGGCATCGGCGGTAGCGCCGACGAGGATATTGCCTCTGCGGTTGGCGCGTCGAGCACGGCGGGTCCAGCGCGACCGCCGACGACAGTGGCGGATTGTGCCGCATCCAACACCCAGAATGCCGTGAATGCAGCTGCCGGCGCTGGTGATCCTGACGTCCGCAAGTCTGCTGCTGGGGCTGGCCTCGTGCCGGTCCCCATGGCGTCGTCGACCTCCCCCGAGTCCGAACAAGGTGACGGGCGCAAGTCTGGGCCGTCCCGGGTCGTTGCGCGGGATGCATCGGCGGTCGATGTGCTGGCGAATCAGCTCGCGGAGCGCAGCCGCAACCCGCAGATTTTCCCGGCAGCTGAATTTTGGACTCCTGGTGCCGCTGCAGTTCTTTCTCGCACGCAACTCTCGTCTGGTGGGCTTCCCCCGACTCCTCCCCCTGTTGCCAACCGGGTTGCTGTCGCGGCAGTTGGTGCAGGTCGCTCCCCGTCGGTGTCTGGCGCGCACACCTTTGCTCCGCCGGCAACCCCGCCGGCTCTGGCACCGCCGGTGCCAGACGAAGGGAGCAGCGACGAGATGGACGACGACGCGCTGGTGGCTGCGTACATCACGCCGCCAGCGTCCCCCGGATTGTAGCCGACGGTGTCGCCCCGACAGACTCGGATTTTTTCCGGTGCTCGTCGCCGCGCCAACACCTCGCGTGCAACGCGCGCAGCTGCGGAGGCTTCGACTGCTGGTGCGGCTCTCAGCACCGCGGAAGACGTCGACCATGCTGCTCCCACGCTCCGCGACCTGCTAGTCGCGCTACACACTGGGTTCTCGTCCGTTCGACGCAAGACCGGACGCCTGCGAGCGGAGCTCGTTGTGGTCAAGTCGCAGGCGGCGTCGTCCCTGAGACGCATGGATGGTATCGCAGCTGCCGCCGACGGGACGCAGTCCGAGAGCGGTGTCGTTCTCGAGCGCTTATCGAAGCTCGATATGCTGCTGCAGGGGCTCAACGAGCGACTCCCGAAGGAAGGGGGTGACCACGCAGACGGGGGTGGCGTCGCAATCACGCTGGGCCTCGTGAACGAGATTAAGGTGCGTCCGCGTGCTGCTCATTTCTATTGGCCGATGAGTTGGCTTGGCCAAGTCCTTGTGGAGTGTCTGTCCTGTCGCTATTTTCTGACGCCGTGTAGCCCCGTGATCTGCGTCGGCTTCTTTTTCTCTTGGTCGCCCGTGTTTGTGCTTGTTTTTTTTCGTATTGCCATCTGTCAGGAGCGCTTCCTGGAAGGTCTCATGCAAGAGATCCGCACCGCCTCGTCGTCGGCCCTTGTGTACCCTACGACGACGGTTACGAATGACCGGCTTCTGCGCGCAGCAGCACACGTCATGCAGCTGTCAGAAGACGATGCGGCGGAGAAGCTGCAGCAGAAGATGATGCTGCCAGTGCGCAAGTCCGCGAAAGAGTTGGCGCTCGTGGTGGCGTATCAATACATCAGGCGGGTGGTGGGGCACCTCAACAGCGCGTTGACGTCTTCCGCGGTTGCTACCTTCGTCAAGCGCACTCACGCTCTCACGGGCATGGGCGCGCGAGACGCTCGTGGGGTTCTCAAGCTGTCCGGGGAGGAGTTTCTCGAGCTTCTGCGCGACGACTCCTTCGTCAATGGCGCCAACGGGCGTCTGGCAGTGCTCGACGCGCTGTCCAGCGTCATCGACGAGGTCGACGGGACCGCGATTATGGTGACCTGGTCGGGCCCCAACAACGCGGCGCGGATCATCCGATGCATTTACGGGCAGACTGCCAACGTCTGCCTCCGGGTACGTCTGCAACAGCTCTAATGACGGACAGGACGGGCCGTGAAGGCCACTTTGCTTTGCGCTTTTCTGGTTCTCTTGTGCGAGCGGGTGTGAGACTGCCCTGACCAGTGCAGCAACAGGTACTGACATTGTCATTCCCTTCTAGGGCTGCATTGCTGTGCCCTGCTTTATGTTTTGGTGTTCGAGGACCTCTGGCAGATTCGCACCTTCTTGCGTAGCCGGGCTTGGCTGCCGCCCGTGGCCGCCGCCGTCGGCGTCCTCAACCAGGGACACCGCACTCTGTATGAGCGTGAGTTGCTGTTCCTGCACGATGTGCTCCCGAAAGACATGGAAGTGCACGATGGCCTGCTGCTGCTTGATGGCGGTAACCCCGACCGCCACTTTCTCTATGGTGCCCCAGATCCGGATCCTGCTGCTGCTACTATCGGGGCTCCTACGAATGCAGCTGCTGGTCTTGGTTCTGGTGTCCGTACGGTTGGTCTGCTTACGGTTGGTGGCGTCGCTCCGCCAGCCGTTCTCCATACGGCGGCTGATACTCTTTCGCCTCAGGGTGCCATTGGCCCTGATGGTCCGGTCTTTCCCTTTTCGCCTCATCAGATGCGTCTGGCTCCACTGCCGGTGGGTGTGCCTGTGCTTCGCGGGTCGCAAGCCGCCCGTGACGCTGCTGCGCGAGTGGACGACTGGGACGACGAGGAGGACGACGAGATCCGCCCCGTCTCGGACGAGTACGCTGATCAGTGGCGCGCGCACCGTGCGGCTGGTTTCTGATGCGGTCCTCTTCATCCTGCCGTCCATGCGTTTTGACGACTCCTCCGCGGACCTTGTCTTCTCGCTCTGGCCAGGGTTGGCCTTTGTTCCTCTGTCATCCGATTCGAGGTGTTCTGTAGTTCTGGTCGGCTCTGTGCTGTGCTGTGCGAGCGTTGCCGTGGGGGCGGTAGTGCAGCCGAGTCGCTCTGGTCGCTCTGGTCATCGATGCTCCATCGGATTTGTTTCTCGTCTGCTCTTTTCTCGTATGCTTTGCTTGCTCTCTGGTGTTAATGGTGCTACCTCTTGGCGTGGGATCTGGCTTTGCTGGCGTCCCTGTCCTCCGTGCTTTGAGTTAGTAGTGTGTTCACCATGGTGGCAGTAGTCCTTATGACGGCTCTTCAGCCTATGGAAGGGCCCTGTTTTTTTCCTACGCGGCATCGTAGAGGCGTCGTCGTTTTCTGTGTCGTCGTTTTCTGTGTCGAACAGCATAAGATTAATTTCCCGATCCGCACCCATTCCAGGCCGACCCAGAACTAATGCAGCGCAGCTGTACCTGGACTGCATGGCGTCAGATTAAGCCGCTTTGGGCCCCGCCTGCTAATACGCCCGGCTCGTACCGTTTCTATGTCGAGAGTTGCACGGCTCCAGCGCAAGCTCGAGATCGAGAGGTCAGCACCTGGACGGTAATGGAACAGATTCGCTTCTGTCGAGGCCTTGTTCAGGCACAGTAGCCCGGAAAGAATGGCAATCTGTTCTCTTCGCTCGCAGCAGCGAAGACGTGCGGGTGCCGCCGGGCCGCGTCGCGACGCGGTCGCGGTGGCTACCGGGGGCGCGCGCGCGCGGCCGGCCGGCGGCGCGGCGGCGACGGCCGACGCCGCCACCGCGACTGCCGTCAGCCGCGTCGCACGTGGCGCCGCCGGCTGCGAGGGGGAGGGGGGGGCCGCCGCCGCCGTCTCCGCGGCGCCGGTGCCCCCCCGCCCGCGCCCCGGGGGCCCCCGGGGGCGGCCGCCAAACGGGCGCGGGCGGGCGAGGCGCGGGGGTGCCCCGCCTCGGCGGCGGGGCGGGGGCCACGATCTCGCCGACGCCCGGCGGCCGCCGCCTCGGCGGCGGCCCCGCCCGCCCGCCGCGGCGGCGGCACGTGGCAACGAGCGCCGCCGCGGGTGGCCGGGCGGCCCGTCACAAAGACTGCATCTAGAACTGGAGGCCGAACGGGGGTCCCGTTCGGAGGCCGCCCGAACGGGAGCGACTCCCGTTCTCCCTCCTGTTCGCGAACGGAAGGAAGAACGGGAGAAACTCCCGGTCTGGACAATCGATGCCAGGCTCTGACCGTGACGCTTGCAGTCGTGAGACGGTCCCGATGGTATTTCAAAAGATCTCAGCTAATGCAGACCAATAGGATGGCTGGGTCGTGTAGGATTAACATCGCCATGCTTCTGCGAGGTCTCCAACTGGATCTTATCACCTGGGGCTTGGAGTTTCATCTGGATCAGTACAAGTACAGCTCGGTTGACATTGCGATTTCTCCGACTCGCCGTCGTCGCGACCACAGGTGCGACTCATCTTCTTCATGCGATCCGATTGCGTCGGTCACGGACTCGGTCTGAGCAGGCGCGACAGCCCATCACCACACAAAAAGCCGTACCTTCCTTACCGCAGGGTTCAGGGCTACGAGGATTCCAAAAAACCGTTCTGTCTGTAGTCAATACGTCTGTGAGCAGCAGTGTGTGCCTCTCGATGCACTGTTTTCATGTGCACGCCGTCGCTCGACGTGTAGGAACCGCCGCGCAGCAACGTCAGATGATCGAGGGTCGAAGGAGACGTCGCACCTCAGCGCTCGAAGTGTACTTGGAGATCCATCGATACTTCTGGTCCAGAACAGGTAGATTTGACACGCTTCCTACGCGAAAATATAAGTTGATAATATAGACCCTCGTGACCGGGACCTCGGCTATCCCGATCTCGTCTAGAATGAGAGAAACTCGCGTTCGGGGCAACGCCCCCGAACTGAAAGATGAACGGGAGCGACTCCCGTTCGGCGTGTCGATATTTCTGACGCCCCGACGCAGCGCGGGCGGCGGCGGCCGGGCCGGCGGCAGCCGCCGCGTGGCCGCAACGTTCCCCGCGGGGCCGCGGGCGCCCGCGGGACTGCCCCTTGCGCCGCGGGGCGGCCGTTGCGAAAGCAGCGGGGAGCGCTGTCGTCAGAACTATCGACACGCCAAACAGAAGACGCCCCCCTTCTACCTTCAGTTCGGGGTCGTCGCCACAAACGTGAACTTCTCCCGATCTCGACGATTTCGGGATAGCCGAGATCCCAGTCACGATGGCCTAAAGCTTCAACTTAGATTTTCTCGAAGAAAGAGTATCAAATCTACGAGTTCTCGACCAGAAGTACCAGTGGATCTTCAAGTACACTTCAAGCGCTGAGGCGCGACGTCTCCCTTGACCCTCGATCATCTATGACGTTGCTGCACGGCGGTTCCTGACCGGGGACCAACGGCGTGGACGTCGGTTGGATGCATTGTGAGACATACCCAGCTGCTCGAAGATTTACTTACTACACATTGAACGGTTTTTTGGGATGCTCATAGCCTTGATTCCGTCGGCAGGGAAGGTATGGCTGTTGTTGTGGTGATGGGCTGTCGTGCCGCCTTAGACGAAGGCCGTGGCCGACGCAATCGGATCGTACGAACAAGATGAGCCAGACTTCTGGTTGCGACGACGTCGAGTCGGATAAATGGCAATGCCAACCGAGCTTTCATTGGCCTGATCCAGACGAGACTTCAAGCCCCGAGTGCGAAGATCCAGTTGTAGATCTCGCAGAACCGCGGCCATGTCAGTCTTACACGATCAAGCAATCTTATTGGCCTGCAAATACGTAAGTCTAAACAACAGCATCGAGACCATCGCACGACCACGAACGTAACGGTCAGAGCCTCGCATCGATTGTCCAGAACGGAAATATTTTTTCGTTTTGCCTCCCGTTCAGAAATGGAATGGAGAACGGGAGTGGCTCCCGTTCGGACGGCCTCCGAACAAGGCCGCCGTTTGGCCTCCCGATCTAGATGCAGTCCTTGTGACGCATCCGGGCGGTCATCACGGCCACCGCGATGGCGGCCACGTGGAGCGGACTACAATGCAGGCCCTGTGGCCGGTGGCAGCGGCCGCGACGGGTCGGGCCGCTGCCGCAGCCGCCAACCGGGCGACGGGTAGAGGTCGGTGTCCGCGGCGCGCCGAGGCCGCAGGTCGACCACTTTTAGTCGGCGCACCCCGTGACGGGCACAACCTACGAGCAAACGGCCCAGGGGAAGGCGGTCAGGGTCGTCTGCGATTCTTTGGGCACGGCGCCTACCGGAGTTGCACGACCTGAACTGATCACAACAGAGACTGCTGGAACTGTCGACCTGTTCTCTCGGCCAATGAGGGTGTTGCAGTCATGACGTGGAGCGATTTGCACCACTCAAGCTTTCCACATTGAGAACATCAGGACGAGAATAGCGCGCCTCCAGAGCGCAGACAGCAGTGAAAGCGCCTTGGCGAAAACACCATGGACATGAGAAAAGCCTAAAATATTTTCACAGCATGAGGGAGCGCCTATTTTTCGTGCGCTTCTCAACGAGCAACCTCCGAGATTACAGCCCTACAAGAAAAATAGACGGGATGTCCCGGGTTTCCGCCCCGGAATCCCGGGAAACCTGGGATCCCGGGCCATATCGGTATCCCGGGAGCGATTTACCCGGGATTCCAAGACAGCGGAAATCGCCTCGTGCGGAGCAACACGGGGGTTGTGGCCATTCGATCGGTGCATGGGGGTCAACCCGGGATCTTCCAGAAATGGGGTTTCGGGCCGGGCCTGCCTCTTCCACACCTCGCTGTGGCATCGCACTCACTGGCGCCCAACCCTTTGCAGTGGCCTCATACCCAAGTTGGTCGCCACTCGCCTTCAGTCGTTTCCGCAACTTACAGTCCTTCCACGGCCTTCCCACCGCCCCCACCCCCAATAGGTACAGTACGTGCTGCAGAGAGCGAGCGCCACACACTAGCGGACACAGCAATGCATCTTGCATCTGGTGCAGGGTTTCAGACACAGATTGCTCTGGTGTGCTCTCACAGAAAACCTGCCGCTTATGGAGGGCGATCAGATTCAACCACGAAGAGCCACAGGTGAGACATGGAATGCCATCGAAGCTTCCAGCACCATCCACTGTCAGCCAAAATTTACTGGCCTCTGATTGGGCGACAGAGGCTTCGAACGTTTATAAAATAGTCTCCCTTGGGACTTCTGGTTGCCACATCAACCGCCCCATCAACACAGACGCATGCGGGACCACCTTCATCCGTCCCTTTCGCCGTCCCTCCGCCCTCCCCTCCACCCACGCACCTGGCGATGGCCCCTGGCGGGGCGTTTGACTGCAACTGCTTCACGTGTAAGGACGGAGGCCGCGCAGGCCCTAAACGCGTATCCAGGTCCACCCTCTACAACCACCGCAAACACGAGAAGCGTCGTCGCCTGGACCCGCCCAGTGTCGGAAGCGCGCCAGACGACGACGGGGAAGGGTCTTCGACGAGCGCCGGGGTGGGCGCCGGTGATGGGGCGGGCGCGGGCGCTCGGGAGGGCGCGGGCGCCGGGGCTGGCGCGGGCGCTGGGGCGGGCGCGGAGGCCGCGGCCGGCGCGGGCGCAAGCGCAAGCGACAGTGCGGGGGCGGCGGCGGGCGCGGGCTCGCGCTGGTCGGACTCGGGACCCGCTGGAAACGGCCGCACATGCGATGCCGCTGAAACCCCCGAGTCGAGCGAAGCCAGCGAGGCGAGTGATCCGGATGAAGTTCCGACCCCCGGTATCGAAACCAAGATCGTACCGGAAAGCGAAGTCGGGCATGCACCAACACCCATCTATCAGCCATCTGTAAGCACGAACGAATTGCGGCTTCCCATCGGCCAGTTCAAGGATCATATCGCTGATCTGGCGCTCCATGCTTGCACAGTTCGGCACGACTTGACGCAAGCTTCGATTGCAGATCTGCTTAAGCTCAGCCCGACCGCAGCGAAGTACCGAACACCCTTTCTCATGGAGCGCTTTATCGACGCAAGCGTCAATTTGGAGACGCGCGCCGTCGATTGCTGCATCAACGGCTGCGTGGCCTTCACTCACTTACGCACGCAGCAGACAGTATGCGACGCGTGCAGCGCAGCGAGGTACGCAGCCAGCGGAAAACCAGCCAAACAAGTCATCCATTGGTCCCTGATTGCCTGGCTGGCACACCTCCTTGGCGACCCCGTCATTGGAAAAGCTATGCTGAAAAACATGGCGGCCTCCCGCACGGCTGCAGAAGACGGGGCAGACGGCGTGCACGACTACCCTCATTCAGAGAACTTTCGTCACTATCTCGACAGGAAGCTGCTGGACGGCGGTCCCTTCATTCCCGTCAACGTTGGAACCGATGGCTTCCAATTCTTTCGACAGAACGGGTTTGAAGGCTGGCCAGTCACAGCTACTCCAATAAGTTTGAGCCCGGACAAACGAGCGCGCAACAAGCACCAACTACTTCGCGTCGTAACTCCCGGGCCAAAGCAACCTGTCGACCTGGAGTCGTTTTTGCATCCTATCGCAGAGGAGCTAAATGAGCTGGCCAAGGGTGTCCCTGGCCTTATCATCCCGAACTCCACGACGCCAGTTACGCTAAGGGCGGGAGTTTTGAACTTCACGACAGACCAGCGCGGAGGCGATAAGCTTTTCCAGTCAACGGGCGTCAGCAGCTACGTTTACAACCGCCTCAGACTTTTTAAGGGGGTCTACGTGCCCGCAAGCAGCCATATTTACTTCCCGCCGACGGATCCTTCAAACGGTGACGTCCTTTTCAAGGTACTTAATTGTACAGCACCCCGTCGCACGGCGGCAAGTATTGCCGCAAGTGCGGCTGAAATCGAGAATGCTTGGGCGGAGGGCAAGTCTGTCGCGTACCAAACAAGGATGCAATAGAAAAGCGGTGTCAAGGGGTACTCGCTATTCTTCGCACCCAGTCCAGCTGCTCGTGACGCCTACCCGCACCTGAAAGACCTTTGGGTCATGGGCCCCAGCGCGGCGCCCTATGACACCATGCACTTGGTGCTGCTGAACGTCCTTCCGCACTTGTGGAGGCTGTTCGCGGGGCTCAAGCTGGTCAACAAGAAAAAGGCTGAAGACTACATTATGCCAAAAGTCACAGTGGCCCGTATTGGCGGGAAGCTCCGCGGGGCTCGGCGGACAGTACCCATTGCTCAGGCAAGGTCTGTGCGGAACATCGAAGTGCACCATAAAAGTTTCAAGGCCATCGACTGGATGCACTTTATCCTGCGCAGCGGAGAAGTCCTGCTGGCTGGACGGATTCCAAGCGACTATTTTGACATTTTCATGGCATTAAGTCGAGCGTGCCGGCTTCTCTTTCGCCCAAGAGGCGTACTTAAGACGGAGATTGAGGCGATTGACAAGGATCTCAAATACTTTGTGTCTAACTACTACATCAAGATCTACCGTGGCACTACCGAGCGGCTGCCGCTCTGCCTGTCCACCATTGCCACTTTGTTGGACATCGTTCCCCTGCTATGAGCGTGAGGACCAGCCTGGGTTACATGGCAGTTTCCCATGGAAAGAAAGATTGGGACGCTTGGCAAGCTCATCCGAACGGCATCGAATCCTCATGCAAGTCTGACGGAGAATGTAACTCGCCATTGCAAGGCCGACCTCGTTTCTTCTTTCGGAGAACTTTATGTCCCGAAGGAGTGGGCCGCTACGACAGGCAAGCAACCCGAGGCAACGGGGATTCCTGTAGGAAGCTTGGTGATACCTGAGGACGTCGGCCCCGACTGCGCGTTGCTCCCACCAAAGAAACCAAGCCTGCATTTGAGCGGAATGGAGTTGGAAAGCATGCGGGCGGCGCTAATGCTCGAGTCGGCGACCGAAGTGCCTTTGGCTATTGAGGCAAAGAAGTACTACCGGGCTAAGTTGGCATCGGGAAGTGTGGCGGGATCCACACTAGTCGGTTGGGATTCTGACAAGCATCGGCGTCGCAACTACTTAGTGCGGATCAACTCTACGGAAGAAATCTTCCTCCCCGACAGAACGGTCGGGAAGCGCCTCGGTTCAACCTTTGGGGCTGTTTTACACTACGCCGCCGTCTTCATCGATGGCCGACCAATGTCCTTCGCCTACGTCGAGCGAGTCAAGTCCGCCAAAGACCGTTCCGGACGGTATGGGTACTCGGCGATGAATTACGGAATCGAGACCTTTCTCGGGTTGGGGGGCTCTACGTACTACCTTCCTGTTGCTGCCTTATCCGAAGTCGTGGCGACTATCGAGAGAGAGGGGGTGCATTATGTTTTGCATACTCGGGAGCCGTTTTCTGCGAGCGAGTAGGGCCGGGGGCCTTTTTTTGGTGCTCTGCGAAGAATGGTGGCCAACAGCCTTGATTCAGACACCGAAGCACTTGAAAAGCGGTGGAAAGATTAGGGTATTTTCTCAAGTCGTTGCATGTCTTGCAAGTCGATTTTTGGAATGGCTTTATCTGAACAAGTATTCTTTTCCGACTTCCAGACACGCTCGTCGGACGGAGCACGTCCCTGCGATCTCGTTTGGACCCGCGTCCGAGGCGCTTTCTCCGCCGCAGAATCTGGGAAACGCGGTTCTGGGCGTTGCGTGCACGTGTCCACTGGCCACGGGCCTGGAGAGAGCGGCCCCTTGCCACATGCGCGCAGAGCGTCTTGAGGCAGGGGGGGCTGCACAGCGTGAGCCAACGAGGGGGTGCCCCAGCAGGCGTTCCGACGACGCTGTGACACAGACGCCCAGGCAGCCGGACGCACGCCGTCGCTGCTCCGCAACCCAGATCACCGGCCGACCGTCGTTGTCACGCCCATGGACGTACAGGGTAGCGCTCTCCCACTCCGCCCTGCTTGCTCCGTGCGCGCGGTTCTTCTCTCCCCCGCCCCCCCCCTCCCCCCCAGCACCCTCGTCTCTGCCGCCTGCTCCTTTTTTCTCGGCTGTTTCATCACCCCTTGGACGTTTTTGTTGCACTGCAGTCGGACGATGACCAACCGTCGGAAGCGTACGCGCGCCGAGGCGCGGGCTGATGGTATGTGATCCATTGCTACGCTGCTAATACTCGTCATGACGTTCCCAACAACCGCCGCCCTCCCAACATGACCCTGCCACGTTTCATCATATTTGCTTCTGCACGGTCCCATAGTGGTCATGCCGTCTTGTTCCTCAGTTTGGATTTCGATGACTGTTCTTTTTCATGATATCTGACTGTCGTGGGTTACCGTCTTACTTTAGCTCCTGCTCCGCTGCTTTCCTGGCAACTATTTGGCTTGCCGATTGTCTTTTATTACAGATGACCTAGCTGCGGCGGCGTCGGCAGCCGCAACTCTGTCGGCCACGTTTGGGGTCGTCGACGGTGCCGCTCCACCGGCAAGCCGCCCGCCTATGCGGCCACTCACGCGATCTGGCCGTGGCCGCGGCGTTGTGTCACCTCCGGCACCTTCTCCGTCCACCGTACCCCCCCCTCCGCCCCGTCGGTCTACTCGTGGGACCCCACCGCCGCCGCCAGCTACCCCGCGGCGTCCATCTCGCGACAGCTGAATGGCTGCTCCCTCGGTGCCGCCCAGCCCGTCCGCATCTCTGCCACCGCGGCAACCGCCTAGGGTGGGCGCCGCGCAAGCGACCCCAACGACGCCTACTACGCGTAATGTCGGCAGCGCCGCCGGTGGCTCGGCCAATCAGCTGTCGCCGTCGTCGGTTTCGCTTCCAACGCCTGCTACGCGTAATGTAGGTAGCTCCGCCGGCGGATCGGCCAATCGGCTGTCGCCGTCGCCGGTTCTACTTCCAAAGCCTTCCAACTCCCCAAGGGGGCGTCGGCGGATTCGCTCTAACGGGCGGATGGGTTTCAAACTGGATCCCGACCCACATGCAGGTCGGCGGACAGTGGCGATTCCGGTGGCGCGATCGATCAACCGAATGAAGGTCGTCGGTGCGTCGCCGCTCGGCATAGCGCCGACGGACGCCAACCGCTTGCGGGCCCTGGCGCGCCGGGCCGCCGCCGACTTTGCCCGCGGCGAGGGCGAGCGCCACACGTTCTGCTCCCAGACTCGGGCGGCCATGGAGAAGGCGATTACCTACTTAGATGACAACGAACCCCGCCTCGCCGTGTGCGAGCGGTCTTGGGGGGCGTGCGCCCTCCTTTCGAGGGCTACTACAAACGCGATTGACTATGCCAGCGAGGTGGCTGGGAGGGTCAGCCCTGTCGAGCCACCACCAGCGGCGTCTACGTCGGTGACGGTGCCACTGTCGGGCACTCGGGGACCGGAACCGCCCGCTTCTCCGGAAGGGTCGAGTGGCAGCTCTGGCGGTGCCGCGGTGCAACCGCGGACCGCCGCGGACTTTCTTGCATCCATTTCTTAGTCATAGTTTTTGTCATGAAAACCATACACGAATAATTTAGAAATCAAAATCTGAACGACAGAATTACCATCTCCTAATGGTTCAGAATTAGGAAACTGTCGTCAAGGCTAAGTAGCTGCGTGCAAGAAAACTAAGAAGACGCTTCTATTTTTCTGTCGGCTTGTGGCTATGAGGAACGACTCAATATTATCAAGATGTTGATTATCGCCACCGCAATGCTTTCTTTTTCCATGTATGAGATTCCTGTGCCCATTCTTGTTTGTTTCGTCTCTGCTTGACAGTGTCGTGAGGACCACTGGTTGCCAAGCAGTAAGCAACGTGGCCGCCTGTGAGCGAATCGCAGTCCAGAGTATCCCGGGTTTCCATGGCTCCGCTGGAGGTCTGTGGAGCACTTGGATTGCACGCGTATCCCGGGAAAGCCGGTATTTTTAGTGTGCCTGGTGGCCGTGTGGGAGCGGTTTCTGTTCCTCCAACCCGGGATGCTGGGACGCTTAACCCGGGATCTTGAGACGCAAAACCTGGGATTCTGAGACGGATTTTTCTTGTAGGGCGTACGCAACACGCCTCCCCCCCCCCCCCGCGCCGCCCGCCGAGCGCTGCCAAACGTCATCTCTCCCGCGGCATCACCGACGTTGCCCGCCAAAAGTCCAGCCGAGGTTACAAGGCCGTACTTGTCAGGATGGCCAAAACTAAAATGTGTGCGCACGCGTGAAAATGTGTGTTGTATTTGAATCTGCCGGCCAGCAGATTTTCAAATCAAGCCAAGGACGTGATCCTATTGGTTGTGAGAACGGTCACTTGCGCAACGTTGCCCGGAAGCGTCCCAGTAGCCATGCCACGTCAATGAACGCCCCGCGATCGTGCACGAATCTCGGATGCGAGGCCTAGCCGTCCTTGTCCGGGTCGTAGGCGTCTCTCGAGCGTTCCCCGTCCTGTCTTTTGTTGTAGGATGCTTTCATATGGCGTCTGCAGAGTCCGTATGCAGTTTGTTTGTGGAGCGGGACGTGGGGCCGGTGAGCATGAGGCGGTTTGCTTCTTCATTGGTATGACGGACGAGAGATCATCGCAAACGTGTCGCTTACATTGGGTGCTCCCAGCATGAAAGGTGCCACGATGGCCAGATGATTTGGTCGAGGGCTTTGACGCGGGCCTGGCGCGCCCACCGCCGTGGGCATGATCGCACTGTTTTGGCAGCAAAGGTTGTTGGGTTTGTCGAGCCAGCAGCAAAGTTGGAAACTGGGGGGCGTGCTCAGGGCGTTCTGGCCCGCATGCGCGCCGCAGGCATGGCCAAAACTGTGTGTGCACCTGCGTGCGTGTGTTTAGTTTCAGACCCGTACGAAATTTCGCGTCGGCGGTGGATGCTGCGGCGCTTCGTTCTTCACCCTTGTGGAGGGGGCGCCGGCGGGACGGTCGGGCACCCAGCGCCCGCCACGCCCGCCGCGGCGGCGCGGCCGCCCCCCCCCCCCTCCGCCCCCGCCTCCGACGCCGCCCACCGCCCCCCCCGCCGCCACCACCGCCACCGGCCGTCGATGACTCAAGTGTCGCGAGCGGCGGCGCCTCTGCCGCCCCCACCCACGCCGGCGACGGGGGTGGCGTCGGCGTTGCCGCCAACGGTGCCCCCTCCCCCCCCCCCCTTCCCCCGCCCTGCGGCTGCAGCGAGCGGTGGCGGTGCGTCTCGCCGCGTCGGCCGCCGCCGCGGCTGCGGCTCTGAGGGTCGACGGAGCCGCCGCCTAGCGGGCGGCGGCGGCCGTCGCCGACGTGGCCCGTGTGGTCGTCGTGTGGGATGTGCCGCGCGCACCGGTGATGTGACCATCGTGGGCGGGGACGGTGAGGTCACGGTCGGGGGGATGGCCGCTGCGGTCGCCGTCGCACGCGCGGGTCGGCGTCGGTTGGCACACGCGGACCGGGTGTGCGGGGCGGGCGGCGGCGACGCGGCCGCCGTCGGCCACACCCGCCGCCGTGGCTGGCGGCGACGACAGGCGCGCGGCGCTCTCCCGGCGGCGGCGGCGGCGCCAACTACAGGGCGGCGTGCGGCGCCGCGGCCGGCTGTCACTGGGAGGGGGGGGGGGGGGGGGGGGGGGGGGGGGGGGGGGGGGCGCCCCCCAGCCCTTACGCGTGGCGGCAGCGGCGCATCTGCCCGTGGCGGCGGCGCGTCGTCTGGCACGGGCGCGCGGGCGACGGCGCGCGCGACCTGCCGCCGGTGTCGGGCACCACCGCCGCCGCGGCCACCGGTGGGTGGTCACTGGCTGGCGACGGCGCGGCTGGGGGTGCCACCGCCGACGCCGCCGCCGGCGCAGCGCGCAGCGTGTCCCCCCCGTGTGTAGCTGGATGGCCACGGCCGCGCCACAGGGGGGGGTGGAGTCGGACACGCACAGCGCACCTGCGGCAACGTGCGCGGCGGTGGCGCCGCGCGCGTCGTCCGGTGGCGCAGCGCGCTGCGGCCGCTCGCCCTCGGGCGTCGCGTCGCCGTCTGTTGGGACGGAGCAATCCGTACCCCCTACCTCCCCGCCCCTCAATCCCCCCCCCCCCCCCTCACCGCGAGTGGCGCTCCATCGGCGGCGGTGCCGCCACTGTCACTGCCGCCGTCACTGCCACCGTGGCGGTCGCCGGCACCGCCGCACTGCGGCGGCGGCGGCGCGGGGCGCGGCACCAGCCGCGTCGGACGGCGGGCGGTCGGGCGTCCGCGGTCCCGGCCTGCCGAGCGCTTGTTGTTTCTCTGTGGTGCTTGCCTTGCCCGGGCGTTTTGGGGGTGCATGCTCCGAGGCTGTTCGTTGCGCTTCGCGCATTCTTTAATGAGGGCGGGAGCGGCTGCGTGCGCCACGACCGCACGGGGCGTGCGAGCGCCGCGCAGTTGCCGTGCGCGGCGGCTGCCGCCACTCTGGTGGCCGCCGCCGCCACTCGCACGCTGTTGTCTGCGAGTGGCGGCAGCCTACAGGCCAAAGTCATAGCAGGGTCAGGTAGAGGCAGCAGCCTCTACGGGCATTGCAGGGCGGCGCCACGGCACGCTGGAGCTGGGAAAGGACGGACGCACTCGACACGGTCGCCTGGGCCGACCGGCCGCCGCCATTGCGCGGCGGTGGCAGTCACGTCGGCGGGGGCCACCCCCCCCCCCCCCCCCCCCCCCCCCCCCCCGACCCGCCCGGGCCGCGCGACCCTACAAGGAAAATAGCCTCGATATCGGGGGTGAAGTGGGGGCTCAAAATCGCGGGTAGGACCCCCCCTCACGGGTTCTCTGAGGCATGCCAGAACCCGCGATATCGGAACTTCTGGCTGACCATAATCGCGGTTTTTTCCGCGATTTTCTGGTCGCGATCGGTGGCACTTTGATTTGCTGCCAGGCCTCCACGTGTTCTGCGTCATTGGCCCAGAGAGCATCTCAGAGCACATTCTCAACCGCAGCTTTCAGCCAGCTTGTATTGGAATATCCGATTGTTTACAGCTATCTACTAATGCTAGCAAAGAAATCCTCGGCGGTCCTGGTGGCCGGGGCGTCCCCACGCCGCGTTGCGCCCGCGTGGCCACCCGCACCACCGCGGGCGCGGATGCCGTCCCCACCCCCTCCCCCTCCCACTCCCCTCGCGTCAGAGCTTGCACCGACGGCCAAGCCTGTAATGACCTGACCCGCACCGGCGGCGCCGGTTGGCGAACGACCTGGCATCGAGCCGGTGCTGGTCGCGTCGGCCCTCGTGCCGGCCCGAGCAGGGCACACAGTGTCGGCGCTCGCACCGACCCGAGAGGGGCTCGTCCCTCCGAGGGCAAGCGAGGGTGTCGACGAAGCGGGTGCATCCTCAGAGCAGCAGCGTGCGTGCACGTGCGCAGCCTTGTTGTTGATCGCGCGGGAAAGCAGGGCACACGCCCCCCAGGAACGCACACAGGCCGCCAAACGCGGCTCGTGCAGCTCCACGTAGGTGATTGCCTGCTCCATGTCCTGCGAGTGCTGATAGCCCCACGTGAGGTAGCTGGTGAAGTACTCTTTGACTGCCGCCCGCACGATTGAACGGACAAACAGCACGCGGTCGGGGGGGATACCGACGGCGTCGTTTCCGAATACGGGCATCTTGTTCACTGGCGGCGGCGGTGCCGCCAGTGTTCGAGCGACCGCACGCGGGTCGGCGGGCAGGTCAAACCCGCCGCGGCCGTTCGTGTGGGCCCGACCGCGGCGCGGTTGTCGGCAGCGGCAGGGGGTCTCGGTCGCCCCCCCCCCTGTGCTGCTTGCGGCGGGAAGTCGCGACGGTCGCGGCAGATGCGCGCGCCGTCGCGGGCCAGGCAAAACTGGAGGGGCTGGCGCGGGGGGTGCCTGCCGTCCGCCGCTTGACGTAGCCAGGGCCCCGCCCGTGGCGTTGCCCTCCAGCCTGCTTGTCGCCTCCGGTCGAGGCCCGCGCGCCGGGGATCCCGGCGCTCCACCCTGTCGACGTCCACTTGAAACGGGCGGGCCCGATCCGGGCAGAGCCCCCGAGCCGGACCCGCGCCGCGCGGTAGCGCGTCCCCCACTTGGCGCAAGCGGGCCCGAATCCGCCAACGAAATTTCATCCGCGGCATGACCGTCCGAGTCGCCCGCCCGAAGGGAATCCAGTCTCGGCGCCGGAGCCCTAGTCCCTTGCACTGGCAATAAACCTGCCAATGGGAGCCCCGCGTGGCGGGCCGTCGCTCTGGGGGGTGGCACCGGCGCCCTCTTCGGCGGCGGCCGCGGAGGAGCCCGGCGAGGCGGCTGGGCACGATGCGCCTGCAAAGCCGCTCTCGCTGGAGACGGGGGCATTCGACGAGAAGGTGACATAGCGGGTGAAGGGGAGGATGGGCGTTGCGCCGCCGTTCTTGAGGAAGCGCGCCGACGAAGAGGACGATGGGCAACGTCGTCGGCGTCACCATCATCGGCTGCAAGGAC
>Ga0209093_1000706_pt1 | contig 18536 bp, 29 predicted proteins | sample SidtaG_4_FD_187450 | JGI IMG/M metagenome (GOLD analysis project Ga0209093, IMG submission 187450) | Marine algal microbial communities from Sidmouth, United Kingdom - Sidmouth_Male1 metaG (SPAdes) (version 2) | ecosystem: Host-associated > Algae > Red algae > Unclassified | place: Sidmouth... | reverse complement strand
AAAGGTGGGGGGGGGGGGACGCACGTGCGGACTCGCCCTCACCCGGGAGTGCACCCTCCTCCTCGCTCTTGCCCTGGAAAACCCGCGTCCCAGCCCCGAAGATCCTCCTCCTCCCCACGGGCCACCCACGCGCGAAGAACCGGTCGGCCCCGAGATCGGGACGGACGGCAGCCGGGCACGCACGCCACCCCACGAGACCCGCGGGACACCGAAGGGTCGTGTCGAGGCGCCGGTTGGGGAACCGCCTGGGCTGGCCCGGGACGGTCCACTCTGAGAAGGGAGCTATGTCGCGTTACGCGTCCCGGCCCACGCCCCTTGGCTGGCCAGGAGGTCGATGGCGTGCCGGGCGACGCGGATGTTGTGTCACGCCCCGGTTCGGACAGGTGGCGGTGTCGGTGCTGGTTGGGATCTTGATTGATTGTGGGTCGTTTGCATTTGTATGTCAATTGCTTGAATTATCTGCTTTACAGTAGGAGGGTCCACTATTAGGGATCCCCAGATCTCCCCATGGGAAGGCTACTGCGTGGGATTCGGGGCCATTTGGGCCCGCCTGCTCGGTTAGCTTAAGGGGACAGCGGGGCGCCCGTGGCCCGGCTTCCCCACAAAAAAATAACTACGTTCTCACCTCCTTCCTCCCTCTTCGCGCCTTCGGGTGTTTTCCTAGGTGACCGTGTCACCGGGCGAGAGTAGAGCAAAGGTTTGCGGGTGGGTTCCCTCAGCTGGGCAGGTGTCCCTATCTGTTTCTGTGGGCTGGGGTGACACGGCGTTTTATGCGACAGTGCGGCGTCGCCGCGAGGTGGGTTACCGCCATTCGTACCTCGAGATTATGGACGGGCCCCCCCGCGGACCCGCCGTTGGTGCCGACCTTCGACTACATCTTGACGCCGCCGCCCTACATCGAGGAGGCCGACCTGGATCGCCCCACGACGGTCCAGTTGACGACGGGCCTCAACCACAGGGGTGGGCTCAACGACCACCTCGTTGGCTGGCACCAGGCGGAGTACTCGAGCTGCGCGGCAGCGACCTGGTCGCGTTACTACTTTCCGACTCCCGCATGGTGGTCCGGGGTGGAAGTCCCGTACCAACTTTTGCAGTGAGTGGGCCCTCGAGGGGGCTATTGCCCTCCTTGACACGTTCCGCAACCTTCGGGTCTTGTGGCGCTTCCCGCCCCAGCTGATCGACTCGATCCGTTCATTTGGAACGGCAAACATCTGCTCCAGCGCCGAGGGCCCCAACGGGGAGACGGCCGCCACCCTCGAGGCGTTGATGGACCTCACGGACCAGCTTCCCGATACGGAGGCGTTCCTCCAGCGCCTCCGTGCCCGCAGCGTTGACCTTCGTGACCACGAGGGATGGGTTTGGGTCGACCTCGGGGTGGGCGACTGTGGGACGCGCGTCAATGTCTCCGACGATCTCCGCACCTTGGACTTGCCGTACACCGCGGACATCCTCGAGGCACGCGGGTACGGCCATGCCCGCGGGGGCTGGGCCGCCGCCGTTTCGGCTGCACCGGGGCCACGCTACCCCGGGGGCGGGTCCGTACCGCCTACTTCATCCGTGGTGACCGCCGCCGCGGGATCGTCCATCGCGGGTCCCTCGCCGCCTACCGCGTCGGCCGCGCCCTCGCTGGACAACTCCTTAGGTAGCCACATCGTCTCGTTCGACCCCGTGGAGCACCGCGAAATCCCCGACGCGGCTTTCGACCAACTGGACCACGTGCCCTCGGATCGCGCTCCCCAGGGGTTGGCGCGAGTTGTTGCTTGCGACCCCGGGGAGCTCCGCGGCTACACCACGGGGACCTTGATGGCCGGCTTGTGTCACACCGTGGTGTCCCACGGCGACCCGATTGGCCAGTGGGCCCGCGACAACCCCGGGGTCCCGCCCCGCCAAGAGGAGGAGCTTCTTCAACTCGTGGGCCGACATGGCATCCGTGCAGTCCTCCTCCACGAGACCGGTGTGGCCGCCGGTGGGGCGGATCGTCGCCAGAAACACCAGCGCGACCGCGACGCGTACCACGAGGAGCCCTCGGTGTAGTGCTCGCGCGGTCCCCCCGTCCACGGGTGGGGTGGGCCCTCGTCAGGGCAGCGTTGAGCCGGGGGAACGGACCACGACTGGAGGGAGGAGATCGCCCCATGGGGGCCGTAGTATTAGTTCGTAGTGTAGGGGGTGCAGTTATGTCGACGGTGCCGGTTGGCATGTCAGCGACCATCAAACCCCGCGCGGGTCGTTTGCGTATCACCCACGAGAGCGCCCCCTGCTCCTCTAACCGGATCCCCACCCGATTCCGCCCTGAAATCCGCAGCCCCACCAGTCCACGTGGGTCTGCCGTCATATATACCCCCCTCCGTGCATGTCCACGATGCCCAATCGACTTGGCCCGACACCGTTGAAATGGGGCGGGTCGCCGTGTCGCCGCACGGCGGCAATGGTCCCCACCGCGGGCACGTGGCCCCCAACGAAACACGTGTCGTTGGCCGAAAAGCCGCCACGATTCAAAACTTGAGAACCACGTGTCCCCCGGGGGGTTTCCCTTAAACGAGAAAGTCGACGTCCGCCACCGCTTCTTCGACTCGTAGGCCCACGCGCCGCATATACTGGTGCACCTTGCGGAGGTCGAACAGACTGGCCAACTCGAGGGTGTCCTCATGCGCTAGTAGCCCCACCAGCGGGTCCACAGGCGCAGCGTGACGTCGTCGGCGACCTCGTGACCCACGAAAGCCTCCCAGACGAGCTCCTTGCCCCTGCGCTTGAGCCTCTCGGGCACCAAAACGTCTTATGGTACGCCGAGGTCTTGGATGAGCTTCTGCGGGTCCCCCAGCGGGTCTGGTGCGGCCGTCACGTGGTCACTGCTCACCGTCTCCGGGTATCCGCCGATGTCCAACGAGAACGTGCCTTCCCCGCGGGATAGCTCCTTGTGGGGTCCAGCCGCGCGAGTCCAGAGCTTGTGCTTGGTCCGCGCGTGGCCATCGGCAAACACCCAGTCCCCTGCTTGGATTTCTTTGTCCAAGGGCCTCACGCGAGGGTCGTAGCTCCTCTTGTACTGCCGCTGTGCCACCTAGAGGGACCGCCGCACCTTGTGGATGAGGTTACGCAGCCGCGCTCTGATGGCCTCGTGGACACCCCACGGGCTACCGTCTTTCTCCTTGGGTGCCGGGGACCCACCACGGAGAGGTTCCGTAACCTGTCGGGTGTAACGAACTCGAGCGGCGCCACCTCGGTGCTCTGCTGCGGCCGACTGTTATAGGTCGGCGTTTGAATAGACACGAGGACGTCCCATCGGTCTTGATGATCCTAGACGTACTTTCTAAGTTATTCCACGATGGTCCGGTTGTAGCGCTTCACTTGGCCGTACGTCTGTGGGTGGTACGTCGTGGAAAACCAGTCGGCGATCCAGAGTAGTGAGCCGACCCCCTGGAAGAAGGTGAAACGGAACTGGGGGTCATTTTCGGACGACACCGTCGCCGGAGGTCCGTAGGCCGGCACCCAGTGGTCCAAACAGGCCGCCGCGATGGATTCCGCGTCGATCCGCTGAAGGGGGATGGCCCGCGTCATCTTGGAGAAGCGATCTACGATGACCAACAGGTGTTCGATGGCGGTCCCCGCCTCGGTTCGGGGGAGGGGACCGAGCAGGGCCATACACAAATCCGTCAGCGGCTCCGTCGGGGGGGTTGTCCTGAGGTAGTTTGTCTTACGTCGCTTTCCGACGCGGTTCCGCGCGCACTGCACGCAGTTGACCACTAAGGCGTAGACGTCAACCACCATAGACTCCCAATAAAACCACCGGTGCATCGACGTGTACATTTCACTGGCCCCCAGATGTCCGGTTTGAGGGGGGTAGTGCTCCCGCATCATCACCCCGTAGCGCATGCGCGTCGGCACGTAGACTCTCGCGGCTCTGTCCAACGGCGCAGTGCGGACCGAGAGGCCGTTCGGATCCTCGCGGAACCGAGACTTGTCATTGCCGTCCATCGTCTCCAGAAACTCCTTTCACCAGCCATTTTCCGCCTGACCATCGAGCAACTCCGCGAGCGTCAGGGGGTACAGCTCCCCTCCTTTCGTCTGCGGCGGCAGTTGCCGCGCGGTCGAATATTTGGGTAAGGCCAAACAGGGTACCGCGTCGGGTATCGGCCCGTCGTCCCCCGCGGGTGTCAAAATGCGCGACATTGTGTCCGCCGCGTGGTGTGACTCACCCGGTCGCGTCTGCACCGCATAGTTGAGTTCCGCCAAGCACAACCGCCACAGCGCCAGCATCCCGTGGGCCCCGTGCATACGCAGCATCCACTTGAGCGCCGCGTGGTCCGTGCGAACCGTGTAACGAGTCCCCTGGATGTAGGGAAGGAGGAGGAGAGATGCCCATACCACCGCGAGGCACCCCCGCTCCGTCGTGCTGTAGTTCCGCTCCGCCGCGTTGAGGGAGTGACTCCAATAGCCAGCGGGCTGCGTGGCTTGTTCGGGTTGTTCCTGTAGTAGGACCACGCCGACCGGTCCCGCGCTTACGTCCGTGTCCAACGTGTAGGCACCGTGTCGCCGCGGTGGTGCGAGGATGGGCGCCTCCGTGAGCCGCCTCTTGAGCTCCTCCAACGCCCCCAACGCCTCTTCCGACAGGGTCCCCCTCCGATCGGGCCTCTTGGAAGTCGTCATCGCGGCCAGCGGCCGTGCCACATCGGCGTAGTCCTTGAAGAGCCTCCGATAGACATTGCACATCCCAAGGAAGCTGCGTAGGTCCTTCTTGCACCGCGGGAGAGACGCCTCCTTGAGCCCGCGGACAATCTTGTCCTGCACCTTCAGTTGCCCCCGGCCCACGATATGGCCCAAATACTCCACTTTCTCTTGGCACAAGTGGCACTTTTTAGCCTTGAGGGAGACGCCAGCGCCACAAAGCGCAGCGAAAACCTCCCGTAGGTGTTCCACATGCTCCCCCGCCGCCTGCGAGAAGACAATGATTTCTTCGCGGTACACAAGGCAACTCCTCCACTTGAGTCCCCCGAGGATCATGTCGATAGCCCGTTGGAAGGTCGCCGAGGCATTCTAAAGCCCGAAGGGGAGACGAATGTAGCGGTAGGCCCCCTCGTGACAGACGAAGGTCGTCTTGTCGCGGTCCTCGTCCGCCACGGGGATCTACCAATACCCCGAGTTGCAGTCGAGCGTGGAGAACCACTTGGCGTCCCCGAGGAAATCTATGCAGTCGTCCATGCGGGACAACGGATACACGTCCCGTACCGTCACCTCGTTGAGCTTCCGGTAGTCCACGCAAAACCGCATCGTCCCGTCGGGCTTTGGAACCAGGACCACGGGGAAGGCCCATTCCGCGCTCGAGGGTTCGATGACCCCGAGGTCCCGCTGTCGTTGCACCTCCTTGGCAATGATGTCCCGCGAGGCATGGCTTTCCCGATAAGTTTGGGCCCGCGGCGGACGTGCCCCGGGGGTGACCTCGATCCGATGTGGTGTGACGTCGACCCTGCCGAGTTCCCCGGCCATAGCGCCTTGTACTCCTCGAGGAGGTCGTCCACGTTGCCGCGAAGCGTATCGGCGACACCCTCCCAGTGGACCTCCGGCTTAGGATATGTCCTGTCCGGCGGTTGAGGCGGGGGTTGTCCCCCGTAGATCCCCTCCTCGGCTTCGGGGCCCGTCTTAACCTCATCGTTGGGCTTACCACCGGTGTCCCCCCCCATGGTTAGGACTGCCCTCGGTTCCTCCTCATCCGCGACGACGTGGAGCGGCCCATTGTAAGCCGTAGCGGTACCGACGACGTACCTCTTTGTCAGGTGGACCGGCACGTCCCCAATGTTCGTGAGGTAGAGAGACCGCGGGGTGTTGTGGGAGAACTCCACGACGGCTTTGTGCAACAGCACCTTTCGTCGGCTCATTCGGACGGGGCGTTCCCGCACTAGGTGGACCGCTTTGACCCTGCAGCACACTTGGACCGCCTGGATGCACCGTGGGCCCACGGTTACTCCTTTTAGAAGCCTAAAAGCCCCAATGTGGGATTTCGGCTTGTTCCCTCGTCGTGGGGGCGCGGGTCGCGTAGTTCCCGTCCAACTCCGCACCGCCACCGTGGAAGTGCCATCGTCCCACATCATCGTCTGCGTCTTGGGGGAGATGGTGTCCACATAGTTACTCTGGAAGTCCCACCCGAGGATGAGCGGTACCGACAGCGACTTGACCACGAGGAAGTCATACTCCATGGCTGTCACCCCGACGTAGATGGTCAGGGACACCTCCGCGTTCACATTGAGCAGCTACCCCGATGCGTCCCTCGCTTGGGTCCGGGGCGGCGCCCGCGACGAGTAATCGCTCCACCCCTCGGGCAACATATCCGCGCGGATCACACTGGGACCGGCGCCCGTGTCGACCACCGCCCTCGTAGGGATGGGGGTTGTCCACGGCGCCAACTGGTACGACTCCCCAATCTCAAAATTCTCGTTGCGGAACAGCAACAGCGTCCCGTTAATCCGCGCGCGGAATCGCCCACGACGGCAACGGCATCGGGCCGGGACGGGCCACGCCGCGCTTACCCCCGGGGAGGCAAACGTGACACGACGGGGGACAACCGGGGAGTTGGGGCGCACAGGGGGGATTTAGGGGGAAGGAGAGGCCACCTTCCCTAGGCGTTTCCCGCCCCGCGGCGCCGCTTGGAGAGAGTTATCACGGGCAGGGCATACCCCCCATCCGTCTTCGTCGGCTCCAAGCCGCCCAGCAGGTCGTGCAACAGCAGGGCCACGACGGGCACGCGGTCTCGGACAGAGTCCGCCCCCCGGTTCCTCTGTCGTAGGAAGGTGTTCCTCGCGGCTCGCACGATGTCACTCTGCTTGTCGGCCAGGATCTTGCAATCAGGCACCCGGTGCCCACGTGTCCAACACCGGAAGCACAGCGGGGGACCCGTCGGGGCCTCCCGCTGAGGGTACGGCGATGCACCAACCGTGCGGAACCCCCGGGTACCCGATGGGAGCACCGCGACCGTCTCGTGTGTGGCTGGGTCATCCTCGTCCCATGGTGAGCCGAGTGCAGTGGATCCTGCTCTCAAAGCCGACGGGGTATAGCCCAGTCGGAAAGCCCAGCACAGGATGCGGAGCGAAACACAGGAGAAACAACACGAACGCCGGGATCACCGGGCGCGAAGCGCACCAGAACGAGGGACGTAACGCAAACGCAACGCTGATTTATTCAAATACGCACGATGACCCCAAAGCGTACACTCATATACCCTCAGTAACTAGACGCAGGACGTGCACAATCCCGACCCCCGGGCGCCACCATGGGGGGATTGGTGCCCAACGGGCCACGGTCTCAGGCCCAGGACTCTAGTGGCCCCTTCCCAGCATCCTCGATTACTCTTCCACTGGAAGAGGACCCCCGCCTGTCTCGGGCGGAAGCAGGAAAGTCACCAAGACTTCCTAGATCTCAGGATTTACCCAAAATCAGTACCTCGGGACTAATACCAATACTTTTCAATTTTCCCGGATAGAATTCAGGTGGGATTTTATCCCTGGTCGAGATCAGATCTGGGTCCGGCTTACACTCAGATTGCGGAAGCTTCCACAAGCTTCCCGGTCCCTCCAGAGGGCCCGGATTCTGGAAGACGCGTGTCTCCCTCGGCTGTGTCAGACCCCTCCAGGGTGGCCCGATCGGGTGTTCATCACCCCGCGCCCCTCTAGAGGGGTCGTTTTGTGTGTGGCCCTCGGGCTCCCTGGACCCCCGCCCAAGAGGGTTGTCCCACGCTACCCCCCTACGGGGATGTCACGTGAGTGGTCACGACCCGTCCCCGGCTCCTGCCGGGGACCATGTCACCCCTGACAGGGGTGGCCGACAGGCCTGGGGGTCCCGTCGACGTCTGGCCCTTCCGCGAGGATCCCCCAGCGGACCCCCGATTGGCCAGCGCCATGACATTTTTGGCGTCCCGCTACTTCCCCGCCACGTCGGTGGACAACTGTTGGTAGCTCCGCTGCGCCGTGCTGTAGACGAACGCGTCGGTCCAGAGGTACTCCGGAATACCTTGGATCAGCTGCTGCTTCATCCTCCCCTTGCAGTGGATGTTGTTTCAAAGCTTGGAGAGGCTCCGTAAACGCGCCGCGAAGGCGTACACCCCCTCTTTGTTCGCGAGCGTCGCCCAGATGAACTGTTCCTGCGCCAGACCCACAGCGTACGGCACCGCGTAGTTCGACAGCAGCCAATTGACAGCCGCAGGGAAGGTTCCGAGAGCCCCCCGTCCCCCTCCGTCGTCCGACCCCGGTAGATTTCGAGTGAGCCGCGTCTCGGCGTCGCCCGCGAGGAAGCTGGGAACTAGGTATAGGCCCATCCCTTCCGACACTTCGTTGTCATCGCAGGCCTTGACGAACTTTCAGAGCCGCGAGAAAATCTTCAGGGGTTCCTTGCCGCTGAACATCGGGGTCTCCCCGAAGGAGAACTTCATATTCTTGGCCATCCGCCGCATCTTGCGAGCCTGCGACGCACCGTAGGTCGAACGACGATTTCGAAGGCTGTACGATCTGTAGTTGGGGACGCCCGCGAAGCAATCGTCTGGGCACTCGAAGACCACCAACTTTCCGTAGCCCGCCTTGGTCTCCACGCGGTCCTTATCGTCATCGGTTGTCGCCGGCGACGGCTAGGAAGATGTTGACGACAAGGACGGCGAGGGACTGCGATGACGCCACGCTCGCCCCATGCTGCGGCTCTTCCGCGTGTCCGCGGGGGAACCCCGGCGTGGGGCCTCTCGAGAAGAGCCCGCGGGGCTCTCCGCGAGGACCCAAGAAACGTCGGCCAGCAACGGCTCGCGGAACGTCGACAGCGCCATGTCCATACCCGCAATCTCGAGGGGCGTCACCGGATCTTGCTCTTGATCTGCCGATCCCTACCGATCTTCATGCCGTCGCGGAAGGACGCCATTGGGCCCCGGTGGAACCCGCCGTACCGTCTCGCCCACAAGATCTACCAACGGCGCAGGCGGAGTGATGGGAATCCCCGATCCACCCGCGGATCTCCCTGTCCCGGCGACCGCTGGGGTCACCGCGGATGTACCCGCCGGCATACCGGAAGCGTTCGCGTCCGACTTGGGGTGGCCGGGTGGAAACTCCATCGTAGTGGCCGCGCGGTAATCGACGACAGACCGACGCGGAGATCCACTTCGCCTTCAACAACAAACCAACCAACGATCGGGGAACCGACTACGCGGTACGGGCGTGGTAATGGCCCGAATCTTATGCTGCTCCACCAGAAATTGTAGCGGTTCTAGGCACCACCACGTTGGTTCGTCGTTCAGCCAAAGTGACCTCTTGATCAGCTCGGTCTGTCGAAGGAACTGCCCCGGAAAAAAACCCACAGTCCAGCATTCCCCAACGGGGGAGAGGATCAAGGCAAAGCCCAGGGGGGAATCGTCGTCCAAAGCACAGCTGGTCTGAGCCAACGCCGACGGGGACGGCCGTCCCCGCTGTCAATAAACACCTCTCCAACCCGAACGCCGGCGGCCAAAGTAGGCGCCCCAATTGCGCCAAATAGATACTTTCCTCCAAAGCGAAAAGTTCAAACAAGTAGTAGCGGGGTTGGGAAAACCACTGGGGAAAAACACCTCCCCCACCAGATCCGATCTCCCTGAGATCCGGACAAGTCTTCCCTGCGCTGGCTCGGATAGGGATGTTTTGGGGTGGCCCCGGGGTGTGCTGTCCACATCCGAGAGGCCGCGCCCTTTCCAGCCGCGGAACCCCCGATCGCCACACTCCCGGCGACTGCTCCTTCCGGCACTCCAAGACGGACACGTCCTCAACCTACCATCTCGTCCTGCCTGACCCCCCTCCCTCCCCTCACTCTACCGTTTCAGGAACCACCGTATCGGGACAGGCCGGACGCCGTCGCGGCGGAGGCAGAAAGCGGCCCCTGAACGGTAGCGCGTCCGGACGCGCGGCCACCGCCGCCAAGGCGGCTCGTGGGACCCCCAACTCAATCGCTCAGTCAGATATTTACCGCGAAGCCAAGAAAGACCTGGGTTCCTCCGCGCGTGGCGCGTCGAGCGGTTTCGACTGCACTCCGGCAGGGGTGAAGGTGCCACCGTCAAAGAGGATCCAAGCACTGGACCTGCCGCCGACGTGGCAACGTGCACCCTCTGCTCCGCGTTTTTCTGGAAGGCGTGGCTACAAGCACCCACAACCACGCAGTGGTGGAGCTCTGGCGCTCCCAATGGTCGCGCTTCCTTCCCCACCGCCCCAGCCGCTGCTTGATACGTCATTATTCCCGTTCTCACCCTCGATGGCGGCAGCCGCAGGTATGCCGCCACCTGTGGCCCGCGGAAACCTGCCGAGCATGTCGAAGATTCCCGGAATGGCCGGCTACAGCTCTCTCCACCCGGGTCCGCCGGCTCCCTTCGCGTTTGGTCCGGCCGCGTCCGCGTCTTTGTCTCAATTTGGGCAAACGGCGTCTGCGCGGCATCCTTTTGGGGCGTTGGCGACGCACTAAGCGATCGCCCCACGGCGCCTGCGGCACCGATCGAGTCGATGACGCAGAGGGCCGTTCAGGTGAACTCGGCGGACGAGCAGATGGGGGACAGGGTAGTAGTCACGGACGTGATAGCGACGGACAGGACGACGGGGGAAACGGTGTCGAGCGCACCCAGTCAGCCGCCGGTATCGGAGCCGCCACTGGCCGCGGTTTCCAGGAGCACACAGCCGCGGCAGTCCGGTCCCGTGCTCCTAGAGCCATCGACAATGTCGTGTTCTCCGCGGTCTTTTGCGGGCGGTGTCGCGACCGGGACGGTCCTGGCCGCACCGCTGCGTGCGATGCCGGCGCCACTGGCTCCGCCTTGCGGCCCTTTGCCAGTGGCAACCGCTTCCATGCCGCCGTCTACTTCGTCTGCTCCTCGGGCCTCGGGGTCTGTTGTGCGGGCTCAAATTTCCGAAACGACCCCAGCTGCTACGCGCCGACCAAAGACTCCACAAGCGATAATGCGCTGTCGCCTTCGTCGAGCTGTGCATCGCCCACGGACTAGTCAAGCCCCAGTCGCACTCGTGGTGGGTGCTGCTCCAGCTCTGAGCGTTACGCGCCATCCGAAGAATCCCGTATCTAGTTCACCTCCAGGCTGTGTCCAAGGATCTGGCTTGCAGTCCGGCTCCGCCGCCACTGCGGCGGCGCGCGTATCCCTTGTGCGCAGTGGGGGCGATGCTAGATGTGATGGCCGCGGTCGTCTCGGTGGGAGCAGCGGCGCCCACGGCGGCGGTAACAACAACCGCGGCGGCGGCAATGTCGGTGACCGCGGAGGCTACAGTGACCGCTGCTGGCGAAACGACGGCCACGGCGGCTGAAATGACAACCACGGCGGCAAAAATGTAGGCAATTTCGGAGATGGCGGCGAAAACAATGACCACCGCGGTGGTTACGCCGCCCATGTCGGAGGAAACGGCAGGGACGGCGGTGTCGCTGCCGGACACGGTGTCGGAGACGGTCGCCACGGTTTCGGAAGCAGGGGACACGGTGGTGGCCACGGAGACCGCGGAGGCATGAACGATGGCATTGGCAGCGGCGGTAACAGCACCGGCGGCGGCAGCGGAAGCGGCAACAGCAGCGGAAATGGCGGCGGCAACGGGGGCAGAAGCGGCAGCGGCGTCGCCGGTGGCAACGGGGGCAGCGGCCGTGTGGTTTGGGCTCATCCTGCGTCCGACGAGGAAGACAGACTTCTCGTGGGCACCACATGCGCCACCGATGTCCGCGAGGCAGGCACGTCAGGCCTCCCGCGCAGCCGTTCAATGTCGTCCGACACATTGATGGGGTTAATGAGCGCCATGTCCGGGATGGTGGCCACACACTCATCCGAGGTGGTGCAGTTCCGAAAGGAAATGCAGCGGCGGGGCAAGGTGATGGAGGACGTGAGCATCTTCATCAGCAAGCGCAAGCAATCAGACTCAAGCAAGTCCGCTCGGCGGATCGACTCGGATGAGGAGTACGTGGCCTTTTACGAGCTCAAGGCCATCGTTGGGAGTACGAGAGAAGATGGCGGCACCCCTGTCTTTTCGGAGGCAATCGGGAGGCTTTCATCCACGAAAAAGAAGGTCACCGTGCTGCAGATGGGCACTCTCAAGATGCTTTCCATCCGCCTCCGTGTTAAGGCTCGCACCTTTGGAGATATTGGTGGGGTGACAATCTCCAACAAGGTCCTGCATGACGAGGACGGCGACTGCGAGATGATGATGGAGGAGGCCATGGACGAGCTCAAACTCGACCCCCCGGAGGCTTACGACCTTTCTACTTCTGTCATCTCCCCGCCCGCTGCCTCTGCGACGCGCATCCGCCCGTCCCGGCATCGCTGAAAGAAGGGCAAGGGAAACGGAAAAGGGCAAACACCGACTCAGGTACCGGCGCGCGCTCCTGTACAAGCTCAGGCGAGCCCACTGAGAAGAGAAATAAGAAGATGAAGGCCCTGAAGCCGGTTTCGAAGCGGGCCTACCAGCCTATGACTCAGACAATTTCGCACGCGCTGGAGGCCAGCAAGAAGAGAGTTGTACCTATCTGATTCGAGGCAGCCTGGTCGGCCGTCTGCACTATGGACAAGAAGGTGGCAGCTGAGTGGCTGGAGGACATGAAAAACGACTTTCAAGTCGACGGCAGCCCCCCGCCGCCGCCAAAGGAGGTCGAGGCGATCCAAGAGCGGCCTCGCTTCATATGCGCCGACCACGACAGGATTGTGGATGCCCTCAAGGCGATTTTCATTCTCCTGGCTGTCAGAGACCGCATCAAGGAACCGGCCAGAAGCGGCGACAGGAAGAACGTGAAGTAAACGGCGGGTCATGTCTCCATGGCCACGACCTTTGTGGGACCTGAGCTGGAGAAGATCGCATCGGGCATCCGCCGCAAGCGCCGCGGTAGCGACAGCGGCTGGTACGACAGCTGGAGCTGGGAAGTCTTGAATGTGCGGCCGTTGGTGTCGAAGACCCTCATACCGTGGCGCGGCCTCATCGTCAGCGACTGCAGCGAGCTGTTTATCTACGAGTACCCACCTGTGCCCATAAACTCCATCCGCACGCGCGTGGTGCGCACCCGCCAGGTGACCAGAAACGTTGAGGGTGCGCCGGCAGGAGTGGAGGCGGCGGGTGGAGGCGAGATTGCTGCTGACGCGGAAAAGTTGGGCGAGGCGGCGGCTGCGGCTTCGGTGGCTACGGGTGTCACAGCTGTGAGTGCAGCCGCGCCTGTGGCGGCCACCGCGCCCGCGACTGGGCTCCCGGAAGGTGCGGCGGCCGCGGCTGGCGGAGCAGCCACCGGCCCTCTTTCTCCTGGTGATGAGGGCGCCCGTAGGCTCAGCCGCCGCCGGCGTGGCGGTGGAACGGCACCGACCACGGCCGCGGCACGCGTACTATCTTGAGGGGAGAGCTCTATGGTGGTGGTGGGAGGCGCTACGGTCCCGGCGGCGACTGAGGGGCAGGTGGTGCCCGATTCTTGTGCTTCGGGGGCCACCGTCGCTGGTGGTCTTGGTTCGTAGTATCCTCGGGTACGTGTAATCATCACCCCTGTATGGTCAGTTTTGGACTGCTTGCGTTCGAGTCGTTCGCGTGGAGTGTTTGGTCGCCTTGGCTACATCGATGCTGGTGCTCGCGCGCGATATGGGCGTGTGGAGCGCACAGGCAGTACGGTGCGCCCGTGTCGCCTTTCGTTTGAATGATCGCCTTTTGTGTCGGTATTGCTATCTTCTGCTTGCGTACGTAAGCGGAGTTTGTGTGGGTGTGGGAGACTGGGACGAAAGGCACTCCTTCCGGGTGTTGGTCTGTGCTTTTGAGGTGGTATGTTTCTTTGTGTTGTACGTCGGCCACCTCTTTGTCACTTGAGCCTTGTAATGTGCCCTCACGGGGTGCACTCACCTCGTGCACTTGTTTTTGTACCTATTTCGTCAGCGCTCGCTGCACTTGTACCTGTTTTTGTCGGCGCTCGCAGCATTTGGCTTCCTGCTGACGTTCTGTGCTGGTGAGCGTCAGGCTCCTTAGAGGGACGAAACGCGCGGCTCGTCGTCGCTGGTGGTGGCTCTGCCCTCCCCCGCGCCTTACCCGCCCTTCCCCCCGCCCCACCCCACCCTGCATCTCTTCCCGCTCCCCCCGCACCGCCCACCGCCGCTTCCCGCTGCCGCCGCGCCGACCCGCCCCGCCCCAGCCTTCCGCGTCGCGCCGGCACAGGGGAGCCCAGACAACAAGGATCCACTGCCCCCGACCGATCGGTACAGCGCTTCGACGGGGGCGTGTCCCGGACGCGTATCCAGGACTTCTCCTTCCTGACTGCAGCGTATCAAAGCTTCGCTGGTGTCATTGACGTTGCGCGCTCGATGGGGAGGATCTTATCGAGCGTTTTATCATCAAGATGTCATCTATCTCCAGACAACGCCCCTGTGGGCACCACTTTCCGATGAGATTCAGGTCACATAGAGGCAAAGGTTCGGCGCAGCGCAAATCGCCCTTCGATGGAAAACAATCGTGAGCAGACGATGTCTAGTGATCGGGACAACAAGCGACGGGAAGAGCTCCCTCAGCACCACGAGGCGCCCAGCGGCGCCAAACATCGCCTGCAACAGCACCTTGGGGGACCTTATCACGCATAGGACTCCCTCTAGTAGGACTACCAACCCTCCTAGCTGCCCCAGAAGCGCCTAGAAGCATCTCTTTCTGCTGAGAACCCTCCGTATAGTGTCCCTCATAACCAGCTGCGAGAGCCCTCTGCTCTGGCTGCAGCGCAACTCCCACCAGCCTATCGAAGGCCTTCAATAGGCACTATGAGACTTATAAGAAACACTCTGAGTCTGAAAAGCTGTGGTCCGCTTGCAAACGCCCGTACGAGGTATGCAGAGCCGAAAAGTGGCTGTCCCTGCCACCCTGCCAGGGATCCACGGGCTGATCACCAACAGCCGCCAGAGCCCCCCCCCGGCCGTGACTGAAAGTAGCAGCGCCCTCAGTAACCACAAGAGGGGTAGCCGGCGGCGGGCGCCCGCAGCCAGCAGACGGGGCGGGGGCGGGCGGCCGGGGTGCAGGCGGGCGGCCCGGGTGGGGGGAGGGCGGGGGGGCACGCCGGGCGGGGGCGATAGAGGCAGCCCAGAGGATTCTGTGAGGCCCCAGGATGGATATTTGATTGGCCGTCACGCTGGCACGGTCGATTGGCACGTTAGGCAAGCGTGCCAAGAGGCTCGTAGGGCCTGGAATGGCGTCCAATGCAGCCCGTAGAGGCCGATGACCCCGTCGTGCCAAGAGATGGGAGGATTTCCTATGCCAAATACGAGATCTGGCTCTTGAGATCCCGATTTCCAGCGCTGTGTCCACTTCACGATGACTCCCCAACCTGGCAGGATTTCTCACGAACTCTCTGTCATGCCATTGGCTGCGATTTCTCTCGCTCTTGCTGGTCCACTTCGAGTCTTCATTGGTCCGCCTGAATGTCCTCTTCCATGCAAGAGTCAGCCTGGCCACTTTAAAGAAAACCACTATACGCGAGTCTCCAATGCACTTTCTTTTTTGTTCGCGCAGGTTGACGGCTGCTCCCGCGTGCTCCTACAAGCTGGCGCGTCGGGACCGTGGAGGCAATCACGGATGACCGCCACCCCGCCGCGCACGCTGCCCCCGGCCGTGCCCATCGGGGCTCACGCGTTGACCCCCCCCCCGCTACCGTCGGTCGCCGAGTGCGCCCGCTGCTTGGAAACGAGAGCGGCGACCTTGTCGACACACTGCGGTTTCCCCCCCTCCCCGCCTCATAAAAGCGCAAAGCGCACCAAAAAGCCTCGGAGGTTGCTACCCCAAAAAAAGTCGAGCGAGGCAAGCGCCAAGCACCAAAAAAAAGTTCAGAAGAAAACGAGCAACCGCGCTGCAGATGCCGTGCAAGGGTGAAAATGCCGTGCCCGCACAGAAGTATCGGCGGCGGCAGTCCCGCGGGACCCCTCCCCACGCCACGCGCCGCCGAGCGCGGCCCCGCGGGCCGTCGACTGCAACGGCGGCGCTGCGCCCCCCACACTCTCCCACCCGCCTCCGCGGCCGACCGCACCGATTGTCATCAACAGCCGCCGCGGGCGGGCGCGCGTGTGGCGCCGACAGCGCCGCTGTCCGCGGGCGGCAACTAGCCGCCACGAGTTGGGGGTCCCCCCCCCCGGGGGGGGGGGGGGGGGGGGTGCACCGGCGCGCACCGGGGCGGGCGGACGCGGACGGCGGCGCTGTGGCGGCGGCACCACACGCTGCACGCCGCGCCGGCGTACGCCCGCGGCCGCTCGACGCCGGCGGCGCCGTTGCGCTGCACTGACGGCGCCGGGGGGCTCCCCGCAGCGGCCGCGGGCGTCGGGGCCGGCGACGGCCGCCATGCTGGCGGTCGCCATGGTGGCGGCCGCCACCCCTGCACGTGGCGGCCGTGCGTGGCCGCGGCGCGTCGCCGGCAGCGCTTGCGGGCAGGCGCGGCGGTGGTGGCCCTGCCGTCGTCGCCCGCGTCCGTGTCGGCCGCCAAGCCGCGCCCCGCCGCCGCTGACGGCGCCCGTCTGTCGCGGGCGAGCGGGGGGGGAACCGTCGCTGCCGCCGCCGGCCGCGGCGGAGTTGCGCTCTCCTCCCGTGGCTGCCGCCGCCGCCGCGGCGTGTCAATGGCGGCGACGAAGCATGGAGCGGACACCAGCAGCCACACAGTGGCACCACCTCTGTTTGCGTGCCACTCGAGGTGCGAGGGGGTGGGATCGGGGGGGGAGGGGTAGGGACGTGGGAGGACATGGCCGCCACCGACAGAAGCCGGGCGCCCAATTGCGTAGGGGTGTCGCAGCGTACGCCGCCAGACGACGCCACCGGCGCAACCGTCGAGCGCATCAAGGCAGCAGTTTTTCACTGGCCCACCCCTACCCGTCCCTGCGCCGCCGCCGTGGCTTCCCACCCACACACAGTAGGCGCGCCCGCCGCGGCGGCTCCGCTCGGTGGCTGTGGGCGACACTCCCACGACCGCCGACGGGTGGACGACGCCCGATACGTCCGTCGCACGCGGAGCCAGCGTCGGCTGGTACGACCCGCACGCGCTCGACGGCGGGCAGCTGGCTGTGGATGGTCTGCGCACATCCGTCTCTACGACAGCAGTGGTGCTGCACGTGGTGTTAGCGTTGCTCGCGACCACCCCTTGCGGTCTACATGGTGGCGGGGTGGTCGGCGAAGGTACTCGAGGGCGGGAGCCACTGGGCGTGGCTGCTGCCGGGGGGGTGCACCGCCGTCGTTGGGGGGGGTGGGCTCTGAGGCGCCGCCAGGGGACTGGCGGCAGGGGGGATGCTCCACCTTTTTGATAGGGGCGCGCGTGTCTGTGACACAGCGTGTTCGCCGTCGCCACCGCCGTGCGGTACCATTTTTGACATCTTGCTTTTTGCCGCTGCCCCCACCAAAACGTTTGCACCACAACCGCAAAAGGCAGGCACGCGCCACCGGCGGGTGACCCACACGTCCCCGCCACGCGTCGCACGCGCGCGCGCCCCACCCTGCGTCTCCCCCTCCTCCCCCGCCACGCGGCCGCGGGAGTGCGCCCCGCAGCGGAACCGCGCGACCTGCCGGCGGCGAAGCTCCGCCGCACGCGCCACCAGCAGCGTGTCGCGGTGGGCGCGGCGGCGGCCGGGGGGAGCCCCGCCGCCCCCAGTATTAGGGGGAGCAACGCCCAGCGCCGGCCCGTGCGCGACGTCCCGCCGGCCCCCCTCCGTGCCCCGACCGCCGCACGGCCGGCGGCGGTCCCGACGGTGCAGGGGAGCGCTGCCTATGAGAAAAGCTTGTTCACTTGATGGTGCGCCCGGCGGGGCTAGTCCCGAGCCGGGAGGCTACCTAACGAAGGGTGGTGGGGCAGACGTGTGTCCCGGCGGGCGCCCTGAAGCGCACGCCCGAACCCGACGTGCGCCCCGCGCTCGCCCCTCTCGCGGCTCTCTCCCCGCGGTATCCTCAAGCTCAAGACACGTCAGGCCCCTGTCGTTGCCACCCGTGCGTGGCGGGGCGCTGGCCGAGTTGCGTGGCTGGACCTGCCAGCCACTGTCAGCGGACCGGATGCGGCGCGGGTCCCCCCGCGCCGAGCGGTCGCTCATCCGCCGGCCTGACAGGTGGCTTGGCGCCACCAGTCCCGGGTATTACTCACACTGCCTGTTGGCGTCTGACCAGCGCCGCCGTGGGGCGGCGTGGCAGCCCGCCTTGGCACGGGTGGTCCGCCGAGCGCGGGGGGGTCCTTGAGTCCCATTCATACGGGCGTGCCCGCTCGGACGGTGATGTGGTGGAAGAGCCCGGACGGGTGGGTACGACGCGGGTCGACGCGGTCACGGGGGGGCGGGGGGGGAAGCGCGTCCGGTGCCCAGGAGACGGACAGGGGCGGGCGGTGACAACCCCGCGGTTCCGGGGGCCGCAACGCGCCCTTCGTCTGATGGTCTCACGAGGGGTCGTGCGGGCCGCCGCTGGGGGGTGCACTCTGAAAATCATCACATTGAGTCACTCCCGTCAAATCACACTTATGCACCTCAAATCACATCCGATTCACCCACCCTGTGCATCCCCTTCATCTGCGGCGAGCGGCATATCGCCCAGAAAAAGGTGTCCCTGTGCACATTTCTG